>ERZ1292633.3678-Hain-H41-02um-R1-3678-length-14739-cov-6_pt1 | contig 14739 bp, 12 predicted proteins | sample MGYA00564406_ERZ1292633 | MGnify/ENA primary metagenome ERZ1292633 (study PRJEB36523, sample SAMEA6512639) | groundwater metagenome | collected 2019-01-08 | study: AquaDiva: Metagenomics assemblies of 32 groundwater samples
GAGGATTTCAACCTCGGTCCCAGGCGCGCTCAAAATCTACTTTCGATTTTTCTGGGCCGTGGGGAATTGGCTTGCGCTTGACCGCTCGGCGTGGTATCCTGTAGGCGTGACGAGGAAAGCGCTCGGACTAGTGCTGGCGGTTTCCACGGCCGTTTCTTGGGCCGGGTCTTTGTGCGCGGCGAGCGCCGCCCCCAGCCATGCCTGCTGCGCCGGTGCGCCCGCGCCCAGTTCAGCGCCGGGAGACGCTCCCGCTTGCTGCCGAGAGCCGCAAGCGCCGCCGTCGGCTGTCGCCGCGGATGTCAAGGTCCCCGGGCCGGCCTTGGCGGGCGGTGCGGTCCTCGTCTTCGAGCTGCCTTCCGTCGGGCTCCGCATCGAGCCTCGGGAGCCGTCTTGGGCGCCGCAAGCTCCTCCCGGGACGCGCTCCGGTCTGTCTCCTCCCTCCTCCGCGGCATAACGACACGCGCGCCCGCATTCCAGGGGCGAAATCGTATGATTGTTTTCTCGGAGGCTCTGTGGTGAAACTCATTTTAATCGTTCTTTCGTCTTTGACGGTGCCGCTCGTCCGCGCCCAAACCGCGGACGTCTTGACGCTTGCGGCCGCGCTCGAAGCGGCTCGGCGCGACGCGCCGTCGGTGCGCGCCGCCGCGATGCACGGCCAAGCCGAGCGCGCCCTCGTTCTTGGCGAGGCGACGCCCGATAAGCCCGTGCTGGAGTGGGAAAGGGCGCGCGCCCCGGTGGGGTCTGGCGTGTTGAACGGGCCGGAAAGTTCCTGGTCGCTGAGCCAGCAGCTCCCCTTTCCCTCGACGCTGTATTACCGCGGGCGCGTCGCCGCGCGCGGGGCCGACGCGGCTTCAGCCATGTTTCGTCTGGCCGTCGCCGATGCCTCGGCGCGTGCGCGCGGGGCCTACGCCGATCTTTACGAGGCGCAGCGCTCCCGAGCTTTGCTTGGGGAGGTCGTGGAGCTGCTGCGGCGCTTTGCCCGCGTCGCGGAGTCCAAGTATGCGGCCGGCAAGGCGACTCAAGTCGATGCGATGAAGGCTCAATTGGAGCTGACGCGCATGCTCAACGAGACGGCGCTGGCCGATGCCGCCGTCGAAAGAGCTCGCGGGGCGCTCAACGCCGCGATGGGGCGAGAGGAGGACGCGCCGCTGCCCGCCCTCGTGTCGCCGCAGTCCTCTGCGCCCACGTCCTCCTGGACTGAGCTGCGCGCGATGGCCTTGTCCGAGAATCCAAAATTGGCGGCCGCTCGACGCGAGGCGGACAAGGCTCGAGCCGTCCTGGGCCTGACGCGCTCCCAGTGGCTGCCCGACGTGTCTTTGGGGTATAGGCGCCGCTCCGAGAACGGCCTTAGATCACACGACGCTTCCCTGGGTCTGTCCATTCCCCTGTGGTTCTGGAAGCAGGCCGGGGAGTCCTCGCACGCCGGCTATGAGGCCCGTTACGCCGAGTTCGTCAGCGAGGGGGAACAGTTGGACGTTCTTGCGGCGTTGCGCGCCGCTTACTCCGCTGTCCACTCCCAGGCGCGCCTGCGCGAAACGTATCGGACCTCCGTGATTCCTCAGGCGGAATCGGCCTTGCGCTCGGCGGAATCGGCGTATCAATCGGATCGAGCGGGGTTCCTGGATTTGCTTGACGCGGGGCGTTCCTTGGTGACCGCGCGTCTGGAATTTGTCAGGCATGAGGCTGAATTTGAGCGCGCCTTGGCGGCGCTGCTTCGCACGCTTGGGCGAGAGGCCCTTCCTTGAGAGGTCATGACCATGAATAGAAAAAATGCGGTGATTGCAAGCGTCGTGGTCTGCGCGGCGATATTTGGCGCCACTCTCGCATTCAACCGGGGCGCCTCTTCCGTCGCGCGACACGTGAGCGCGCAGTACCACTGTCCCATGCATCCCGATTATACCGCCGATAAGCCCGGCGACTGCCCCATTTGCGGCATGTCTCTTGTCCCCGTGGAACCCGCCCAGGACACCGAGGAGACCCCAACAGGCAAGAGCATCTGCGTGCTGCACAAATGCACGATGGCCAATTGCAAGATGGAGCTGCCGCTCAAGCCGGGAGAGACGGTGACGTGCCCGGTGTGCGGCACCCATACGGCGCCTCCGGCCGGCTCAAGCGGCAAGATTCTCTACTACCGCAATCCCATGAATCCGCAAGTGACTTCGCCGACTCCCATGAAGGACTCGATGGGAATGGACTATGTGCCTGTCTATGAAGAAGGCGAGGCCGCGTCGCCGGGCCAGGCGTCTACGGTCGTCTCCGAGGAGAAGCGGCGCTTGATCGGTATGAAAACCGAGGTCGTCGGCAAGCGCCATCTGAAATTCACCGTGAGGGCGTCGGGCAGCGTCGCCTACGATCCCGAGCTCTACAACGCCATCTCGGAGCACCATTCGGCTATGGTGGCGCGCGACAATGTCAAGGACAGCCCCTGGCCGGACGTCAAGGAAAGGGCCCAGGCGCTGGTGGAGGCGGCGGCGTTGCGTTTGCGCCAGCTGGGACTTTCCGAGGCGCAAATCTCGGCGTTCTCGGGACGCGAGGCGGTGCCTGAAAACCTTCTCATCGGGGGAGGCGGGGGCGCGGTGTGGATTTACGCCCAGATTTACGAGTACGAGATCTCGATGATCCGTCCCGGTCTCGAAGCGGAAATCACCACGCCGGCTTACCCCGGACGCGTCTTTCGGGGTACGCTCAGAACGCTGGACCCGCGGCTGTCTTCCGAAACCAGAACTTTGCGCGTGCGCATCGAGGTTCCCAATCCCGGGGGCCTGCTCAAGCTGGAGATGTTTGTCAACGCGGCCATCAAGGCGGATTTGGGAGTCAGCTTGGCCCTGCCCGAGACCGCGCTGCTCGACAGCGGCCAGCGCAAGCTCGTGTTCGTGGACCTCGGCTCGGGGCGCATAGAGCCTCGAACGGTCCGTCTGGGGCGTGAAGCCGACGGCTACTATGAATTGCTTTCGGGGGTTGCGCAAGGCGAGCGCGTCGTGACGACGGCCAACTTCCTCATCGATTCGGAGTCGAAGCTCAAGGCGCTTGTCTCTCCGGCCAAGGACGCTCATTGAGGCCCGTATGATCAAAAAAATCATCGCCTGGTCGGCGCACAACAAGTTCCTGGTTCTGGTTTTGACGGCGTTTTCCATGGTCCCGGGCTGGTACTGCATGAAGAACATCAGCCTGGACGCGATTCCCGATCTTTCGGATACGCAGGTCATCGTGTACTCCCGTTGGGATCGCTCGCCCGACATCATCGAGGACCAGGTCACGTATCCCATCGTCACGGCGCTGCTGGGCGCTCCGAACGTCAAGGCCGTGCGCGGCTTCTCGGACTTCGGGTTTTCCTATGTCTACGTCGTGTTCCAAGACGGAACCGACGTGTACTGGGCGCGTTCCCGCGTTCTCGAGTACCTGAGCACGATATTGCCGCGCATGCCCGAGGGAGTGCGCACGGAGCTCGGTCCCGACGCCACAGGTGTCGGCTGGGTGTATCAGTACGCCCTAGTCGATAAGACGGGGCGTCTTGGCCTCGCGGACCTGAGATCCTTCCAAGATTGGAACCTGCGCTACCACCTGCAATCGGTCCCCGGAGTCGCCGAGGTCGCATCCATCGGCGGATTTCAGAAGCAGTATCAAGTTCAGGTCGATCCCAACGCTTTGTCGGCGTACCGCATACCGTTGTCCAAGGTCGTCGACGCGGTACGCGACGGCAACAACGACGTCGGCGGGCGCCTTGTCGAGTTCGGCGGCGCCGAATACATGATTCGCGGCCGGGGGTACGCCAAATCGGTCGAGGACATCGAGCAAATCGTGGTCGGGCGCGACGGCAAGGGCACCCCGGTGTTGGTCAGAAGTGTCGCCAAGGTGACGTTGGGCCCGGACATGAGGCGGGGCGTGGCCGACCTCGACGGCGAAGGCGATGCGGTCGGAGGCATCGTCGTCATGCGCCACGGCGAAAACGCCTTGAGCGTCATCAAGCGGGTCAAGGAGCGCTTGGCCGAACTCAAGGCGTCTTTTCCCGAGGGAGTCGAAATTGTCGAGACGTACGATCGCTCCGGGCTCATCGAGGGCGCTATCGAAACTCTGAAGGGGGAGTTGTTCACGCAGCTGCTTCTTGTCAGCCTCGTCCTTCTCGTTTTCCTCTGGCATATCCCTTCGGCGATCGTGCCGATCATCACGATTCCCATTTCGACGTTGCTGGCGTTCATCCCGCTGTTCTTCATGGGGGTCAGCGCCAACATCATGTCCATAGCCGGCATCATGCTGTCGGTCGGAGTCCTCGTCGACGGCTCGATGGTGGAAGTGGAGAACGCCTATAAAAAACTTCAGCAGTGGGAGGAGGGGGGCCGTCAGGGGGATTTTCACGCCGTGCGCCTGAGCGCCATGCAGGAAGTCGGGCCCTCGGTGTTCTACTCGTTGTTGGTCGTGGCCGTGGCTTTTTTCCCGATTTTCGCTCTCGTCGATCAAGAAGGCCGCCTGTTCAAGCCCCTGGCCTACACCAAGAATCTGACGATGTTCTTGGCGGCGTTTCTGGCCGTGACGTTGGACCCGGCGGTGCGCATGCTGTTTTCGCGCATGGACTTTTTCGTTTTCAAGCCAAAATGGCTGGCGTGGACCGTCAATCAGGCTGTGGTTGGACGATACTATTCGGAAGAAGATCACCCCATCAGCAAGAGGCTGTTTCGCCTCTACGACCCGGTGTGCCGCTGGGCGCTGGCGAGGCCCTGGCAGGTCATCGGCGCCGCGGCGTTTGTGACGCTGGCCACAGTGCCGATTTTTCTCAAGCTGGGCTCCGAATTCATGCCTCCGCTCAACGAGGGCACGATCTTGTACATGCCCACGACCTTGCCGGGGATTTCGGTGAGCCAAGCCTCCGACTTGCTGCAGAGGCAAGATCAGGTGCTCAAAAGCTTTCCGGAAGTCGAACGGGTTTTCGGCAAAGCCGGGCGCGCCGACACATCGACCGACCCGGCTCCTTTTTCGATGATGGAAACGACCGTCGTGCTCAAGCCCTTGGATCAGTGGCGTCAGAAACGGAGGTGGTACTCGAGGCTGCCGCAGTGGCTCCAGGTCCCCTTTCGGTCCATTTGGCCCGACCGCATCAGTTGGGAAGAGCTCGTCGACGAAATGAATGAGCGCATGAAGTTCCCCGGGGTCACCAATGCCTGGACCATGCCGATCAAAGCGCGCATCGACATGTTGAGCACCGGCGTGCGCACGCCGATCGGCATCAAAGTTCAAGGGGCGGATTTGGCCCGGATCGAGGCGCTCGGCTTGCAAATCGAAGCGGCTTTGCGCGATGTCCGGGGGACGCGTTCGGCCTATGCCGAGCGCGCGGCCGGAGGCTATTTCGTCGACTTCACGCTCAAACGCGATCAGTTGGCCCGCTACGGGCTGTCCGTCAAGGAAGTGGAGATGGTGATCATGTCGGCCATCGGCGGCGAGACGGTCACCGTCACGGTTGAGGGACGCGAACGCTACGGCGTCAATGTCCGTTATTCCCGCGAGCTGCGCGACAACCTCGCCAAGATGCGGCGGGTCTTGGTGTCGACGATGGAAGGCGCCCAGATTCCTTTGGTCCAGCTTGCCGACATTGAGCTCAAGACCGGACCGGCGATGATACGCAACGAGAACGGCCTGCTGACCGGATACGTCTATGTGGATGTGGCGGGTCGAGACATCGGCGGCTACGTCGAAGAGGCCAAACGCCGGGTCGCCTCCGCTGTGACTTTGCCCGCCGGCTACGCCCTGCAGTGGAGCGGGCAGTATGAAAACCTCTTGCGCGTGCGCGAGCGCATGAGGCTGCTGCTTCCCTTGACCCTGGTCGTCATCATTCTGCTCATGTACATGAACACGAAGTCCTGGGTTAAGACGGCGATCGTCATGCTGGCGGTGCCGTTTTCGTTGATCGGAGCTTTTTGGGGATTTTACCTTCTCGGCTATAACCTGTCCGTGGCGGCTTGGGTGGGCATGATCGCGCTCATGGGCCTTGACGCGGAAACCGGCACGTTCATGCTGCTCTATCTTGATTTGGCCTACGCCGACGCGGTCCGCTCGGGGCGTATGCGCACATTCTCGGATTTGAGGGAAGCCGTGGTCTTTGGCGCGGTGAAACGCATTCGCCCCAAAATGATGACGGTCTTCACCGATTTTTTGGGGTTGATGCCGATCATGTGGGCGATCGGCCCGGGGGCCGACTTGATGAAGCGCATCGCCGCGCCCATCATTTTCGGTCTATTCACGAGTTTTGCGATGGAACTGATCGTTTATCCCGCGATCTTCCTTCTCTGGAAGTGGCACGGCGAGATGAAAAAAGGAACGCGCGTGCCTGACCCGGCCGCGGTCGTGGTCATGCATGATTGAGACGTCGCCCGCGGCGTTAATTTATTAGGTGGAACCCGAATAAACCAAACGGGGATGAGACGCTGTCCTGGCAGAATTGTTGCATAGATTATTGTCCAATGATCATCCATATTCTTGTCGGGATTATCTCGGTCAGCGTAGCGCTAGCGGCTCCGCCTGCGGGCGAATCCTGCCTGGAATGCCATAAAGACGAAAAGTTTCGCGTCCAAAACAAAAAGATTTACGATTATTTTCAGGAGTGGCAGGGCTCGGCCCATGATCTTGCCGGCCTCTCCTGTACGGCCTGCCATTACGGCGATCCGACGAAAACAGCCAAGGATGAGGCTCACGCCGGCATGCGTCCCCAGTCCGATCCCCAAAGTCCGTTTAATTTCAAAAATATCCCAAAGACGTGCGGCGGATGCCATGCGCCTCTCCTTGACAGCTTCTCCAAGAGCCGGCATTACGCCAACCTTAAAGCGGACGGATTCGGGCCGAATTGCATTACCTGTCATGGATCGCTGAGCGCGCGGGTCTATGCCACGACGATTATCCAGCGCGCTTGCTCGAACTGCCACAATCAGCGCACCAAGAATCATCCTGAAGTCGTCGCCCAAGCCCAGGAAATTCTCGGACGACTCAACCATGCCAACGGCTACCGCAAGGGCCTCCGGTTCTACTACAAATCGATCAAGAGGCCCGAAGCGATGGCGAAGGTGGATAAAGCCTACACGGACGTCATCCAATTTTGGCACGAATTCGACTTCAAACGGCTTGGGCCTCGCTCTCAGGAGCTCCTGACGGAGCTCAAGAACTTGTACATCGAGGCTCATAAGGATGATTCGTCCGAAAAAAAATGAGCTCCGATTGGGATGACGCGACGAAGAGGATCCCTCGCTGGGCGGCCGTCTGTGTCGTCGTGGGATTGTTTTCTCTGGTCGTGTTTTTCATAACGGATCCCATCGGCGGCGCCCCCGCGCACGACGATATTCCTAAGCTGTCGCCCGATTTCTCCGACACCGCGACCGTGCGCGTCGTTCGCAAGGAGATGACTTTCGACGGAGCGCCTTGTAAATCCTGCCATGAGGGGACGGAGGCTCTTCAAGGAGACCCCAAAGAGAAGGGGATTTTCCACGAAAAGATCGAGATCAAGCACGGCCGCAATCAGCATTGCTTCAACTGCCACAATCGCATGCAGCCGGCGGATTTCTCGAATTTTGACGGCAGCCCGATCAAGCTCTCACAGGTCGAAGTGCTCTGCGCGAAGTGCCATGGAACGATCTATCGAGATTGGAACCGAGGTGCTCATGGCCGGCGTGGCGGCTTTTGGGAGCAGGCCAAGGGTGGGCCCAAATCCGTGGTGTGCATCGCCTGCCATAATCCGCATTGGCCGGTATTCAAGGCGCTCAAGGCCGCCCCGGCGCCTCATGTCAATCCGCGCACGCACATGCGCTCGGGCGAAGGTCATGGCGGGAATCGACAAGCGGGAGAGCTTTGATGTCGGAGGAACGCGCGTGCGGCGAGTCGTGCGGAGACATGAGTCGCCGAGCGTTTTTGGCCGCGGCGGCCACGGGCGTGGTGGCGGCGACCGCCGCGGCGCTGGCGCCGCTTAAGGACATCACTGATTTGCCGACGTTGGAGGAATTCCTCAGGCAGCATTACAAGGAGCTCACGGCGGAGGAAAAAAAGGAAATCATGGCGCGCATCGCCGCCCAGGTGGAAAAAAAATACGGCGTGAGCCCTCGCATCACCGACCTTCCGCCGATTCCGGGAGTCGAGTTCGCGTACGCTCTCAACATCGGCCGCTGCATCGGCTGCCGCAAATGCGTCTACGCCTGCGTCAAGGAAAACAATCAATCTCGCAACCCGGAAATCCAGTATATACGAGTTCTGGAGATGAAGAAAGGCTCCATAGACGTCGAGACCTCCTCGACCGCCTACGAAGGGGAGGTCCCCAAAAAGGACTCCTACTACATGCCGGTGCAGTGCCATCAATGCCGCAAGGCTCCCTGCGTCAAGGCGTGTCCCGTCAAGGCCACGTGGCAGGAGCCTGACGGAGTCGTCGTCATCGATTACAATTGGTGCATCGGCTGCCGCTACTGCATGGCCGCCTGCCCGTACGGCGCCCGGCGCTTCAACTTCGAGGCTCCCCAGATTCCGAAGGACGAATTGAATCCGGAAATGGGGCTGTTGTCCAACCGCCCAAGGCCCAAAGGAGTGGTCGAGAAGTGCCATTTTTGCCTGCACCGCACCCGCAACGGACAATACCCTGCCTGCGTGGAAGTCTGCCCTACGGGCTCGCGTAAATTCGGCAATCTCCTCGATCCCGAGAGCGAGATATCCAATATCATCAACAACAAGCGGGTGTACGTCCTCAAGGAGGAGGTTGGAACTTTGCCTCGCTTCTATTACTACTTCGACATTTGATATGCCCCAAGCCCTGAAGGATTATTTCATATTCGTCGGACGCTGCGCCCGCGAGACCATCGACGGGGATTGGCGCTATTATCTGTGGCTGACGGCTTTGTTGTGCGTGAGCCTGCTGGGACTCAACGCCTACTGCAAGCAATTCGTCGAGGGCTTGAGCGTGACCGGGATGAGCGATCAAGTGTCTTGGGGGTTGTATATCGCCAACTTCACCTTCCTGGTGGGTATGGCGGCTGCGGCGGTGATGCTGGTTGTGCCGGTCTACGTCTACAAGGATGAGACCCTGCACGACGTCGTTATCCTAGGAGAACTGCTGGCCGTGGCCGTCATCGTCATGTGTCTGCTTTTCGTAACGGTGGATTTGGGCCGCCCCGACCGTTTTTGGCATATGGTTCCGCTGATCGGCAAGTTCAACTGGCCGATCTCCATGCTGAGCTGGGACGTCATCGTGCTCAACGTATACTTGGGCTTGAACGCCCACATCTGCGGCTATTTGGTGTACATGGTCTATTGCAAGCGCAAACCGGCCCCTATGTGGTACATCCCCTTCGTGTTTCTCGCCATCTTCTGGGCGTTCAGCATCCACACCGTGACGGCGTTCTTGTACGTGGGCCTGGGAGGCAGGCCCTACTGGAACTCGGCCATCATCGCTCCGCGGTTTTTGGCGTCGGCGTTCACCGCGGGCCCCGGCTTCTTGATTTTGACTCTGCAGGTCATTCGGCGCGTTTCTTCGTACAATGTCTCAGACAAAGCGCTGTTTATGCTCCGCGATATCGTGCAAGTCTCAATGATCATCAACGTTTTTCTCCTCCTGTGCGAATTGTTCAAGGAGTTCTACACGGACTCGGCACACGTCGCGTCGGCCAAGTACTTGTTTTTCGGCCTGCACGGGCACAGCGCCCTGGTCCCCTGGATTTGGACGGCGATGTTCTTGGATTTGGCCGCGCTCACTCTTCTGGTTCTGCCTCTGTCGCGGAGTTTAAGATATCTCGACTTGGCGTGCGTGCTGGCCATCGTCGGGATCTGGATCGAGAAAGGCATGGGGCTGATCATTCCGGCGTTCATTCCCAGCCCCTTGGGGGAGATCGTCGAATATCACCCAACGCTCAATGAATGGCTGATCTGCGCCGGCATCTGGGCTTTCGGGATGCTTCTCTACACGCTCTTTCTCAAGATGACCATCCCGGTCCTCACGGGAGCGCTTGCTCCCCGCCCGGCTGATTTGCGCGCTTAGCTTAATTGTTATAATAAGCACGTAGGTTCACCAGGAGGGCAAGGAAAGAATGGGTAAGAAGCTGTTCGTGGGAGGGCTCCCATACGAGACGAACGACGGCCAGTTGAAGGAACTCTTCGCCGCGTGCGGGGCGGTTGTGAGCGCGAAAGTCATCATCGATAAGGCCACTGGAAAATCCAAGGGCTTCGGCTTCGTGGAGATGACGACCGATGAAGGAGCTAAGGCTGCGACCGAGAAGCTTAACAACAGCGCCCTGGGGGCGCGCAGAATATTCGTCAATGAAGCGCGTCCGATGGAGCCTCGTCCCGCCGGCGGCTTTCCGCGGCCTTCTTCCGGCGGCTTACCCGAATCCAAGCCCGGGTTCATGCCTGGGGTGTTCCCCGATAAGAGGGGGGGCTTTGGCGGCAGGGGGAATTTCGGACCGGATAAGAAATCCGGAGGTCGGGGCGATTATGACAAGAAGGGACGCGGCGGCCGACGCGGCGCAGACGAATACGACAAAAAGGGCGGCGGCGGCAAGGGCGGCAAGAGTGGCAAGGGCGGTCGCGGTGAGCGTGACTTCGATAGCGGCTATGACGGCTGGTAGACGCTGAAGCAGGCGTCTCCTCCCAAGAGCTCCGACCATGGGTGAAAATCCGTTCGGGCGAACGTTGTATCCGGTCGCCTTGGCGTGCTGGCTTTGCGCCTTCGGCTGGCGCGCTTGCCGGGTCTCCCAGGACGTGGCGACCTTGTCCCGGGATGCGGCGGCCATCGATGACGCGGCGCGAGCTCTTGACGTCGGCGCCCGTCGCTTGCGCGGCCTCGTGCGCGAAGCCGGCGAACGCGCCGGCGACGCGAGGTTTCTGGACTCTCTTCCCAACATCCTTCCCGAAGATAAGGGCTATCTGCGCACGCAGAAAGCCATTGAAGGCGAAACCGCGGTGCTGCGCGCCAAGGTCTCCAAACAGCTCAAGAACGCCCTGCATCTCGTGATTGATGCCAAGGCAAATAAGCTGTATGTTAAAAGAGGCGGGAAGCTTTTGTGGCAGGCGGATGTGTCCGTTGGGCGAGGCGGCGTTCTCAAGGATGCCGCCAGCGGACGGAAGTGGGAGTTCGTCACCCCGCGCGGGGAGTTTCGCGTGATCGCCAAAGCCCAAGATCCTCAATGGCGCAAGCCGGATTGGGCTTACGTCGAAGCGGGCGAACCGGTCCCCCCGCCGGGAGATCCCTCGCGGATAGTGTCCGGGGAGCTGGGCGCCTACGTCTTGAACCTCGGCGAGGGCTACCTGATCCACGGGACCAAGCGCGAAGAGCTCTTGGGCAGGCCGGCATCCCACGGCTGCGTGCGCGTGGGAGGCGCGGATCTGGAAAAGCTTTACGAAACGGTTCCGATCGGCACGCGGGTCTACATTTTCGAATGAACGAGAAATTCGAGACGTTCTTGAGCCGTTTAGATCAGCGCGTCTCCTTCTGGGGAGTGCTTCTGACTGGAGCGACGCTCCTGCTGGGTGGCTGGATGTTGAACAAGTGGATGCATGCGCGGGTCCTTATCGCGGCCGATGAAAGGGCGTGCCTCGTCGTCGCGCGTCAGGACCTTGAACTCGATCTCAGTGAGCGGCAGGTGCTTCGGGATCTCGTGTCGCGAGATTTCGCGCGCGCCAAAGTGAGCGCGGAGAGCCTGTCCCGTTCGCGGCGAGCTCTTTTCGAGGGAGGATTGGCCGTCTCGGAAGAAAAACGGCTCCTTGAAAAGCAATGGGAGATCATGAACTTGAAAATTCGCCTCGATCTCGGGGCCGATCAAGTGAACTTCCTGCGCGGCGAGCAAATCGCCGAAACCCTGCCTTTGGCCGGCGCCCGGCCGCGCGTGATCGGCCCGGGACGCCAGGCCGTCGCTGCGGCCGCCACGATCAGCTCTAAGGAGCGTTTCGCGAGCACCGAACGGCCGCGGACCGAGCAGGTGGGGGGGCAGCTGCAATGGGAGCCTCCCCAGGTCGGAACCTCTCTGAGAGCCAACGCGCTGGGAGAATTCGTGGTCTTCACGAAGGAGGGGTTGGTGATTCACGGTCCCCCCTTGAAGACTGTGGAGCATGAAGCCTTCCCTCATGTCTGCTTGTCTCTTCCGGCGCCGACGGCCCGTCGCCTCTATTCGCAAAGCTTTATTGGCACGAAAATCGTCATCCACTGACGGCGGCCACTGGGCGACCTTGACAAGTCTGTGTCAATGCGCTGTCATTGTTGCTCGGCTTTTAAACCGAGAAGACTGGAGGAGAAAACACATGCGGAAGAATCTGCTTCTTGCCGGACTTGCGTTATTTATTTCGTCGGCGGCGGGCGCTGCGGTCTACGACATCGACGGCTCGCATTCCCAGGTCGCTTTTAAGATCAGGCATTTGGTGGGCCGAGTTCCCGGCCGATTCCTCAAGTTTTCGGGAACTATCACTTATGATCCCGCCAAACCGGCGTCCTGGTCCGTAAGCGCCACTATCGATCCGGCCTCGGTCAATACCGATAACGAGAAGCGCGACGGGCACCTGAAGAACCCGGACTTCTTCGATACGGCTCAATGCGCGACGATGACCTTCAAATCAAGCAAAGTCACCGACGTCAAGGAGTCGACGGCGAAGCTCCATGGAGACTTGACCATGCATTGCGTGACCAAGCCCGTGGTTCTCGACCTCGAGCTCGGCGGAAGCGCCAAGGACCCGTGGGGCAACGAGCGCGCCGGTTTTTCGGCCAAGGGAAAAATCAACCGGAAGGATTTTGGCATGGTGTTCAACAAGGTGCTCGACGCGGGCGGTCTTATGCTGGGAGAGGAAGTCGACGTGACCATCGACATCGAGGCCGTGGCGAAATCGAAATAATGGCGCGCGGGGTTGACAGGCGGGGGAGCATAGGCTACTCTTGCGGTCGCCCCGGCGTCCGGGGTTCGTTGAGGACATGAAATTAAGCAAACAAAGGAGATAAGAATGATGAAACGCACACTATGGCTGGTCGCGGCGCTGATGAGTGTCGGCGCGGCGGCGCAAGCCGCGGGTCAAAATGACGCGGGATGCGGCTTGGGAAGCATGCTCTTTAAAGAGCAGCAGCCTGTGCACCAGATCCTGGCGGCGACGACCAACGGCACTTTCGGCAACCAGACGTTCGGCATCACGACTGGAACGCTGGGCTGCACCTCCGGGGGGCTGATCAAGACCTCGAAGGAAAGGGAAGTGTTCGTTGCCACCAATCTTCGCGCCATCGAGCGCGAATTGGCCGCCGGCAATGGGCAGTACGCCTTGTCCCTGGCCTCTTTGTCGGGCTGCGGAGCGAAGTCCGAGGAGTTCTTGTCCATGGCCAAGGCCCGCTACGGGAAGCTCTTCCCCACGGCGCAAGTCGACGCGAAGCAGCTTCTCAAGAACCTGGATCAGGAGATCGCCTCCGATGAGAGCCTCTCCAATGCCTGCGTTCTTTAAGTAGAGAATAGATCGTGACAGTCGGGGCGGGCGGACTTCGGTTCGCCCGCCCCGTTCTTTTTTTCTGGGCCCTTGCCGCGGCCTCGTCGGCGGGCGCGTTGTCTTCGACCGAGGATGCGCTGCGCCGCGTGCGGGCTCAGCGCGTGTGGGAAGACCCCCAATGGCTGCGCTTGGGACATTGGAAGCCCGCGTGGATGGGACGAGGCTACGCCAGCGACGCCGAACAAGGGGATTTTTTCTTGGACCCGTCGGGCGCCAAGGATCCCCGGGCGGAGATCGAGGCCATGACGCGAGGGCTTTTCGACGACAACCCCGGCCCCCGGCCGCAGCACCCGCGCTGCCGCTTCCCCGCCCGCGCGTCGTGGCTTATAGGGCGCCTGGACGTCGATGCCTCCTTGCTTGTTCGAGCCGATTGTTCCGCTTATGAAGACTGGCGTCGGCTCATGGATCCGGGCAAGGCCTCCTTGATCTTCGCCTCGGCCTACCTTAGCAATCCCGCGTCCATGTTCGGGCACACCTTTTTGCGCTTGGAGCGGCGGGGAGTCGGGGAGGGGGAACGTCTGCGCGATCATACGCTTAATTTTTCCGCTGAGACCGGCGACGACGGCGGAGCGCTCTTTGCCCTCAAGGGGCTCGCCGGCCTCTATCCCGGACGCTATGCGGTTCAGCCTTATTACATGATGGTCCAGCAGTACAACAACATCGAAAGCCGCGACCTTTGGGAGTACCGTTTGTCGATGTCAACAGGGGAAATCGACTTCCTCGTCGCCCACGCCTGGGAAATGGGCGCCGCGACGTTCCCGTACTATTTCTTTTCGAAGAATTGCTCCTATCAGCTCCTGCCCGCTCTGGAGGCCGCGTTGCCGGATCGATCGTTGATGGCTGGGTCGCCCCTCGTCGTCGCTCCGGTCGACACGTTACGCGCGGTCCTGGCGCAGCCGCAATTGGTGGAGGGCGTTTCCTTTCGTCCCTCCCATGCGACGAGCATGCGCTGGCGACGAGGTCAGCTGGGGTCCGTCGAACGACGCGCCGCGGAGGCTTTTGCGGGAGGCCGAGTCGATGACGGCGACGCGCTTTTGTCAGCGATGGGTCCCCAGCGTCAGGCCTTGGTTCTGGATGCCGCGCATGATTACATACTATATAAGGAGGGCCACTCCCCTGATGTGTCGGACACAGTGAGGATTTTAGAGAGAAATATTTTAACTCGACGCGCGAAAATCGGCGCCCCCTCCGTAGAGGTGGGTGCCCCGTCCTGGGCGGCGCCTCCCGACGAGGCTCATCGCCGCAAGCGCGTTCGATTCGGGGGGGGGATTGGGC
>ERZ1292633.3682-Hain-H41-02um-R1-3682-length-14717-cov-7_pt1 | contig 14717 bp, 7 predicted proteins | sample MGYA00564406_ERZ1292633 | MGnify/ENA primary metagenome ERZ1292633 (study PRJEB36523, sample SAMEA6512639) | groundwater metagenome | collected 2019-01-08 | study: AquaDiva: Metagenomics assemblies of 32 groundwater samples
AAGAAAAGCGAGTGTTGGAGCAGGCGATGCGCAGCAAACTCAACGACACGATCGACGAAATGCAAAAAATCGCAGAAACGCAAGGCAAGGCGCGTCACCAACGGTCCCACGTCGAGAATGCCCGAATCATGACAGAACTCGCCGAGCTCGACTCGCAATCTCGCTTGCTCAACTCGCAGAGTGCCAAGCTCAGTTCGTTGATCGATGAGCATCGACGATCCATCGTCATCGAAAACGAACGGCGGGAAATTTTGCTTGCGAACAATTCGACTGTTAGCCGTGACATCAACGAGAAGGTTCAAGCGCTGCAAGCGTTGGAAGCTCAGTTCAACCAACTTGGTGCGACAGCGGACCGTAGCCAGGCGAACGATCAACAACAGGCACTTCCCGGCCTGGTCGACAGCCAGTACGAAGTGGTGGTGCAATTGAAAAACGACGTCGACGCCATTCGGCAGGAAATCCGTGACGCGGAGCTTGCCATCCAACAGCAGCGTCAGCGAATCGTGGCCCCTGTGAGCAACTCCGGCGACAAGCCGGTGCCCAAGGAGAAAAGTGTACTTCGCAACGCGCTGCTCGATGCCGTCACGGATGTCGAGAAGTCGCTCACGACGAAGACAAGCGGACGGAACCAAAGCAGTGGCCTGGAGTCCGTCACGTCGGCCCGTGACCTCTACGACATCCTCTGTTTCGTTGTTCGCCGCGTCAATCAGGCGTGCTTCGCCCCTCGGGCTACCGCTCACCAGACGGGTTCTACTCGTTTCGTCACTCGAATCAATGTACCGGAGTATTGAATTCCTCGTCCTCAGGCGTGCCTGCCTCATGCTCACTGTTTGCTCTGACTTTTTTTGTTTGTCCGACTTTTTTGTTTGTCCCTTCGACCCCCCCCCCAGTGGTAAGAGTGCCGTGTCAGCATGACGCGGCGAGCGGCGACTACCATTACCGTCAGCCTCCTTGTCGCGTTCATGTTCGTCGTCATCGCGTCGAAGCAAATGTTTCCACCGCGACGGCCGACCGGATGGAAAGGGACACGCAGCAGCGGAGCCCTAAGGCCATCTGCCGGTTCAGCGACCGCATCGCCCCCTGGACTGCCACTCGGACACGGAACAAAACCGAATGATCGAACACCGACGCCAATGCGCCGCCTGGATCGCGGCGACCTGCCGGTCGACGGAACAAATCGGATCAAGAAGCGGTTCGTGGCGTTGCACGTCTCCAGCTGGGGTCGGTCGCCTGGTGCCGGTTTGTGGCTGAGTCGGCCGACACACACATATGGCAACACATCGATCACTGAGCGCATCTTGAAGCTTGAGTATTCAGAGCATTACGGGAGCTACGCCATCAAGGGCCACACGCGCATGTATCTGACGTGCGAGCTGAACGACCGCCTCACGCTGGATCGGCTGTGGGCGCGTAGCTTCGAGCAATGGCATCTCTCCTTCGTGCGCGGCCCTGACGGCGCAGAGCGACTGATCCTGCAGAGCCGGCGGAACAAGAAGTACGTTGTGGTGTCGGGCGGCGACATGCGGGCGCTGGAGGCGACGGCCGAGGAGCCGGAGCGCGCCACCCGGTTTGATGTCTTCGCGGTGGACTGCGTCAGCGAGGCGTCCTGCTGGGGCAGCGATGCCGCGGCCCAGGTGGACGCCCGCGATGCCTCGCTGCCGAACGGGCCGCGGGCGCGCGTGCCGATTTTCGGGTCGCCCAAGTCGCTCCTTCGGAACGACACGGGCGCGGTGCCGCACAGCGCGCGCCTGATCGCGCGCCGCACGCTGCAAAACTGGGCGATGCTGCCGGGAATGCAGCCGCTCGTCCTGACGCGGGATCCGGAGACCGAGGCGCTGGTGAAGGCCCTCAACGACGCGGGTGCTGCCGGCGGGTGTGCCTTTCGCGCGATTACGCTAGGCCAGGACTTTGAGGATCAGCCGAAATTCAAGCAACCGACCTACCGAGGGCTGTTCGCGGCGGCGCTGCGGACGTTTCCGGACGCGCCCGTGGTGATGTACACGAACTCCGATATCTTGTACACGTCTGACCTTCGCGACACGATTTCCCGGGTGGCCAGTTTCTTTGACACCGCGAAGGCGACGGCGCCGGCCCTCCGAGGCTTCATGATCGTGGGCCAGCGCATCAACATCGACTTTGCTGCTTCGTGGTCCCTCGCGGAGCCGGGTTGCGGGGCAGCCCCACCCGACGCCAAGGGCCAGTGCCCGGGAAGACCCCTCTGGAGCGACGCATTGCTTCGCATCGCCAAGACAGGCGCTCCGTTTCAGAACAATGCGGAGGACTACTTCGTGGTGAGTCGCGAGCTCTTCAACTGGGATGACATACCCGACTTCGTCGTCGGCGGGGTGGCCTTCGACAATTGGATCACGAACCGCGCCGTTCGGATGGCCATGGAGGGTCGCGCGATCGTCGTCGACGCCTCGAAGTCCATTACGGCGGTGCATCAGAATCACGGAGGCAACGTGAAGGAGTCGCATCGACAGCCAAAATCCGACTACAACTTTGATCTCGCCGTGAAAGGTGGGGATGGACTCGCATATGGCCACACGGTCGACGCACCGGTCGCGAGTTACCTCCATCACAGCGCCGTCGGAGCGACCCTGTCGGCGGCTGAACACCGCGTCACTTCCGGACAATGCAGCGAACACGGCGTTTCCTACATTTCGCTCTTCGACAAGCATCATCTGCTGGCGGAGGGAAACTGACACCCTACCCTATCACCACCGGCACGTGAGACACCATGGCTGGTCAGATGTCCCTCATACCACCAGCTCTCCATCACGGGTGATCATCACGCGACATCACGCCGCGTACGCGCGCAAACGGTCATACCTCCTGTGCGCACACTCCTCCCATCCACACGCCATTTGTTGTCTCAAATCAGTAGTCACTCACTCACTCAGCCCGATGAACAAATCGACGAATTCGGCGGTGCCGCCGTCGTGCGGGGGCGTTGTGACCTTTGCACATTGCGTCGCTTGCATGGATGCTGTCATCTCAACGTCGCAAGTTCTGGTTGCGGCGGTGACCACCGATGGGACCCTGAATTGTTTTCTACTGGACGCGGCAGCAACAGCGGCTGGCGCGATGCCCGCCGCTTCTTCGTTACAGCGATTGCACAGTGGTGCGGCCCCACCGGCGTGCGTGTCGCTCTCCGCCGACGTTTGGCTTCATGAAGGCGAGGGGGGACGCTCGCCATTTCACGTCGTGGCTCTTTTAAGCCAAGGCCAGTATCGAATCGAGCTCTACGTCGTGCGGGCCGCGCTCGACAACGAAACCTCTCCCTTAGCTACGTTCGCGCATTCGGTTGACCTCCGTGACGTCATGGCCGAGCCACCCGAGTCGTTGCGTGTGTGCGTACACTCATTGACGCAGCGAATTCTTTTCATCGCCGCCTCGCACGATGAGATTTGCATGTGCGACGTCACCAGCTGCGGGTTGTTTGGTTCGTCCAGATCCGGCCCCACAGAAGGCGTTGTCCGCGGACGGTGGTCACTTACATCACTGCCCTTTGCTCAGTCGTCGCGTGCAGCCGCGCTCACAGTGATGCGACTGCCACCCGCGCTGCAAGGAACGGGCGTCCCGCCTGGGGGTCCAGCAGCCGACGCGGCGGGCCAGCTTGGTTGGCTGTGGTTTCCGGTGTTGTTGAGTGACGCGACTGTCTTGGTGGTCAACGTCAGTGTTCTTTCCAGTCCGGATCTGCCGTCTCCTTCCACGAGCGCACGGTTGATGCCGCCCTTCGTGCTACATCGCAGAAATGGTGACAAGCACGGCGTTGAAGTCAGCGACGGCGACGTGCTGTTTTCCCCCGACGGCGCGTTGCTCCACAGCTGCTCGACAAGCGGGGGATCGGGCCGCTGGACGGCAGCATCCTTCCGCGTCGCGGGCACTTCGCTCATCGGCAGCCGGCAGCTGACCCAAGGGGAGCGCCGTCACACGTTAGTGCGACTCCTGCCCTTCCCATTGGCGGCGGACGCTTCGGCGTTGATCGCGGGCATTGGCGTCCACTCCGGCGCTCTGCAGTGCTGCGGAGACCTGAATGGTGCCTCCAGTGACGGTTCGGGTCACCGCGCTTGGAAAGACGTGGCGACCTTCGCGCTCCCGATTGCCGATGTGGTCGTTCCGGTTAGTACCTCCGGATCGCCTTTGCACGCCGCGCGACTGATGTCACAGCGATCCGCAGGGCGGGAAACGCCGACGCCCGCTCCGTCTATCGACAGTGCGTCGTCGGGATGTGTCTTGGCGGTCGCCATCGACCGCACGGTCCGAGTAATCGTCTGTCCGGTCGCGGAAGCTGGCGGCAGCTCCTTGAAATAGAGTAACTTTTTTCCGGCTCACCCGAATGCAGGCGCTTACTACGGCATCAAGGTGACAATACTGGTGTCTCAAACATGTCACGACTTGACATTCCTCTCCCGAAGACACCTGAGCAGCAGAGCCTTTGCTCCCGCCATGAATGGCACTGTGCGGCAGGTGGGCTCATCGTTGCGAACGGCGGACGTAGCATGCGATTGATGTCCGCGGCAGGCGGCCCCGTGGTGCCGGCGCGGTCGCGCACGCTTCACATCCTGGCGCTCAGCACGCTTCTGCTTGTGTTCGTGGGCAGTGCGCTCTTCATGCGGCGACCGTCGAGACGACCTCGCCCCTCCTTGCCTCCCCCTCCTCGGTCGACACGACGACTCACAGGAGTCAAAACGCGGTCGCGGGGAAAGGACACGAATCGAACTTTCACGAGTGCAACCGATCGGCCTAGCGGATCCACAGTCGCGGCGACTCTGACTCCATCAGCCGGCATGGCGACGACGGCCACCGTCAACCATTCCTTTGGACCGCTGCGACCCCTACCGCTGGCCTCACTGAAGGCAACAATGGCGCAGCCAACCTTTTTAATGCTACGAGTCGCCCCCGCAAAGGGGGGTGCTCGCGGATGGATGGCGAGAGCCACAAGGTTTCCTGCGACGCACCCTACTGTTCAGGAACGTACGCTGAAGCTAGAGTATTCGAAACACTACGGGAGTTACGCCATCAAGGGCCACACGCGCATGTATCTGACGTGCGAGCTGAACGACCGCCTCACGCTGGATCGGCTGTGGGCGCGTAGCTTCGAGCAATGGCATCTCTCCTTCGTGCGCGGCCCTGACGGCGCAGAGCGACTGATCCTGCAGAGCCGGCGGAACAAGAAGTACGTTGTGGTGTCGGGCGGCGACATGCGGGCGCTGGAGGCGACGGCCGAGGAGCCGGAGCGCGCCACCCGGTTTGATGTCTTCGCGGTGGACTGCGTCAGCGAGGCGTCCTGCTGGGGCAGCGATGCCGCGGCCCAGGTGGACGCCCGCGATGCCTCGCTGCCGAACGGGCCGCGGGCGCGCGTGCCGATTTTCGGGTCGCCCAAGTCGCTCCTTCGGAACGACACGGGCGCGGTGCCGCACAGCGCGCGCCTGATCGCGCGCCGCACGCTGCAAAACTGGGCGATGCTGCCGGGAATGCAGCCGCTCGTCCTGACGCGGGATCCGGAGACCGAGGCGCTGGTGAAGGCCCTCAACGACGCGGGTGCTGCCGGCGGGTGTGCCTTTCGCGCGATTACGCTAGGCCAGGACTTTGAGGATCAGCCGAAATTCAAGCAACCGACCTACCGAGGGCTGTTCGCGGCGGCGCTGCGGACGTTTCCGGACGCGCCCGTGGTGATGTACACGAACTCCGATATCTTGTACACGTCTGACCTTCGCGACACGATTTCCCGGGTGGCCAGTTTCTTTGACACCGCGAAGGCGACGGCGCCGGCCCTCCGAGGCTTCATGATCGTGGGCCAGCGCATCAACATCGACTTTGCTGCTTCGTGGTCCCTCGCGGAGCCGGGTTGCGGGGCAGCCCCACCCGACGCCAAGGGCCAGTGCCCGGGAAGACCCCTCTGGAGCGACGCATTGCTTCGCATCGCCAAGACAGGCGCTCCGTTTCAGAACAATGCGGAGGACTACTTCGTGGTGAGTCGCGAGCTCTTCAACTGGGATGACATACCCGACTTCGTCGTCGGCGGGGTGGCCTTCGACAATTGGATCACGAACCGCGCCGTTCGGATGGCCATGGAGGGTCGCGCGATTGTCGTCGATGGCACGAAAACGGTACTGGCGGTGCATCAGAACCACGGAAGCGGCCGGAAGGACAGCCACAAGACGCCTAAATCGCGGTACAACTCCGAGCTCGCGCATAGTCATGGCGGCACCGAGATGGGGCACACGTACCACGCGGCGCACGAGACATGGCGCTTGCGGACGCACGCGCCGCCTGTCGTCATCGAAAAGTATGCGATACTCCTCCATTGAGCTCGCTGACGCGAAGAGTGTTGTGCGGTTGCCTTTCGCTTCTCACGTCGAATAAATACGGCAAATGTAAGCAGCGTCGATGCATTGCGTTTGAAGTACGTTGAAACGGTTCCAAAACGGTAGGAAGGCCGGAGACACGCCGAGTGGGGGGAATTCATAGGGTTCTACTGTTTGACGTTTCCCCATTCGAGCAATGTCTACTTCTGCTGGGCAAACACCCAGTGCGGTGGTGGTTCCCCCGGTCGATGTGTCCGCTGTGCTTCATCGCGAACGGCAGCTCTACCACTCCTTCGCGCCTGCGGTCATCAGCGGCGCCCTGCAGGCCGTCCTCTTCAACCCGTTTGACCGCGCGCTGTACCTCCGCGTGCACCACCGGCGCTCCTTCTTGGCACGGGAAAACTTTGCCCAGCCCTTTCAAGGATTTTCCAACGCTGCAGTGTACCGGACCATATCGTCCGGCACCTACTTATTCTTCCAGGAGCGCTTCCGCGTGAATGCCGTGCAATTTTTTCCCGGCCTGCAAAACCATCCCGTCGCGCTCAACTTGCTGGTCGGGACGTGTGCCGGGAGCGGCAACGCGGCGCTGCTGAACCAAATGCAGCTCGTCAAGTATCACATGTGGACGGCGGCCGAGTCACTGCAACATGGCGCGAATCGCAGCGCTACGACGTCGCCCAATTTTATATCGATTGGCCGCAAGCTTTTCGCGGATGGGGGCGTTCCTATCCTGTTTCGCGGCGTAGGCGTCAGCATTTTTCGCGACGTGGTTTTCGGTCTCGTCTACGAGTCCCTTCGCATGCCGCACATCACGGTGCATCGCGACGAGGGCCAGCGTTTCGCGGCCAACACGATTGCCGCCGCGTTCGCGTCAGTGGTGTGCTCCCCGTTGAACTATTGCCGCAACATGATCTACAGCTCGCCGTCGCTGGGGTGCCCGCTGCGGATCCGCCATTTGCTGATGTTCCTGGTGAAGGAAACCCGTTTGCTGCAGCACGCCACGCTACGTGAGAAGTGGACGCACCTCAACGGACGCTTGAACGTAGGGTGGTGCTCGTTCCGGGTGGGACTAGGCATGGCTGTGGGGCAGTGGTGCTTCGCGCGGGCGAAACACGTGATGATCGCCGCGGTTCCACCCGTACCTATCACGGCCGAAGAGCTTGTGGCTCGCAGCCATACGCGGTCCAAACTGAGCGCGGGTCCTCACTGAATGGTCTTTCGCGATCCTTTCTGTCCGCGGTTGACCAGGGGGTCATCTCATCATCACACGGCTGACGTCGAAAATCGCTGTTACTCGCACATTATTCGACCTACCGACCGTAGCCGGCCTTTGTGTGTCGCCAACGGCCAACCAGCAGATTGATCCCAATTCCCGCTCTATTCTTTCCCTCTCCCTCTCTATCTCTCATCTGTCGAGATGGCGGCAGCCAAGTCCTCCTCCTCCTCGACCGCTCAAGCTCTCGATCACCCGGCGCCTCAAATCGCGGGGTCGTCATCCAGAGTGGATCGCGCTTTCGGCCTTGACGCCACGAGCGATCGGCCCGTGTTTTGCGACACGTGCTGCCGGGAGCATCGAATCATTTCAAGAAACGTTTCAGAAAGCTGCGACGCAGCGGCGCTCGCCGACGATGGCGACGACTCAGAGAGTACTGCGGCGGCCGCCGGGGAGGTGTCGTCCCGCGGCAGCAGTAGCGGTGGTGGCTTACCAAATCCCAAAGTGCTCAGAACGTTCGCCAACGACCCGCCCATACCATGGTCCACATTCACCCGCCTTCGGAAATCGTGGGGCCAGCCGCCGTCACTGTCCCCGCCGCAGGAGACCAGTGTACTCAAGGCGATTCAAAAAGTGAAGCAGCAGAAGGTAGGCACCATGTCGGACAGCCTGCCGTTCGTGTCCGTGTTCATCAACAGTGTTTGCCCGGAGCTAAAGGCGCCGCGCGACGGCGCGACGTTTCTGATCCTTGCGGTGGTGACGGGGCATATGGAAATCCTGAATCAGTGCCTGGAGCTGGGCGCAAGTCCCAACGATGTGCGCTTCCTCGGCAGCCAAGTCGTTGCACCGAACTGTTTGCGACACGGATTTTCACCTTTTTTCCTCGCGTGCATTTGCGAACAAATCGAGGTCATGGAGTCCCTCTACGCCAAGGGAGCATCATTGCACGTGATGGACCGCTGGGGTCGCACGCCGTTGCACGCGGCGGCGGCGCTCGGCAACGCAGAGGTGGTCCGTTGGCTGCTCGACCGGGGCGCGCCACAGTCCGTCACCGACCGCGACCTGCTGCGCGCGGGTGAAGTCTGCCCCGGACGGGTGCGGCTTGGAACCGTGGAACCGTCGCACCCGTTTCTGTCGCGACGCGGCGGCGCAGGCGGAGCAGGAAGCCACGGCGGTGGTCGCCTCGCCACGTGCGTTTGCGGAAGCGGTCGTCCGCGCGGCGAATGTTGCTGTGTGGACGACATGCGCCAGCGATGGTACCTCGACCGCGTCGCGTCCGAGTGGCTGCCGATGGAGTTCATCGACGCCATGTCGCAAACGCAGGTCCTCGTGGACTCGCGCGTGGCCGCGGCTGCGACATCTCGGTCCCCCGCTCTGTAGGCGTCCGACGTTCACCCCCTCGTTCCTATTCCGCCTCCTCGCACGGCACACATAATAACCCTAGCTCCCTTCCGGCATCCCATCCGAGACCAGTGATGCATCCTCCCGGCGGTGCGGTACAGATCCTCCTCACCAGACGAGAAGCGGCCGCCGTGTGAGGTGCCGTTGTGCCTCATTATCCCCCACTTCCGTCCCCCAAAGCGAAGCTATTATCCGTGTGGCAGTCTTCCGTCATCCGACAGTCCGTGATTGTGTGGCATGTCGTCGACGTTGAGCCCTAGCGCGCGCATTGCCATTCTGCTGCGTCGTCGGATTGGCGCCCTCCGCGAAGATCGCCACTTCGACGCGATCGTACGACAGAAGCACGTACACATCGTGGCCTTCTCCATGGTGGGACTGCTGACCATGTCGATCACACAGGGGGTGCTGTGGACGGTCTCCGGCGACCGTCTCCGTGACGCCTACTTTGACGACCCGGATGTGCAGCCCACGTTGGTGAACATCCTGTACTTGAGCCAGGCCGTCATTTCCTGGTCCACGATCGTCGTCTGCGCCCTCATCGCGCAGAAATATCGGCTGTTGCTCATGGCGAAGCGAGCCGAGTGGACCGGGACGTCGCTCATTGAGGCAGAGACGTTCCGTGGCGACAATGCTCTCAACACGCAGGACCGCACCCGTTTCGTGAGCAGCTACTCGTTTTGGCGCTCGTCCCTGAAGTGGTGGTTCCTGCTGGAAATCCTCGTGCAGGTGCCCCATCCCATTTTGTGGATGAACTCCAACTACTCGGACACCATTCCGAAGAACATTGGCTTCAAGCTTTTGCAGTGCTTCATGTTCTTCCGACTTTCTCTCATTCCGAACATCTTCCACCTCATGAGCGACTCATACATCAAACGCTTCGAAATTGTTAACCGTTCGCCGGAGCTGCAGCGCAGCGGCTACAAATTCGGCCCCAGGCTGACCCTGAAACTCTTCTTCTTCAACCACACGTCGTCCTCCCTTGTGTTCCTGATGATGCTCAGTGTGATCTTGTACGGCTACTGCCAGTGGAACGTGTCGCGCGAAGAAAAGACCTACGCCCCGGACGAGGACCGGCGCTTTAGTAGCATCTGGAATTGCATCTACTTCTCCTATGTCGCCTTCTCCACCGTCGGCTACGGCGACTACATCCCCACGCTGTTTTACGGTCGCCTGGTGTCTGTCCTGACGACCCTCACCGGGTCGTTCGTGTTCGTGATCTTCGCGTCGGTGCTGGTGTCCCGTGTGTCCCTCACGAAGGAGCAACGGCTGAGCGTCGAGTATTTAGCCACCCGTCGCGGCGACGAGCGCTATCAAACGGCGGCGGTGAATTTAATCGTCGAGTTTTCGCGGTTTTCGTTGCTCAAGGTCAAACGGGACCTCGCGAACGAGGAGGTGAAGCGGGCTGAGAGCAAGCGTCGAGCGGACATCGCTAGCCAGTCCGTAGGCACCGTGAACGGCGAAAGCAACGGGGAGGGCGCGGCGGATGCGGTCGTGCCGGTGAAAGTGACGACGCTATTCAGTCTCTATTCGACTGGGGGACATAAGAGCAACAAGTTGTACTACGCGATTCGCCGATTTCGTGCCGCACGTCAACAGCTCAACGCAGCGTTGATGCAGCCCGAGGACGCGGTGGTGCATGAAAAACTGATTGCGCTGGACGGCGTCGCGGAACAACTTCAGGTTGAAGTGGAGGAATACGTCGACGACGTAAAGAACTTCGAGGAAGCGCTGTGCCACAGGGTGAAGCTCATCGAGGAGCGCGTCACCCGGCTGACCGGCTTGGGCAACGTGGCCGTGTAGATACCGCCAGTTTTGCTTTAGATTCAACACACTCTCTCCACCGCGGAGGCGCCTTGAGTCGGAGCTTTGCGACGAACCGGATTTTGATGCCCCTTCCCCTTCCATCCATCACGGGTCAGACTTCTTCTGACAGATGTGTCGGGCAACGCACCACCGCCGCCGATCGTTGCCAATGCCGCATCGCGGATTGTTCCCAGCAATGCTATGGTTAGTCCTACTCGTAGCCTGTTTGCTGCCTACTGATTCCGTCCACGGAAAGTCCAACACCCAGCTTCGACCGATGCAGCTGGACGGCAAACAGTCACTGCCCATTTTTCAGAACGCCGGCGACGAGTTGTCCGGCCTCGTCAAATCGCGGCGTCACCAAGGTGCCACGGTGCAGCTGTCGGCGTCGCAGTGCCTACCGCGGGACCTCATCTCGTTTCGCGGCACGGCCCCGGCGGGGGTCCCGTTGTCCAGCCTGACGTACTCATCAGCGGTGTGCGCCCTTTTCATCAACCGTGCGATGAACGGGACGGTGTTTGAAGCTGTGTCCAAGCGACTTTACTTTTACCCCGGCAGCGACCGCTGGCCACTTTTGCCTTCGTCGCTGACGTTCGCGTGGATCATGTGGCTCGAGACCAAGGAGTTCGCCTTGTTTGACGTGGAACTGCGACACGTCTTTGTATTTGCGAGCAAGCAGTCCACATCGTTGACCTGGGACGAAGCCGATGCCTACTGCACGGCTCTGCATGGCGCCAACTTCACCGTGCCTGCCAACATGCCGACCATTTCATCCCTTCCCGAAAGCACGTTGCTGAAATCTTACAACGGCATTCTCACGCCGCTGCTGGGCGGTGTGGCACCTAGCAGCATACCTATCTACTTTGCCCGGGCCGGAAATGCGCCCGCCGTGAATTTCGCTTGGCGCACGAACGAGCCGGTGTCATTCCAGGATTGGGCACCAGGGCAGCCTGAAAACGGTGGGGCCCCTGGCAACTTTGAGCTGTGTGCGGGCCTCTACTTCATCGATAGTGGCTGGCGGGATATCACGTGCGGGACGACGTTCACCACCATCGTCTGCGAGGCGCCCGCGTGGCCGTCGTCGATGTTCGACAGCATCACGATGTATCTCCCGCCTCTTTTAGACACCGCCTACGTCATCGGCGCCATCAAAACATTTCCGTCAGCGGCCTTTGCAGCGAACATCATTTATGGGGCCACCGTCATGACCTCGGTCGTGGAATGCCACGCGCTGGACACATGGTGGTTTCAGCGGACCAACGACCGCGTGGCCTACTTGAACAGCCGTCGGCCCGACAACGCGTGCCGCGTGTTCCTCGGAGGGACAGAGACGGTCGCCGCGTACAATTCCATCATCGGGGGCCTCGTGTGGAAGACGAAGTACACTGAGCGCACGGGCATTCGCCATGGCTACGTCTACTGGGTGACGCAGGGGTTCCGCGAGCTACTCTACAACGTCCTCGGCGGCCGGTCGTACCTCTCGGTGCCCGGTGCGACGTATTGGACGCCGCCCACCAACGGGTTTCTGCGTACCGCGCCGCTGGCCTGCGACGCGGCGCTCTCCAACTCCATGAAGCCCGCCGAGATCGTTGATTCGTTTGAGTCCAACGAGCTGCGGTCGATGATGACTGCAACTGACTCGATGTATCTCGGCTTTGTGCGCACCGGTACATCAAATTTCTTTCGCGCGACGCAGTTTGGAACGCCGTTGGCTTATACCGACTGGGTGTGCCGCGCGCCAACGGACACTTCCAAAGGCTGCTCGGTGCTTGAGGGGTTCGGCACATGGGCGGATGCCGACTGCACGTCGCTGCGAACAGGCGTCCTGTGTGCGACGCAGGCATGGCCGATGGCAGGCGTCACGCTAAACACCTTCAATTTTTTCAAGCCGATAGCGCACACCGTAATTCGTCCAACAGGAACTATTTTTGTCGCCTCCGACTTTGACTTGATGATACCAAACGTGACCGCCTATGGATTCACCGTGCAGCTGAATGTGGCTCAGTGCACGACGGGGGACGTCATTACCACGCCGGGCGTGAACGCGTCTTTCATCAGCAGCAACACTTACGACGCGAGACTGTGTGCCCGATTCGTGACGGCGTTGCGGACCATCAATTTCACGACGACCTTCGCCGTGTCGTGGATGTTGACCAGCACGTTCACCTACGCTCAGCGCACGCGGGTCAATTTTCAATTTGGATGGGTCGTTTGGACAAGTGTGAGGGTCGCTGACGAAGCAGGGCCTCTCTTTATGGACCTCGAAACACGCCACCTTTACACGTGGCTCGCCCCGGCAACGGTGCAGTACAGCTGGGCGGAAGGCTGCCGCCGGTGCACCGCGTTACTTTTCGCTCCCTTCCAGCTGGCAACGATCACCACAGCGATCGAGCTTGCCCTCATGCAGCGTTCCCGGCAGCCTTTCTTGGCGTCGCCGCTGCGCGCCGATCGCACGCCATCCGTCGCTCCCTTCTCATGGCTGAATAAGGAGCCATTTGTGATCAGTCGCTTCGACTCTGCGGGGCCGGGAGCCGGGGATTGCTTGGCGACATCCCAAGGCGGCACGCTGCCCGACATGTGGTCCGGCGTTGATTGCCTGAACACGCTCGGGTTGGCCTCGAGCAATTTTCAGCTTGCCTTGTGTGAGCGAGACGAGGATCAGGTGTACAGCGGCACGACGGCCGTCCCTGCCAGTTCGCTGGATAACGTGCGCATTCGAAGCGGCAAAGCATTTCCTGCTGGCACCCTCCCGAACTACAACGACGGTACCGTGGTGTACGGCGCCACCGTGCAGCTCTCGCGCTCTGCCACGGTGGATTACAGTGCGTGCAGCAGCTCGAGCAGCTTCTACCTCTTAACGAGCGACGACCGGGTTGGGGTCGTGCGCCACGACGCGTGCGCGGTCATGCTCTCCGGGGCGGCCCTCGTCAACTACTACTCGACGTTACTCTACGGCCTTGAGTTTCGCACGACGAAGTTTTTCCCTTTGAGCCATGCGTTCGGCTACGTCTACTGGAGCAACAAATATGTGCGAGAAATGGCAGTTGCACCGACGACAAGCGCCGTGTTTGCCTTCTTGCCGACGCGGGCCTTTTGGACCCCGATCGCGGCTTACAACTTCATGTCGGCGCGCTCGCTCTGCACGCTGGTCAGCATGTCGACGATGGAGATTAATTCTTTGCCCGAGAACATCGACCTCGCCGTGGCCAACGGGCAGGGCGTCGACGCTTACATCGGGGTCATTTCGAACGGTGCGGCGCCTCCTTCCTACACGTGGGACACGCTCAATCCCATGGCGTTTAACAATTTCATCGACACGGACCACCCCGTCACCCCAGTGAAACCGGGGAAGCTGTGTAGCAAGATCACAGCGTTGGGAGGTAAGTGGATTAACGTACCGTGCGACACCTACCTTCAAGCCGTGGGCTGCCGGAGCAACGCGGGAAGGCCGATGAGCGGCCTCGTGCCGTCGTCTTTTGCGCTGGCACCCACGGCGCCACCGCAAATCTATCCAGATCTTCGCAGCAACAAATTTATTGTTTTTTCAGGGACCGTGCTGAACGGCATCGTCGACGCCGCGTCGGATCTCAACTGGCTGCCCGACACTCAGACCATCTACGGCGTCACGGTGCAGCTGTCCGTTCGGCAATGCGACGCCGCTGACGTTCTCCAAATGAACACAGCGAGCGCCCCGAAGTTTGCCGCGACGTACTTCCCCGCTTGGTGCTCACTCATGCTCAAACACGCCACGAGCACCTCGACGACGGGCGCGTATCTCAAACAGTGGCTGCCTGGCGTGCAACTTTCCACTCCCAAAACGGTGCGAAAGCAGCTCGCGTTCGCGGTTGTCGCGTGGCTGAACGCGCGGGTTTCGCGAATGCTTGTTGATTTTGACTCTCAAGTGGCATATGCCGTGCAGTATTTGCAGTACGAGCCATCACAGTCGTGGACGAGCCTGTCGTATAACTGCAGTTTGACGTTCGGAA
>ERZ1292633.3684-Hain-H41-02um-R1-3684-length-14713-cov-8_pt1 | contig 14713 bp, 13 predicted proteins | sample MGYA00564406_ERZ1292633 | MGnify/ENA primary metagenome ERZ1292633 (study PRJEB36523, sample SAMEA6512639) | groundwater metagenome | collected 2019-01-08 | study: AquaDiva: Metagenomics assemblies of 32 groundwater samples
TAACTGGTCAAAACATATCTTGACCAGTGGTCTGAATTATGGGGTAAAGTATAGAGCGAACTCTGGTTTTAGATCGGCAAGGGCAAATATTTTACCCTGAAGTTGAGCTATCTCTTCGATATTTTTGAACCTGGTTTTTGAACGGAGAGCAATAAGCATTATATTGTGAGCATAACTGAAAGAGTTGTCATCAATAGTTTTTAGTCCGGCTTTTGTCAGTATTTTATGATTGACTCTTCTATCATATTCAACCAGCATCGCATCAAGAAACATGTCCCAATCCTTCCTGACGTCGTCGCCCGGTTTTTGAATTCTTTCAAGATCCTCAAGTGTATTTTTGAGCAAAAAATCAAGGGCAATACCTCTTTTTACTTCAGTACCTCTGTTTCTTATTTGGCTTTTAGCTGCTTTTACATAATCGGGAAAATTGTTGTATCCAAAAACTTTTGGGTCTAAATCACCATCTGCCATATCGTCAGTGATTCGGCCAAGAGTATAAGCCGGGGCGGCTTGAGGGTAAGGGGAAAATTCTGCCATAAAAGTTGCCGGCATTCCAATAAGTCTGGCAAGAAATATTTGGGGTATTGAAGTGCCGCTTAATAGACTAACAGCTTCAATTATTGAAAAATATTTTTTGAATAATCTTGTATAAAGTTGAATTTTGACGTCCAATATTATTGGCATTGTAAAGTATATATCAGATTGCTTTCTAAGATTTCTTTCTTGTATACCAGCAAGTCGATCAAAAATAGCATTCATCGTCCTTAGATTATCAGATAAATTTGCTTAAATCAAAATAACTAGAAGTTCTTATAATCCGACTCAAATGGAGTTTGTTTACAAGTAAGATTTCAAATTCTTCTTTATCCTATCCTCAATCGGATACTCGAAGGCTTTGAATTTTTTACCGGTGAGTTTTTCGTAAACTCCAATGTACCTTTGAGCAACGGCGACGATTAGTTCCTTAGCCATTTTTGGCGGGGGACCATCGCCTCGGTAACCTCTCTTTACATACCACAATCGCAAAAATTCTTTATCAAAGTTTTCCGGCTCCAAACCTTTATTGAATAGTGTCTTATATGTCTTCGCAATCCAGAATCGGGAAGAATCAGGTGTGTGGATTTCATCAATTAAAGTTAATTTATCGTTATGAAGTCCAAATTCATATTTTGTATCAACGAGGATTAATCCTTTCGAAAGGCAGAGTTTTGTTCCAAATTTGAAAAGCTCCAAGGAAACTTTTTCCATTTGCGTATAAAGTTTTTCACTGACTAATTTTTTTGCAATTATTTGCTCTCTTGTCAATCTTTCATCATGACCTTTGGCTCCCACGAGTGGGTGAGTAGTCGGCGTGATAACAGGCTCTTCAAGTTTTTGATTTTTTTTCAATCCGTCTGGGAATTTTAATCCATAGATTACTCTTTTTCCTTTTTCATATGAACCCCATATTGAAGTATTGGTAACTCCGGAAATATATCCTCGAACTACCATCTCAACTTGAATCGGTTCACAGTTTTTTACAACGGAAACATTTGGATCAGGGACATCAAGCAGGTGATTATTAACAATTTTTTTAGTTTTTTTAAACCAAAAAGCCGCTAACTGATTTAGTACAGCTCCCTTAAAAGGAATATTACCCAAAATGACATCAAAGGCTGATTGACGATCGGTAGTTATTAAAATTCTTTTTTTATCTTTAAAATAAATATCGCGGACCTTTCCCTGGATCTTTTTCCCCAAGGGCAAATCAATAGTTTTTAATACTTTTGGGAGAGATTCAAGAATTACTTTTTCGGTGATCATATTATTTTTTTAGAATTGATAAATATTTTTCCACTCCAAGTGATTTTAGTTTTTCTGTTTTTTTTAAGACGGTTTCTTTTTGTTTTGAGCGAAAGTCATTTAATTTTTTGGCCAATTCTTTATCACTGGTTGAAAGTATTTGAATCGCCAAAAGTCCGGCATTTTTTGCTCCATTAATTCCAACGGTGGCAACCGGTATCCCAGGCGGCATTTGCACAATTGAAAGCAGAGAATCTAATCCTTCCAGCGATTTTGATTTTATAGGGACGCCGATCACAGGTAGCGGGAACATGGCCGCAATGACACCAGGGAGATGAGCCGAACCACCAGCCCCGGCAATGATTATTTTTATTCCTCTTTCAATTGCGGACATTGCATATTCTCTCGTTGCTTCAAATGTCCGATGGGCTGATAAAACTAGAACTTCATTACTGACACCAAATCCATTTAAAATATCAAGAGCGCCTTTCATAACTTCAAGATCAGAATCACTTCCCATAATAACTGAAACCGTTATATTTTTCATATTCGTTTAATAATTTTAACTAATTGTTCTGCTCTTTCAGGCGCATCACCAATATGATTTTCGACTTCCATTAATTTTTCTAATTGATTTTTATTTAAATATTTACTCACAAGTTTGTCTTTTATTAATAAATCAATCATCGGATTTTTTTTACCATTTTGAATATCCCCCCAAGCAATCATCGAATTTATTCTTAAAACTTCGTGCATTTCCTGGCGGTCGGCTCCATTTTTGACTGCCTCAAGTATTATTGATTCAGATGCAGCAAACGAGGCATACTGCCTTAAGTTAAAACTAATTCGCTCTTTATTTATTACTAAACCGGCAATAATTTTTTCAGCAGTTATTAAAATTTGATCGGTTGTCAAAAAAGCTTCGGCAATAATAATTCTTTTATTAGCTGAATCATCAAGAGTTCTTTCAAGATAAGAAAGAGAAGCATTTTCACTAGCTACTTGTGGAAGAGAAGCTACAAAACGGGCGAGAGAACAAATATTTTCGCTGTTAATGGGATTTTTTTTGAAAGGCATAGCCGAAGATCCAACCTGATTTTTCCCAAAAGGTTCCGACCATTCACCGTAAAGTGGCGATTGAAGAATTCGTAGGTCTCCGGCAAATTTGGCAAGGGCCGAGGTGACCATCACCAAACTATTTAAAACAATAAAATCATAAAGTCGGGGATAGACCTGACCAGAGATCAAGGCGCCGTCAATTCCCAAACTTTTCATTACTTTAGTTTCTAACTCTCCAACAGATGTTGTTTTACCTGCCTGCGCAGGCAGGTCTTTCAATAATTCTTTATAACTTGCACTTGTTCCAACTGCACCTTTCATTCCTTTTCCCTTGACAGTTTTTTTGGCGAATTGAATAGATTCATAAGCGGTTAATAAATCCTGTGCATAAAAAGCTAGGCGGTAACCAACAGTGGTTGGTTCTGCCGGTTGTAAATGAGTGTACCCTAAGCAAGGAAAATCGGCGTACTCTTCAATTTTTTTAGATAACAAATTTAAAATTACTACAACTTTATTTTCAACAATAATTAAAGCTTCTTGAATTCTCACCATGTCAGCGTTATCAACGATATCCATACTAGTTGCCCCCAAATGAATTTTCCTACCGCCGACTTTAGTAATTTCTGCAAATTCCTTGATCGCCGCCACCACATCGTGTTTAGTTTCCTTTTCGTATTCAAATATTTTTTCTATATCAATATTTTTTTCATTTTTTTTCAAATCATCAAGCTCTTCCTTGTTAACAAGTCCTACTTGATGCTGAGCTTCTGCAAGAGCAACCCAAATTTTTCTCCACAGTTCATACTTATGTTTTTCACTGAAGATCTTTCTCATTTCGGGAGATCCGTAACGCCAGGTAAGGGGGGAAAGATAAGTAGAGAAATCAAAATTTTTCATTATGATAATATTTTAGCAAAACTATTAATTTTAATCGCCTCTTTTATTTCCATCGCTACCCTTTCTCCCACAGAAACATTTTTTCCGTATAGATAATTTCCATATGGAGTAGATGCAATCCCCGGAGATCCCGGCATACGGGGGGAAATATCAATGACAACAATATCTTTTTTTGGAGGGCCGGCGATAATAATACTTTGCAAAGCAAAAGGCCCAATAATTCCTGGGGAAAATAATTCCTGACTGGTTTTGACAAATTTTTCTCCCAACTCAAATGCTTTTTCCAACATCGATTCGAGGACGGTCACAGCAATGTGTCCGGCCTCTTCGTATTTAATATTAATTTTTTTGGAAACTTCAGTTTGATAAGAAGAGGGGATTTTGAGCAAGCCTTCGATATTGGTTTGTCTTCGCATATCTGTACCCAATAATTCAAGGCGATCAGAAATAGGGGAATAGAAAAAATTAAAATTAACCTGAACGCCAACAACAAACTCTTCTATGACCGCCTGTTCCAATTGTTCTTCAGTAAAGATTCCCTGTTTTAATTTTTCATCAACTTGTTTTTTATAATCTTGATAATTTTCTGCTAAAAAGAAAGCCCGCTCAAAGACCCGTTTTTTTTCCTGAACTTTGATCAAGCACAAACGGTCAATTTCTTTTGGATCCTTAAATTGTTTTGGATATTTAATTCTTGATTTTTCGAGTAAATAATATTGATTTTCGGTCCGACCCCGCTCTTCAATCTTTAGAAGTTGACGATTGCCAAACATCGGAATATTGAAATCATTTTCAATCGTCTCATAATTAAAATTTAAGTAAGCCTCAAAAGAGCGGTTAGGGACAAAAATGGCATTTTTTTCTAATAATCGTTTTTGAATTTCAAGTTTAAGTAAATCGGAAAATTTATCAAGAGTTATGGTTTCGTCGACACAGCCAAGTTTTCCGTCGGTTTTATAATATTTTTCGTAAGTTTTTTCCCGGCCTTTTTCGGTAATGACCAAAGTCGAGAAGCCCTCGTTCTTGGCACCCCTACAAACGTCAAGAGCAGAATGAGAACCGAGAGTGGCTATCGTAATTTTTGAGAGATCATAATTTTTTAGTAAATTTTTCATATTTATTATTTAAGACGAGGTAAGAGTAATTTTTTCACTTTTGTAGATTTTGTGAAAAAATTACCTTACCGAGTCTAACTAAATTTTTAATCTAATATCAAATCTAACTTGTTATTTTCAATTGCATTTTTAATTTCTCTGGCGATTCTTCGGCCCGTGCTCATAGGTTCATTATAAGTCAAATCTGTGTATGGTGAACCTTCAATGAATAAGTTTGTTCCGGCAACGATTCGGGCAGAGATCTCGATCACATAAAATTTTTGATCAGGTGTTATGATTGTTTCCAAACAGAAAGGTCCGAATAATCCTTTAGGCCTTATCAACTCTTGGGATTTTTTAACAACTTTTTCTCCCATTGAGTAAGCTTCCGGCAACATTGATTCTCGTAGTACCAATGGGCTGTTACCGACGACGACGTAACTTGGATCGACGTTAAATGGAAGTCTACCAAGCGCATCTACATTAGTTTCGTATCTTCTATCCATACTCATGATTTCTAATTTATTAGTTAATGACGAATAAAAATAATGAATATATAATGAAACTCCAACCACATATTGTTGAATAACATACTGTTTATCTTTAAATTTTTTGATCTTATCTTCTAGATCCTGTTTATTGTTGACCAAATAGTAACCTTTCCCACCAGCCGCCCCAAACGACTTGATAATGACTGGAAATTCAACATCTTCAATATTTTTGTATTCTTTCGGTGTATTTATCCCTGATTCTTTTAGCCAGTTTCCCTGTTTTACGCGATCAAATTCAAAATCAAGAACTCGTTTGTTACCAAAGTAAGGAAGAGTCATTATTTTGTTGCCTTCCATGCCAAGATAGGCGACGAAAGACCCGTGAGGGATAACAATGACGTTTTTGTTAATAAGTTTTTTTTCAATATCCGGAAATTCTGAAAATGCATTAACTCCAATAATTTCATCAATAAATGGAAATCTTTTATAAAAACCAATCTGTTTATTAAGTGCTATAACGAGAGTTTTAAATCCTTCGTCGTGAGCCCCCTTTAAAATCTGAAGGGCAGAATGACTCCCAAGGGTTGCAATTGTATATTGATTATTCATAGTTACTTAAAATAGTTTACCCCATTTTTGAAAATTTGTAACCCCGGTCCAAATTCTGGAAGCTTTGTTCCAGATCTTAAATATTTTTCCTTAAGATAAGGCCAATTGGGGAGTTGGGTAAAAAACATTGCCCGTTCTGGGTGGGGCATTAACCCGAAAATTCTTTTACTTTCGTCGGTTATTCCGGCGATATGCTCCAAAGTTTCGGTCGGGTTAATATTTGAATATTTCAAAGCAACTAAATTTTTATTATTTATTTGTTTCAAGATTTCATTTGAAGCAAAAAATTTACCTTCGCCATGAGCAATTGGTAAAGAAATTTCTTTAATTCCGGTGAGCCATGGTGCGTCACTTGTTATTTTTAAATCAAACCAACCGGTCGTATAGCGGGTTGACTCATTTGGTAAAAGAGCCGCTTGCCTTTCACCGTACTTTTTATTGAGAGCTGGTACTAATCCCAAATTAACCAAAACTTGAAAACCATTACAAATTCCAATAACAAGCTTATCTTTTGTTACAAATTTTGAAATATTTTCCCAAAGGTGATTTCTTAGTTTTAGACCGTAAGCATTACCGGATCCGGTATCGTCGCCATAAGCAAATCCACCGGGAATAGCCATAATCTGGAAGTCATTTAATAGATTTTTATTTTTTATCAGGTCATTAATGTGAATTATTTGTCCTTGTCCACCAGCCAGTTCAAAGGCGTATTTGGTTTCATCCTCACAGTTTAGACCGTAGCCGGAAAGAACGATAATTTTTGGCTTAATCATAGTTGTTTGTTTATCATCCCTTTGAAGAAGGAGATCCAGTGCTTGGTGTCTGGATTCCCGCCTACGCGGGAATGACATGTGTTATTAATAATTTTTAAATGTTGACTTATAATTTTTTTCTATTTTTTTTAAATCTAGATTAACAATGATTTTATTATCCAAACCTTTTATCACTAACCGTTGATCATCTGTTACTTGGCCAATTTGTTTAATTACATTTTCTTTCATGATCTTTTCAAATTCTTTTTTATTTTTTGGATTAATTGTTACTAATATTCGTCCCTGACTTTCGGAAAATAGAGTAAAATCATTTCTGATTCCTAATCCAGGTAAATTATTTAAAGAAACTTCTAAGCCTAATTTTCCGGCAAGAGCGGTTTTAACTAAAGCAACTCCTAAACCACCTCGAGTAATGCTAATTGCTGAAGAGATCAATTGTTTTTGACTAGCCTTATAGAAACTTTGATAAAGTTTTTTATTTTTATTACCATCTACTTTAGGAACGTTATTACCTATTGATTTATTCATGGCAAAATACTCTGATCCACCAAGTTCATCTTTTGTTTCTCCAAGAATATAAATTGGGTCACCCGGAAATTTAATATCAATAGAAATTATTTTTAAAACGTCTTCGATCAATCCTAGCGAGGAAATTAAAAGTGTTGGAGGGACAGATATTTTTATTGAGTTACCTTTTTCATCATAGCCTTTAAAATCATTAAACATACTATCTTTTCCAGAGATGAATGGAGTTTCATAGATTTTAGCGAAATCATAGCAGGCTTCGGAAGCTTTTTTTAGTTGATAAAGTCTTTGTGGATCATTAGAGCTACACCAGCAAAAATTATCAAGGAGAGCAATTTTATCAATATCAACTCCCGAGGCCACTAAATTTCTGATGGCAGTATCAATACTGGCTCCAGCCATTTGGTAACAATCAATCTCGCTATAACTTGGATATAATCCTTGTGATAGAGCAACAGCACCAGAAGAATTAAAGATAGGTCTTACAACTGATGTTTCACCATTAACTTTTCCTTTACCTTGTAACGGTTTTATAGCAGAATTAGCCTGTACTTCATGATCATACTGACTGGAAATAAATTCGAAACTGCTGATATTTAACCTTTGCATCATTAAAAGTAAAACTTCATTTAATTTTTTTTGTTGAGGAATAACAGGTTCTTTGAATGATGATTTTACCGGCGTTGTCTTCATTGGTCTAACGGGCAAACCGTTATGAAGAAATTCCATGTCAATATCCATGACTGTTTTTTTATGGTATTTAACGACACACTGACCGCTGTTATTAAACTCACCAATAACTGTGGCTTCAACATCGCGGCTTATCATTAACTTTGAGAATTTTAACCAACGATTTTTATGAACGGCCAAAGTCATTCTTTCTTGTGATTCGGAAATCCAAATTTTCCAAGGCTCAAGCCCCGGATATTTTAAAGGTACTTTTTCTAAGTTGACCAAACACCCGTTTGATTCTTTGGCCATTTCGGCAACCGAACAGGAAAGTCCGCCGGCGCCATTATCAGTAATGCTATTGTAAAGTTTCAGGTCACGGGCTTCTTTGATAATTGCGTCACTTAGTTTTTTTTGCGTAATTGGGTCACCGATCTGAACAGCTCCTGCGGGGCTACCAGAGGATAAAGCTTCAGAAGAAAATGTTGCCCCGTGAATTCCATCCTGACCAACTCGACCTCCAACCACGACGATATAATCTCCTGGACGGGCCCTTTTTATAACAGAAGATTTTTTTGGAATCAAACCAACTGTGCCAACAAAGATCAAAGGCTTTCCTTGATAACGATTATTAAAGTATAAAAAACCCTGAGGAGTTGGGATACCTGAGCAGTTACCTCCGGAATTAACACCGGCCACCACTCCGTCTAAAATTCGGCGGGGAGAAAGTAATGATTGTTTTTTTTCTTTATCCCGAAAAAGTTGGGATTTTAAATTCGGATCGGCGAAACAAAATCCATAATAATTAGCAATCGGTTTGGCACCCATATCAAAGCCGATTGCGTCCCGATTAACACCAACAATTCCGGTAATGGCTCCACCAAAGGGGTCGAGAGCAGATGGACTGTTATGAGTTTCAACTTTATGGGAAATAATATAATCTTTATCAAATTTTATAGCTCCGGAATTATCTGTAAAGACTGAAGTACAGAGATCTCGTTTGCCCTTTTTATTTCTAATTTCAACAGTTGCCCTCTTAATATAATTATTAAATAAACCAGTTTTTATTTCATCGATCGGGTCGGCAAAAATTGTATGATGACAATGTTCTGACCATGTTTGTGCGATTGACTCAAGTTCAATATCAGTTGGATTTCTTTTCAATTTATTAAAATATTTTTTTATGGCTTTCATATAAGAAAGGTCAAGGGCGAGGGGGCCACGATTTGTACCATCTTTATTTTTTATTCCTGTTTTTCCAATCGCTGTTAGTTCATCATCAGTTACATTCAAATCAACAATATCAACTTGATTGGCGGAAGATAAATTTACCTGAGGGGCAATCTTATCCATTCCTTTATCTTTTAGATAATCTTTTTGACTTTTGAAATGAACTCGGTTAATAAGTGGATTAATTAAACCAAAACCGATTTGTTTAATTTGTTTTTCATCAAGTTTTCCGTCGATAAGTAATAATTTAGAAGAGAAAACTCCCTGATCACCAATAAATTTTATCTTTAATTGGTCTTTAATAATTTCTTTAACGGTGTTGGCGATATTATCAGTGACACCTGGTAAAAAACAGGTCTCTATCCCCCAGGAAAATTTACTGACTATCGTTGGTTCATTTATTTTAAAATCCTGGTAGACAGGATTTGTCAGAGACGAAGCAATTTGTTCCAACTGGTTTTGCTTAAAATCCTTTTTAATTGTATACACATCGACTAAAAAAACTTCTTCGACATTTTTATTCGTATGATGAAGTTGATTTTTTTTTAATTTTGCACGAGCATCGGGTATTCTTGAAATTATTTCAACTCTACTAATCATATTTATCTCCAAATATTAAACCGTTTTTTCCAATATCTTTTCTATATTGCATTCCTTTAAAATAGACTCCTTTTTTTCCAATATATTGATAGGCTTTTTTAATGGTTTCATCGAGTGTTGTACCTTTTGCAGTGACCGATAAAACTCGACCACCATTAGTAATAATTTTTTTATCAACTTCCTTGGTTCCGGCATGAAATATTTGAACATCTTTATCATTAACTTTATCTAATCCGATTATCTGACCTCCTTTTTTATATTCTCCAGGATAACCGGAAGAGGTAAGGACTACACCAACAGAAAATCCTTTTTTAAAGACTAATTTTTTATTTTTTAACTTATTTTTTTGTTGAGCGAGAAAAATTTCAACTAAATCCGATTCAAGGCTCATCATTAGAGGTTGGGTTTCCGGATCACCAAAACGACAGTTATATTCCAAAACCTTCGGTCCTTCTTTTGTCAGAATTAAACCCGGGTAGAGGATACCCTGATAAAGACAACCTTCTTTCGCCATTGCTTTAATGGTTGGAACAACAATTTCTTTTTCAATTTGTTTAATTAATTTTTTATCTAAAAATGGAACTGGAGTATAAGCGCCCATACCACCGGTATTTGGGCCTTGGTTATTTTCGTTCAACCTCTTATGATCTTGGGAAGGCAGAAAAGATAGAAAGTCTTTTCCGTCAGTTATTACCATAAATGATATTTCTTGGCCATATAAACATTCTTCAATAATGATTTTTTCTCCTGACCTGCCAAAAATTTTATCAACCATTAACTGTTTTAAAAATTTTTCTGCATCTTTTCTGTTTTTACAAATAACCACTCCTTTTCCTAAAGATAAACCATCGGCTTTTATAACCTGAGGATACTTAACGTGTTGCAGATATTTATTTGCCTCATTAAAATCTTTAAAAGAAAAATATGTGGCTGTTGGAATTTTATATTTTTTCATCAACTGTTTAGAGAAGGTTTTTGATCCTTCTATCTGACTCGCTTTTCTAGATGGGCCAAAAATCTTTAGTTTTTCTTTTCTAAAAACATCGGAAATTCCCAAAACTAAAGGAGTTTCCGGACCAACAACCGTTAAATCAATTTTTTTTGACTTGGCGAATTTTAATAATTTTTTAAAATCCAATGTTTCAATTGCAATATTTTCACCAATTTCTTTTGTTCCGGGATTTCCTGGGGCAAAATAGATTTTTTCCACTAGAGGTGATTGTTTTATTTTCCAACCCAGTGCATGTTCCCGTCCGCCAGAACCGATTATTAAAATTTTCATATTAATTACACAATTTCATCAACGACTCAACATAAATTTCATTTTCTTTTTTCTTTAATCTTTTATAAAGACTTTCAACATTATCGTTTGGTAATATTTTTTCAAAGCAACGGGCAAGAATTGGTCCAAAATCAAATTCTTGACTTAAGAAATGAACAGTTGATCCAGCATAGGTTGCCTTTTTATCTAAAAAGTTTTTAATTGCAATATCGGTTAACTTTCCTCGATTCCAAAGACCAATTGTTTTATCCGGATTATTAACAACGCCATTCATCGTATCCGGTATAAGGCCAGGATGGAGGTTAAGAACTTTATTTTTAAACGTATTAATCAAAGTTCTAGGAATAATTAATTTCCAACCAGCCAAAACAACTAGGTCAATCTGATTATCTTTCAATATTTTTTCTAAGTTGTCTTTTTTTCCTACGACCATCGTTGAAATATGATTTTTTTTTGCTCTTTGTAAACCATAGGCATTTTTAGAACTGCTAATAACTAATGCAATCTTCGCTTTTAGTTTTTTATTTTTTACCGAATTAATAATCGCTTGAAGATTTGTACCAGTACCAGCATCAGAAATTAAAATAGCTAATTTTTTCATAAATTCATTATTTACATTAACTAATCGTTTCAAAAACATCTTTTCTAAAACCACCCTTGACGGGCATAGGATATTTGCCGGTAAAACATGAATCGCACAATTTATTTGATTTAATCCGTGACGCTTTTTTTAACCCCTCTAGGCTCAGATAAGCAAGCGAATCAGCTCCAATAAATTTTTTTATTTCCTTTACTGACATATGGGAAGCAATCAATTGTTTTTTATCTGGAGTATCAATTCCAAAGTAACATGGATCTGTAACCGGAGGAGAACAGACTCGAATGTGAATTTTTTTTGCACCACAATTTTTTAACATTTTTACTATTTTTTTAATTGTTGTTCCCCGGACAATCGAATCATCAACAATGATGATCCTTTTGTCCCGAACAATTTCTTTTAGAGGATTGAATTTTATCCTAACACCCATTTCGCGAATATTTTGTTCTGGTTGAATAAAGGTCCTACCAATATATCTGTTTTTAATAAGAACTTCGCCATAAGGAATTCCTGAAGCTTTTGAATAACCAATGGCCGCCGACGTTCCGGAATCGGGAACAGCCACGACCATATCAGCTCCAACAGGCGATTCATGAGCCAATATCTCTCCTGATCTTTGTCTGACTTGATGAACTAATTGTTTATCAAAAATACTATCAGGTCGAGCTAAGTAAACATATTCAAAAAGACAGAATGCTTTTTTGGGTGATCTAATTTTACCGACGCTTCTCATTCCTTTATCATCAATAACAATTATTTCTCCAGGGGCGACCTCTCTAATAAATTTTGCCCCGACTGTGTCCAAAGCACAAGTTTCAGAACAAACAACATATGAATCGTTTAATTGGCCTAAAACCAAAGGTCTAAAACCAAACGTGTCCCTAAAGGCAATAAGCTTATTTTTGGTTAAAGAAATCATACTGAAGGCACCTTGAAATTTATTGAAAGAAGTAAGAATTTTATCTTCCCAATTACGGCCTTCTGAATTTTTTATTACCCAACCCATAATTTCCGTATCGGAAGTTGAAGATAGATTAATATTTGAAGGCAGTTCGCGAGCCAAATCCATAGCATTGATAATATTACCATTATGAGCTAAAGCAAAATCTTCATCTTTCAAATTTAAAACGACTGGTTGAACATTGCAAAGATTATTGCCGCCGGTTGTTGAATAACGAGTATGACCGATGGCGGCAAATCCCTTAAGAGAATTTATTTTTTCTTCATTAAAAACGGATGAAACCAATCCTAATCCTTTAACACTTTTTAAATTTTTACCGTTGGTGACTGTAATTCCTGCACCTTCCTGACCTCTATGTTGAAGACTGTATAAACCAAAAAAACTAATTCTGGCCACATCTTGACCTTTACCATAAATCCCGAAGATGCCGCATTTATCCCTTAATCCAGTTTCAGAAGTCTTTAAAAAAACCCGCTCTGGGCGGGTGCTTTTTTTAGCTGAGAAAAGTTTATTCCTCATTAGAAGAAAATTATATAAAACCTAAATCATTTTTGCAAGGAGAATTTATTTTATTTTAATTAAAAAATAGATTTTTCTAATTTCGTCAAAAAATTAATTACTTGATTATCAAAGCATGAAACAGCAAACCATTTCCTTCCCAAATCTTTGAGTGATGCACCAAAATGATAAATTTTATATTTATCTATAACAAGAAAACGATCATGTGATAACTTAAATTCTTTTATTTCTATCGGTGAATACTGCAAGTTAAATTTTTTTAAATCCAATAACAACTCTTGTGTAATCTTTTTGCAATAAATAGTTACTTTAATATCTTTATTGCGCTTAGCAAACAATGACAGGACAGTATCGTCAATAAAATTATCAATAAGTATTATTTCTTTTTTTGCTGAACGAATAACATCTGATACAAATTTATGAGCATCAAAAGCCTCACCTTCAAAGAATATTTTTTGGTCAGGAATAATATTGTTTGCAGTTATTGCTTTAAATATCTGATTAAATCTTTCATCTGTTTTTATTCCATATATTATTTGTGTTTTTTCAATATCTTTAATTTTTTGATAAAGCTGGTAATGAGAATTGATATATTTTCGCATTTGGACAAAAGCAGTCATTATTTGGATACTTACTTTTATAGCAATTTCACTTTTTAAAACAGCAGATAACATGGCAACACCCTGTTCTGTAAAAACATAAGGAAGATATCTACGTCCTCCTTTATTTTTTGAGGTCACAATTTGTGACCTCAAATTTTTGTATTCTGATTTTGTTAATTGAAAGCAAAATTCCTTCGGAAAACGATCGGAATTTCTTTTAAATGTTTGATTTAGTGCTTTTGTTTCCACATGATACAAACGGGCCAAATCCTCGTCCAACATCACTTGCTTATTGCGAATCGTATAAATCTTGCTTTGAATATCGCTTTTATTGATTGGAGAGACTACCATTTTCTTCATAAATAAATATTAACATAATGAAAATCAGGAAGTCTGGATTCCCGCCTACGCGGAAATAACAAAATGCAGATATTTTAACTGAATAATTCCCTTTCTAACTTTTTAATTTTTCTTAAACGAATAAAATTTCCAATTCCCATAAAGAGTGTATATCCAACACCAATTAGTAAAACGAAAACACTAATAATATATTTTTTTGGGTCTTCAAAATAAAATTGCGCGAATATAAAACTTAAAATACAAACTAAAACCGTTGCTGTTGCCTCAGTAGCATAGATAATTTTATCTTTTCTTAATTGATCAATAATGAATTTTGTTTCCTCTTGTTTCATAAAAGTATTATATCAAACCCATTAATAATACATTTCCTGCCAGTGGGCGTCGACTTCGATATTTAAATCCAGAAAAACTTTTTTATTGATGGCGAGTGCAATTTCTTTGCGGGCGTAACTACCAATTTCTTTAATTTTTCTTCCATCTTTTCCAATTAACATTCCTTTATAACGGTCATTAGTGGTTAAAATTTTTGCCTTAATATAAGTTATACCGTTCTTTCTTTCCAAAACTTGATCAACAATAACGGTTGTTGTATAAGGAATTTCCTCACCCATCATTAAAAATATTTTTTCCCGAATTAATTCACCCAAAAATATTTTACTGTC
>ERZ1292633.3685-Hain-H41-02um-R1-3685-length-14712-cov-6_pt1 | contig 14712 bp, 7 predicted proteins | sample MGYA00564406_ERZ1292633 | MGnify/ENA primary metagenome ERZ1292633 (study PRJEB36523, sample SAMEA6512639) | groundwater metagenome | collected 2019-01-08 | study: AquaDiva: Metagenomics assemblies of 32 groundwater samples
GTTGAATGCGCACGGAGCCACCCTGCCCGTTGACTTCCACCGAAACGGCATGCGCGCACGAAGCGGTGCCGTCTGGCTGGTGCCGTCGTCGGCGCGTCAACAAAGCTTCGTATGATTCGTCCGTTCTCGCTCGTCACATCGGCATCATCATCGTGAATGTGAGCTGGGGGTAGCGTCGCAAGGACGTGACGAACTCCACCCACGGCGCCGCAAAGCGCATCCAGCAGCAGCGGCGACACGTCGACTGACGCTGGAAGCAGGAGTGCGGTGCGGCCGTCGGGGATGAATGCAACGGAGTTCACGTCGTAATGGGTATGCCCCTTCAGCGGTGTCCCCTTGGGCTGGCCCGTGGCGACGTCCCACAGGACGATGGCCTTATCACCTGGCTGCCCAAGGCGAGGGTGCGGGCGCTAAGGGATTGAGTGAAATGGCTTTTCGCGTCCGCGCGTATTGGATCCCCCATTTTTTTGCTGCCCCGACGCATGGGGATTCCGAGGATGGAACGTAGCCCCTTTCTCATCGCCAGATGACTGGAAATTTCGTCGTAAATCCGTCGGCATCGCGGCTGCCGTCCATCGGCGGGTCCAGCGAAAACGACCCCGCCGCCGGAAACCAGGACGGTTGCGCCGCCGCCGTGTGTCCATCCGCACCGCTGGGGGTCGTTCGCTGCGACACGTAGTGACTCCGGAGTCGCGCAGAGGGCGACAACGCCGGGTGCGTGCCATCCGCTGGCTGCATGCACCAGCCGGAGCTGCGGAGTAGCGGGGTCACGTCGCACCGGGCTTTGCATCGGTGCCCCGCGTACGCGTCCATCATGCCTTGGATCACGAGGCAGGTTTGCAACGCGTGGCCGCGTAGCAAGACAAGATCACACGCCCTGAGGGGCTCCTCCGCGAGGACTAGGTCGCCGACGTGGCCTCGCACAATGCGGCGCGCGTACGGGTCGTACAGCTGAGAGGGTTCTCCAGCCGACGATATGTTGCCACCGATATCCGCCTGAGGCCACGTCGCGGGTGCCTCGTCAGCGGTGGCGATGAGCGCGTAGCGGAAGCACCGCATTTGCGCGGCGGGAAGGTTCGTCGGAAATCGGCTGCCGGTGAATTCCTGGAACGCGTAGTTATCTCGTGTCATGCTCACCACCTTGCGAAGTGATTTCGACCCGGGACGCAACAAAGTCACGCCGAAATCGATGGCACGCATGTTTCCGAAGATGCCGATGAAGCGCATGAAGTTGGCCAGCTCCGACTCCCCGGGTCCCAAGAAGTTCCAAGAAAACAGATTGGCCTTCGTCGCGAAGGATCCTTTGGCGCCCGGCACATGGCCGTCCCCGAAAGTAAAAAAGACCGACCATTGACGCAACATCGCTCGTGCGCGACTCGGGATGATCCCATCCCTCGCCGCGATGGTGGCTCCCTCGCGGAGGTGCTCCCCACTCCGGCACGAACCATCCCACCGCAACACAAAGATAGGATCACCGACGCCGGCTCCACCAAACGGCAACGTCATAAACGCATGCGCGGCAATCAGAGGCGTGGCCTCGCCGCGTGCGGAGTCGTAGTCGTCATTCTCGCAGATCGGTTGGCTACCATTGCCAGGCAATAATCGGGGGAAACGAACTTCGTTTCGGTGAACGGTCAGGGCTAAGAGCAAACCTCGATCCCTCACGAGGGTGTAGGACGCGTTGGTTTCACCACCGGGTACGTCGTGCTGAACGATGAGCCGGTCGACGGAGGCATCGAGGTCAGCATCACGGCGCACCGGCGGGAGACCACCGCTCACGCTCGCCAAGTGAACCGGAGCGATGAGGTATGCATCCGGTCGCACGAACACAACATAGTCCGGTGCGGGCAATCCCAGGTGCCATTCATCGGCGTCCAGCACTTCCAAGCCGATTTCCTTCTGCAACGCGGCGAGGCACGTTCGACTTTTGACGTCGCACCGAAGGATCGTGCGCTTCTTCGATTGCGGAAGGCTCACGATGACCACGCTCGACCACTGCGACGGCTTCAAGACCGTTGATATCTCCTGCGAGAGTAGGGCGACGGCCAACGGCGTGAGCGTCGGCCGCGGACCGTCGGCCCCTCCGTTCCCCTTCGGAGGCTCCACGTCCACGTTGGTGACGATGTGAAGGCGCGAAGGCTTCGCCCCGGTGGGTGGGAACAATCGCTTCTCCCACACCGGCCACGTCGTCGCCAACGCGCCGCGAAGCCCCCCGAACAGCACCATGGATACCCTGACTCCTCCGTTGGCGGTGGGCAACGCGCGTCCACCTCTTCTCGAGCGTGGCGGCGGGGGTTCCGACGACGTGTCATCGAGCGGCTGCCGAGGGGGGGCGCTTCGCACGGCGAGGAGAACCTTCACCGGCGTCAGTTCCGTGCGCAGCTCACAAATAGGTGTTCGTCGTGAACGACGATGAGGAGAGGCGGCATCGCCAAGGGCGTCGTCGTGGCACTGGAGCAAGTCGCGCCCAGGGGGGTCAAAATATCGCGGCATCAATCTCGAGGCGTGGTCGTCCTGAAAGCGGCGATTTTCCGGAGACGCAGACGGCCGCACACCCAGTGGTATATTGAACACGGGCACGGGACGCGCACCGATGTGAATGTCAATGCCCTCCGGTGGCGTGGCACGGCCGCCCGTCATCGTCGCCCCCGGCGGCCTTGGCCACCCGTCGACGAAGGCCCATGCGGGCCAAAGTGCGGCGGGATCATCGTGGTCGTCAGGGCGCCGTCGTTTCGATTCAACTCCCCGTGAAGGCGCACCCGTGTCGGCCGGCAGACTTGCGGCACCGTCGACTGAATCGCGGGGCGCGTCACGGCGATGGTTTGCGACAGAATCAGAAGCGACGGGAGGCAAAGGCAGCTGTTGCGAACTTCCTGAGAGGAGCCACAACGCCCCGAGACACGACAGCACGACGAGAAGGGTGCTGCGACCAACGGACAAACCCCGCGACAACTGAGCCGAAAATGATGCAGTCGTTGCCATTGGGACACGGCACACCCCCTTTTGTCACCGCCATAAAATGAATAGCCGAGAAAAACGCTCTGTGAAGAAAGGAACTCTTCGGAACCATATGGGCAGAAAGTTGTCCTAGCAAACTCTCTATTTCTCCGCCACGCTAGTGGACCGATTCGCCCCTTGTAGCGGGAACTTTTTTGTTCCCTTTTGGCCTTGCCTCCTCGATTCAGAATTCGACGTTTTCAGTCCGCCTCGAGGCACGAGCAGGAGCGCATCGACGAGTGGCTTTCAATTCACGCCGCCTCTCCAGCACAGCCTGTTGGCCAATTCGTCCACAAGCGCATAGGGGATGGCGCTCCAGTCGTAATGCAGCCCATCGCCCCGCTGCAACGACGTCTGCACTCGGGTCAGCATAAAATAGTCCAGCACGTCGGCGCCGGCGAGCGTCATGAACTTGCGGCCCATGTGAGCGTAGAGTCCGAGCCGGTAAGCGGTCAGTCGAAAGTCCCTCGACTTGCGGAAGAAAACGGGTGGAGCGGGACAACCCACCCACACCACCTTTTTCTTGTGCATGTGCGTGAGGTTGTACACGATTCTGGCGATGTCGCGGAAGTGTTCGCGCATTTCTCGGGCTGACCAGCGGCAGTTGGAGGGCCACGATCCTATGCCAAGGACAAAGGCATCGTAGACAAGAAGGTCGTTGTCGGAAGGGGCAAGAAAAAAGTCGTCGCAGCGGGTCGACCGTTGCACTTTGCCCGCCTCGTCGAGGCGCGCGCCGGCATGGATGACATCCGTGCGTCCCCGTCGCACAAAGCTGTCCAGTACAGAATCCCAAACAAATGAGGCCACGAACGACGCCGCCGGCGATGAGTGAGCGTCGTTTTCGCCTCCCGAGGTGGAGGAGGATGGCTCCCGTCCGGCCGATCGGCGGCGGCTCGAGATGTTTCCAGTCATTTGTAGCCCTCGCGTAACCGGCGCGGCTCGGTTGTCCGCCGCTGAGTAAAAGTGATGAAACAGACTGCGGATGTGCGAGTCTCCTTGAAAGTGAATTTTCATCGGTGGCCGCCGTCGACGCCAAGTGGCGACGTTTTTGCTCGCGGACTCACCGGCGCTGCGTTCCCACATTCCACAGTTCCGTAACTGATGCGGGAAGAACGACACCCGGAACGGGATGACCGGTTCCGGAGTGGGGAACGACGCAGCAGACGGCGCTGCCGCCGCCGCCGCTCCGTTGCGGCTCACTGCCGAAACGCTCATCGACTCGAATACCCATTCCCAGCCCTTCCAAGGGAAGTACGATGGCCGCTCCTCCGTGGCGGCGGCCGATTGAGGAACCGCCTCAACCACGACGGGTTGGACCTTCGCGCTCGACTCCAACTCGGCCGTCAACCGGTCGCGCCAAGATGGCTGCGGCGCTTTTACCCACCGCCCGTCGAGCCCGGCAACGGAGTCACGCTCCCCCTCGCCCATGCGGCGCGGGCGTTCGCAACGGAAGGTAAGTTGCTGCTGGGCAGGCACCAAGCCGGGGCTCAACCCGTTTTCTGAATGAGATTGCCGCAGCACGAGCGGGACAAGAGACACGCCCGTGGCAGGCGGGGCTGTGGCATGAAACTCCTCCAGGGCCCAGTAGCCGTCGAGGTGGTGCTGCACCGTGAGCGTGTACGTCCCTGGGCTGAACACTTCGAAGGCGCTGATGTAGACACATGTTGATGGGGTTGACGGCGACTCCCCCTCACCTGCCCCCTCAGCTCCGCCAGCACCGTCGGCCGCAGTCCTCAACGACATGGAGGGCCGGTAAAACCTCGTAGCGCCAAGTCCCTTTTCCGGACCGTCGACATGGACGTTGAATGAATGGGCACCCGCGGTCTCTCGTATCCAGCCGTCGAACTCGGCGTCGTTCGTCAGCCTGTGCGTGAAACGGGAGAAGCGCTTGAAGGCCCTTTCGACGTCCTCCCCAGCGCAGCCACGCACGTGCTTGATGAAGACGCCCCCCGAACAGCCCATTACCGCCGACCGGTTGGGACCCCCATCATCTGCCGCGGTTGACGATAACGTCGCCGACAAAAATGGATCCGCGGCGGTGATGCTCTCGTCTGTCATCGGTGGCGACAATATCGTGACCACGCCAGAAAAGGAGTCCGTCGCGCCAACTGAAGGCCACGTCATGCTCCGCGTCCGACGCCGCACCGCGTGGCGAAACCAGGCGCTTGCCACGTCAACCGAAACGTCACGCTGGCGGCGATTCGAGTCGTTGCGGCCATCGTCGGCTCGCGCTTCCCCAGGCAGGAGGACCACGTCGACCAAAACGGACATGTGCAAATCTCGAGGAAGGGCGCGAGGCAGCCACGCGGAGAGAGGCTGCTCGGTGGCCAGCATGATTTCGGACAAGTTTGCGGCGTTGATGAGCATCATGTTCCGCGGCGAAAGAGGGTTCGTGTCTGCGGATCCTGCCTTGTTTGACACGGTACGCGCCGCTTCTACATCTACGTCAATCGTGGTTGTGTTCGGACCCAGGTTGCGGCCGCTCGAGCCACCGCCGACGACGGGCTCCACGCTAGACCTTCCCCCCCGAACGATGCGGTTGACGGAAGATGGTAACGTCAGCAAGGACCACACGACCCCGGTCGCGACAGTCAACACGGCAACGAGTCCCACAACGTACACAGAAAAGAACGACGAGGAAGACAGAGACGAGCCGACGGTCACGTCAAGATCCCCGCGGCCAGCGCCGTCCGCGCCTACAGCTACAGCCACCGCCGAACCACCGGCGTGAGGTGGCGCGCTCACGGAGGGAGCCGTCATCATTCCGGCAAGCGCCCCTTCGCTAGCAAGACATCGTACGAGCACTGACAACTGAATCCACAAACAACAACGACACAAACTCGTCTGGTGCCTGCTTTCCTCCCTCACGGAGGAGGCAACGGAAGGAAGGAAGGGATGTGGGTTAGTCGCTGTCGACCCACAAAAACGAGCTCTAACCCCCGAAGCGCAAGGTCAGGTTCAGCCGCTGCCGGCGTCGCTGCGAGAGCGTTTTGAAGTAATTGATCACGCGGTCGTCCTCCGCGGTGCAGGCGTACCGCTTGCAGCCGCACATCCGCGTGGCGGGGAAGCCGAGGTATCGAGGGTCGTGAGATAGCTGCTCCCCGAGCCCGTCGAGGTCGGGAAGGGGCGACGGAAGTTTTTCCACGCGTAGCGGCTGTGGCCGGCAGTTGAGAGGTCCGCACATCCGACTAGGCGGATGATCCGTGGCCATCGGCACCGCTGCGCCGTGATCGTCTTCGCGAACGATCTCGGCAACGGGGACCGCAGTAGCGGGTACGACTTCGGTTGACTCCAAGACATGCTGCCGGCATATCGGCGCGTGAGTCGCGTAGAAGATGAAGTGCATGGGGGTGTAGTCGACGTAGTGTGTCCCATCCCATCCCACGCTCCGTTCCACAAACGCCCTCTGCGTCATGGGCTTCAAGTTAATGACACTGAACTGGATCGTAGGAACCTCGGGGGCGTCGTGACCTTTTTCTTCTTGTTGCCGGTGATCCGTCGCGTTGGAGTTCGCTCTTTGTTCATGGGACCTGTTCAAGTCTCTCTTGGTTGGCGCCACGAGAAGAAGACCCCGATCGGTGGCACGCGTGGCGTTTCGAAACGCCTCATGCGCGCCACACAAGAGCGCCTCACGGTACATGTCGACTCGGTATTCTTCCGTGCAAACATCCGGCCGCCCCTGCATCGGTCTACCATGATTGTACACGCCCAGTTGCAGGACAACATGCAGAGGAGGTGGAGGGGTTGCGGCGGTCGCCACTGCGCGTCGCTGGGGAGAGGCGCGGGTAGAGGCGAAAAAATTTACGAATCGCGCGGCGGCGGCGGCGACTTCTTTCGGCGTCCAGTCGTACAGCGTCAGTCCCCACTCCGCGGTGCCGAAGACAACATGGGTGTGTCGCCCAGCCGCGAGGGCAGCTTTCACAGCAGCAATGTGCGGCGCACGGTCGACGTCGGCCACGGCGTCCCATCGGAACTCCACGACCGGCTGACCTGCGAAGCGCAGCGTCACAATTCCGGGAGGGACAACATCCCACGAGTAGCCTTGGTACGATCGATTCGCTCGGGCATCGCCGACTTTGTCGTCTTGCCAAAACGGATGGTACACGGGAAGCCCGAACATTTGATGGGACGAACCGATGATTAATGGGGAGATGCGGCGACTCGCGAAGCACTCTTCCAGGTCGACGTCGGGAAGGTTGTCCTCTCCGGGCGAGGGAAGGCGGCCATCTCGGCGACCGAAAAAAACGAGGCATCGCTGAGGCACTTCGTCGCCGTCAGATTGACGGTTCTCCTTCTCTGGGCGATTTGGGCGCCGCCGGCCCGCCTCATCCTCCTCGTTGTGCTCGTCGTCGTCGTCGTCCGGGCTACGGCGCACGTAGTCGCGGCAATTCACCTCCAGGACGTGCGGCTTCATCGGCCAACGGTTGCCGATCTCCCAGATGATCCATTCGTGTTCCGCGTCGGGCGCCACCGGCACCGCACCGCAGGGACTCCCTCGGTCGCGAGCGGGGCACGAGCCGTAAGAATCGTTCACCGGCTCCTGGGCGCCGGCTCCTGTTGTTGTCGAGCCCCCCTTGACGCACGCGGGTGACATGGTCCACGCGCGGTGAACATGGTTCGTGTGGTTCCGAAATACAGCGCGGCCATCGTGGCGATCGTCAGAAGAAGGTTGGGATCCGGGGCCGCCTTCAACCAACAGCTGATGAATCCGTCGGCTCGAGCGAGTGACGTCGGTTCGCCTCCAGGAAGAGGTCGCCTTGCGTCGCCAGCGCTCGTCCTTGTCGCACCACGATGGAAAGTATGCGGTGCAGTTGCACCGACGGTCGTTACCGTTGCGGCCCATCGTACTCACGATGCCAGCGTCGTTCCAACGACGGGCGGCAGCAAGCAACGGGACGGAATCCGTCTCTTCCACCTTCTCGGCGGTTTCCGCGGTCCCGTTGAATGCAACCGGTCGAGTCGGACGGAGCAGCTCGCCCGCGACAAAGTCAGTCAGGCGCAAGTAATCCGCCGTGTCCACGAAGCCGAGGCCCCGCCAGTCGAACCTCGATGGACGCCAAGTCGCGGTCATTGGCCACGGGTCGATCACGACGCATGCCGCCTTGGCGTTCGCGTTGGCCTCTCCGCCCAACCGCTGTAACGCCGTGCGCACTATTCGCTGCCGCTCGCGTGACAGGCACCCAACATGGATCGGCCGCTCGGGAACGTGTCTAGGGAGCAGCAAGAAAAACCGTGGTGGTGGTGCTGTGGGTTCGGGCGTTGCCAGAAGCGTCGTAATCTGCTGCACGACGCTGAGCACTTCCTGGACGACCCCTGGGGGATGCGTGTTGAACAGAAGGGCGTCGAGTAAGCCTCGGCCAACCACGATGTGACTTGGCCGGCCGAGGACGACGACGGCCGAAGGGGTGGCCGTCGATCCCTCCGCTTCGTGCCGCTGGCCACGTGACTCTGACATGGCGAGCGCCAAGGGACCCCTCGCCCAGTAGATGAACTGCACCAGGATGCGCCCCGTCACGGGGTGGACGATGCGCTCATCATGGATGTGTTCGTCGAATTGCGGGCAGCGCGCAACCGACGTACCCCTCGATGCCAGCGGGTCCCCCTGCATCGTGCTTCCCTGCACACGCCAGCACAAGGCGGTGTAAACGTCCGCGGTGTCCGCCGCTCCCACGAGCAGTACAGAGACGCCGGGCGTGGTCGTGTTGCTCATCAACAGCGTAACGAGACGATCGATGTGACGCCGATGCTTTTCCAATCGTGAATCCACGAGCGGCCGAAAGATTGGTTCCCTTCCCCCTCCTCCTCCCGCTGCCCTCGCTCGATCCCCCTCGCTAAAAAGGCGCAGCTCTCCGACCCTGCGAGAGGCCATCCGGCGCGTCCCATACAGCGCCACCGTGAGCACGAGCACTAGGACCATCAACGCGCCTCGCAGCAACCCGCGCCCGCCACAGGTCGTCGGTGGTGACGCGCGACGGGATGGTCCCACCCGTTGGCGCACGTCAGCGGATTGAATCGGCATGTTGGTGTACGGATGGACGCACATTGTGCCACACCCCGGGTCATTGCGGAGGCAAGCCATATGAGAGAGACCATTTTTTGGGGCACGCTCGCCGTCAGCCTTCTTGCTTCTGTAACCGCGAAGGGACCAAAATAGGCACAAACCCAATCCGCGTCAACATAGTGATGACCTCTTCACTCGAGGCAAAATAGTGCGGTCCGGGCTGGAAGTGATGTATTTGCATATGAAACACACAACCCCAAAAGTAGATACGCTATTCCCCCACCCATCCATCCGATGTCCCCACCGCTCCCACAGGCGCCCTTTGTCTCTCAACGACGGCGATGTGCCGCGCTGGTCATCCGAGCCCGCAGTTCATCGTTGATGCGCCCCATCACTTGTTCCGATTCCGCATTGAGGGGCATCAACGTCGTGAGCGTCATGTCGCCGACGACGATCATTTGAAACAGCCCCCAGCGCGCCTCAAAGTCTTTCAAGCCGAAATCGCGCGCGGGGAGGTGGCTTTCCAGTCGCAGCGTCCAGGTCTGACCAATGGAGCGGCTATCGGCCGGCTTGTCGAAGAACACTGGGATGCGCACGACGACGGCATCCCCACGACATTTCACACCTGGCCCTTCCGTCTCGATAGGATTTCCGCGTTCGTAATCAGGTTCGGTCACAATCGCGCACGCGCGGTGGTTGACGGGGTCGCGCTGCGGATCGGGCGCGGCCTTCGTCCACACCAGCAGATCGAAGATGTCCTGCATTTCGCCCCGCCTCGGCCGCTGGATCGTCGCCTCTCGCGGGGACGTGCCGCCGAACAAGGCGACCACGGCTCGGTGCTGCGCGCCACTTTCGGTCGGCAGCAGCATCGCGTACGGTTTGACGTTGCTGTCCCCAGGGAGGACGACCGCCCAGGCGGACGCCGGTGGCAGCCCGCCGCCGCTCATTTCCTCGAGACTGTGGAGCGGCGTCGTATGAAGCAGTGGTACACGGCAGCTGCCCTTGTGCGTGGGCCAGTGCACTCGCTGACAATCTGGATTGCAGTAAAACACGTTACCACAGCGCGCGCAGCGCCGAAGCGATTCCGCGGCCCCGACTTTGGCGCATGCGGCGCACGATCGTTGGTTGCTGATGAGTGACGACGTAAGTTGGGGACCCGCGGTGTCGCCAAAGGCGCTTCGTGCGCCTTGCTGCTCTCCGCGGCCGAGCACTTGACGGATCAGTACCGCTCGTGGTGAGACCGTAAACATGCTCGGGCGCCTCTTCGTTCGCTCGTGCTCGAGCGGGCACGTCGTCGCCACGTTGACACACCCGTTAGGGGTGCACACCCAGAGGCAGGGCGCGGCCCCGCCGTCGATGAAATGCTGCAGCTCGCCCGTCAAGATGTCGTCCAGCTTCACCCACCAAGGCGGCAGGATCGTCTTTTCCTCGCCGTCCTTGGGCCCGAGCCGCTTCATGAGATCGGCCATGTCCATCAACGTGATTCCACTGTGACCGCCGAGGAGCAGCTCCACGCAGCGAAGGCGGGTGGCGAGGGCGAAGTTACCGGGCCTGTTGGCCGCCATCACCGGCTCTAAGGCCATTTGCATCTCCTGGACAATCATGCTGCCCCCATCCGCACCATACGCATAACACTGCGGCGCCGGGAGGCACCGTCCGGTGCGGTGAAAGTTCACAATGGTGCTCCAGAACATGTCATGCTCGCTCGCGATGTAAAGCCAACCGCCTTCGAGATGCCGCCGGCCGACGGTGTCCACGTCGCTGTTGTACATTGTAAAGTACTCGAGGGCGAGCGTCACCGGATCCCACATCTTGAACACGCAGGATCCTCTGCCGGGGCCGGGGCTGTGGGCTGTGGAAGGGCGCCTGTCGATCCAGTTAATCACGTAGCTCTCGAGGGGTGTAATCATGGTGGCGTCCATGCACGACGTCGGCGCGGCGGTCTGCGGCGCGGCTGGATTCACGGCCGCCATGGTAAAGCCGTCGGTTCGCGACGCCGCCGCAAAAATGCGCTCACGTTCGGCACCCATGCTCCGCTGTTGCTGCGAAAGAGAGCTGCTGGCGCGGGAGGACGACGGCCTCGTTGCAGTCGGGCCGCGTTGCTTCATGACTGCCCTAATCGCTTCACAAACGAAGATTTTTACGAAAAGAAATTATCTCTTTGCGCGTGTCGTGCATGCACGTTGTTGGCGTCAAGGTAATTCTTTGTCTTAGTCAGGAATCAGTATTTTTGCAGCTGTGGATCGTGCAATCACCTCCCACCCGGAGACGTGAGATGGGCAGCAAGAAGTGTGCGAGGCACGGTCACCAGCAATTCAAAACGGCGCCCAGCAAAGCAGCTTCGCGACCTCATCCACCAACGCGTACATGAGCGCGCTGCCATCGTAGTGCAACCCGTCCGCGTGCTGAAAATCGTCAGCATGCGGCAAGGACGCCGAAAAGAAGTCCAGGATGTGAAGGCTATCCGCCGCCAATGCGCCGCCGCTAAGCTCCAGAATAGCCGCCATGCCCAAATGTTGAAACACGCCCTGTCGGTACGTTGTCATACGGAAATCGCGCGTCCGGCGATGCGGATTCGCCGGTGCGGGTCCGCCAAGCCAAACGGCGGTCCTCTTTCGCACCCCTAGGCTCGCAGGACGTGGAGAGGAGGTTGGCTCCGCCGACAGTGATACGAACGCTTTCAGGGCCGCCGCGACGGCTTTCGCGTGCGCGAACGTTTGCCGCACACTCCACTTGCACTTTGCTGGCCACTGGCCGATTCCCACCACGACTGCGTCGTAGCCTTGAAGATCGATGGCCATCCCAGGAGCTTGCGTGAAGTCGTCGCAGCGATCGCCCGGCAGCATCGCGAGCTCTGGCAAGGCGGCCGTCGCGATGCGTGTGGCCGATGCGCCCGCAGGTCTGATGGCCGAAGAAATGAACGCGTCAAGCAACGGATCCCACAGAAAGCTGGCCCTGAAGGCCAACGCTTCGCCGGTTACTTCATCCGTCGTGTTCGACTCGAACCGCAGAGCCTTTTCCGTGGCTGGGGCCGTATTGGAGGCCACCGACACAAAATGGTGAAAGACCCCGCGGACGTGCGAATCACCGATGAACAGGATCCTCAGGAGAGGACCGTCCGGCGTGAGTGCAGGTGGCGATGGCTTGGTCGTCGACAGCTCCAGCCGCTGCCGAGGGCGCCATGCGCCGCACTGCCGCATCAGCCGCGGGTGAAAAGAAGGATGCCAACTCGGCAGCAGCGGATCGCTCCGGCTGCGGCGGACACGACGTTGACGAGTTCTCTCACAGTCTCCTATGTTGACGTTAGTGGTCCGATTTTCGTCTTGGCAGCGCGACGACACCGCGGTCGCCGAGACTTCGTATCGCCACTCCCAACCTCGCCATGGGTAGTATCGCAGCCCCTCAGCTGGCACAGCCGCAGCGGCCTCGGACGGCGGCAAGGAGACGATCACATGCGTCGCGAGCGCGCTGCGTTCGTACGCCACACGACTTCGCGGCGACCCGAAGTGAACACGCACCCACCGCCCGGGCGGCAGCGGGTGTGGCAGTGGCACAACATCCTCGAGTTCCGCGAATGCTCTAGGCGACCGGCAAGTCAAGCGAAGCGGTACTCCAGCAACACTCACATATCGGTTACTGACGCCGCTCGCCGCTCCGGCGGCAAGATGGCCTGCAAGCTGCAGAGGGACGATTGGCTGAGTGGGTACAAACGGCAGCAAGACGCCCTCCTGCAAGGCATCGTAGCCCTCCAAGTGCGGCCGCACGGCGAGGTAGTACTCGCCAGGGGAGAACACTTCGAAGGCAGCGGTGTACAAGCAACGTCGCCGTGTTGCGTTGTTGTCGCTGCTCACCGCGGCAAAACGTACCGCCGCAAAAGTCCGTTCGGGGCCGGATACATCAATCTCGAATGAGTGGGCACCAACGGAGTCCGCAAGCCACTGGGCGAAAACAGAATCGGTTCTTGCCGCCGGGTCTGCATGGTTTGCGAACGATCGGTATTTTACCTTCCGAGTTCGCTCATGCTCGCCGCGGCAGCCATGCTCGTGCTCGAGCACAACAATACCGGAGCAGCCCGACAGCAACGAGGCACCCGAAGGCGAACCTGCGAACCACACCACGCCGCGAAACAGCGAAACTGGCAGCTGCAGCGGGTTGGACGGCGAAACCAATGACGAGTTTGACGGGTCCCCAACAACATGCGTCACCCGAGCGGCCCAGAGTTGCGACGAAAAGGTCGTCTCCTTCGCGATGCGGACGCCACCTTCGGCAACCGAGGGCGTCAGAAACTCCATCAACACGTGGGCGTGCCGTTCCATGGGTAGCAAGAAGGGCAACGGTAGCGGACCTTCCTGTCCCGACGGCGCCCCAACGCCGGAAGGTGCGTGTGGATGGGTAACGCCGAGGGGAGGCCAGGAGGATGCAGCGACGGATACACGAGTCTCCTCGACTGGCCTGGTCGCTGCGAGTCGTGTGCTGACGGATGTCATTGGTTGTGAGGACGCCGACACCGTCTCTTCATCGCCGCGGTGCACAGCGATTTCGGGTCGCCCCCGAGGGGACCCGGAAAGGGGCGGCATGCGGATGACGCCGGCTGCGACGGACGCCTCGGTGGTGACGTGGCGCGAGGACAAGGTTGCCACGAACGCTATCAACGTCACCGCCAACGTGAGTAGGGCGCCGGCGGCTCGACCACGGCCGCCCAACGCCGCGACGGTGGTCATTGGCATCCGAGAACGCCGGCGTCGCCGCTCCCCACGATGGCTGGACGGAGGGAGAGAAGAGAGGGGGAAAGGCCGCAGCAAAACGGAGTCCGTCGCAATCACAATGTAAGGGACGTGTGCATGGGCAAACAGCTCTCTTCGCAAGGGAGCAGTGAGAGGGCGAGAGGCATCAACGTTCGCTTGAAGGATGAGGAAAGCTTCCGTTTTGTCACCGACTTTTTCGTTCGCGGTGTTTGGTTTTTTTCGCCGCTAGTTTTAGTCGCTCGAGTGGCACCGATTCAATTGGCATTACGACGAGCCGGTCGCGTTTGGCACTGGTGAAATGCAAACCGCACGTGATGGTTTCACCATCGGCGTTGATGCATCGCCCCCTTTTCACGGACGCATATGCGAGGCACACGACCCGCACGATCCACGTACAATTCGTGAAATTGCATTTTGAGGTTATTTTCCGCGCACATCAACTCGGCGTGATCTCCGCAGACACCTTTTCCATAGGCGCGCTGCAATTGGAACATCCGGCCGGCCATGGGTCCCATAGTAGCTTCGAGGCTAGGCATACCTTGGATAGCGGCCAATCCTTGCGACGAATCTTGGCTTTTGATGCGCAGATTGCACACATGCGCGGCTTGCTGCGCGGCGTGTAGCTCGTCGCTTTTCGATTGCATTGTACACAGGCGTATCTTGTGGAACAACAATTCCTATCTCGAACAAAACAAACACGAGTGTGTTAGGAATTCCTATCTAGGCTTCTGCTCATCGGGTTTGGGTTCAATACACATTGAACACCACTGACTTCCCAGCTCCAGCCATGCAACCGGAAGGCCGGCACACATCAGAAGTACCGGGACGGAAGGAAGGAGGGAAGTTGTGGTTCTGGCCCTGGTGGGCATAACCGGCTGTGCGGGCCTGGGTGATTTGCCTGGACTCACGCGGCGAGATTCACAGTTCCGCCACCGATGGCGATGCACTTTTCCTACGATACCTTTGAAT
>ERZ1292633.2949-Hain-H41-02um-R1-2949-length-16965-cov-6_pt2 | contig 14710 bp, 6 predicted proteins | sample MGYA00564406_ERZ1292633 | MGnify/ENA primary metagenome ERZ1292633 (study PRJEB36523, sample SAMEA6512639) | groundwater metagenome | collected 2019-01-08 | study: AquaDiva: Metagenomics assemblies of 32 groundwater samples
CATCTCGATGTGTTGTGTGGAATTGCGACTAGGCAATCGTTCTCTCGGCTCGGCCTTTTTCTCAACCGTTCAAAGGATCGCGTGTGAGCTCCGGTGAGGAGGGGACCACGGACTGAAAAAAAATGAAACCGTTTTCGTTCCACTCCAAAAGGAACTCGAATCGAGAATCAGCACGGCTCACGAAAAAAAACAGATTTTCTAGAGGTCCCTCTTCGTCTCTCTTTTGTCAAACAGATTGAAAGGTGCTTCTCATTTCCGTGATATGTCCTCCTCGGCCAGGTCGATGGACTCGTCGTCACTTCGCGTCGAATCCTGGTTTCGGCGGGGCATGTGGGTGATCACAGCAGTCGTGGCCGCCGTTGTGCTCGTGCATCTACTGGGCTTTCTCGGGGTGTTCGACGCCCCGCTCGACGCACTGCTGTTTTCGGCTTCCAACGCGGCGGTCACTGGCTCAGACGAAGCTGACGACGAAAACATGTCGTCGTCGTCGTCATGCCCGACTGGGGCGGGAGGGGGGCCGACGTCGTGCGGGGTGGTGGCGGCCCACCCGTCACCATCGGTGTCGATGATGGCCATCCCCTCCGCGGTGCATGGTGGATTTCGCGCGGTGCGTGAATGGACGCATCAAGTGCAGCTTCGCGGCTGCGCCGCCCTCGGCCTGGCCGCCATCCCCTCCGCTTATGAACGTCAATCACTAGTTCACGAACAACAGCAGCAGCAAGAGGATCGACGCGGTGACGAGGAAGCGCAGCTACCAGGTGGTGACGAAGAGAGTTCGCGGCAGCCCCCCCGCGTTGTCAGTGGCTTCTTCGCTTCCTGTGTCGTGGCGTCGTCGCCGACCGTCGAGCATGCGAATATCGGACCTGATGGGGTCGTTGGGGCGTCCGCGGGATCCGTCACGGTGATATCGACACCCGCCTCGCCGAAATTGGCACCTCCTTGGTGGTGCGACCTCCTGCTGGGCAGCGAGCTGCCAAAGACATGCGCTGCCTTGCAGAAGTATGGAACGCAACGGCGCGCTCGCGCGACACGCCAGCGACGCAGCGAGCTGGTGGGCAAGTGCACGACGACGGCTGAAAATAGCGAAACGCCTTGTGGATGCTGCGGATGGCCCCACGACGCCCTGCTGGAGGTGACTCGCGACTCATCGTCGGCGCCGAGGAGCCACAGTGACGACGATCAGTTGACGGCCATGTCGCACCTCCTGCGGCTGAATCACAAAGAGCTGACGGCCACCGCCACGGCCATGATCGCGACAGGGCAGGCCGAAGACCTCCGTCACGTCGTTGTTGGGCATCCTCGAGGAAGCGGAGTAGTCACTAAGAAAAAGGGGGAATTTGACCGCGCGAGGGAACCCACCGCGTCGTACGATGACCCCCCCGTCGACGTCAACCACCACCGCTACTCGGAGGGAGAACGGAGCTCCTTTGCTGTTGCCCCCCACGCCGCTCCTCACAGCAGCAACCACAAAGAAAACAAGAAGAAGAAGGAGACAAACCGACCTCTCGCCGACAGCTCCTCGCCGCGAGAGCCCGACGCCGCTGCTGTTGCTGCTTCCGAAGTCTACCGCAGCTTCATCTCGACGCTTCCGGAGCGACTCGCGCTCGCAGCGACTCACATATTGCCGAGAAAGCAGCTGCCCTTGCCTGCCTTCTACACTTGCCCTGCTGGGTGCTGCGGCGTCTACCGCGCGACGTTGATTGCCAGTGGCGTGGACGAGTGCCTCGCCCTCCTTCAAGACGACGAGATTCCTTCTTCGGCATCGAAAGCTCGATTGAACAGTCATTCCAATAGTGCGGACGAGCAAGAGCATCAACGCGATCAGGACTTGCAGGCGGCACAACGGCATTGTCCCCTATCGGTTCCGCATCAGCGACGTTTTGCAGACTGTCTGGTGAATCGCTCGCTTTCCTGGGCCGCCGGGGAAATTTTGCTGCGCAGTGCCCTTCAATCCGATCGTTCGAGACTTCCGTCGGACGACGCAACCACCGACGGTCCGTCCGACACCCCCTCTTTCCGCGGCGCAACCACTGAACCAAAACCGTTTCGGCGTGGAACCCCCGCTGACAACTGCACGGAAACCCAACTTGTGGCCGCCTTCGTTTCGCTTGCCCTGTCTGAGCAGCGGTCGGCCTGTCACGACGAAAGGACTATTCTGATTCAAGCTCGCAAACAGGAGGCACTACTGGCCCTTGAGCGCGAGGAGCTCCTTAACCGCACCAACGCTATCCTCAGCGACAAGCAGCGTCGCGAAGCAGAAGCGGAGCGGCGTCGGCAGCTCCGCACACCCCCGCCCTTTTCCTGGAAACAGTCTGGCACGTGGCTGCCTGCGCTACAGACCCCAGTCGTCCGTTTGCGCGTTTGGTGTCTTCCTTGGTTTCTCCTCCCTCTCATCGAAGGCCACGACGAGCTTCGACGCAGCTGGTTGAGCATCGACGCGCGCAACGACACGATCGTAACCGCCAACCGTCAGCCGTCCGATTCGATCCTCGGCTCGTGGCACACTGAGGAAGAGAACAGCGAGGACGACGCCGAGCGACCCCTTCCCGACGAACCTAGTCTCCTCGAAGGAATTGAAGGCGCGTTCTCATCCATTTACGCTGTGCTCTTCGTGCCCCCTTTCGACATGGACGTCAGCGTGGGCTGGCTCATCGCCTTGGGGGTGGTCACCCTGCTCATTGCGTGCTGTTTGCTCTACGCGCTGAGGCAGGTCACCGTGCTGCGTGAAACCGTCGACGACTTGCACGTGCAAGTGGTGAGCCAAAAAGAAGACTATGAGAAGCTGAAAAAGCAAGGCGGTGCCGGGCTGCTGGGCGGCGTGGGAGGGACAGGAGGCCCAGGCTCCCCGGGCGGCGCGGCTGGCCTCGGTGCGGGTGGTCGGCACCACCAGCACAGCAACGCCCAATCCGCCGCGGCGCAGTTCGCTTCCGCGAATGAAACTGCCGAGCTCCTGGTCAAGTTAAAGTCGATGGAGCTCGCCCTCAGCGGGCAGGAGCAACGCCTAACCGAGTACATTCACCGCACGGTCACCTCCTCGCCACGGGACAATAACAATAATAGTCAACAAGGGGGCAACGACGGTGACGGCAACGGTCCGGGAAACGGCTCCTCCAACGCCCTCAAGTCGGGAGGGGGACCCATGTCCTCGGCGGCTGGCGGCGGTGGCCGAGGCGCGACGTCGTTCGATAGCTTCAACGGGATGGACCTCGCCGGCGTGGCGAATCATTCGTCCGCGTCGATGTACCACGGGGGCGCCTCGGGCGATTACTCATCCCCCGGTGGCACGATGATGATGCGCCCCGCGATGGGTGGCAGCCAGCGCTTCGTCTTCGCCGACGGCCAATCGCAAATGCCAGCGTTCCGCGGCCTCTCTCTGTCTCTTCCGCCAAAGCTATGGGTATACGAAGAGCTGCCAAGCGGACCGCATGACAAGGTGCTCAAGAAGCGACTTCACAGCATTACGGTCGCAGCCGATGACATCCTACTCCAATTCGCTTCGATTCACGCGTCCAGGATGCTTCTGGCCGCGGCCGCGTCCGCCGCAGCGGCGGCATCCAACGGTGCTTCGCCCGGTTCCCTTGTTGGGGGCCGAGGGGCTCAAGCAAGCTCTGTGGGCGGCTACTCCCCTGGCAGAGGCATGCAGCCGGCCGCAGCGGGCGGCGATGCGGCCGTCGATGCCGCCTCAGGCGACAGTGCACCCGGTGTGCTCACGATCCCGCTGTCGACGGTCAGCCGCTTGGAATTCCGCCCCGCCCCTTCCGCCTTCGCAGAGCAGCTGCAAATCGCCACCGATGGCGAGGACATCTTTCAGCAGCAGCACCTCGTCCTCACCATCCGCTGTGGCGGCTCCTCGCTCGACACGGCGTATGGCGGCGGGTCGCCCCTTGACCACGGCTCCGGAGGACGCGGCGACGGGGGGGACGCGGACGGGTCGTCTCCACACCGACGACGGATTTCCGATGGCCGCGCGGGGCTTGATGACGGCGAGAATTTTACGCGCAAGCGTCTGCTCAGCGCTGGACGTAGCTTGATTGAGGGAGGCACCACGTTTGGCGCACGACGAGGCGCCGGCGAAGACGAGTTCTTCTCGCCGAACGGAATAGGTGCGGGCGGCGCGTCGTCCGCCTCCTCTGGACCGAGGATACGTGGCCGGTATTTTATTCCAGCGTCGCCTGGTCTCGAGCAGTGGCTCACATTTCTAGAGACCGTCGCCGGTGGCGATCGTGTGCTGTTTCTCGACGGCGCTCGGCACGCGTCCTTCCATCACGTGTGTCTTTGACACTGGGTCCACTACACACCCGGAAGGGAATTCATTGTACTTTTTCGACCTCCTTCCTTCCTTCCCTGTCGCGGCGCCTCGCACATCCCTCGCCACCCCCGCCTCCTTTCCCAGAGCCGGGGCCGAAGTGGGAGCGAGAGATGCGCGCGATGGCGAGAGACGCGCTGTACGTCGAGATTGCGGTGCTCGAGTTTGCTGTTTCACGTGGATGTTGTGTGGGTGAGGCGGTAGTGTGAAGGGAACCTCGATGATCAGAGGTTTGTGACACTCACGACGAATATGATGTGGCTATTCTTTGTTTTTGCGTATTGCCGGTCATTCCCAAAAAAACAGCTTCTGACCGACGGCGACCTTGCAACCGAGGTCGTTTCGTTTCCGTCCCTCTGTATCACCTCTCTCTCTCTCTCTCTCTCTCTCTCTCCCGATCCTAAATCTCCCCCTCGCCGGCCGCCGCCGCCGCGTCAAAAAAATCGCCTTGTTGTTGCTGTCGACTTTTGACGAAGGGACAACTAGACTATGACAGCCGTTGCCAGTTCGATCGTGAACCAATTCAAAGAGTCGGCGAATCCGTTCGTCCGGCTCGTGTGGCAGCACACCGCGGACGACGGACACGCGGGTGTGACGCACTTCCAAAGTGAACAGGTACGGGACGCCGTATTTCAGTCCGACTACGCCTGCGACTGGGTCTACAAGGCGCTCATCAAGCAGCTCGAGCATCCCCGGTCCTCCGCCATCACCATCTACAAGACGCTGTACATCATTCGCAACCTAATGTTGGACGGTCCCGCGACGTTTACCGCGAAAATGCCAACCCAGCTCGGCAAGTTGATCCAAATCGCACAGACGCAGGACACACTGAGGAACACCGTCGAGGACGAAAACAAGAAACTCGCGCAGGCAATCCATCAAGCAGTGACTGGTAACAGCTCGGCGTTGCTTCGCACATCGGGTGCGGACACGCAGGCGTCGCAGCCCGTCGAAGGCGCCGGAAAGCAGACGTCCTACAAATCCGACTTTCAAGTTGCGCAGGAACGCGAGGCTAAAGCGTTCCGGAAGCGCAAGGAGGAGGAGCGGCGCTCGGCGGATGTCGTGGTCAACGACAAGGTCTTCGACACGTTCGACGCGACATTAGGCCCAGTAAAATTGGTGCAGTCCGCCGTGACGTCCGCGAAGAAAAAGTTTGCACCGGAAGAAATCGCCTCCTTCGTGGATGCAGCGCTTTCCCAGGAGAAAGTCAGCGACGTCGCCCAGGCGCTCGATAGCGTGCTTAAAGACTTGAGAAACTCGTTGGCCGTTCGGTTTAAAATTCTCACGCTGATCGACGCGATTGTCGAAACCAACAACCCAGAGGTCATGTTGTATTTCAACAAGCACGTCCTGGGGCTACAGCGGCACACGCAGCTTGAGGCGTCTGACAACCCGAGCAAGTCACAGCAAACCGTGCACCTGGCTGTGAAGGTGCTGCAGATCGTTAGCAATCCCGCGAACGTCGTAGCGGCCACCGCGCCGAGTGCAGGCAGCACGGCATCTGGCGGAGGTGCCCGGCCTCGCGGGCAGTCAACCTTCGGCGTCGCTCCTGGAATGGCGGTTATCGGTGGCGTCGGAGGGTCGTCCTCATCTTTTGCAGGTGCCAACAATGTCAGCTCGAGACAAGTGGCTCCCTCCGCCGCAACGCAACCGTTCGCTGCACCAGCGCCCACCACAACGTCCTTCGCGCCCATGAGCTACGGTGCCTCGTCCGCGATCAACCCCGTATTTGCTGATTTGGATGACATGTTCGCGACAATGCAGGTGAAAGGCACACCCGTTCCGGCGGCACCCGCCCCGCCGCAGCCACCAATAAACGTAGGAGGTTTTGGAACCGGGTTGTCTCATCCGCCGTCGTGGGGCGCGGCGCCCGCCCCCCCACAACCGGCGTCGTGGGGCGCGCCGCCATCTCAGTCCGGCTGGGGTGCATCCGCCCCGACCGCACCGGCTTCGATGTCCTGGGGCGGCGCCCCCCAGCAACCGACGGCCGCACCCCCAGCCCAAGCTCCCCCTCCAGCAGGGGGTCCCTCGATGGCCGACATGATGGCGCAGATGCAGCGCAACATGCAGATGATGCAGGCGATGATGATGGGCGCGTCGATGGGGGCGGTCGACACCGCCGCCACGGCACCCTCCGCGCCGCCCGTCATGTCGGCGCAGCCCGCCGCGACTCAGCCAGTAATGGCCCCGCCGCCCGCGTCGGCGTGGGTGCTGCCGCCGCAGCCGCCGGTCCTCGCCTCTCCGCCCGCTGCCTCGTCGTCCGAACCACAGCGATCCTCCTCCGCGCCATCCACGGCAGAGCCAACCGTCGCAGGCGGCTCGCGAAGTGCATCGACGAGTATCGAACCCTCGAGCGCGGCACCGAACAGAGCCGCTCCCGCGCCGGAAGCACTCGAGGCGCTGAGGCAGATCCAGCAGCAGATGCAAGCCACGCAAGCCATCCTGGCGCAGCAGCAGGCGATGTTCATGCAGCTGCAGACGCAGATCCTCGGTGGCGGAGGGTCTGCGCCGTAAACCTCGGTCGAGTTGTCCCTAGCAGTGCCGCGGGGCGCGGGAAGAGGCATTGAGGGAGACGACGCAACGACGCAAGGAGACCGACGGGTTCGACGTGAGAGGAGTTGACTTGGGTGTGGAATCCTCCGCTCTGCCATGTCTTCCTCCAATCCACCGACGTGCGTGCTGATGTGTGTTTGTGTCGTTGGTGTGTGTGTGTGTGTGCGTGCGAGAGTATGTGTATGTGACTGCGAGACGGCGGGGAGAGATCGGACCTCGGCATCACATGCTTGACGAGAGCGTACAGCGTCTCGGAGGTTTCTTGCCGTCGCGACGGGAGGCTTTGGAGGGCTATGCCCGCGTGAGTGTCCCTCTCTTTTTCCCTCCGCGCTGACCTGTCGCTGTCGTGTGCGGTGGTGCTTTTTTTTGGCCGACTTTGCTCAATCCAAATTTTCGCGTTTGCACGAAAGGTTCGACGACACTCGCCGCTGTTTCAAATTGAATGGATGTTGGAATTTTTTTCTATCCTCGATGTCAGCCTCTCTGTCTCGGTTCAATTTTGAGGGGAACCTCCGAGTGCGTGTTTGAATCTACGTGTCTCTATTTTGTGTCAAATCCTTCTTGCGGACATGACGACTGCAACCGGTTCGTCGTCGTCATCGTCGCAGGTTACACTAGCCGTTGCCGCCCTTTCTAAGAACAGCATCGGAACTTCCGGCGGCAACGACGCCGCCGTCACGGCAGAGGTCAATCGGCTCATCCAAGTCGGCGAGTGGCGTCAGCACGAGGACAAGAAGACCGGTCGGCCCTACTTTAGCAACAGCAAGACCAAGGCGGTGGTGTGGGATCTTCACAAGCACATCGCGGCAGCGGTGTTTGGCATCCGGCCGTTGCATCAGCAACCGGCAGTGGCCACCCATCCGTCCCACACGATGACGACGAACGTCGTCGTCGCCCCTTCGGCTTCGTCGGGCCCAACGGCCGCCTCGAGTGCGGATGGCTTGGTGCCTCCCGCACAGAACGGGTCGTTTGCCCTCGCATCGTCGACCACGGCCGCGAGGCCCCAGCAACCCTCCTCTTCCTCCGCTACCCTCCTGCCACCCCAACACCATGCATCTTCTGGAAGCCATGCAATAATCGCGGCGGTGCCCGTGGATACGTCAAGATCAGCCGCGGCGGCATCGTCGTTCGAGTCCGCAGGCGGACGGAGTACGATAACGGCACCGGACATCATGACGACGACGAGTAAACCCTCCGCTGCCTCTTCGCTGCCTCTCACGCCGCGACTCGTGCACTCGTCGTCCTTGATCGAGGGCGGCCACGACGGCGCCTCTACGGGCACCGCCGCGGCAACGACCTCCGTCGCGACAAGTAGTAGTGTCCGCCGGGGTGGGGCGACACCCCCTTCCGGGAAGCAAAGTGGCGCAGCGATGGCGTCCGACGTGCGAAGTGTGTGTCCCGTTGTTGGTCCTCGGCTATTTGACGCATTGCTCAGCCCGAGGTCGGAATACTTGCACGAACTCTTCGCGCAGCCTCGGAAGCGGCGCGGACTGCTGAGTCCTTCTCGACGTGATGGCGGTTCGCTGGCCGTCAGTCCTGGATCGCAAGACGAAGTGAATGGGGCACCTGGACCACTTTGGGAAACCCTGGACCGGAACGTGGCGATCTTGCTGGGCGGCATGCAAGCCATGGCCTCGAGCGGCGACGACGACGACGATAACACCGGTGACGCCGAGGGTGAGAGCGGTCGGCAAGGGCTTTCCTCTTCGTCATCCGGCGCGACGCACCAACCACTTCTGATGCCCGCCCCATCATCTCGCAGCTCGCGGATGGGGATCCATCGGCAGCGCTACGTGTGCTATATGGCCATGTGTCACGTGGCTCCGCAGCTCGGTGTTGTCGAGCTCGACCGCCAGCGCGTGGCGCTGTACCTGAGGCGTCCTCCGCCGAGCACCGCCGCCGCCTCGAATGGGAGGCCGCTCGCAGCGACGAGCAGCTCGCAACCTGTCGCGTCGCTCCCATCCAGAAAGCCCCCGCCTTCATCGAGCGACACGTTACGGAATCTTCAGTGCGTGTTCGCCGCAGATACCACCTCGGACTCAACCCTTCCGCTGTGTGACCTATATGCGGCTGCCATGGCTGATCCAGAGTCCTCCTTCTCCTCGGTTGCGTCGTTCGTGCATACCGACGTTGGCCTCATGCGCGAGGCGGGCGCCGGTTTGTCGTCGGTGTGGATCAGCGTCCACCGTGACTCGCACATTTGCACCGTGCACCAGCGCGGCGGCGTCCCTGTTGCGGCCTTTCGCATCCTCTCGCTTGGCTCTCACATCCCAACGTGTTTGCCCTTTTTGCCGCTCATCCGCGGCTACCCCCCACCACCTGCCCTTGCGTCAGCGCCCGTTCCACGGCCACAAAGCGCGGTCGATGAATCACACGAACGTGACGTGCCTGTGGCGGTTGGCGTATTCATGTTTGTCGATAGCGACGACACGAGCAGCAGTAACGATGCGACCGCGGTCATTGACCGCGCGCGCAAGCGGCAGCAGCAAGGAAGTCGATCAGGCCCGCTCGTGCAGGATCTGCTCCGCGACTACTTGGCCTCCGGAATGCTGCGGGTGCTGGAATCGCGAATTGCCTTTGCTGCGGAGCATCTACCGCCGCCGCCGTTGGGATCGGCTCGGTCGCAACTTGGAACGCAGCAGCAGCAGCTGGAAGATGAGCGCCCCGAGGCGGTGTGGACCGGCGACGATGAGCTAAGTGGTGATCCGCGTCGAGGTGGCCAACGGAAGGACCTGGGGGCCGTTCAAGAGGAGGAGGAGGAGGGGGAGATGGCCAGGGGAGGAAGGACGGGCGGCCTCACCCACCAGCCACACGCAGAAGGACCCACTCGGCTTTTCAACGCTCCGGGAGTCCGGACGACGGGCCCACCACGGACAACGCTTCGCCGAGGCGCTACGTCTGTGCCTTCGCCGTCATTGCAGCTGTGGCAGCGGCGCGCGTTGAGCGACAACGAAGTCGCGTTGCAGGCAGTGTATCGAAAAGTGCTGAAATCCGTCGCGAAGACGGCAACTCGCCCCGATTATGGCGGAACGCCGTCGAGGACTGTTCTGTCTCGAGTGGCAAACGACCGCCGCACGACCGCCGCACCAACGGCTGGTGGCTACGTAACTGCGAATTTCTCCCGAGGGGCGTCGCCAATGTCCGGGCGTCGTAGAGGTGTGCCTCCTCCGCCGCCACCGTACGACGTCACTGCCCCGCACGATGGTCGCCACGCCCCAGTGGACCGAGCCGAGGTGTTGCGTTCTTTGCTTCAAGCCGCGGTGCAGGTGGGTGGCAGCCCTCCGAATAGTGGAGGTGGCTATCTAGCGGCAAGGGGCCACCCCTCCTCCCCTCCTTTCTCCGTCCAGAACGAAGCAAGGCACGACATGGCTCTGCGGATGCAGCAGGGATATAACGTTGACGAAGACAGCAGGAGGAACTCGACGATCGCATTTCGGCCGAGAAATATCGCGGACGGCAGGGCGGCGAGCTGGGCGCACCCCCACCCAAACGACGAGCTCTCATGCTCCTCCGCAAGTCATCCGGCACTCCCAGCACCGCGGCGTCGTCTCGGCGAAATCAGAGACGATGATATCGCCAATATGGATTGGACAGCCGAAGACGGAGCCGATGAAGCCGCAGCTGCCGAAGAAGTGCTGCGCAACCGGGCCTTGATTGACGCACTCCGGCGAGCCAATGCCGAGCTCGATGCTGAATTTTGATGACTAGAGCTCGGGTTGTTTGTTCGATTCGTACGCGCGTTTCACTTTTTGTTGACCTCTTTTCCGGGGGCCTTCCTTCCCCGACACAACTCAAAATGGCGCCGTTTGTTTGTTGTAACTGTTCCGTTCTTTACCCTTCTTCCCCAAGTTGCCGTTTTGCGGCATCGCATTATTATTTATCATTTTTTTCTGCCGGCGAAAGGAGAACCATAAACGATACATACAGAGGAAGGAGAAGAAAGAAACCATTGGCCTCCACAACGCGCGCACCGACACAAGCATCGATGCTCATCTTCGACAGCCGCTTTCTGTCCGTGGGCGTGTTGTTGCTATGGTTGTGGAACATTCACGTGTTCATTCCGCTCGCCGCGGGTTGGGGCGTCCTGGTGGCCACGGTGGCAGCGCACTCTGCCGTCGCCCGCCACATCACGCTGCCGCTCGTCACTCTGGGCAGCTTGACCCCCGCGGAAAGTCAGTTTGTCACAACGGAGTACTTCTCCGCATCGACCGCTTGCTTGCTGTTGTCTTATGCCGTGTTTGTTTGGGCATCGCGCGTCGTTCGGGCCGACGGAAGCAGCATTCTGGTGGATGTCGCGGTCCTCGGGGGTTGCTACGGGATGCTGCCTTGCCTCGGACAGTACCTGGCCCTGGCGCAGCGTCGCTTGGCGTCGCTACCAATGGCCCTGTGCTTCACGTCAGAGAGAGCCGTCTTTGACGGTTCCACCCACTCGCCACCGCCACTGGGACACAGCCGTTCTCCTTGGCTGACGTCTTTTTGCTGGCCGGCGGCCGGTGAATTTCTCATCACCGCGTGGTCCGTCAGTCGTAGTCAGGCGTTCCGCCTGGCATGCCTGATCGCCGCCCAGGCGGTTGCCTCCGTGCTTTGGTGCTCGCACTGCATCTTTACGGTCCCGCGACATCCCGCGAAGGTGGTCCTCGTAGCGGAGGCCGTCGCATTCATCGTGGACGTGCTGTTTCAAGCCTTCGTTTTCGCCGACATTTTGTGGCAATGCCGCATCAAAGATTGGATCGAAGAGTGCTGTCTTGCCACTCCACCTTCGTTGACCCTCTCGCGGGGGTCAGCAATAGACGGCGGCGGCGTTGCCCACGACGACAGCAACGAAGAAGAAGAAGAAGACGTGATCATGAACCCTGGCAGCGACGGTGGAGGAGCGGGCACAAGGCGGAGGGGTGGAGCGGGAGGGACGCCGTCCCACCGTGACCAGCCGGCGGCCGAAATAGGCACTGTGGGAAGGACCATCCCGCCGCCCCGAACGAACGCCACCGTGCGCTGGGCGGTGCGGTCACTCGTACGCCTTTTTCGATGCTTCTGGCTCGCTGCGTCGCTATTGTGGTGCGCCGCCGCGTCGGTGCGTCGCGTCTGGTCGGCGCGCGGCGCCATCGCCTATCGATTCACTGCATGGATCGTCAGCCCTGTGGTGAAACTCCCTTCCCTGTCACCTGCAGCTCCGACGACGACGCTCACCTCGGGCACCTCCTCCTCAGCGACGGACTGGGCGTCTGTGTCTTCGCGTACACCTCGCCATGCTGACCCCGAGGCGCAGGCTGCCCAACGGTTTCAGTCTGCGATGGGCATCCTCGAAGGGGATGAGCACTTCACGCTGGAAGTCGCTCGCCGTTCCATGCAAATGGCCACGACCGTGCTCCTGATGTTGCTTTTCATGCTAGCCGAGATGTCCGGGCGAGGGATCATTTCTCTCGCTCTGCACGCAACCTTTGCGGACACGGCGGCGGCGACCCTCGACATGCTTAGGAAGGATACTGCGTCTGATCCGCTAGGACAACAAGCTATTGGTGCCACGACGCCGCCCAGCGTCAAACTCTGGCGCGTAAGGCAGTACGTCGACGTCCTATTGTCGCCAAAGTCCGTCCCGTTGGCCCACACGGTGGAAGCGTGGCTCGGGCCGCCACCGGCCGTGACCATGAATGGTGGTGGTGGTGGTGGTTTCATCTCCAACAACGCGTTCACCACGCGACAGGAGGCATTGTTCTCCTCGTCCTCGCGAAAGGATCAACCGGACGCCAGCGGCTTCGACTTTGACCCCCCGGAACCGCCGCCGTTTATGAAGCTGCTCGCGGCTCTGCGACACACACCCGCGAGCACCGAGGACGTCATGGCTCAGATCGGGGCCGCGGTGCTCCGCGCGCTGGGCGCCTTCAAAGGTCAGCCTCCCCCGCCCAGAATACGGCCACCCGACCGTGTCGCCTCCGCGCCCGCTACTCATGGTGCCCGATTCCCCCCTACCGTCGTTGACCCCAATGCCTCCGACGACGGGCAGCGAGGCACACACGAACCGTCCACGGCCACCGCCGCGGCGGCGCAGAGCACCGTGACTCCGCCTCCTGTTTCGCAGCCACCACCAATGGCGACCGGCCCGCGTCTCGTCGCTCGATCGCCGTGGACTGCGAACGCGACGGAGGTAGAGGTCGGCGTTCTTTGGTTTTTGCTCGTTCGTGAGGAGACAGAGCGACAAGGAGACGGCGACGAACCCCACGGGCACCAGGACGACGATACCCCTCTTTCGTGGTACCGCGCCGCCCATCAGCGCCACCTCATCGACGACGTCTTTCCAGGACTAAGGAAGTATCGCGAGGCGGCGCAGCCTCTAGGGGGGGCGCGGCGCCCGTCGCAGAGCGCCGAGAATGCGCAGCCATCCGAGAAGGAGAAACAAGAAGACGCCTCCTCTCCGTGCGACGGAGTTCCCATTCTTGCCTCGCTCGACGCACCTTTGCTCAATGGACCGGGGAATCACTCCGTGGCGAATTGCACGACGACGCACGGTAAAGTGCGACGCGCCGCAGACGCGAATCCGCCGCAGCACTCGTCCTCGCCGTACTACCTCTCATCAGGGTTGGAGTTTCTCGCCCGCCGGGTGCCGCATCTGAACGCCATCGCTGCAGTTCTCATGTCGGTCACCTTGGACTTTCCGTGGTTCGCTCAGCTGCTGTTACTAGCGAGGATCTTCGCCGTCATCACGAGTCTCGCGCAGCGCCGCCGATTCCGCACCATCTTGCAGTCGTACGCCGACGTGAAGTGGATCGTGAAGAATGTCAGTAGAGGAGTGGGCCGTCGCGCGGTGGGGGACTCTTCCTCGTTCGGCCCCCCCTTGGACGTCGACCATCCTGCGGGTCAGGAGGAGGCGCGGCAGGGCTATTACCTGCAACACGTTCATGAGTGCGTCATCTGTCTCGACTCCCTCATTGACGAGGAGGGCGCGACATCGCCGTCGCCGCACTTTCTGGCGGCGCAACCCGGCGTCAAAATGCTTCCGTGTGGACACATCTTCCATGGCGACTGCCTTCGCCGTTGGATTATGAAGAATGCCAAGTGCCCCATGTGCCGCAAGTCAGTCGCCGTCGGGGCCGCAGGAGCCGTCGCGGCTCAGCAAGGTGACGACAATGGCGCCGCGGCCACCACCCCGTCCCCTGTCGACAACACTACAGCAAGCGGCTTTGGGCTGTCGGTTACGTTCGGTACCCCAGACGAAGACGACGACGACGGGAACGAACAAGCCGGCCCGCAGCCACAAGAAGGGGGAGGTGGTGGTGCAGGCGGCCAGGGGGGCCACGCCGGCGGCGGCCATCATCATCTCAGTGCGTCGTCCAGTACTAACGCTGGCGCGACGGGATGGACCGCAAACATGTCGCCAACTGCGGCGATGCCAACCGGGGCTTTCCCGCTCCTCTCTCCTACTGTGTTAGGACCCACCACGGGTACCTCGGGAGGCACCTTTGCATCTCTAGGCAGTCTCGTGTCGGCGCTCCTGGTCGCGAACGGAGGAGGGGCGACAACAACGCCGACGACCACGACGACACCGGCAGCAACACCTCTGCAGCCGGCGATGAGCATGGCCGCCGCGATGAGCTACGTTCCATCGCGTCCCTTGGCGCCTGACCAGCAGCCTACTGCGACGTCAGCCGTGGCGCCGCTCAGTCGTCAACGACCGATATCCCGCCTCGGTGACTCCGCCGGATATGCCGCCTTCCGACGCCGCGTCACCGGTCTAAAGCGCTACCGCGAAAGGTTGCGGGCTCAATCGTCGCAGGTGCCACCCGCGGCGGACGACGGCGATGATGATGATGGCCCCACCACCCCCTCCACCACCCACAAGGGACGACGACGATGATG
>ERZ1292633.3686-Hain-H41-02um-R1-3686-length-14706-cov-9_pt1 | contig 14706 bp, 12 predicted proteins | sample MGYA00564406_ERZ1292633 | MGnify/ENA primary metagenome ERZ1292633 (study PRJEB36523, sample SAMEA6512639) | groundwater metagenome | collected 2019-01-08 | study: AquaDiva: Metagenomics assemblies of 32 groundwater samples
AATAATAATTCCTAACGCGATACTAGCCAATTTTATTTAGAACCAGGCGGGAGGAGCGATATGTGTCTTTAGATACACAAGCGACGAATAACGCAGTTATAAATAAAATTGGCTGTATCCCAAAGGGTTGTTGAATAAATAAATTATTTCTGCGTTGCTTCTCCTAAATGTGGATAAACCACTATTTAGTCGGCGCGCCTTGAACTAATTTATTTATTCTAACAACGCGTTTGAGGATTATTATTGGGATAGGTTCAAGCGGAACTATAGCTGAGTGAGCGGGCGGCAGACAGAGCTTCTTTTAAAAATAAATGTCCGAAAAAGACAGAAAAAGTATTTTAAATTTCAATAGGCTTCAAATTAAATTCTTTTAGCAATTTATAAAATTCTTCCTGTTCCAAAGTTTCTTTTTCCATCAAAGTTTTAGCGATTTTATCCAGAATTTTTTTGTGAGATTTTAATATTTTCTGCGCGGCTTTATAAGAGTGGTCTATAAAGTTTTTTACTTCTTTGTCTATTTCCGATGCCACTTGTTCGGAATAATTTTTACCGCTGGACATTTCTTTTCCTAAAAATATAAGTTCCTGGGTTTCGCCGAAAGTCATCGGTCCCATTTTCTCACTCATTCCATATTGGGTAACTATGGCCCTGGCTATTTTGGAGGCTTCTCTCAAATCGCTTGATGCTCCGGTAGACATTTCTCCGAATATTTCTTGTTCAGCGGCATATCCGCCCATCAAAGTGGCTATCTCGCCGACAAATTGGCTTCTGGTTCTAAGATGCATTTCTTCAATAGGCAATTTCATCGTGTATCCGCCGGCTCTGCCTCTGCTAATGATAGATATTTTATGTATCGGATCGGCGCCTTTTATGCTTACAGTCACAAGGGCGTGGCCGGCTTCATGGTAGGCTGTAATTTCTTTTTCTTTCAGCGAAATAGCGCGGCCCTTTCTTTCGGGGCCGAGCAAGACTTTTTCAACGGCTTGGAACATATCGTCCTGCAAAACTTCCTTTCTATTGTCGCGCGCGGCTAAAATAGCCGCTTCGTTCATTAAGTTGGCCAAGTCCGCTCCGGAAAATCCAGGTGTTCTGACAGCCACTTTTCTTAAATTAATATTTTTATCCAAGGGTTTTCCCAAGGTGTGTATTTTTAGAATGGCTTCTCGATCATTAATGTCTGGTAAGTCTAAAACAACCTGACGATCAAACCTGCCCGGTCTTAAGAGGGCGCGGTCTAAAACATCGGGACGATTGGTCGCGGCTATGACTATTACGCGAGCTTCTCTTTCAAAGCCGTCCATTTCCACTAAAATTTGGTTTAAGGTTTGTTCGCGTTCGTCGTGTCCGCCGCCAAGCCCCGTTCCTCTTTCTCTGCCGATGGCGTCAATTTCGTCTATAAATAATATTGAAGGGGCGGCTTTTTTAGCTGTTTGAAAAGCGTCCCTGGTTCTGGAAGCTCCCACACCGACGAACATTTCCACGAATTCGGAAGCGGAAATATAAAAGAAGGGAACTCCGCTTTCTCCGGCAACGGCTCTCGCTAATAAAGTTTTTCCTGTTCCCGGAGCGCCCATCAGCAAAACTCCGCGGGGAATTTTGGCGCCAATTTCTAAATATTTTTTGGGATTTTTCAGGAAATCCACAATTTCAACTAATTCTTGCTTGGCCTCTTTAAGTCCGGCCACGTCTTTAAAAGAAATTTTTTCTTTGAAAGCGTTGAAAAGTTTTAAATTGGATTTGCCGAAAGAAAATGCCTGATTGACTCCGCCCTTGGCCTGCCTGAATAAAAACCAAAAAATAATTCCAATTACGAGCAGGGGCAAAATTATCGGAAGTATTATGCCCATCCAAAATTTAAATCCGGACGGCTCTTTTACTTCTAAATTTAATTGATCCAAAATTTCCGGTCTGACTCCGTAGTTATTAAGAGTTTGGCTTAAACCGGCTTCAGTTTCTTTTTTAGCAACGGCCTTTTTACCGTCTTTTAAATCTATTTTTAAATTATTGCCCTCTACGGTAATTTTGGCCACTTCACCGGAATTTATTTTTGCGACTAACTGATTGATGGAGAGAGTTTCAATTTTTCCGGTTGCTTCAAAAAGCACGGAAAAAACTAAAGTAAGGGAAATCATTGTTAAAATGGCCCAGAAGACATTTTTATAAATTATTTTTGACATTCCGTTTTTGTTCATAGAAATTATCTTTTATTTTAAAATACTTTTAAATAATACCATGAAAATATTTTAACAACAGCGGCTACTTAAATATTTATTGGTTTTATAAAAAACCCGCTATCCGTTAATTAATGAGGGCGGGTTTTTATAAACTTAAAACCTTATTCTATTTTTTCAACTTCAAAATAATCCTTTTTTCTTCCGGCTTCACGGCGTCAATTTTGAAATTATATTTCTTGCCAACTTCCAATTGTTTTTTCATATCTTCCATACTGCCGCCAAATTCGGAAATATGGATAATTCCTTGAATTTCATCATCAAGTCCGACAAAGGCGCCAAATGGATTGAATTTGGTAAGAGTCCCTTCAATTTCCTGATCGGCTTTGTATTTTTCTTTCACTGTATCCCACGGATTCGGTTGGAGGGCTTTAAGAGAAAGATTTACTCTGCCGTCCTTTATTTCAACGATCTTAGCTTTGATGGCGTCATTTACCTTGATGATTTCTTTTGGATTTTCAATTAATTTATGGCTAAGCTCGGAAATGTGGATCAAGCCTTCAATTTGCGGATTGTCGGCAAATTTTATAAAAGCTCCGAAATCGGCGACTCCGGAAACAATGCCGTCAATAATATCCCCGACTTTATATTTAGAAATAAGATCTTTGATATTTTGGTTGTTTATTTCTTTTTCGGAAATAATAAGCTTGCTGGCTCTTGGGTTAAGGTCAATTATTTTCACGGAAAGTTCCTGTCCGACAAATTTCTTGAGCTGTTCCAATATTTTTTCTCTGGAACCTTCATCTACGCGGGGATAATGTTCGGTGGAAAGCTGGGAAACCGGCAAGAAAGCCTTAATCCCGTCAATGTCGGCGATAAGTCCGCCGGAATTCGCCGCGCTTATTTTTACTTTCACTTCGTCTTGTTTTTCTTCAAGTTCTTTTAGTTTCTGCCAGACTCTTTGTTTGCCGGCTTCGGCGAGAGAAAGCTCTATGTAGCCGTCTTCATTTTCAACGGAAACGACTTTGGCGGAAACGGGGTCGTTTATTTTTAGATTTTTAAATACTTCCTTGGCGTTGAATATTTCCTGCCTGTAAACCACGCCCATGCCAAATTTGCCTAAATCAAAATAGGCGGCTTTTTTGGTTCTTTGTAATAATTTGGCTTCGACTACTTCACCTTCTTTGATACTCGGCAACAATCCCGGCGACATCTTCATTATATGATTGATCGTCGGATTGGATTTCTTGTTTAGATTCATATTTTTTTAATCCCGATTTTATCGAGGATCCTCGACTCGGTTCGCGAGTCGGGAGAATTTGTTAATTATAATAATTGCAAATTTAAAATTCTTTAATAAATTTGCTGGTTACCTATATATAGGAACGTATGACTAATATATATAATTGTGGAGTAAAAAGCAAACTACGACCTCCGAGGACCAAATATTACTTTATTGCGCTAGTTTATTGAACTCGCTTTTTTTGTTTGACAAGTTTAATAACTATACTATCCTTACATAAAGTTGTTCATTTAAAATATAAAGGAGAATGTTATTATGGAGAAAAAACTAACCGATCAGGAAGTGCTTAAATGCAAGGATTCTTGTCGCATTCTGAAAGCCGTCCAACGCAAACCGTTGCGCTACAGCGAAATCAAGCGCTTGCTGAATCTCAAACCTGCCCGACTAGAATATCTTCTCAAGATGTTGCGCGAGAGGATGTGGATTATCGTGCGCGTCGTGCCAAATAAAGCTCTCGTTAAATTCTATAAGGTATTCAAAGATCCGCGAAAAAATGGAGATGGAATAGCGATTCCTCATCCCGACACACCAACAAGAAAATGTAAAATCTTGGTTGAATACTCCTTGTCAAAACGCGGCGCGGCAGTCCTCCGCGCTCATGCAAAATAATAAACCCCCGCACCTATGAAGTAGGTGAGGGGGTAAAAACTAAAGTCCCGCGCAACGCGGGACTTTTTACTTGCAAGTTTTATTTTTTTATCCTATATTAAACTTAGCACTTAACAGAATAGGAAAAGGAGGTTATCAGATGATAACTGTATTCGTCCAAGTTAACGGAAAAATTGAAATGACAGAGATTTCTTCAGCAACGCACGAACGTCTGCTCAAGAAATTTTTGGTCGGAGAAATTTCTTCGCGTCAGCGGTTTCTGCGCCGAGTCGTAGAGGATTACGGGACCCTAACCGAGAAAAATATTCTTAAGTTCATGAATAAAAAATGAACTGCCTAGTATTACTAAAGACCCGCAACTGCGGGTCTTTTTACTTTTTCTGTCATTCCGCACTTGTCTGCCCCGCCATGGCGGTGGATGCGGAATCCAGATTTTCTCAAAATAATGCGTCCTAGATTCCCGCTTTCGCGGGAATGACAGAGACTTTTTTATTTGCCGGGCAGTGAAAATTCGATTGGTTCGCCCCGCGATACGGGGCGAACTTGATCTGTAAATTATGGTTATATAGAGAGTAAAAATAAGTGATAATATAAAATATTTACGTATGATTATTGATCGAATTTCTACTGACCCGGTTTGTTTTTTAGCGCGAAAAAGACTATAATAGAATAGTAAATTAGCCACTAGAAAAGTTAGCCACTAGTGGTTTTGAATTAAATCAGCGCCTCGTAATTATTTTTTTACTAGTCGCTAGTGGCTAATAACTAATTACTATTTTTATGGTTATAAATTGGTACGGAGAAGGATGTTTTAAAGTTCAGATCGGTGATTTTACTTTGGTGACTGATCCTTTTGACAGCAAGCTTGGTCTTAATCCTGCAAGGGGGAAATTTGATGTTTTATTAAAAAGCATTTCAGCTTGGCCGTCTCCCGAAGTGGACAAAAACGAAGAAGGCGCCACCTTGATCGGTCCAGGCGAATATGAAATAAAAGGCTTTGATATAAAAGGCATTCCTTTGATTAAGGAATCCACCGTCAATTTTTTTAAAACAATTTATCTGGTAAAAACCGAAGACGCGAATCTGTGTTTTTTGGGCCACATTGCCGAATATCCGGATGAAGACGCTTTGGGCGAACTCAAATCTATTGATGTTCTTTTTGTTCCAGCCGGAGGCAAGCCATTTATAAGCCATGAGCTGGTGGCAAAACTTGTTAAACAAATAAATCCAAAAATTGTCGTGCCGATGTTTTTTAAAGTTCCGGGATTAAAAAGAAAAGCCGAAGACATAAAAGAACTTATTGATGAATTGGGCTTGAAGGCGGAAGTTGAAGAAAAGCTGACCGTAAAGAAAAAAGATCTGTCGGAAATTAAATCTACGAAATTAGTTCAATTAAAGATTTAGAATATGGATCTAGAAGAATACATAGAAAAACTGCAAAATTTAAGCCGCGCTGACAAGAGAAAAATAATGTGGATTGGGGTGCCGATAGTAATGATCGCAGTTGTTTTTATCTGGCTATCTTATACAGACTTTAGTTTTAAAAAAGATGATGATATTGATACAAAAAATGACGTTTCAAAATTAGAAATTCTAAAAAATGGATTCAAGGCGACCCTTAAAGACGCCGGCAACTTATTAAAAGATTTTAAAGAAAAAATAAATCAGACGAATACTTTTGAAATTACAGCGCCGGCAAGTTCAACGCAGGCTAGCGCTACCACAACTACCACTAATTAATTTATTATGTCTAAAGAAAAAAAGATGCCAGACGAAGAAAAGTTAATACCCGCGGATAAGATAGATCAAAGAGAAATTACCACTGAATTGAAAGAGTGTTATTTAGATTACGCGATGTCGGTCATTGTGGCCCGCGCTCTTCCGGATGTCCGCGATGGCATGAAGCCGGTGCAAAGAAGGATCTTGTGGGCTATGTGGGACATGGGCTTGTCATCCAGCGCCAAATTCATTAAATCGGCCCGCGTTGTCGGCGAAGTGCTTGGTAAATATCATCCGCATGGCGACTCTTCGGTATATGAAGCTATGGTGCGTATGGCGCAGGATTTTTCTTTGCGATATCCGCTTGTGAAAGGGCAGGGAAACTTCGGTTGTTTTACGAAAGATACAAAAGTTAAATTGGTTGATGGCCGCGATTTAAGCTTTAAAGACTTAATTAAAGAATACAAAGAGGGTAAAAAGAATTATACCTATACAGTCAATTCAGCGGGATTAATTTCGGTTGCTGAAATTAAAAATCCAAGATTGACCATAAAAAACACTGAAATTATGAAAGTTATTCTAGATAACAAAGAAGAAATCAAGTGCACACCCAACCATTTATTTATGACAAAGAGCGGTGTTTATAAGGAGGCGCAAGATTTAAAATCGGGCGAATCACTGATGCCTTTATATGAAAAATTGTCGGAAAAAACCGATCGTTTGAATCGCGATGGTTATAGTTTAATATATCAAAACAAAATTGATGAATGGGTTCCAGCGCATCATTTAGCTGATAATTATAACTTAACTGCCAAAAAATATTCAAAAAGGGATGGCCGGGTAAGGCATCACTTGGATTTTAATAAACTTAATAATAGTCCTGAGAATATACAAAGAATAGATTGGGGCAAGCATTGGCGTGTTCATTATGAACAGGCTAGTAATTTGCATAAAAATAAAGAATATAGGGAAAAGATCGCCGAAGGAAGGAAGGAATTTTGGTCTGATCCGGTTAATAGGGCTGAATATGCCAAAAGAATGTCTGAACGAAATTTGAAAAATTGGCAAGATTCCGAATACAGAGAAAAAATGAGCGAATTTTTAAGCGTGGCAAATAAAGAATATATTCAAAATCATCCGGAAAAAAGAATTGAATTATCCGAAAGAGCCACAAAAACATTAAAAAGATTATGGCAAGACCCGGAATATCGCTTTTTAATGCGCGAAAAAATTATTAAAGGAAATAAAAATCATACTACTAATAGAACTGGGAAAATAAAATTTTTAAATATCTGTAAAGAGACCGCAAAACAGCTCTGCATTATTAATGAGGAGAATTACAATCAAACCAGAAATCAAGTTTATTCTTACGGGTCCGCTCCTTTATGGAAAACCGGTTTGAGTAAATATTTTCAAAATAATTCAAATTTGATTCTTCAGGAAATTAATCATAATCATAAAGTTGTTAAAATAGAAAAAATTCTTAAAAAAGAGGATGTTTATGATCTAACAATAGATAAAAGCCACAACTTTGCTTTGGCAGCGGGAGTTTTTGTTCATAATTCAATTGACGGAGACGGCGCTGCCGCGCAGAGATATACCGAAGCAAAAATTTCTAAAATTGCCGAAGAAATGATGACGGATATAGAAAAAGAGACAGTGGATTGGTCTCCAAACTATGATGAAACCAGAATGGAACCGAAAGTTTTGCCGGCAAAAGTTCCTAATTTGCTTCTCAACGGAGCGGTAGGTATTGCTGTCGGTATGGCTACTAATATTCCGCCGCATAACTTGACCGAAATAGTTGACGCGACTAAAGCGCTTATTGAAAATTCTAAAATTACATCGGACGAGATCATGGAGATCATAAAAGGTCCTGATTTTCCGACTGGCGGGATTATTTATGATAAAAAAGCCATCAAACAGGCCTATGCGACCGGACGAGGCGCCGTTACTATGCGCGCCAAAGCGGAAATCAAGGAAATGGGCAAAAATAACCGGATTGAAATCTCTGAAATACCTTTTCAGGTGAATAAATCGGAATTGATTATAAAAATAGCCGAGCTTGTTACCGAAAAGAAAATTCAGGGCATTAAAGATGTGCGCGATGAATCGGGCAAGGACGGACTTTCCATAATTATTGAGCTTAAAAATGACACATCGCCTCAAAAAGTTTTAAATCAGCTTTTTAAATTTACCGATCTGCAAAAGAATTTTAATTTGAACGTAGTAGCTTTGGTAAATGGCATTCAGCCCCAAACGCTTTCCGTTAAAGAAATTCTTAATGCATTTATTGAACACAGAAAAGAGGTTATTAGAAGAAGGGCAGAATTTGATTTGAAGAAAGCCGAAGAGAGAGCGCATATTTTAATGGGTCTCTTTAAGGCTCTCGGCGATATTGATAAAGTTATTGCCACTATTAAAAAATCAGCCGATAAAGAAGAAGCTCATAAAAATTTAGTTTCTAAATTTAAGTTTTCCGATATCCAGGCTAATGCTATTTTGGAAATGAGGCTTCAGACTCTGGCTTCCTTGGAACGCCAAAAAATTGAAGACGAGCTCAAAGAAAAGAAAAAACTGATTGACGAATTAAACACTCTTTTGAAGAATCCCAAGAAAATTTTGGGCGTTATCGGAAGCGAGCTTAATGAAATGAAAGAAAAATATGGCGACGAAAGAAGAACCAGGGTTGTTGCCGGCGGATTGGAAGAATTCAGCGAAGAAGATCTGGTTCCGAAAGAAGAAACCATAATCACGATGTCTAAAAGCGGCTATATCAAACGGGTAAATCCGTCCAGCTTCCATTCGCAGAAGCGCGGAGGCAAAGGCTTGATCGGCTCTGAAGTGGCCGAAGAAGATTTTTTGAGCCAATTTATTTTTTCCAATACGCACGACAATATTTTGTTCTTTACTGAAAAGGGCAGGGTATTTCAAACTAAAGTTTATGAGATTCCCGAAGGCAGCCGCACGGCCAAGGGCAAATCTTTCCATAACTTCTTAGAAATTCCGCCGGAAGAAAAAATTGCCAATATAATCACCTATCCAACTAATAACTTACAACTTAAAACTTACAACTATTTAGTGATGGCCACTCAAAACGGAATTGTTAAAAAGACCGCGTTAGTTGATTTTGCTAACGTGAGAAGAACGGGAATCATAGCTATTGGACTCAAAAAAGGAGATATGCTGGAGTGGGTAAAGCTTTCAACCGGAAACGATCAGATCGTTTTAAGCACATCTCTCGGACAAGCCATCAGATTTAAAGAATCTCAAATCAGGGCTATGGGTAGAACAGCATCTGGAGTTAAGGGTATTAATCTTAAAAAAGGAGATGGCGTTGTTTCCTTGGATATCGTTGCCGAAAAAGCTGATCCAAATACAAGCATTTTAACTGTAATGTCTAATGGTTTTGGAAAACAAACCAAGATCTCTCAATATAAAGTGCAGGGCCGCGGAGGATCCGGCATCAAAACGGCTAAAGTAACTTCTAAAACAGGAAATGTGGTGGCCTCATTATTAGTTGATAAACAGCAAGAACTTTTAGCCTTATCAGCTAAAGGCCAAATAATTCGCACTGAACTTGCCGGCATCAGACTGGCCGGACGCGCTACTCAAGGCGTGAGAATTATGAATTTGAATTCCGGAGACAAAATCGTCGGCGTGATTTGTTTTTAGGCATATCATTCAGTAGATATTTCCTTGTCTGTGATAAAATGAATCTAAACATGAACAGTCAAAAAGGTATAGGAGTTTTGGGAATTATTTTAGCAGTTGTTGGTATTTTAGTAATTGGTTTGGGGTCGGGAATGGGACTTAGATATTATCAAGATAAAATATCTAAAAAACCCGACACCCAAACCTCTATTAATCAATCAGTGGCTTGTACTCAAGAAGCTAAAATCTGTCCCGATGGATCATCCGTTGGACGCACGGGGCCAAATTGCGAATTTGCAGAATGTCTAATTGTTAATGTAGCTAGTTCTACGGAACAAACTATTTCTACTAGCTCTATAGATCAAAATATTTCCACCAGTTCTCTAATTTTAAGCATAAATGCTAAAGACACATATAAAGTCAATGAATATCTTACAGGAGCTACATATAAATTAAATTATACAGGCACTTCTTTTGATGCCGTAATTTTATATAAACAATCTCTCACAGTTTCAGGTACCGTTCCTGGCGCAACTATGTCCTACACCGCCTATGATACAGATTTTCGTACTATAAATGCTGGTGGATTTATTTCAGATGTTACCGTATTATCTCCAATTCAGACTAATATAGAAGTTAACGGACAAAAAGGACAAATTGTAAATGTTTTTTCAAATGAGGGTAAATATATGCTGACAATGTCAGTTTATAAGTGTTCAGATATTGCATCTAGTGGAAAATGTCCATCTGGAAATGTTTCAGTAGATAATATTCTGAAACAAACACCAATTAAAACTGTTTCTAAAACTATTACAGTAGCAGGCAAAGAAGAAGTGTCTATACCAGCAGGAAGGACTGTTTTAGATTGCGATTATAAAAAGGATCCTTTATGCGGACAAAATTTTCTAGATCTATTTGAGGCAAATCTTAAATCATGCAAACCTTCAATCGGCACTACTCCTATAGGAATGGAACCCCTATTAGGAATTATGAGAAGCTATGAAATTTTAGGAGTGGAAGATAATTTATGTGTAATTAATTTTAGTCTTTTAAAGATAAAAACAGCGGAAGATGTTCCTCCTGCAATTTTGAATAAAACAATGAATTGTAAGTATGGAGACTTAGAAAAAACTATTCAAAATGTGGCGGATATCAAAAATTGCTCGGGACCGCTTTACGACGAATTACAAAAATTACAGGGCCAAGCTCAATAAATAATTTGATAAGATGTTAATTTAAATATTAAAGGTATATCTTGCTATGAAAATAACAAAAGAAGACCCAAATTTAATGGTTATTAAGGATAGAAATATTTTTGTTTTTCTTATTGGCGCTGTTTTTGCTTTGGCTGGATTTCTAGTAATTTTAAAACCAGATTTTTTTACTGAACAACCGCCAACATGGTTCGGCTTCATGTTTTTTATAATTGGACTCCTCACTCTTTTTCAGGCGGGTGTTGTTACGGTTAGTCTAGATAAAACGTCTAATAAATTATTATTCCTCCGGAAAAAATTGATCGGCAAAAGCAATCAATCGGAGTATGCTCTTAATCAAATTAAAGAAGTAGAGTTATCGGTAGCCTATAATAAAAGCGGGTATTCTTATCATCTATCTTTTATTTTTAATAACGGAGAAATTGTTCCACTTAGCCCGGGCGCCTCATCTATTATAAAAATAAATGGGTGGCAAATAGTTCCGGAAAATGACCTCGGTACTAAAATATCTAATTTTTTAAATATTCCTTTTCAAGAAAGGAGGGCGCCGACCGTCGGTGAAACATTATCCGCTATTCAATCTGCCGTTCAAACAGAGATGGAAAAACAGAAAAAAGAATAAGCATTTAGCAGTATTTTATCCACATCTTACTTAGATTGACGAATATAGAAAACAGGCTTATATTATTAGTGAAGTCACCCGCGCCTGCCGAAAGGTAGTGTGCGGGTTTTTATTTACCCCGTTAGAAGCAGAATACCCAGTGGCAAGCCGCGGGGATGAATGCAACGGTACTACTCTTTGACGAATACGAGATTTAATGCCCCGCGTGAGCTTCTAACGGGGTTTACTGGTATAATTCTAAGAACCTGTTTTAATATGGAAACTGAAAGAATACATATTTTTATTGACGGCGGTAATTTTTATCATTTAGTTCTTAAAAAACTCGGCATTACAGAGTTAGATTTTGATTTTGATAAATTTGTCAATTTTATAGCAAATGGCAGAAAGATTGTGGAAATGAGCAAGAGATATTATATCGGCTCTGTATCAGAAAAAGTAGGCGACTTAAAAAGCAAGGAAGCGATGTCCAAACAAACCTCCCTATTTACTAAATTAAAAAATAATAAATGGGAGATAAAAACAAGTAAGTTAAGAAAGAGGACGGAAGAGATTATTATCGATGAAAGAGTTGTGAGCTATAAAGAAATACTGAAAAAAGGAATACACAAAATACAATACGAAAAATTGAGAGAAAAAGGTATAGACGTGAAGCTTGCGACAGATTTAATTGTTGGAGCAATTGATAATAAATATGACACCGCAATAATTGTAAGTTCGGATGGCGACCTCGTGCCTGCAATTGATTGGGTAAGAAATAGAATGAAAAAGAAAATTGAATATCTCGGTTTTTCTATCATTGATAATAAAGATGAGAAAAAATCAACCACTCCTTCATTAACTCTTATAGCGAAAACGGATATTCAAAGAACGCTCGTGGAATCTGATTTAAAACCTTTTATACAAGAAAATTTATTTAGTAAATTAAAGAAATAACAAGTGGCAAGATGGGTTAATCTGTAATAAGCTCTGTGATATAATTTAGTCAATGGAACCAAATAAAAACTTGTTTCAAAATCTTTCTAAACCGCAGCTTATTGTGATCGGCGTTATTGTTGCCATACTTTTAATTTTTATAGGTATTTTTACCGGCGTTTTGCCTGGTTTGAAAAGTCAAACAATTCCTCCCCCATCAATGGATCTGGTGATTTGGGGCGTTGGCGATGAAGGCGATGCTTTTAATAATAGTCTTTTAGCTTACACCAAGCTTTATCCGAATATCAAAGCTGTTTATAAAAAGATAGATGAAGCCAATTATGAGCAGGAACTGGTAAATGCTTTAGCCGCCGGAACCGGACCGGATGTTTTTATGGTAAGCAATTCGTGGCTGCCAAAACACTCCGATAAAGTATTGACTATGCCCCAAGACAAATTGAGCCTTAATCAGTTGAGATCGCTATTTCCGGAAGTGGTTGAAAAAGATTTTGTTTGGAACGGGTCTATTTTCGCGCTTCCATTATATATAGATTCTTTAGCTTTATTTTATAATCAGGATATTTTTGATAATTATGCTATCGCTCTTCCTCCGGTTGATTGGCTCCAGTTTAAAAATTTAATTCCAAAACTTAGGAAAACCGATTCAGACGGCAGTTTGCAAAGAGCCGCCGCGGCTATAGGCGGATCTGAAAAAAATATTCACAATGCTTCAGATATTTTAAGCTTGTTGATGATACAGGCCGGATCAGAAATGACCACTGAAAATTTTACATCAGCCAGTTTCACATCTTCAATTAAAAGCGGACAGACAGGGGTAGAATCTTTAGATTTTTATACCAAGTTTGCCGATCCAAAAGATTTGTATTATACCTGGAATGAAAATATGCCTTACTCTTTAGACGCTTTCAGCCAGGGCAAGACCGCGATGGTTTTTGAATATGCTTCTCAAGTGGATGTTTTGAAAATTAAAAATCCGTTTTTGAAAGTAAAAATTTCTTCCATGCCCCAGCCGGACAGCAAAAAAGACGCGGTCAATTATGCCGACTATCGAGGACTAGCTGTTTCTAAATACGCGCAATATCCGGAATGGGTTTGGGATCTGGTTATATATTTGACCACCGATGAAATTACCGCTGAAAATTACCTCACTGTTTCCAAGCGTCCGCCGGCATTAAGGACTTTGATACAAAAATACGCCGATGATCCGAATATCGGAGTTTTTGCCAAACAGGCTTTAACCGCGAAATCTTGGCTGAAACCGGATCCTGAAAAAGTTAAGGCCATTTTTTCTCAAATGATACAAGCCGTAGTTTCCAAGCAATTAGAAACTTATGACGCTTTGAGCCAGGCCGAAAGAGCGGTGAGCGATTTGATTGGAGCGAGATAGCAATTCGGTTTGTCATTGCGGGGTTAATGGACAAAAAGTGTTGCTGAAAAGTGGAAATAACATAGATGGGATATAGCTTATCTTGTTATTTTTCAGAATAAAAGTGAAAATAAGGGTTATGAATATAAATAAATGTGTCTTTTGTAAGACGAAAAATATAAAAAAACGGTCGAATAAATAATAAAAAACAAAGGTATTTTTGTTTAGTTTGTAAGAAATCTTTTTCATTCAAAAATAAGAAATTAAGATTTCTCAAAGAGGAAAAGATATTCAACAAATGGCTAAAGAAAAGAACAGCCAGTCAATTAGCCGAAGATTGCCATTGTTCGAAGAAAAAGATATTTAGAATTATCAATCGCCATCTTTGTCAAAAGTCCCTGGCTATCAAGATCGATCTTCGACCAGTTAAAAATCTAATCTTTGATGGGTCGTTTCTGGAAGGTCGGAAATTAAGTGTGGTTATTCTGATCAATGCTCAAAATAAAAAACCCTTGGCCTTTTCATTCAGGGCCAGAGAGACGGCCAAAGAAGAAATTAAAGCCTTCCTTTCAAGGCTTAAAGATTTCGGCTTAAACCCCCAAAGCATCACTATTGACGGGCTCAAATCGGTCTCTACGGCCTTCAAAGAAGTCTGGCCAGACATCATTATCCAACGCTGTTTGTTTCATGTTCAAAAACAAGGATTGATGTGGTGCAGGCGTTATCCAAAAAGCGCAGAAGCTAAAAAACTAAAAGAAGTATTCAGAGAAATATTTTTTGTCAAAAATCAGCAATCTAAAAAACTGTTTATTGAAAAAGTATTATTCTGGGAACAAAAATACGGAAAAGGTATTGTTAATAATCCCAGTAATGGCTGGGTGATGAGCGACTTGAAAAGGGCCCGCAACATGTTATTAAAAGCTCTGAATGATATGTTCCATTTTTTAGATTATCCGCAAATTCCCAATACCTCTAATTGCGCCGAAAGTTTCTTTTCCAAGTTAAAAGAAAATTTAAAAATTCACCGAGGTTTAACTAAAGAAAAAAGACTATACTTAATTAAACACATTATTCATTTATGTCAAAAATAGCAACACTTTTTGTCCATTAACCCC
>ERZ1292633.3687-Hain-H41-02um-R1-3687-length-14706-cov-5_pt1 | contig 14706 bp, 11 predicted proteins | sample MGYA00564406_ERZ1292633 | MGnify/ENA primary metagenome ERZ1292633 (study PRJEB36523, sample SAMEA6512639) | groundwater metagenome | collected 2019-01-08 | study: AquaDiva: Metagenomics assemblies of 32 groundwater samples
TGGAGTCGGCCACATCAATGGTGAAAAAATCCGAGGCCGACATGAACCGATCCACGGTTTCGAGGCGGATGTGGTCGGCGTCAATGTGCCATTCGCTTTCCCAACCAAGCTTCTTGATGGCCGCTTCGGCGGCGGCGCGGACGGAAGCGGGCTCGGAGCCGATGATCATGTGTTCGCGGTTGGACTTGTTCCAGACCGGCACCACGTGCGCCCCCTGCTCCGCCGCCATGATGCAGGCTCGCAATTGCGCTTCGGCCTCGTGCGCAAAACGGTCGCCCATGCCGAGTGAAAAATTTCCTAGTTTAATTGGGTTTGAGTTCATTTTAAGTAAAGTTGTTGCAAGGTCTTCCACGATGGAAAAGTACTGGATTCGACACTGGGTGGATTAATTCCCGACCACGAAACCATCAGGTTTTTGCTCTGCGAATTGCAAAAAGTCTGGAGCCACTTCCAAGCTCACGACGGATTCCGGCAGAATGAAACTTCCACCGACCACCTCGGGTGATGCAGCCAAGGTGAAGAATGGCACGGCCCAACCCATGCTGGCAGAGGCGCAGTTTCAAATGTGTGGAGCAGTTGATATAGAATTGTTTCATGTGCATTGTTTGGGACTGATCGATTTACCTCGCGGCGAAATTGTCCTTCAATTGTAAATGCAAATTGCGTTTTGGGCTTTGGTTGTTTTCATGCATGTTCATCATGTAGATTGCCAATTGTGACGAAGTCTCTGACCGCGAGAAGTTATTGCGCCGACGGATAATCATAGGTTTATCATTCGCCCTGTTCGAATTGACAATTCCTCGGCTTCGCAGATTTCCAACGAACTCAAGGCGTCACTGGCCGTGACAATGGCGGGTGGTTTTCCAGTCTGGATTGCTCGAACCATGTGCTTCAATTCCTCAACATATCCGTCAGAGCCGTGTTCCAGCGCGAATCGTGGCCGTCCGTTCTCGGTGTCGAGCCGATACGCCTCAGATCCTCGGGAACTGTCAAAATCAACGGTGGCTCGCTCGAAATGCAGCGTGTAGCTCATGACAAAGCCTTCTGTAAGCAACCAGCTTCCCTCGGCATACACAGTAATCCCGCTCTTGAATTGATACTGTGTAACGACATGATCAATGGCACCGCTGAAGCGGCTTAACCCGGTTGCATAAACCCGGCGAGGTCTTCCAAAAAGAAATTGAATAAAGTCGGTGTCGTGAATGTGGAGATCGAACAGTGCACCGCCTGAATCGCGCCCTTTGAAATAGTGGCTTCGACTCCAACTCGGGGGCGCGGATACCCGGCGAAATCTTGCGGCCAGCACACGGCCATAGGTTCGCTTCGTCACCAAATCTTTCAGGTGCGCCCAACCGGGCCAGAAACGCATGCACATCGCCGGCATGAAAAAACCTTTGGCCGCCTGGATGGCTTCAATCACAGCCCGCGCTTCGCGCGAAGTGCGGGCGATGGGCTTCTCGCAAATGACGTGCTTGCCCGCGCGCAACGCGGCAATCGCCAGCGCGGGATGCATTGCCGTCGGCACGCAAATGTCAACCAACTCCACATCCGGATCTTCGAGCAGCGATTCGACCTCCTGGTAGACGCGGACTTCTGCTTCAAGTCTAATTGCGTCCAAATTGTGAACATTGCCGTACATCCCGGCCAGGACTCCGTTGACCGGCTTCCGGACGGCATCGCAGACTGCGACGACCCGTGCCCCGGCTACTTTTTCGTAGGACTTGAGGTGGGTAAGCCCCATGAACCCGAGGCCGACAACCGCGACATTCACGTTGCGACCGGTTAATCGATGTTTGCTGCTTTTCATAAGCATGAAGCAGTCTGATCGCGAACCTGAATGGCTCGGAGGAACTCATGGGCGGTGCGGATGTCTTTCGCGCGTTGCCGGCCCCCTTCTCGTTCCAGACAACAATCTCCCTGGAAGCCGATTTCAACGAGGGTCTCGAAAAACGTCTGCCAATTAACTTGGCCGGAGCCTACAACGACCTCGTCACCCCAATTGCCCGGGATTGAAGTGCGTATTGCATCTTTGATATGCACCTGCCGCACCCACGGAGACAGGAGGCGTAACGACTCGATGGGATCGCCTTTGTCGTATAAGATCATATTTGCCGGGTCGAAGTTTACGCCGAGGTTTGGGTGGTTGAGATTACGCAGAAATCCGGCTAAATCTATTGCTCTTTCCTGCCCGGTCTCAAGACACAAAACGATGCCGTGCTTCTGAAAGACATTTGCCAGGAACGTCAGTCTCGTTGCCAGTGTCGAGTAGCGTTTGTCCTGTCTGCACTCCGGCAGAAATCCGGCATGAAATGTAACGAGCCTGAGTCCTAACTTCTGTGCTATCGCTGCGATCACTCCAGCGTTCCGCCAGTTGTCTTCCCACGTGTTATCCGGGACGATTCCCCCTGTGACTTGGATGTTGTGGAGTGTGGAATAGTCTTCTCCAAGACAGCCAAACATGCCGGACACGATGGTGAAGCCGTGGTGGCGGAGCGAGTCAGCTATTCCTCCCCAGACATCGGAGGCAAGGCGGATTGGGTCGAGCGCCAGTTGTACCCGGTTGATTCCAGTAGCTCTTAGCTTCATGATCAGGTCCTCTGGGGAGGTGGGCTCTAGCGACCAACTACAAACGGCAAAACGCTGGTCGAGCGAAATGGGGTTCATTGGATTTATTGGCCGTGATGCTTGGTTGAACTTGTGTGGTGTTACAATCGAACTCATAGCCAGCCAGCGCACCGTTCAGGGCGCATTTCCTCTCTCGTGTAGGGTGCTTGCTTGGCTGGCCATGTCTGTCGTGTTGTGAAGTGTCATGGGATTCAATTGGGTAAAGCGGGCAGGCTAGCAGCTGCCACCGCCTGTCCGATACGGCGGCCTTTCTCATCCGGAACATGAATCGTTACCCTCGCGGCGACATCGGGAAACTCTGCGCGGAGAACTTCCCTCGCCTTTGCCACAAGAATGTCTCCGCCGCGCCCCGATGTTACCCGCCCCAGAAGCAACACATGTTTGAACTCATAAAAGTCGGCATAGTGGGGAATCGTGTAGCCGAGATACACACCAAGCGTTTCGTAAATCCCGACGGCGCGCGGATCGTCCTTGCTTATCAGGGATTGCACTTCCTGAAGTTGTTCGGGTAAGCCCAACTCCTTTGGAAGGCTGATTTCCGCCGCTGGCAAGAGCCTGCCCACCGCTTGCTGTGAAAAATACTGCGCGCCAATCCCATGATCGCCGGACCACTCATCGGCAGCAGCCGCAGGATTGTAGTCCACCGGCGTGAAAGCCAGTTCGTTGAGCCACCCGGTCATCCCGCCGACCGGGCCGATATAGCCACCTGCCTGACTCGATCCCATGGCGATGCCCAGCACGCCGGTGGTATCCAGCGACATGGCTCCGGCCAAGGCTGCGACATCGCCATCATTGGCAACCTCCAAAGGAATCCGCCATTCCTCCTGCAGGCGATTAAAGAGGTTCTTGGCTTGCTCGAATTTTGCCGGAGGCACGGACCGGAACAGCGACCCAACCATAATTCGATTCCCCAAAATAACACCCGCCGAACAGCCGCCAATGGTGTCCACATGCGGCAGGCGGGCCGCAGCCTGACTCAGACCATGCTTCAGGTGTTCGTAATGATATTTCGGGTCGGGTTTACCCTTTGGATTCCACGGGAACTCCCTGCTGTAAACCAATTCGCCGTCTTGAATAGCTGCAATCTTGTAATCGCTTGCTCCCAGATCAAAACCAATCCGGCACCCATTTAAGTGACCTCCCAATGGTGTGCTGACCTCGTGCGCAGCAGGCACCGATTCCGCATTGGTGACCAACACCTCGAAAGGACGTTCGTACACCCGACTCATCACTTGCACATCGAACGCGCGGGAACCGACCGGATCGAAACAACCTCGGATGTATTCCCCGATAGATTGCGGGCCACCAATGTGGAGTCTCCATCCACCGCGAGACCACAGCAAAAACTTAACAATGCGTTCCACGTGTTGCATCGTTTCCGGATCCACCCCGGGCCGAACGAGTGTTTCAAAGCGGGATCGCCGGCCGCACTCCCGTTCGAGACCGATGACGAGCGGCACGGCATTGCCGGAAGCCAACGTGGCTTCGGCGTAGCAGCGATGAAAGATCGCTGGAGGCTGAAAGCCTGGGTCAAGCGGGGCAGTAATGGCGAGCGATGATGACATGGTTGCAGACCTTGATTTGGTGATTAATCAATTGTCCGCACCACACCGAGCTTGCCGATGAACACAAACACCACCAACAGTGCCAGCGGGTAAAGCACGGCGCACGCGATGAAGATAGGCGTGAACCCAAAGGCATCCACCACACGACCTGTGCCCAGCATCGCGAGCGCCCCCATCCAAGAACCGAGCATTCCGCCCAGTCCGGTGACGGTGGCGATGGCGTTTTTCGGAAACACTTCCGCAGGGAGTGTGATATTGCTCCAGCCACCGTGGCAGAAGGTCATCCCCGCCACGAGCAAGAGCGCCAGCGTCGGGTTGGCTGTTTGCGTGACCGAAAGCAGTAGAATCAGTAGCGCGCCAGTCATGAATACCATGGTCGTCTTGCGCGCCTGATCCAGTTCCCAACCCCTGTTCATCAACAAGCGTGGGATGATGCCGCTCGCCAGATTGCCCGCCGCCGCCGCCGCATACGGAATCCAGATGAACATCCCAATCTTTTTCAGATCAAAGTCGTATTGTTTTTGGAAGTAGAGCGGAATCCAGAACAACAGAAAGTAGCTGATCGGGTCGGTCAAAGCGCGCACCAGCACGCAGCCCCATAGTTCACGCATTTTCAGCAGGCTTTTGAAGGGTGCGGGCTTTTCCGGGCCGATCGTTTCCCGCTGGCCGTCGAGAATCAACTGGCGTTCCGCTTCCGTGAGTTGCGGGTGATCCTTGGGTTGTCTGAAGAACCACCACCATGGGACGAGCCAGACAAACCCCAGTGCTCCTGTCACAAAGAAGGCTGACTTCCAGCCCCAATGGACCGCGATGACCGAGACGATGGGTGCTGCTGCCATCGAACCGATGGCAGTTCCCGCGTTGAAGATGCCGATGGCCAGGGCGCGATCACGCATCGGGAACCATTCGCCGACAGCCTTCACACCGCCAGTGAAACTGCCCGGCTCAAACACGCCGAGCATAAACCGGCAGAATGAGAATTGTCCTACCGTACTGGCAAACACATGCACCATGTTGGCCAGCGACCAACCCGATACGAACACCATGAATCCTCGCCGGGTGCCGATGTAATCAATGATGCGTCCACTCACCGCATACATCACGCCGTAGCTGGCGAGAAACCAGGCGTTGATGGCGCCGTAGCTGGCGTTGGTGAGGTGGAGTTCCTCCTTGATGGTGCCGATGAGCACCGAGAGCGTCTGCCGGTCCAAGTAGTTTAGTGCTGAAGCCAGACAGAGTAGCCCGGCGATATACCAGCGGAGGCCTTTGATTTTCATGTTGATGTGGTATCAAGTTCAACCGCGATGTCGGGCAGCATTCCCCGTTGAAACATCGAGGCGTGGGAGTGGCCCAATCCGAACGTGATCAGAGTGGAATCGCTTGCGCTACGGGGGTACATAAATCCCACGTGGAATGGGAAAAGAATCCGTCGCATTTGTTTGCCAATAAGTTTCACGATGTTTGATATCTGCCGACCTCCCGCCTCAGGGCAGCGCGCCACGGGCGGTCAGTGCAGTGATGACGTTCTTTAACGCGCAGTACATAGCGGCGGCTCGTGGCTTCCAGCCGCGCTCAAGCGCGGTCTCGTGGACGACTTTGAAACGATCCCGAATCCTCTGCTGTAGTCGTGCCAGTACTTCCGCCTCCGTCATCTGTTCCTGTTGGGTTTCCTGTGTGTATTCCAGATACGAAACGAATACCCCACCCGCGTTGCACAGGATGTCCGGGATGATCTGAATGCCGCGCGCGTACAGGATTTCGTCTGCTTCAGGCGTGGTTGGGCCGTTCGCCCCCTCCGCGATCAGGCGTGCCTTGATTTGCCCGGCATTCCCCGCAGTGATTTGATTCGCCGTTGCGCAGGGCACCAGCACTTCGCAAGGCTGCTCCAACAGGTCGGCGTGCGAGACGGTCGGGGCAAGGGAGCAACCTGCGAGCGATCCGTGGCGCGTCTGGTATTCCAACAGCCCCTCCAGTGGCAAGCCTTTCGGATCATAAAGTGCCCTAAAGGCGTCCGATACTCCCACCACGGTAGCACCAGCTTTGGCCAGCGCACTCCCGGCAACCGATCCCACGTTGCCAAATCCTTGCACGATCACCCGCGCCCCGGCGACACTGCCCCCCGTGCACTTCAATGCCTCCGCTACCGTCAGCACCACACCGCGACCAGTCGCCTCCCGTCGCCCAGGAATGCCACCAAGAACAACCGGCTTGCCGGTTACGTACGAACCTTGTGTGGCAGCGTGGCCCAGCGAATGGCTGATGGTATCCTTGATGTATCCCATGTCGTGTTCGTTGGTTCCCATATCAGGTGCGGGAACATAAACCAGAGGATGAATGTGCCGGATCGCGTTGCGAGTGAAGCTGCGGATAAGAATCTGCTTGTCGTCAGATGAAAGTCGCGCTGGGTCGGCCACGATACCGCTTTTGCCACCACCAAAAGGCACGCCAATGAGCGCACATTTCCAAGTCATCTCCATCGCCAATCCTGTAATATCATCCAGCGTGATCTGGTGCGCCATGCGAATACCGCCCTTGGCGGGACCTATCGCGGCACTGTGCTTCACCACATAGGCAGTAAAAACATGGACCCGACCGTCTGTTAGTTGTGGAGAAAGCTGCAACTCGGTACGCTCTTTCGGCTGTCGCAGCTTTAGCGCCCAGCCCGGCGAAAGATCAGCACCCATCAAAGCCACCGCCTGATCAAAATTCGCCAGCGTGTTCTCTAATAGGGTCTTCTTATTCCCAGTCATAATGTGTTTGACAAATGTCACGGGTTGCCCAACCGTCAGATTTTACCGGTCCGGCTAGTTCAAAGCCGACGCTAGACAGAGTCGCGCAGCGATGTTCTGGCGGACGCCTAAGAATCCTTACGCGGGGCGATGATCGTTGGTTCGGACGGAGTGTGGCGATCCTTCTATAACCAGCCCCCCGCCGGCGGTTGCTTTCCATTTCGGTGTGTCGAGTGCCAATATGGATTCGTCCGTCGCCTCGCCAAGAACGGCGAGACCTTCCTCCAACGCTTCACGCGTGATGGTGAGTGGTGGAGCGATTTTCACCGTCTGTCCCCAAGTCCCGACGGGCGCAAAGAGGAGCACCCCCTTGTGGAAGCAGCGTTCGATGATCGCGTGGGCGAGATCGTGATCGGGCTCTTGTTTGCCGGGTTTCACGATTTGCATTCCGGCCACCAACCCGCGCGCGGTGACGTGCCCAACAATTCTCGGATGTCGCGCCTGGATATGTTCCAGCCCCGCTAGCAGGATCGGTTCGAGTGCCGACGCGTTTTCCGTAAGCCGGTCTTTGATGATTTTTCTCACGCTTGCCAGCGCCGCCACACAGCTCACTGGACTGCCCGTGTGCGTGCTGGTCATTGAGCCGGGGGGAAATTGATCAAGAATGTCCGCGCGACCAATCAACGCCGAGATCGGCAGTGAACTGCTGATGCCCTTGCCGCAGCAGATCAAGTCCGGCACGACGCCATAATGTTCAAACGCCCAGAATTTCCCGGTGCGTCCAAAGCCCGCCTGCACTTCATCAAAGGTAAGCACAATCTGATGCTTGGTACACCACTCGCGCAGTTGGCGAACAAACTCCAGAGGCGCGAAGTCCGGCCCGCCGCCCTGATAGCTTTCCATCATGACGCCCGCGACATTCTCCGGCTGCATCCCGCGCGCCGCGACTGCGCGCAGGAAGTTTTCAAAACTGGTGTCTTTCTGCCAGTAACCGTCCGGGAACGGCGCGGTGATGATGGCCGGGTCTTCGTTGACGATCCAGGATTTCTGCCCCGCCATGCCGCCGGCTTGCTGGGCGCCGAGCGTGCGTCCGTGAAAACCGCGTTCCCAGCCGATGATGCCGATTTTTTTGTTCCCGCCAATCTTGATGCCGTGGGCGCGGCTCAGCTTGAGCGCGCACTCGGTTGACTCCGAGCCGGTGGTGAGGAGAAACACTTTTTCCAATCCTTCCGGCGCGAGGCCGGCCAGCGCCTCCACGAGTTCGGCGCGCTCCTCGCTGGGGAAACAGTAGTTGTAGAGCAGGCGGCTGTTGACCTGATCCAAGATGGCTTGCTTGACCTCGGGCGCGCAGTGGCCCGCGTTGGCGACGAGCACACCGCTGGACCAGTCGAGCCAGCGGTTGCCGTATTTGTCGAACACGGAAAAATTTTCGGCGCGGTCCCATACGAGGGGCGGCTGGCCGCGCAAGGATTGCGGCTCAAACTGCCGAAGCTTTTCAAGCGTCGGCACGGAGTCCGGATGCGGCAACGGGGTGACGATACGGCGATACTGAGTTTCTATTTTCGAAATGTTCTTTGGGGTGATGCTGAATTCTTTGCCCATGATGCTTGTATGGTTGGCTGAACGGTTTGCTGTAAATCCTGCAAAACACCGCCTTCGACCCATCGGCAGCGCGATTCGGATCCACAATCGTGATGCCATCTTCGCCAAAGCGCGCAGTGACAGTCGCGCCTTTGCCATCGTTCAGGTATTTGAAATTCAAATCGCGCACGATTCGGGCGGCATGGAGGATGGCGGTCGTGACCCGCGCTTCCTCGGCGGTCGGATAAGTTTTCGCCACGGCGTCGCGGGATTCACCGAGGAATTTCATCCGGCACATCGCCACCAAGCCTGCGATGATACCATCCACACCGTAACCGATGTAGGCCGGGGAACCATCGGGGCGTTTTACATCCCGGGTGAAATGGTTGTTGCTCGTGCGCGAGCCGCCGTCTTTGCTCCACCAACGGAAGCCGCGGTATTGCTGGTCACTTTCCACCTTGCCGTCCGCTCCGACGATTTCGTGGCCTTGATTGACGTTGCCCTCAAAGTCGTCGGGCGTAATCCAGTTGTTGTGGAAGTTGATGCTCATGCCGTTGGCATAGTCCACGCGAACTTGGACAGCGTCGTAGGCATTGATACCATCGCGGATGAGCCGCTTCTTCTGGCCGACGGCCGTGAGGGAAACCGGTTGGCTGTGGTAGTAGTGGTAAATCAAATCCACCCAATGCGGCCCGACGTAGCTGAACGGGTCGCTGGACTCGGCCCACTTGAACGTGCAAGAGGAAACCTCCAGCGGCTCTTCTAGGTAGGCGGTGCCGTAGAGCGGCTCGCCGATGCGACGGGCGATGTCGTCGCGAATGCGAAGATGATCGGGATCGTAACGCTTGTGCATGTCCACCGCCACGACGCGATTCTGCCTTTGCGCAAGTTCGATGATCAGGTCAGCCTCGGTGATATCGAGACACATGGGCTTTTCAGTTATAACGTGCACACCAGCACTGAGCGCGGCGAGAATCGGCGCGGTGTGTAGATGATCCGGTGTCGCCACGGCGAGAACGTCCAGATCGGGGAAGTCGCGAAGAATATCACACCACGGGGTTTCGCCGAAGTAGGTCCGGGGTGCGTGCCCAGTCCATTGTTGGAATGTAGCGGACGAACGCTCGGCGGATTTTGGGGAACGAGTTGCCACTGCCACAAGTTCAAATTTCACTGCGGCAAAATCACGCGCATGTTGGTCGAGGCCGACGCGCGCGAGCTGGCCAGCGATGCCAAAGCGTTGGAGATCGGCGTAAGCGCGGAGATGAACATCGCCGCCAAACATACCTGCGCCAACCAAGGCAAGCTTGATAGTTTTGCTCATGACAGGGAAAGGTCGGTTGTAGAACTGTAATCGATCCAGCACTCGTGATTTGATTGACCGCCATTTCCATCTTGTTCCGGCTTTGGTTCATGGCAGCGTGCGTAAATGCACCGTTTGCGGAAACCGATGGTTATCTTTTCAATCGTTTGATCATATGATTTGACTACCTTCCAGCGGGGGGCATGCCACAAGCCAACAATCTTTCCAGCAATAGATAGATTCGCCGCCTCATTCGACATGGTTAAGTTGATTGTTTCTTGCTTCACTAGCTTAATGAGCGTAAAGACTATCCCAATACTAGTCTAAGTGTATTTTCCAATCATGATGATTGTTTTTTCCAATCGCCAATAATACCCAGCAAGGCGACTGCTGCTGGCTGGAACTCGCCGACCGTCGCTTCAGTTTTTTATTTGTATGGAACTCTATCAACTCACTTATTTCCGCGAAATCGCGCGTTTGAAGAACTTCACCCGCGCGTCAGAAAATCTGAATATCGCCCAGCCAGCCCTCAGCCAGCAGATTCATAATTTGGAGGCTGAACTAGGCACCTCGCTCCTGGTACGAGGACGAAAGGAGACCCACCTCACGCCAGCCGGGGAGGCGTTTCTGCCATGCGTGGAGGCAATGCTTGTGAAGGCGGAGGCGGCGAAACACGCGGTAGCCGAAGTCGGGCAACTGCGCGGCGGACAATTGCTACTGGCCACAATTCCTAGTGTGAGTGAATGCTGGCTTCCACAGATAATTGGCCGATTTCGCAAACGATTTCCAAAGGTGGGACTCGCGTTGATGGAGGAAACTTCCGGGCGTGTCGCTGAGTTGGTGGAGTCAGGCTGCGCGGAACTTGGATTTCTGCTGCTGCCGCTGAAAAACAAGCGGCTACTCGAAGTTCGGAAACTGGTTACGGAAACATTCGTCTTGCTCGTGCCAGCAACACACGCCATTGCCCGACAGAAGTCCGTGCATTTGGCTGAAGTGGCCCGGGAGCCGATGGTCTTCTATAAGGGCCGGGTGCGCGACGCGACCTTCGCGGCATGCCGGGAGGCGGGTTTTAATCCGCGAATCGCTTGCGAAAGCAGCGAACTGGAAACCATTCGATTGCTCGTGCATGCCGAACTGGGCTTGGCCATCATTCCGAAGCTAGCAGCGCGGGAATTGCCAAATGGCGTGGTGGCTGTTGCACTGCGATCACCACGCATAGAACGGACGATTGGGCTGATCCTTCGCCGCAATCACAAATTGTCAGTTGCGGGCAAAGAATTCGCGGCAATGGCAAGCCTACCTTCAAATTTTGACGTGTGAGATGATTTCCAGTATGAGCATGTTGTCACATTGGATGCATTCTCAATTTTTTAACGGTGACCGGTCAACACCTTTACCACCAAGCCTACAGGCGCAGCTCCGGTGGCGGAGAGGAAATCCACCTTGCCACTTGCCGCCGCAAACACCGCCGACAGGCCAGCAGCAGAATCCTTGCTTTCGGCGATGACCGTCGTCTTTACCGGCGCGCACAACGCGAGCATCGCAGGCACGTCGCCATACTTCGCGGCTCCAGGGAGAAAATTCACGTCCCAAACATTGTGAAGTTTCGCAAAACGAAAACCATCGGTGTCGCTGGCCAGTTGCTGGACGGCCGTTGATGCCAAGGCAGTGGCCGCCGCCGCAATGACCCCGGCACCTTCCACGCCCGCCACAAGAATTTGATCAGCCTGGTGTTTTTTATCGTGGCGAATTTCCCCGATCAGTGCGAGCGCATCACGCACGCGCTCGGCGAAGATGGTGGGATTGTAACCGTAGTGATAGCCAGCAAAGCCTTCGTAGTCGCCGCCGGATTTGCGTTTGTCGGGGGCATAGACGTTGGGGTTTTGCGTCGCACCAGGCAGATAAAGCACCGGGCACGCGACAGCGTAGCCACGTTCAAGCATTTGAACGGCAGCTTGACTGAGTTTGCCGTCGGCATGAATAATGGATTCCTCGCCTTTGAGCGTGAGCCACAGAATTACGTCGCGATTCCATTTTTTCGGATACAGAAACATCGTCGCGACGACATTGCCATCGCAGACCGTATTGCCACGTTGAATGAGGTAATCCCCCTTGTTCTCTGACGTGTGCAGGTTGAAAGTGGATTCGCCGGGCTTCGGCAATGTGCGGCCAATCATCACTTCGAGCGCGCCACCAAGCACGGCGCGAGTTGCGCGCAAGTCAGCTTTCGACGTTGGATGCAACAGTGGCTCGATTTGTTTGGCGGTTTGTTGTTTGAACCAGTTGACGACTGCAATTTCGTGCGGTTCACCGACCTGGTCGCCCGACGGCTTTGGATGGTTGTCATCCCAGACGCTCGCCTCCGACGTGGAGAGCAATTGAAAGTCGCGCTCGTCCAAGTTGGTCAGGCCGAGTTGGAAATGCCGATTGAAGAAGGCATACATTTGTGCGCGGGAGACGGCATTGTAATTGTGAGGAAACTGTGTGTTGAAATGCGCCTCTACGTGGTCCGGAACGCCCAACTGGGTGTAAAGATTTTTCAGGTCGGGAAAACCCTTCGTTTTCAGTTCCTTCGTCCAATCGTCGGCGGCCGTCATGCCAAGCTGGCGCGGGGCGGTGAGAGCCGCGATATCAATGTTGCCCTGATTGATACGGAGATAATTCGCATTCTCGCAACTGCAACCGCCCTGCATCGCGGTGCTGACCATCACACAGGGAAACGCCGCCGCGATGCGGTCATCAATGCCGGCAATCATCATCGTCTGCGTACCGCCACCACTTGCACCCGTCCAGCCGATGCGCTGTAAATCCACAAACGGCAGGCTGCACATGAAATCAACCACACGTTCACTGTTCCATGTTTGCAACCCAAAGTAACTTACAAGATTTAATTCAGCCTCGGCACTGACGAATCCTTTCACTCTGAGACCATGACGGTGCTCGACAAACTGCACACTGTCGGCGTAGCCCAGCATATCATAAATGAAAACAGCACAACCCATGCGCGCGAGTTGAACACAACGAGCTTGTATCGGCGAACGGGCTGAACTCTCAAAGTTTTCCGCCCCCATCGCCATCTGTTTTTTTACTTCCGCCACGTCCTCGTTCATGAATCGTCCATTGGGCCAGTGGCCATGTGCACTGACCACGGCCGGGATTTTACCAGTGATGCGTTTGGGTAGATAAAGATTGCCCGTGACAAAGTGTCCTGGCAGCGATTCGAACCTCACTTTCTCGACCGTGTAGTCTGCCTTCTCAATTCGGCCATGGATGACCACATTCAATGGAGACTTCTCCGGCATGGGCGACAATCCCGCCGCAACAAGTACCCGATTTTGAATTTCCGCACGACGAGACTTCCACGCGCCCCCGCTCTTGACGGGCGTGAACGCAAAAGAACTATTGTTCAAATCACGCAAAGCCCGGGTGGATTTTGGATTTTCAGCAACAGCGATGATACTCGCGAAAATGGTCATAGCTAGGATTGCCAATGCGATCGCTCGTTCGTAGAACAAACTGCGTTGCACACAGAGGTTCAAAGCAAAGTCACTGACAGTGGTTTTCTTAGATGTCATATTTTGAGCGGTTGATCGAATTTGGCGCATTTCTACTGCAATTGCAGCACGCCTTTTCTTGTTTACTGATTATTTTGTAAGGAATTTTTCGATTTTGTCGGCAATGCCACGATAGCGGCGCAGTTCAGGCTAAAGAATGTGTCACATCACCCAATTTTACACGCCTGAATAAACTTCAGACGATTTTCAATTTTCCCACCAGGAAATGCAATTATGATGCATCCACCCGGAATATTTGCCTCTGATAGTTCTGTTTTTCAAAAAAAAGCCGGAACCGTAACTTCTACGGTTCCGACCAACCATGCACCGAGCCCTGTTATCAACGTGCAACCTGCCGACGTTGACGCAGGTATATTCCCGAAAGCCCAGCCATTAGCATCAGACTCATCGTCGTCGGTTCAGGTACAACCGTGACGATACGGAAACCCGCATCCCAATACTCATCAGCCGCAGGCAGGGTCCCTCGTCCCGTGATCGAAATAGCAGAAGTAGTATTGAATGGAGCACCACCACGCAAGATTCTCCCAGTCCCAGCCCCGTTTAAAGCTTCAGTTATTTCAGTCACATTTCCGCTTTGATCATGTGTGCCGTAATAACTCAGTGCCGTATTGAACGCGCCAGCGTCGGTTAGCAATAGCACACGGGGAGTTGGCTCAGGTCCGTTGACGGTGGCGAGTCCACCATTATAGCCATTGACAATTGAGTCATCATAAAAGTAGTTTGCGCTATTCGGGTCTGTGGCACTCCCGTTTCGGCTATTGGGTTGTACACCAAACTGTGTTGCATATGTATTGTAATTCGCCTCGTAGCTGCCACCCCCCGATGGCGTGTAGAACGCCGCCTTGACCCATTCGTTCTCGGTCGGCAGCCCGTAGGTCCAACCCGCATTTCGTGTGATGGACAAGGTGGCAACTCCCATCGCTCCGTTCAACGTGTAGGCGCCATTCTCCGTCGTGGAAGCATTCTGCGCCCCTGTCGGCTGCCCGTTATGCATCCAATTCACAAACCGGGCCGCATCACCCCAACCTACAAACGACACAGGCAGGTTGCCATTCCCCGAAATCACCGCATACGTGTAGCTTCCAGATAATCCGCTTCGCGTGATTGATTGAGAGCGAAGGTAAGTACCCATATTTACGTTGTATAGACCATAAGTATCCGTTTGGGCCACGGCGTTAAGAAAAGCGGTGTATTGATTAGCTGTTACTTCGGTGGTGCCAATGTTGTAGTTGTAGGCCACGGCGCCATAGCCGGTGCCAGCCGCGGCATTTCCAGCATCGCTAACCGGCCTGGTATCAATAGATATTTGTGCGGAAACAGTTCGCGCCACC
>ERZ1292633.3689-Hain-H41-02um-R1-3689-length-14705-cov-5_pt1 | contig 14705 bp, 13 predicted proteins | sample MGYA00564406_ERZ1292633 | MGnify/ENA primary metagenome ERZ1292633 (study PRJEB36523, sample SAMEA6512639) | groundwater metagenome | collected 2019-01-08 | study: AquaDiva: Metagenomics assemblies of 32 groundwater samples
CGGCTGGATTCGGCGCCGCACTGTTCGAGAGCTTCATCGCGGGTTCCGCGTTCGGGCGCGCGCTGGGTCATTTCGGGAGAAACGTATTCGTCTCCGCGGTAGCCACGGCACTGGGGCTCGTCGCGGGATTCTCGATGGGGGGAAAGCCGTGACGAAGGAAATCGTCTGCGTTGTCGGGGCGCGACCGAACTTCATGAAGATGGCGCCGATCTTACAAGGATTGAGCGCCCATCCAGAGCTTCGTGCCTATCTCGTGCACACCGGGCAACACTACGATGAGGAGATGTCACGCGTCTTCTTCGGCGAGTTGAACCTCCCGAAGCCCGACCGTGATCTGGAGGTCGGGAGCGACAGCCACGCCCTGCAGACGGCGCGCATCATGACGCGCTTCGACGAGGTCCTGGAGGAGCGGAAGCCGCGGATGGTCCTCGTCGTCGTCGACGTCAACTCAACGCGCGCCTGCAGCCTCGTCGCGGCGAAGCGGGGCATCGAGGTGGCTCACGTGGAGGCGGGGCTCCGGAGCCGTGACCGGAGCATGCCCGAGGAGATCAATCGGCTTGTGACCGACGCGGTGACCGACCTCTTCTTCGCGACGTCGCCAGACGCGATCGAGAATCTCGTCGCGGAGGGAGTACCGAGATCGAAGGTGCACCTCGTCGGCAATCCGATGATCGACACGCTTCGGCTCCACCTGCCGGCGGCGCGCGCGCGCCGGGCCGCGGCGAAGTTCGGCCTCGAGGAGGGGAACTACGCCCTGGTCACGCTCCACCGACCGAGCAACGTCGATCAACCGGACTTGCTTCATCGCATTGTTCGAGCGCTCGAAGCGTTGTCGGTGCGCATTCCGGTGATCTTCCCGGTCCACCCCAGGACGAGAGGGCGGATCGCGGACGTCGGCGTTCCGAGTTCGCCGGCTCTCCAGTTCGTCGATCCGCTTGGCTATGTGGAATTCCTGAGTCTCCAGGCATCGGCCCGACTCGTCCTGACCGATAGCGGAGGAGTGCAGGAGGAGACGACGGCACTGGGCGTTCCTTGCCTCACGCTTCGCGCCAATACGGAGCGACCGATCACCATTTCGGAGGGAACGAATCGCCTGCTCGGCACTGATCCGGCAGCGATCATCCCGGCAGCCTTCGAAGTTCTCGACGGGGGAGCCGTGCCGCCACGCTGCCCCGCGCTTTGGGACGGTCACGCCGGCGGGCGAATCGCGGCCGTCCTTCATGCTCACTTGTCCCCCGGTTGACACCCTTTCGGGCCGATGCTAGAATCCTGTAAGTCCCTACAAAGAGGAAGGTTTATGGAGATTCTACGGATGAAATTGCGAGAGGGATGGAGGAGGAACCGCCTGGGGTTGCTCGGCGGCGCCGGCATCTTGCTGTTTGGGATTCTTCTCGGGGTATCGATCGGACCCGAGAGGGCCTCGGCCGCCGAAGCCGTGACCAGAGCCAACCCGGGAGACATTCTCCGCGTCGAGGTCGAGGGAAGAGCGGACATTTCGGGCGACGTGATCGTCGACAAGAGCGGGAACATCACCCTGCCGAGCGTCGGCCGCGTGTCGGCGTCGGGTCGCACCCCCTCCGAGATTGGCACCGACATCGCCCGCAGAATGTCGCTCGTTTCGAGCAAGATCATTCAAGTGACCGTCACCTTGGTGCAGGCCGCCTCGAGGCGGAACTACGTGCTTGGCGCAGTGCTTTTGCCGGGGATGTACACGTTCGAGGCACCGCCAACCGTCTGGGCGGCGATCACGGAGGCGGGAGGGCCGACCGACGACGCGGACCTCAGCGCCGTGGAGATTCTCTCCGAGTCCCAGCCGAAGCCGACGCTCGTGGACGTCACGTCGGGCGCATCCGGCGATCTCGAGACGTTGCCGCGCCTTCGCCCCGGTGACACGGTCCGCGTCCCGCGCCAAAGCAGCCTGGTGAGCGGCGACAAGGACGTCATCTATGTCTTCGGTGCGGTCGGTTTCCAGGGGCCGCTGCCGCTGAACCAGACTCCCGATCTCGTGAGCGCTTTCATTCGCTCGGGCCCCTCGCCGCAGGCGGATTTCGAAAACATCCAGATCATCCGGCGGAACGGTCCACACATCGTCCAGATGCGGGTCAGCATGGCCCAATACTTCGATCATGGCGACGTCGTGGGTAATCCGCTCCTGCAAGCCGGCGACACGGTCCGCTTCAAGCAGAAGACTTCCGGATTCAGTCCGCTGCGCATCGTTGGCGCCCTCGGGTCGGTAATCGGCCTCGTGACCTCCATCCTGGTTCTGGCGCGGTGAGTCCGCCGAGGCAGGGCCGCTCCGGAGGCGTGTCTCGCGAAGAGCCCCCGGCGGCATCCGTCGACCCTCAGGACCTGCTCTGGCGGCTTCAGCGCTACGGGTGGATCCTCGTCCTTCCGGTCGTCGCCTGCCTCTGCGTCGCGACTATCGTCGCGCGTCGCACGGTGCCCATCTACCAGGCGTTTCTCGTCGTCTCCGTGGATACTCCCGCCGACATGTCGCCCGCCATGCGCGCCTATGCTCCCGGCGCGGCGGCCGGAGGCGGTCCGCGTGAACGAATCGCGATCGTGGACGGAAAGATCCACAATCAGTCGTTTCTCAGGGCCGTGGCTGAGCGACAGGGGATGGACAAGGATCCAGCCCTCCTGGCGCGCGCCAAGTCCGCCACGAAACTCACGCCAGGGATCACGCCCGAGGAGTACGCACTCCGGCTCGCGGTGGGGCAGCTCTGGACCAAGATCAGCGTCGGGCAGGGCCGCGGAACGGCGATCCAGATCTCGGTCAAAGATGCCAACGCGGAAGAGGCGCGTGATCTGGCCGCGACCATAGGTGACGCGCTTCTCCAGCAGAGCCTCCAGTCCACCCTCGAGAAGGTCCAGGCGCGAGGCGAGTTCAGCAAGGATCAGGTGGTGGTCCTCGAGGAGCGGGTTCGCCAGGCCGAGGACGCGCTCCGAACCTTTCAGGAATCACATCTTCACATGAGAATCACAGCCGGAATCTCCAGCGAGGCCGGCCTCCAGCTGGCCCAAGGGCTGCGGCGGGCGACGGAAGACGAACTCGCACAGCTTCGCCTGCGAATCCTGGCCGGAAACGAAGAGTGGAGAACTCTCGCGGGAGGTGCGGTGATGCCGAGCCTCTCGAGCACGAGGGCGACCGATCTCGGGGCACAGCTGACCAAGCTCGAGGAAAGCGCGACAATGGCGCAGCTTGGCGGCCGCTCCGCCCAGACGGGCGAGGGGGATGCCCTCCTGGGGCGGATCACGGCGACGAGGCAGGGCCTTTTCTTCGAATTCGATCGTCTGGCCCAGGAGGCCGGCGGGGACCTCTCGACGGAGGCGCGGAACACGGCCGCCGGAGTCGCGCTAGACCGGTCCGTGCTTCGCTCGCTGCAGGCGCGAAAGGATCGTCTCGCTTCGGCCGTCACCACCTTCCTTTCGGGCGTGCAGCGGGCTCCGCGCGATGAGATCGAACTCCAGAAACTCCAAGATAACGTGACCTCCGCTCGGAACCTCCTGACCACCATGCGAAATGAGTCGGTGTCGTCCGGGCTCTCCGAGGCCATGGCCACCAGCCAGGTCGGGCCGCGTCTTCAGATTCTCGAGCCGCCGCTCCTGCCCCTTACGCCGACGTCCATGGGGGCTTCGGCAACCTACGCCGTTGCTCTCTTCCTCGGACTTGTCATCGACGCCGCCATCGTATTCGCGGGCGAGCGCCTTGCGGCTGTCGTGCGCACCGTGGAGCAGGCCGAAGCCGAGTACGGGCTGAAGGTCGTCGGCGTGGTGCCGCGCATCGATACCCGCCCGAAGCCTGGCGGTTACTTGAGAGTCCACTGGCCCAAGTTCGCCATCCTCGCGGTCCTGCTCGTTTCGGCGCTCGTCGTCGTCTACGACGAAGTCGTCTCCCCGCATCCGACCAAGTCCGGCCAGGTCGAGCGGTAGTCGAAAGGGAGCGGCCTTGCTCTTCGCCAAGCAAAAGCAGTCTCAGGATCTTCTCGAGGGCTTCGAGATCGACGCACCCTACGTCACCGAGGTGCGGCGACTTCTGCAGAATCTCTCGCGGCATCACGGCAGCCAGAAGGTCGAGCGACAGGTCTACATGGTGACGAGCGCGGCGAGAGACGAGGGAAAGAGCACGACGTGCGCACTCATGGCCATCGTTGCCGCGCGGGTCTTTCGCCGCCGGACACTCTTGATCGACGGGGATCTCCGTCGGCCCACGGTTCATTCGTTGATGGGTGTCGCGCGCGGGCCGGGATTGCGGGAGATCCTCCTGGAGAGCGTCTCCATTCGAGATGCGACGCGCCCGACGGCGCTTCCGCTCCTCTCGGTGATCGCGAGGGGCGATTCGGCAGTTCCGGCCAGCGAGGTGTACTCCGACGAGGTATTCGCCAATCTGCTCGCCGACTCGCGGGCGCGATACGACCTGGTCTTCGTCGACGCGGCGCCGGTGGTTCCGGTCATCGAGCCGATCTTGATGGCCGAGCATGTCGACGGAATCCTCGTCATCGCCATGGCCGGCAAGACGCCGATTACGGCCGTGCGGCGGTCGATGCAGATCCTCGAGCCGGTCATGTCGAAGATCGTCGGGGTCGTCTTGAACAACGCGATGAACGGACTGCCGTACTACTACGACTATCGATATTACGGATACAAGGAACGCCGACCCACACCACTCGGCAAGGCGGGCGCGCCCCCAGGACAGGACCAGGACGCGCCACGCGCTGCTCGAGATTTCGAAGGAGACCGTTAGTGGCATCCAGGAAACGAACGACACCAACCCTTCAGCGATTCATTCGCAAGGTCGAGAGCCGGAAGGCCCGGATCGGCGTCATCGGGCTAGGATACGTTGGCCTGCCTCTCGCGGTCGAATTCGCCAAGGCCGGATTTCGTGTCACGGGATTCGATATCGACGCCAAACGCGTCGCGGCCTTGAACGCGGGACGGTCCTATATCCAGGACGTCCCGACGGGGGAACTGCGCGATCTCGTCCGATCGGGACGCCTCAGCGCCACCATGGAATTCGACTCGCTCCGGCAGATGGACGCGATCGAGATCTGCGTTCCAACGCCGCTCCGGAAGACGCGGGACCCAGACGTTTCGTACATCATCGCGTCGGTCCAAGAAATCGCGTCGAGGCTTCGCCCGGGGGCGCTGGTCGTCCTGGAGAGCACGACCTATCCCGGGACAACGGACGAGCTGGTTCGGCCGATGCTCGAGGAAGGCGGCATGCGGGCCGGGAAGGATTACTTCCTCGCCTTCTCGCCGGAACGTGTCGACCCGGGGAATCCGAAGTACCAGACGAAGAATATTCCCAAGGTGACCGGCGGCCACACCGCGGCCTGCAGCAACGCGGTCTCGATGCTCTATTCGCAGATATTCGATCAGGTCGTCCCGGTCTCCTCGACACAGGTGGCGGAGACGGTCAAGCTGCTGGAGAACACGTTCCGCAGCGTGAACATCGGTCTCGTGAATGAGATGGCGCTCATGTGCGACAAGCTCAACATCGACGTCTGGGAAGTGATCGAGGCGGCCTCCACGAAGCCATTCGGATTCATGCCGTTCTACCCCGGTCCCGGCCTCGGGGGGCACTGCATTCCCATCGACCCGTTCTACCTCTCGTGGAAGGCCCGGCAGAGCGGATTCGAAGCCCGTTTCATCGAACTCGCGGGACAGGTCAATGGAAGCATGCCGTATCACGCCGCCCGGCTCGTATCCGACGCGTTGAATTCAAGACGCCGGTCGGTCCGCGGCGCCAACGTGCTCATTCTCGGCCTGGCGTACAAGGCCGACATCGACGACGTGCGCGAATCACCGTCGCTCGACATCATGGAAATCCTCGAGAAGGAAGGGGCCCGGGTCTCCTTCTGCGACCCGTATGTCCCGTCGATCAATCATGGCGGCGGAAAGAAGCGGTCGGCGCCCTTCCGGGCGAGCACCCTTCGCGCCGCGGATTGCGTCGTGATCTCGACCGCGCACAAGGCCTTCGATTACAACCTCGTCTCGAGGCACGCCCGAACGGTCGTGGATTGTCGGAACGCCTTGAAGGGCCGCCGCTCACGCGGCGTGTTCCGGATCTAAGCCATGGGTCTTCGTCTCGTCACCGGGGGTGCGGGGTTCATCGGCTCCCACGTCGCCGCACGGCTCATGGAAGAGGGCCATCACGTTCGGGTCCTCGACAACCTCTCGACCGGCCGTCAGGATAATCTCGACCTCCTGCAACGCACGTACGGGAAGCGCTTCGAGCCAATTCTCGGAGACATTCGCGACCGGGACGTCTGCCGCCGTGCCTGCGAAGGGGTCGAATTCGTCTTTCACCAGGCCGCGCTCGCCTCGGTCCAGCGCTCCATCGAGAATCCTGGCGATAGCACCGCGGTGAACGTGCTGGGGACGGTGAATGTCTTCACCGCGGCCCGCGACGCGGGTGTCCGCCGCGTCGTCGCCGCGAGTTCCTCCTCGGTCTACGGCGACACGCCGACGTTGCCGAAACACGAAGAAATGCCGACGGCGCCGCTCTCGCCCTATGCCGCCAACAAACTCGCGGGAGAGCACATGGCGCGCGTCTTCGCCGGCACCATGGGACTCGAGACCATCTCGCTACGGTACTTCAATGTCTTCGGGCCTCGGCAGGATCCCAACTCTGCCTACGCGGCGGTGATTCCGCTCTTCATTCGCGCGATCCTGAAAGGGGAGCGTCCGGTCATCTTCGGCGACGGGACCCAGAGTCGGGATTTCACCTACATCGACAACGTGGTCAACGCCAACCTCCGCGCGGCCGCATGCACCACGGGGGCAGGGGAAGCCGTGAACGTGGCCTGTGGCGAGCGCTATTCGCTCCTGGAATTGCTTTCGCACCTGGGGCGAATCATCGGACGGGATGCGGACCCTACGTTCCTGCCGCCGCGAGCCGGGGATGTGCTTCATTCCCAGGCCTCCATCGAAAAGGCGCGGCGCCTGTTCGACTTTCAGCCCGGGATCGGGTTCGAGGAAGGCCTTCGGCGAACCGTCGAGCACTTCCGCCTTGAGCGCTGACGGTACCGCATCGCTCGAATCCGCGACGCCGGCGACCCCGCTCGGCGTAGAGATCGTCGCGGACCCCGGAGCGGAATGGGACGCGTTCGCGGACGGCCACCCCGAGGCGACACTCTTCCACCGGGCCGCCTGGCAGCGGGCCGTGCGGCGCACCTTTGGATACGAGCCTCGCCACGTCGTGGTCCGGCGCGGGGGGCGGGTCGCCGGGATCCTACCGCTCTTCGTTGTCCCGACACTCCCTTGGGGACGGGCACTCGTATCCGCGCCGCAAGCGGTCTATGGGGGACCGATCGCCGACGGAAGCGACAGCCTCGACGCGCTCGTGCGCGGCGCCCGCGAGATGGCGGAGCGGTTGGGCGCCCGCTACGTTGAGTTCCGAAACTCCACGCCACTTCCGGATCTTCCCGGCAAGGATCTCTACGTGACCTTCCGGAAGCCGATTCTCCCCACGGCCGACGAGAACATGGCCGCCATTCATCGAAATCAACGCCGAAGCATCCGCATCGCGATGAAGAACGAACTGGCGTGGGAGGTCGGCCGCGAGGAACTCCTCAACCCTTTTTTCGATCTCTACTCTCAAAGCGTCCGAAATCTCGGCACCCCGGTCTTTCCGCGCCGCCTGTTCCAAAACCTCCTCGAGGCATTCGGAACCGACTGTCGAATTCTCGTCGTCCGGAGGGAAGGCCGTCCCGCCGCCGCCGTCATGACGTTCTTCTACCGGGACGAGGTGCTCCCGTACTACGGGGGAGCGCGTCGGGAGGACTTCCGATTCGCGGTGAACGACTTCATGTACTGGAGCCTGCTCTGCTACGGAATGGAACAGGGCTACAAGGTGTTCGACTTCGGCCGCAGTAAGCGGGAGAGCGGTTCGTACGACTTCAAACGGCATTGGGGCTTCGAGCCGACGCCGCTTCATTATCAGTACCAACTCGTTCGCCAGAGATCTCTCCCGGACTTGAGTCCCCGGAACCGACACTTCTCCTTCGCGATCGAGATGTGGAAGCGGACCCCGCTCTGGCTCTCCAGGCGGATCGGCCCCGCGCTCGTGCGGTACTTTCCGTGAAGATTCTCTTCCTCTGTCAACGGGTGCCCTACCCGCCGACGAAGGGTGAGAAGATTCGCGCCTATCATCACCTCACGCAGCTGGCGCGTCGGCACGAAGTCCACCTCGCCTGTCTCGCGGATAAGGGCGTGGACGAGGAGCACGTCGCGTATTTGCGGCAGCGCTGCGCCTCCGTGGACGTCGTCTACCGGTCGCCTTGGGGCGCGCGGATTCTGGCGCTCGCCGCGATCGTCACCGGACGCCCCTTGTCGGTCGCGGCCTTCGCGTCGCGGGAGCTTCGTCGGCTGGTGGGGGAGCGCCTCCGCGTCAGCCGCCCCGATCTCGTCTTCGCCTACTCCTCCGCCATGGCGCCGTATGCCGAGGGGATTGACGGCATGCCGCGCGCGATCGACTTCGTGGACGCCGATTCAGAGAAGTGGCGTTCCTATGGCCGGGTGCGCCCCTTCCCGCAGTCGGCGCTCTACGCGCTGGAGGCAGAGCGGCTGGCTTGCTACGAGGGTCGGGTGGCGACTGATTTCGATGCATCGTTCTTTGTCTCGGACGCGGAGGCGAAGATCGTGCAGCGGCGGACATCCCGGAAAGACGTACGCGTTCTTCCGATGGGAGTCGACCTCGAATACTTCCAGCCGATTCCCGATCGCGAGCCTCCTCGCGCGCCGCGTATCGTGTTCACCGGCGTGATGGGGTACTACCCCAACGTCGACGCGGCCACCTACTTCGCGCGGGATGTGCTTCCCCTCATTCGAGCCAGCGTGCCGGAGGCTCGATTCCTCATCGTCGGCAGGGATCCTGCCGCGGAGGTGCGGCGCCTCGGCCGTCTTCCGGGCGTCGAAGTGACGGGCACGGTCCCCGACGTCCGCCCCTATCTCGCGGAGGCGGCGATGGCCGTGGCTCCGTTTCGGATCGCGCGCGGTGTGCAGAGTAAGGTGCTCGAAGCGATGGCCTCAGGACTCCCGGTGGTGGGGACGCGATTGGCGTTCCAGGGGCTCATGGCCAGGGAGGAGGACGGGGTGCGGATGGCCGATACGCCCGAGGCGCTCGCGCAGGTGAGCGCAGCGCTTCTCCTCGACGCGACGTCGCAGCGATCACTCGGCCGAGCGGCCCGCCTCTACGTCGAGCGCCACCACCACTGGGAGCGTCTTGGGGAGCAGCTCGACCGCATCCTCTCGGCGCTCGTGGCGCCGCCGGCGCGGACGGGAGCATGACCAGATTTTGCATTCGCTCCAGCCGCCCCACCTGCTATGCTAGATGCCGATGAATAGGACACTTAACCGTGTGGCTTTCACGCCGAGGCCGCCTGCCGCATTGCCCCGAACGAGTCCGATCGACCGTCCATGACACCCCCGCCACGATCCACGGAATCTACTTCTGTCGCCTCGCCACGCAGCTCGATCGTGGGCGATATCACCGCCATAGCGCGCGATTATTGGGACTATCGCGACCTCCTCTATCAAGTCACGCTTCGCGACGTCCGCATTCGGTACAAGCAGGCAGTCATGGGATTCGGCTGGGCTCTCCTGATGCCGGCGTTGGTAGTTTTGGCGGGGTTGTTGATCAAGGTCGCCATGGCCACGTTCGCGGGCAGGGAAGTGCAGTCGTCGGACATCGCCAGCGTGACCGTGAAGGCGATTCCCTGGTCGTTCTTCGTCGGCGCCATCGGCTTCGCGGCGGCCAGTCTCCTCTCCAACATCCAGCTGGTCACGAAGGTCTATCTGCCGCGTGAGGTGTTTCCGCTGGCGGCCACGATCGCGCAGGCCTTCGATACGCTCATCGGGGCGACGGTGGCGATGGTGGCGCTGCCCTTCATGGGGGTGCCGTTCTCGTGGACCCTCGCGTGGGTGCCTCTGCTGGCCGTTCTCTTCTTTCTGTTCACCACCGCGGTCGGGCTCTTCCTCAGTTGCGCGAACCTCTTCTTCCGCGACGTGAAGTACATCGTGCAGGTCCTCTTGACGTTCGGAATCTTCTTCACGCCCGTGCTATTCGACGCCTCCATGTTCGGGGCGCAGGGGTCGGTGCTCGTGATGCTCAACCCTGTCTCGCCGTTCCTGGAGGGATTGCGGCTCTGCATTGTCGAGCAGCACAACCTGATTCAGCCACTCTCCATCGTCGGCGCCGCCGGGCAGACGATTCTTGTCTGGAGTCCCTGGTACCTTCTTTACGCCCTGGCCTGGAGCCTCGGTGGGTTCCTTGCCGCCGCACTCTACTTCCACCGCCTCGAGTACGTGTTTGCCGAGAGCATCTAGGTACGTGAGCGCGTCACACGATCGGAACGAGGGCTAGGGCTCCATGAGCGAATACGCCATCGAAGTCGTCGACGTCTGGAAGAAGTTCCACCGTGGGGCTCTCCATGACAGTTTGCGCGACTTCGTCCCCGCGATGGCGAAGCGCCTGGTGGGCCGTGGGCCCAAACCGACGGATCTCGAGAAGGGTGATTTCTGGGCGCTTCGGGAGATCGAGTTCAAGGTGAAGCCAGGCGAGGCTCTGGGGATCATCGGGCCCAATGGCGCCGGCAAGTCGACGATGCTCAAGATCCTCACGAAGATCCTGAGACCGACTCGTGGCACGTGCAGCGTCCGCGGCCGGGTAGGGGCGCTGATTGAAGTCGCTGCCGGATTCCACCCCGATCTGACCGGTATGGAGAACATCTTTCTTCAGGGAGCGATCATGGGGATGCGCTCCGCGGAGATCGCGCAGAAGGTCGATGAGATTGTGGCCTTCGCCGGCGTCGCCGACTTCATCGACACGCCCGTGAAACGCTACTCGTCCGGAATGCACGCCCGGCTCGGTTTCTCGGTGGCGGCGCACCTGAACCCCGATGTGCTCTTGATCGACGAGGTCCTTTCGGTGGGGGACATGGCCTTTCAGGAACGCTGCATTGAGCGGATGAAGCAATTCAAGCACCAGGGCGTGGCCATCGCCTTCGTTTCCCACAACATGCAGGCCGTGGCCGAGCTCTGTGACACGGGGGTGTTTCTCTCGGGGACCGTTCGGGAGATCGGCCCCGCCAATCAAGCGATCGGCGCCTACGTTCGGTCCGCCGCCCAGCAGACGGCTTCGCCCCGAGGCGGCCCGATCGACATCGTGAAATCAGAGTTGCTGGACGAGGCGGGGGAGTCGGCCGTCAGCGTCGCTCCCGGCGCCGCGATGAAGCTCCGAGTCGGGTACCAGGTGCACCGTCCGATCAGCGACTTTCACATGAGATTCATCCTCTACCGTTCAACGGACGGTTTGAAGGTGTTCGACGGAAATCTACGGAGCGAGGATCTGGGGCTGGATGGGCTTTCCGCCGGCGAGCGCTTCACGGTCGACTTCCAGTTCCGAGCCCATCTTGTGCGAGGGCAGTACCACGTCGCTTCGTACATCTTCGACAATCCGACCCACTCGCCGATATCTCATCTGGTTCCCGCGGGGCTCTTCGCGGTGAGCGAGACGCGGACGTACGGTGGAGGCGTGGCGGACGTGGAACTGAAGTGCGGCGGCGTGGTGCGGTCCACGCCAACTCCCGCCTAGCGATGGTTCGACCCCGGTCACCAAAGCGGTTCAATGTTGACTCTGAAAGTGCTATCATTGAACCTGAATGTTGGCCTGTAGAGTGATTGTGGAACACAAGTTAGAGGGTAGCGGCAGAAGGCTTCCCCAGGTACTTCTCCAGTCATTGAGGACGTCCGAATGAAGGTTCTCGTTACGGGACACCAGGGATACATCGGCTCGGTCCTGACGCCGTTGTTCCAGCGCGCGGGGCACGAGGTGGTTGGTCTCGACAGCGCCCTCTTCGCCGATTGCACGTTTGGTCCCGCCCCCGCGGAGGTCCCCTCGCTTCGAGTCGACCTTCGGGATGTCGGGATCGAGCCACTTCGCGGATTCGATGCCGTCGTCCACCTCGCGGCGCTCTCGAACGATCCGCTCTCGAATCTGAATCCGAGCATCACCTACGATATCAATCACAAGGCGACCGTGCGGCTCGCCGCGCTTGCCAAGGAGGCGGGAGTCGGGCGCTTCCTCCAGTCCTCCTCCTGTAGCCTCTATGGCAAGGCGGGGGAGGCCATGTTGGACGAGGGCGCGACGTTCAATCCCGTGACGGCATACGCCGAGTCGAAAGTGTTCGTCGAGCGCGACCTGGCTGCCTTGGCCGACGATCGCTTCAGCCCCGTCTATTTGCGCAACGCCACCGCGTACGGATCGTCGCCCCGGCTTCGCGCCGACCTCGTCGTCAACAATCTCGTCGGCTTCGCCTATACGACTGGGCGGATTCTGATCATGAGCGACGGATCCCCGTGGCGTCCGCTGGTGCACCTGGAGGACATTTCGCGTGCCTTCCTGGCCCTGCTGGAGGCGCCTCGTTCGCGGGTCCACAACGAGGCTTTCAACGTGGGACGTAACGAGGAGAATTATCGAGTAAGGGAACTGGCCGACATGGTGCGTGAAGCGATCCCCGGGAGCGAGGTGCAGTACGCCGAAGGCGGCGGACCCGACCAGCGTGACTACCGCGTCGACTGCAGCAAGATCCAGCGGTTGATCCCCGAGTTCAAGCCCCAGTGGACCGTGCGGCGCGGCATCGAGGAATTGCTGGGCGCCTACAAGCAGAACGGCCTCACCAGCGAGGAGTTCCTCAGTTCCCGGTACCTTCGAATCAAGCGCGTCACCGAACTGCAGGCGAGCGGTGAACTCGATCAGGAACTTCGCCGCACGAAACCGGGCCCTAGGCCGTGACGCCTTCGGCGCGTCGCTCCGGCTGAGGAGACATCCATGAAGGTCGTACTCTTTTGCGGCGGGCTGGGGCTGCGGCTCGGCGACGGACCCAATGCGATTCCCAAACCGATGGTGCTGGTCGGCCAACGCCCGATTCTGTGGCACGTCATGAAGTACTACGCGCACTTCGGGCACAAGGATTTCATCCTCTGCCTCGGTCACAAATCGGGAGCCATCAAGGACTACTTCCTCAATTACAGCGAGGCGGTTTCGAACGACTTTATCCTGTCGGGAGGCGGCCGCGAGCTAAAACTCCTAACTCAGGACATCGAGGACTGGCGCGTCACCTTCGTCGAAACGGGGCTGAACTCCACGATAGGCCAGCGGCTGCGCGCGGTGCGCGAGCACCTCGGGGACGATGAAGTCTTCCTCGCCAACTACAGCGACGGCGTCACCGATCTCCACCTACCGACCGTGATCGACGAGTTCAACGCCGGGTCATTCGTCGGCGCGGTCGTCTGCGTTCGCCCTCCGCTCAGTTACCACGCCGTTGAGATCGGAAAAGACGCACGGGTCGAAAGTGTCCGGCCCTTCTCCGAGGTGGGACCGCTGATCAACGGCGGCTTCTTCGTGCTCCGCCGCTCCGTGTTCGACTACTACAAGGACGGGGAAGACCTGGTCGTTCACGCCTTCCCTCGCCTGGTGCCGAAGGGACTTCTCCTGGGCCATCACCACACGGGCTTTTGGGCTAGCATGGACACGTTCAAGGACAAGCAGGCGCTGGAGGAACTCCACGCGCGTGGGGACGCTCCGTGGGAAATCTGGCGGCGGGATCCGCGCCCATGAGGTCTCTCGGAATCCTCCAGGGCCTTCCGCGAAACCCGACGATTCTCTGCCTCGGCGCGCACTGCGACGACATCGAGATCGGCTGCGGCGCGACGATTCTCCGAATCCTTCGCGATCGGAAGGACGTCTCGGTCCGCTGGGTGGTTCTCAGCTCGACGAAGGAAAGGGCGCGCGAAGCGACGGCGGCCGCGGCTCTATTCCTGCGCGGAGCGCGTCGCAGCGCGGTGCGGATCGAGGCGTTCACGGACGGCCACTTTCCGTATCAGGGAGCGGAGATCAAACAGGTTTTCGAGGAACTGAAGCGCGAGCCGACGCCCGACCTGATCTTCACGCACTATCGCGACGATCGCCACCAGGACCACCGAGTCGTCAGCGACAGCACCTGGCAGACGTTTCGCAACGCGATGGTCTTGGAATACGAGATTCCGAAGTACGATGGGGACCTCGGCATTCCGAACGTCTTCGCCGAGATCGACGCCGCGACGTGCGCGCGAAAGATCCGATACCTCAATAAGTGCTACGCCACGCAACGCACCAAGCACTGGTTCACCGACGAGACACTGCGCGGCCTCATGCGCCTTCGGGGCGTCGAGTCGCGGTCACGCCGTTACGCCGAGGCGTTTCACGGCCGGAAAATCGTGCTCTAGGGCTTCACCTCAAGACCAGCATCCCCGGGAGTGACCTCATGATCTTCACCGAAACCAAGCTGAAAGGTGCGTTCATCCTCGACCTCGAACTTCGGGAGGATAGCCGAGGGTTCTTCGCTCGCTCCTTCTGCCAGCACGAGTTCGTCGCGCATGGTTTGAAGCCGGTCATCGCCCAGGCCAATGTGGCCTTCAACAAGTTCAAGGGGACGCTCCGGGGGATGCACTTCCAGTTTCCCCCCGCGGCGGAGACAAAGCTGGTTCGCGCCACGCGTGGAGCCATCCTCGACATCATCGTCGATCTGCGCCCCGAGAGCCCAACCTATCTGCAGCACGTGGCGGTCGAATTGAGCGCCGACAATCATCGCGCTCTCTACGTCCCGGAGCGCTTCGCCCACGGGTACCAGGTGCTCGAGGACGTCACGGAGACGAGTTACCAG
>ERZ1292633.3691-Hain-H41-02um-R1-3691-length-14701-cov-8_pt1 | contig 14701 bp, 16 predicted proteins | sample MGYA00564406_ERZ1292633 | MGnify/ENA primary metagenome ERZ1292633 (study PRJEB36523, sample SAMEA6512639) | groundwater metagenome | collected 2019-01-08 | study: AquaDiva: Metagenomics assemblies of 32 groundwater samples
GAGCGCGAGATGATCATTCGAGACTGACCCGGTGCTCACCCCTCACCGAACGAAGCGTTACCCATCATCCCGGTTTATTTCGTTACCGATGTTCCCGGTTGCTCAGTTCAGCTCTCTGGACGAGTAGCCTCTGAAACTCACGCGCGCTGCAGACCTCGCAAGAGTACTCGCTCCCGCGTGTAGAGTAGCCATCCTCGCCAAGGTTGATCACGGCACCACAGCTCGCACAGCGCGTGGGCTCGAACGCGGGCGGGCTCTCCAGCTTCTCGAAGTTGTACTCGTTCGTGCCGTAGTGCACGTAGAGCTCGGTTTCAATGTCGCTTCGACAGGCAGGGCAGTCTTTCCAGGATCCGGCGTGTTCCTCGGCATGGTGGTATCCGCACAGAGTGTAGCGGCGATGGTTTCGGTAGCAACTGTTCCGGGCATACGAGAAGGGCACATAGTCACCCTCGTCATCGCAGATCCAGTTGCCGCAACAGTTCGTTCGCGTGAGCTGTCCTGTCTTGCCACACAGAGCGCAACGTTGCCCGGCACTTGCCGGATGACTCGGAGCTTCGCGGGCGATGGACCCGCCCTTCTTACTCCCGGATCGCACCATGATCTCGTCTCACGCCTCCCATGGAGCCTAACGTCCCCTGCAGCGCCCTGTCATGCCGCAGTCCACATTACCAGAAGTATTATTCCTCCCCCGCTGGCCGTTCGGACACTGATTGAACCTGTCCCTGCGACCACCTTGTATCGGAGGGCACCTTTTCTATCGGCGAACCCATCCGCCGTGAATGGCGAGGTCCGCCGCGCGCGCGTCGAAGAATTCCGGGTCAAAACGGCCGCCGATCCATTCCAGCATGTCCCGATGTTCCGGATGTTCCGGATTCGCGAGGATCTCGAGGAAAGCGGCGTATCCGTGCACTCCTCCGACGTCCTCCGGCGGACAGGCGCGCCGGCCGGCCTCCACCGCCGGATATCGTCCGTCGCTCCCGGGCGGAAGGGCAGCCTCCAGAATCACATCGTGCTCCCAGCTATCTCCGAAGTCGTATTCGTAAGTCAGCCGATCCTTGGGGCGCCGGAGCAGCTGGTCGACGGTTGTCCTGCTCTCACTCAAACGCGCCACGCCGAACTCGGGATCCGAAGTCCCGTAAAGCACCCCCCGAGCCGAGAACTGATGCAGGTGGCTGTCTGTCCAGCCCATCACCGCTTGCAGGGAATCGTGAAGCCGCTTCAGGGTGATGTCACCAGGCACGAGGAAACGCCGCCAGATCGGCGGCTTTGACCCGCGAAGGGTCACCTTCAGCCTGAAGATCGGGCCACCCGTCTCTCGAATTCTCATGTCTCACCTCTGATACGCGTAACGGCTTGCTCAGCGGGGGGCCGGCACGACGATGTTGAATGATGGCACGGCGCTGACGGCCCGTGCGCTGCATCTGAAGTTAGGCGGCCGGCCCATTTGGCTCTGCCTTGCCTTGCCCGACCCACCAACATGTACCCCCTACAAGCCCTCCGAGGACGGCACCCCCGAGCAGAGGCATATGCACCCGGATTAGGCTGCCCTGCTGATCGAAGGCTAACCACACGGCTACGATCGTCCCACCCAGTGCGCCCGCCAGAATAATTGTCTCGGCTCGCAGCCAGCCGAGGCGGTGGAGCGCATAGAGGATCGGCGCGACCCAGACAAACGCCGCGGCGTAGGCGATCGGCAGCCCGAAGGCGGCGATCATCACCAACTCTCGCAGGGCTTGGGACCAACTGAGACGCAAGTCGCGGCTCCACGCATACGCCATCACTCCAATCCAATAGGCAATGGGCGCGACCGCTGGACCGACTAGGAGCCCGCGTATTGGGTGGCGCATACGTACCATGAAGGTTTCCTCAGTACTAGTGGTTGGGTACCTGGAAGCGGATGGTGCCGAGGAACTCGAATAGCTTCTTCGATCCCGCTGCCAACTGGTCTTTCGGATCGCGCTGTTCCTTGTCGAGGACCGCGAATGCACCCCCTCCGACTTCAGTCGTGAGCACATAGACGAAGCCGTCGTGGTACAGCGTGAGCACCGCTCGCGCGGAGTCCAGGCGCTTGCCCGTCTTCATGTCCATCGCCGTGGATCCGCCGGGAATGCTGACCAGCCCCATGAAGGCCACGGAATCCCGTGAGCCCGCGAACTCCTGATGCACGATCCTCGCGTCCCGCGACGCGGGAAGGAACCAAGTCGGCAGGGCCACCGCTTCCAAGAAGCTTTCCAGGGCCTGGCGTCGGGTCGCGGGGTCGTCGAGCGCCCTGGCCGCTTCTGCCGGGATCCGCATGAAGAGAATGCCCGACTGGTTCCCGAAGTCGTCATGGAAGGAAACTCCTCCGATTCCCTCCTCCGAAGCGTAGGAATCGTTCACCCTCATGCCCAGACCGCGCGGAACGGGCACGGAGAAGTTCTTTGCGGGCGACATATAGACGTCTTTCCGGATTTTGCCCTTCGTCTTGGCGGCCTCTGCAAGACCTGCCGTCAGAGGCATCGCAACGAGGCAGATGAGACTCGCCGTGAGCAGCACACGAAGCGTCTGCATGTCACCCTCCGGAAATGCTCGCGGGCACTCATCGCCCCGCCGAACCGGTCGTTCGCCCGCCCGCTCCAACCGCGGATTAGGCTGGGTTCCGCACGATTGCATAGATGTACGAGTCTCTCGGCTTTGGACCGATATTCGGCTTGATCGACCACGCTCGAAGCACGCCCTCGCAGGTGAGCCCTGTCTTCTGGAGCAGACGCGCGGAAGCAATATTCTCCACGTCGCACGTGGCCCACACCCGATAGACCTGCTCAAGCCCCTATACCCAATCGACGATCGCGTGGGCGGCTTCGGTCGCGAAGCCACGACCCCAATACCGCCGGTCAAGGGCATACCCGAAGTCAACGGCGTGACCGCGGATACGGCAAGAAATAGCTCCGATCGCACCGTCATCGGGCCTTGCCGCCAGCATCCAGGTGAGTTCGGTGCCGGCGGCAAGGCGCTCGAGGGCGCCAGTCAGAAATCCGACCGCGTCGTCACGGCTCGTGTGCGTCGGCCAATCCATGTAACGGGTCACCTTTGGGTCACTCGCGTATTCAAACACGGCGGCGGCAATTGAAGGCGAGTAAATCCACATGGGGTGCCGTACTACCCAGTTCGCGCGTGACGATGATCGGCAACACGGGCTGGTGAAACCCACTCGCCCATGCTACACTGTTCTCGCGTCGCGGCCCACTCGGTGCGACGGAGTCATAGACCCTTCAAACTAGTTCCGCGAGACTAGAAAGGGGCCCGCAGCCGCCGCCACCTCACGGGCGACCGCCGCGGCACCAGCGTGCCGAAGAACACGCCGCACCCCTTTCCGGGCCGCACATCGGAAAGGGGTTTTTTCATGACCGCCGGAGGCAGCGTGGAGAACATCCGCGAAAAGGCGGAAATCGTTGACGCTGAAGCGCTTGGGCGCGCGATCACCCGCATCTCCCACGAGATCATCGAAAAGAACGGGGGAGCCAAGGAGCTCGTCCTGGTCGGCATCCGCCGCCGGGGGGTCCCGCTGGCCCACCGCATCGCCGCCAAGATCGCGGAATTCGAGGGGCACCCGGTCCCGGTCGGCGCCCTCGACATCACCCTCTACCGCGACGACCTGCAGACCATCTCGCATCAGCCGGTCGTCGGTCAGACCGACATCCCGACCACCATCGACGACAAGGTCGTGGTCCTAGTGGACGACGTCCTCTTCACGGGGCGCACTGTTCGCGCCGCGCTGGACGAACTGATCGACTTTGGCCGTCCGCGCTCCATCCAACTCGCGGTGATGGTTGACCGCGGGCACCGCGAAATCCCGATCCGCGCCGACTTCGTCGGCAAGAACGTCCCGACCTCGCGCCGCGAGGTCATCAAAGTCAAAGTGAAGGAGATCGACGGCCACGACGGCGTGTCGATCGGGGAGCTCGTGTCATGATCGGCAATCGGAAAGACCTCCTCGGGCTCGAAGAACTCGCGGCCGGGGAAATCGTCAGAGTCCTCGACACCGCGCGCGTCATGCGCGAGGTGCTCGACCGTCCCATCCCCAAGGTTCCCTCGCTGCGCGGCCTCACGGCCGCGAACCTCTTCTTCGAGGCGAGCACGCGGACGCGCCTCTCCTTCGAACTCGCCGAGAAGCGGCTCTCCGCCGATACGGTGAACTTCCAGACCTCGGGGTCGAGCGTCTCGAAGGGAGAGACGCTGCGCGACACCGCGGCGAACATCGAGGCGATGGGAATCCACCTCGTCGTGATCCGCCACCAGGCTTCCGGGGCGCCGCACTACCTGGCGAAGGTCCTCCAGGCGGGCGTCATCAACGCCGGCGACGGTACGCACGAGCATCCGACACAGGGGCTCCTCGACATCTACACGATTCGCGAGCACAAGAAGCGAGTGGAGGGACTCCGCGTGGCGATCCTTGGCGACATTCTCCATAGCCGCGTGGCGCGTTCGAATATCTGGGGACTGACGAAGCTCGGCGCCAAGGTGACGATCGCCGGGCCGAGCACGATGATGCCGGCCGAGGTGGAGCGCTTCGGCGTGACCGTGGCGAAGAGCGTGGACGAGGCGATCGAGGGGGCGGACGTGGTGAACATCCTCCGCATCCAGCTCGAGCGCCAGCGCGCCGGCCTCTATCCGTCGCTCAAGGAATACTCCCGCGTCCACGGCGTGACGCGCGAGCGTCTCCGCCGCGCCAAGCCCGACGTGCTGGTGATGCATCCGGGGCCGATGAACCGCGGCGTCGAGATCGCGCAGGACGTGGCCGACGGCGAGAACTCGGTGATCCTCGAACAGGTCACGAACGGCGTCGCCGTCCGGATGGCCGTCCTCTACTTGCTCGCCGGCCAGAAGGCCGCCGGCGAAGCCGCGACCGAAACCCCGAACGCCGAAACCCGGAACGTGGAGGCTCAGAAGCGCCATGACGAACCCACTCTGTCTCCGCGGCGGTAGGGTCCTCGACCCCGCGCGGGGAATCGATCGGGTCCAGGATCTCTGGATCGAGAACGGAAAGATCGCCGGCCTGGGCGAGGACGCCCCGGCCGCGCTCAGGAACCGGAAGGACGTCGAATACGTCGACGTGAAGGGGGCGGTCGTCGCCCCTGGCCTGGTCGACATTCACGTGCATCTCCGGGAGCCGGGGCAGGAAGAGAAGGAGACGATCGAGACCGGATCGCGCTCGGCGGCCCGCGGGGGCTTCACGACCGTTGCCTGCATGCCGAACACGTCGCCGCCGCTCGACGACCGGCCGCGGATCGAGTACGTCGTCCGCCGCGCCGCGGCGTCGGCCGCCTGCCGCGTCCTGCCGATCGCGGCGGTCACGATCGGGCAGATGGGCGAATCGCTGGTCGAGTTCGAAGACCTGGTGAACGCCGGCGCGGTCGCCTTCACCGACGACGGCAAGCCGGTGAAGAATGCCGAGATCATGCGCCGCGCGCTGGAGTTGACGAAGCCTCTTGGCGTGCCGATCATCCAGCACGCGGAGGACCCCGATCTGAAGGGGAGCGGCGTGATGCACGAAGGCTGGATCTCGACGCGAGTCGGCCTGAAGGGAATCCCGGACATCGCCGAGAGTGTCATGGTGGCTCGCGACATGCTGCTCGCCGAAGTCACGGGCGGGCGCGTCCACGTGGCCCACATGAGCGCCGCGAGGACGGTGGAAGTCCTCCGTTGGGCCAAGGAGCGCGGAATCGCCATGACCGGCGAGACGACGCCCCATCACCTGGTTCTCACGGAGGAGGCGGTGGCGACCTACGACACGAACACCAAGATGAACCCGCCGCTTCGCACCGCGCGCGACCGCGACGCGCTGATCGCGGGCGTCATCGACGGCACGATCGATTGCCTTGCGACCGATCACGCGCCGCACACCGACATCGAGAAGGACGGCGATTTCGACAGCGCGCCGTTCGGAATCGTCGGGCTCGAGACGGCACTCGGGCTCTATCTCAAGGCGCTCGTCGAGCCGAAGCACCTCTCGCTTGGAGAGCTGATCCTCCGGATGACGCGGAATCCGCTTCGCGTCCTGGGGCGCGACGGCGGCACGCTGGCGGCCGGTGCGGACGCCGACGTGACCGTTTTCGACCCGGCGCAGCGCTGGACCGTCCGGGCGGCGGAATTCGCCTCCAAGGCGCGGAACATGCCGTTCGAGGGCTGGGAGCTTTCCGGCAAAATCCTGGTCACTCTGGTCGGTGGACGCGTCACCTACCGGGCGGAAACGCCGGCCGGGAGCGCCCGATAGCGCGAAGTCAGCGTGGCATAGGCGGAGCCGAAGGCCCGTGGTACGATCGGGGTCACATGCGTTCCCCGAAAACGGGGCCCCTCGGCCTCGGCCTTCTCAGCCTCGTGATCCTCACTGCCGGCTGTGCCTACTTCAACACCTTCTACCTCGCCAAGAAGTACTACCGAGAGGGCAAGAAGGCGCAGGAGCGGAGCATTCTCGAATCCATCGCGCCCGAAGCGGCGACCAAGTACGACATGACGATCCGCCAGTGCCAGAAAGTGCTGGCCGACTATCCCACGAGCAAGTGGGCCGACGACGCATCGTTCCTCCTGGGCGCGGCCACCTACGGCAAGGGCGACAACGTCGTCGCGATCCGGAGGCTGGAGGAGTTCCGGGATAAATTCCCGAAGAGCCCGTTCCTTCCGGAAGCGCGGCTGATCCTGGGTCTGGCCCACCTGAAGCGGCGCGACTACGCGGAGGCCGACTCGATCTTCGAGTCGTGCGACCGCGACTACCCCAAGCTGGAGCGCCGCGGCGAACTCTACTTCCATGCCGGCGAATCGCGCGCGGCGCAGCGCGATTACCCCCTGGCGCTCGCCTGGTACGCCCGCGCGGTGGAAGCCGCGAAGTCGCGGCGCGCGCGCTCCGACGCGCTCCGGCGCACCGGCGACGCCCTGGTGGCGAACGGACGGCCCGATCGCGCGATCGACGTCTACGCCGAGGCCCTCCGCTCGGAAGAGCGCTCGAAGTACCGCCTCGACCTCGCGCTCCGCCGCGCCGAGGCTCTCCGCGACCTGGAGCGTTACGACGACGCCCTGAGCTTCCTGGAGCAGTGGCGGCCGAACGCGATCGCGGAGAAACGCGAGGGGGAACTCCTCCTTCGCCTCCACGACGTGCGGGCGCGGGTGGGCAAGACCGACGAGGCGATCAACGGCTACCGGCGCCTCATCGAGTCCTATCCGAATACTCCGGTGTCGGCCGACGCGCAGTTCCGGATCGGGTATCTCTTCGAATCGGCGCTGAACGACTACGACGGCGCCGCGAAGGAGTACGAGAAGCTGAAGACCGGTCCGCCATCCGAATTCCAGACGCAGGCGAACCGCCGCTCGCAGGGACTGGCCTCGCTGAAGAAGTATCGCGAGACGCTCGGCGCGGACACGACGCAGGCGAAGGCGCGCTCGGCGTTTCTGATGGCGGAGCTCTACTACTTCCAGCTGGAACGGCCCGACTCGGCCCTCCTTCAGTACTCGATGATCGAGTCGCAGTATCCGCAGAGCGTCTACGCGCCGAAGTCCGCCTACGCTCGGCTCTGGATCACCGCGCTCGACCGTTCCGACACGCTGGCCGTGAGGACGATGACCGACAGCATGGCCACTCGCTACCGCGGGACGCGCTTCGCGGAATCGGCGCTCTATTTCTGGAAGCGCTGGAGCGGGGCGACGGACGAGCGGACCACGCTCCTCGATTCGCTCCTGGCGAATCCCGACACGACCGGAGCGTCGCGCTTCGCTCCGGAAGAGGCGGAGCCCGGGACGGAGCTGGGGCCGACCGCGAGCGCACCCGACTCGGGGTACGTCGTTCCCCCCGAGACGATGAATGTCTTGAAGGCGCGCCGCGCCGAGCTTCTGAGTCGGAACAAGCCTCCCGTGCCTTCCGCGCGGCCGCGTGGCCCGATGTCGCCCGGCGATTCGCTCCGCGCCGCGCGCCTCGACTCGCTCCGGACGGTGGGCCCTGATTCGTTCCGGACGGTGGGCCCTGATTCGCTCCGGACGCTGAGTCCCGATTCCACCTTCTCGCCCGCGCCCGTGAGCCCGCCGCCCGCCGCGGCGCCCGCGGATTCCACGCCGACGAACGTGATCACACCACAACGATGAATCAGGTCGATTGCGCCGTCGTCGAAAACCGCGAGCTGACGAAGGGGAACTTCCTTCTCACGCTTCGCGTGCCGAGACTATTCGCGAAGCCCCACCCGGGGCAGTTTGTGCATCTCAAAATCTCCACCGACGGGGAACCGCTCCTTCGCCGACCCTACAGTCTCGAGGGCTTCTTCGAGCACCGGGGGGTCCGCGCCATCCGCATCTACTACTCGGTCGTCGGTCGCGGCTCGCGGATCCTGTCCAACCAGCCGAAGGGGCAAATTCTCGACCTGATCGGTCCGCTAGGCGTCGGGTTCACGCCCGCGCCCAAGAAGACCGCCATTCTGGTGGCCGGAGGTCGCGGCGTCGCGCCGCTCCTCTTCCTCTCCAGGCGGCTGGCCGAGAAGAAGCGGCCCTACGTCTTCCTCTTCGGCGCGCGCTCCAAGAGCGAACTCTACGGCGTGCGGGAGATCAAGAAAGGACGGCTCCATCTCGCCACCGACGACGGATCGGTGGGATACGACGGAAGCGTTCTCGATCTTCTGGAGCGAGAGTGGACGGAACACGGGCACACGCCTAAGACGGCCGAAATCTTCACGTGCGGTCCGCACGGACTCCTCCACGCCATCGCCGATTTCGCGCGGGAGCGGGGAATCCGCTGCGAGGCGTCGCTGGAGGGGCCGATGGCCTGCGCGGTCGGCGCCTGCCGCGGCTGTCCCATCCCGCTTCGCCCCGAGTGCGACCAGGGGCGCTATCCCGCCATGTGCGTGGAAGGTCCCGTCTACGACGCGACGGTCGTTGACTGGGAGCGGCTGCCATGACGCCCGTGCAGAAGCCCGACCTCCGCGTCTCGATCGGATCGCTGGAACTCCGCAATCCGATCCTCGTCGCCTCGGGGATCATCGGGTTCGGCAAGGAGTACGAGCGGCTCGTCGACCTCGAGAAGATCGGCGGCATCGTCACGAAGACGGTCACGCTCCGGCCGCGCGCCGGGAACCCTCCGCCGCGCGTCGTCGAAACCTCCGCCGGAATGCTCAATTCGATCGGTATCGAGAATCCGGGCCTGGCCGGATACCTTAAGCTGAAAGTGCCGATCCTCCGCGAGCTGCCGTGCGCGCGGATCGTCTCGGTGGAAGGGGAGAACGTCGAGGAGTTCCAGGAGCTGGTCCGCGGCGTGGACGGCTCCGGCGTGGCCGACGCCATCGAGGTGAACATCTCCTGTCCGAACGTCGGGCCGCACGGAATGCGCTACTCGACCGACGCGGGCATGGCGCGCGAGGTGATGGCCGCCATCCGGCCGCTGACGCGGCTCCCGCTCATTGCCAAGCTGACGCCGAACGTGACGCGCATCGCCGAGATTGCCGAGGCGTGCGAGAGCTGTGGCGCCGACGCCATCTCGGTTGTGAATACCTTCGTCGGCATGGCGGTCGACTCCAGGAACCGGAAGCCGATCCTCGGCACCGTGCTCGGCGGGCTCTCCGGCCCCGCCATCAAGCCGCTCGCGCTCGCGAAGGCGTGGGAGGTGGCGCAGGCGGTCGACATTCCGCTGGTCGGAATGGGCGGCATCGCGAGGCCGGCCGATGCCATCGAGTTCCTCCTCGTCGGCTGCACCGCCGTGGAGATTGGGACCGCCATGTTCGCCGATCCGGGACTTCCGGAGGCGTGCGTGACCGGCATTTCCGACTACATCCGCGCCCTGGGCGAACGCTCCGTCGACGCCGTGCTGGGCGCGATGGAAGTTCCCGCCGGCCGCGGACCCATTCGCGCCGGGAAGGCGCGGCGTGAGGCCGCGCGGAGCGCGCGGCGCTCGGGAGAGAAGGCATGAGCCAACCCCACGGCGTTCGCGACCGCCTGATCGTCGCGCTCGATCAGCCCGACCTGCCGCGCGCGCTGGCGCACGTCGACCGGATCGGCGACTCGGTCCTCTGGTACAAGGTCGGACTCCAGCTCTTCTGCGCCTCGGGACGGGACGCCGTCCGCGCGATGGCCGACCGCGGGAAGAAGATCTTCCTCGATCTCAAGCTGCACGACATTCCCGCGACGGTGGAGAAGGCGGTGGCGGCGCTGGAAGGGCTGCCCGTGTCGCTCCTCACGATTCACGCGGCGGGCGGGCCGGCGATGATCGCGGCCGCCTCCAAGGCGGCGCGTTCGCTGGCCGGAACCAGTGGAGCCGCCCCGCGCGTCCTCGCGGTCACCATGCTCACCAGCCTCGACGGTACCGAGATCCCGAGTCTCTGGAATCCCGCCACGACCCTCGAGGATAAGGTGCTCGGTCTGGCGCGCATGGCGCGCGAGGCGGGCGCCGACGGCGTCGTCGCCTCGCCGCGGGAGTTGTCCGCCCTGCGCGGCGCGTTGCCGTCCCCGTTCCTGATCGTCACGCCCGGAATCCGCGGGCCCCACGACCCTGCGCACGACCAGAAGCGCACACTCTCCCTGCCGGAGGCGTTCGCCCGCGGCGCCGACTTCGTCGTGGTGGGGCGGCCCATACTCGAGGCGAGCGATCCGAAGGCCGCGGTCGCCGCGTTCGAGGCGTCCGTCGCCGCCGTGGCATCCACAGAGAGGACGAACGCATGAAAGTCTTGGTCACGGGAATCACGGGGTTCGCCGGGAGTCACCTGGTGGACTACATGCTCACGCTCCCCGATCTGAAGATCCACGGGATCCTCCGCTGGAGGAGCCGCACCGAGAACATCGAGCACTTCCGAGACAAGGTCTCGTTCTCGGAGTGCGATCTGCGGGACGCCTCCTCGGTCCGCGACGTGATCGAGGCCGTCCGCCCCGACCGGATCTTCCACCTGGCGGCCCAGTCGTTCGTACCGACCTCGTGGACGGCGCCGACCGAGTCGCTGGTCACGAACATCATCGGCCAGCTGAACATCTTCGAGGCCGTGAAGAAGACCAATTTGAAGCCTCGCATCCAGCTAGCCTGCTCCAGCGAGGAGTACGGGCTGGTGCATGAGAACGAGCTTCCGATCCGGGAGACGAACCCGTTCCGCCCGCTCTCGCCCTACGCGGTGAGCAAGGTGGGGCAGGACATGCTCGGCTACCAGTACTTCAAGTCGTTCGGCCTCCACGTGATCCGCACGCGCGGATTCAATCACGAGGGCCCTCGCCGCGGTCCGGTCTTCGTCTGCTCCGACTTCGCGAAGCAGATCGCCGACATCGAGAAGGGGCGCCGGGCGCCGGTCGTGCGCGTCGGAAATCTCGACGCGCGCCGCGACTTCACCGACGTGCGGGACGTCGTCCGCGGCTACTGGCTGGCCCTGGAGAAGGGAGTGGCGGGCGAGGAGTACAACCTCTGCTCGGGCAAGGCCTGGGTCATCAAGGACATGCTCGACTATCTCCTCGGCCTCTCCACGGCGAAGATCAAGATCGAGGTCGATCCGACGCGGCTTCGCCCCTCGGACGTGCCGGTGCTCCTCGGCGATGCCTCCAAGTTCAAGAAGGCGACCGGCTGGGAGCCGACGATTCCGTTCGAGCAGACACTTCGAGATATGCTCGCCTACTGGCGCGAGCGGTAGCCGTTGCGCCTCTTCGTGACGGGGGTGGCCGGCTTCGTCGGCCGTCACCTCCTGGGGTCCTGGGGGCCGGGCGCCGAATTTCACGGCGCCGACCACGCCCCGCTGCAGTCGCTGCAGGAGGCCGAGTCGCTCCGCGGGCGGCTCGCGTCCTACCGGGCGCTCGACATCACCGATGCCGGCGCGCTCTCGGCGGCCGTGCGGGAGCTACGTCCCGACGCGGTGGTTCACCTGGCGGCGCAGTCTTCGGGCGCGGAGTCTCTCCTTCACCCGGTCGAGACCTACCGGGTGAACGCGCTCGGATCGCTTTTTCTGTTGGAGGCGGTGCGGGCGGGAGCGCCCGAGGCGACGTTGCTCCTGGTCGGCTCGGCCGACGCCTACGGCTCGGGGACGGCCGGCACCCTCATTCGCGAGGACGCACCCCTGAGGCCGCGAAATCCCTACGGACTCAGCAAGGCGGCCCAGGACGCGCTCGGCGATCTCTACGCCGCCACGTACCAGGTCCGCGTCATCCGGACGCGCACCTTTTCCCACACCGGGCCCGGGCAGCGGCCCCGGTTCGCGCTCGCCGCGTTCGCGGAGCAGATCGCCCGCGTGGACGCGGGGCTTCAGCCGCCCGAGATCAGCGTCGGCAACCTGGACGCGGTGCGAGACTACGGCGATGTCCGCGACGCTGTCGCGGCGTATCGCGCGCTGGTGGAGCGCGGGGAGCCGGGGGAGGCCTATAATGTCTGCACGGGGGTCGGGCACCGCTTGCGCGACCTCCTCGACCAGCTTCTGGCCATCGCGGGCGTCCGCGCGACCGTCGTCTCCGATCCGTCGCTCGTTCGATCGCGCGACGTCGATAACGTGGTGGGAGACCCCACCAAGATCCGCGCGCGGACGGGATGGACGCCGCGCGTTCCATTGGAGCGCACCCTGACCGATCTCTATCGGGACGCCCGAGCGCGCGTGCGCCGCGAATCCGGGCGCTGAGGAACCTATGCGAATTGTCGTGGTGGGTACAGGCTTCGTCGGACTCGTCACCGGAGCGGGCTTTGCCGACTTCGGGAACGATGTCCTCTGCGTCGACATCGATCCCGAGAAGATCGCGAAGCTGGAGGGGGGCGAGATCCCGTTCTACGAGCCGGGGCTTCAAGACCTGGTGGCCCGAAACGTCCGAGAGCGCCGGCTTCGCTTCGGGACATCGCTCGCCGAGGCGACCGCGTGGGGCGAGACCATCTTCCTCTGCGTGGGAACGCCGTCGGGCCCCCGCGGGGAAGCCGACCTGAGCCAGGTGTTCGGCGCGGCCAGGACGATCGCCAAAGCCATGACCAATCACCGGCTCATCGTGCAGAAGAGCACCGTGCCGGTCGGAACGAACGAGAAGCTTCGCGACTTCATCGCGAAGCACGCGAAGCGTCGCGCGCGGTTCGACGTGGCGTCGAATCCGGAGTTCCTCCGAGAGGGGACGGCCGTCGACAATTTCATGCGTCCCGACCGGATCGTCATCGGGGTCGACACGCTTAAGGCGCGGACGATTCTACGCGATCTCTACCGCCCGCTCTATCTCATCGAGACGCCGGTGGTGGTCACGGACGTTCGCACGGCCGAACTGATCAAGTACGCGTCGAACGCCTTTCTGGCGACGAAGATCTCCTTCATCAACGAGATGGCGAATCTGGCCGATGCGCTCGGAGCCAACGTCCACGACGTGGCAAAGACGATGGGGCTGGACCGGCGGATCGGGCCGAAGTTCCTCCATCCAGGTCCCGGCTACGGAGGCTCGTGCCTGCCCAAGGACACGTTGGCGCTCCGGCACTTCGCCGCCGAGGCGGGCGTGCCGCTGCGAATCGTGAGCGCGTCCATCGAGGCGAACGACGCCCAGCTCGACGTGGCGGTGGGGAAGATTGACTCGATGCTGAAGGGGCGCGGCCGCAGAACGGTCGCCATCCTCGGCCTCTCCTTCAAGCCCGATACCGACGACATGCGCGCGGCGCCGTCGCTCGGGATCATCAAGGCGCTCCGCAAGCGAAAGGCCGACATCCGGGTCTACGACCCCGTGGTGCGCGCCGCCACGCCGGGGGCGCCGAAGGACGTCGTCTACGCCACCAGCGCCTACGACGCCGCGAAGGGCGCCGACGTCCTCGCCATCGTCACCGAGTGGAACGAATTCCGGCGGCTCAACCTCACGCGCATCCGCCGCGCGATGCGCCGCCGCGCCATCGTCGATCTGCGGAACGTCTACGAACCGGAGGCTGTTCGCCGCCTGGGGTTCGCCTACCTCTCGATCGGGAGGCCGGAGTGAAGCTGATCCACGGCGTCACCGTGAAACCGCTCCGGTTGATTCCGGACGAGCGCGGCTATCTGATGGAAATGCTCCGCAGCGACGACCCCTTCTTCAAGAAGTTCGGGCAGTGCTACGTCTCGGTCGCCTATCCGGGCGTGGTGAAGGGGTGGCACTACCACAAGAAACAGACCGACCACTTCGTGATCGCGAAGGGAATGATGAAGGTCGTTCTCTACGACGAACGCGACGATTCGCCGACCAAGGGCGAGATCAACGAGTTCTTCATGGGAGAAAAGAATCCGATCCTCGTCGTGATTCCGAACGGAGTCTGGCACGGCATGAAGTGCATCGGCACGGAGCCGGCCATGCTGGTCAACACGCCGACCGAGACCTACAACTACGCCGATCCCGACGAGGTGAGGGCCGATCCCCACAAGAGCCACATTCCCTACGACTGGTCCCGGAAGGACGGTTAGAAAGAGCATGGCGAAAGGCCTCGATCTCTCCCGCGCGCGCATCCTGGTCACCGGGGGCGCCGGCTTCATCGGGTCGAACTTCGTGCATCACCTGCGCCGCGTGGCGCCGCGGGCCGGCATCACGGTGCTCGACAAGCTGACCTACGCGGGGAATCTCGCCAATCTGGAAACCGTGCGGAACGACCCCGGCTACCTCTTCGTGAAGGGCGACATCTGCGACGACGCGGCGGTGAAAGAGGCCATGGCGGGCTGCGACGTCGTCGTGAACTTCGCGGCCGAGACGCACGTCGATCGCTCCATCGAGAGCCCGAAGGACTTCATTCTCACCGATACGGTCGGCGTCTACG
>ERZ1292633.1368-Hain-H41-02um-R1-1368-length-26415-cov-8_pt1 | contig 14698 bp, 11 predicted proteins | sample MGYA00564406_ERZ1292633 | MGnify/ENA primary metagenome ERZ1292633 (study PRJEB36523, sample SAMEA6512639) | groundwater metagenome | collected 2019-01-08 | study: AquaDiva: Metagenomics assemblies of 32 groundwater samples
TATCGGAAAACTTAAAAATATATGAACAAGCACTGGCCAATATTAAAATACAACTTATTCACTTAAAACAGAATTACAAAGAACAAGATCCGCAGGTCAAAAATTTAATCTCAGAAGAAAAGGCTCTTACTTCAATTATAAATGATATAAAAAACCAGGCTGAAACACTTCCCCAAAAAGGCGAGATTATAAATAGACTCAAACGCGATATTGCAAATGAAACAACAACGTTGGCTAATCTGGTGCAGAAGAAAAATCAGGAGATAGTATCGGAGAATAGAGATAGGCGCCTTGAAACCGTTAAATTGATAACTCCACCGACATATTCGCTAAAAAAGGAAAAACCTAAAAGAGGTCTGAATATATTTATAGGTGCTGTCATGGGGCTGATAACGGGTCTTGGGTTAGCATTATTAAGGGAATACCATGACCAGTCGTATAACAGTGAAGAAGAAATATCACAACACCTTGGCTTGCCGGTTATGGGTTCAATCCAAGACATCGGAAATATTTAGAAGTGTCTCTCAATACTGATAAAATCAACAATTTTTTTTCCCAAAAGGCTTATAAAAAGCCAATATTATTCCATGCCTGGGAGTGGACTGTTGATAATATTCTGTTTCGTATAGGTTTTCTACTTAATCTGCTTCTTACCATACCACCTATAATTATTCTTCTTATTTTAATTTTCGTTTCTTATAACCCGATTATCTATTATATTAGAACTATTTTATCAATTGTAAGTATTCTATTTTTTTTTGGTACATTTTTATCTACTAAAGAGCAATTTAAAGTAGATAAACTGTTTTTTCTTTTACTTTGCTTAGCAGTCATAGGATTCTGCTCAGCGCTTTTAGGTAATGATTTTTCAGTATCTTTGAGACCAGCATTAGAGATTTGCTTCTACGCTTTATTTTCCTTGATGGTTTTAAATCTCGTCGATTCTCGTGTAAAGCTAAAGTGGATAATAATAACACTTGTATTTGCTGCCTTTTTCCAAGCCTCCATAGGGATATTGGAATATATTTTTAATGCTCAGTTATTCCCTAACAAGGATGTACCATCTTTTTCGGATACAATTAGCGTTGCTTCAACCACCAAAGTGAGGGTTGGAGGCACATGGGACCCCAATTTTTTTGGTGTCATTTTAGTAAGTGCAATACCTCTTGCAATCATAATGACTTATATTAATAAAAGAATTCTGATGAAGATTGTTTTCTTAACAGGTTTGATATTATTAATTCTGGGGTTAGTTTATTCTTTTACTCGTGCTGCCATGCTTGCAGCGGTCGTCGCCTTTCTTTTCTTAATATATAAAAATAAAGCAGGACTCAGAGTCTCACCTGTTAAGATATTTTCATTGCTTATTGTTTTAATCTTGACAACCGGAATAATATACTATTCAAATTTTTTATATCTATCTACATATATAGAGAGAATAAAGTCTAGTTCCAATATATTAAGCTATGATGCCATTAATTTTTCAAATCCAAAACAGGATATTGCTATCGCTGCCAGATTAGTTCAATATAGCGAAGCCATACGAATGATTCGTTCCAATCCTTTGTTAGGGGTAGGACCTGGAAACTCCATATATGATATGGCCAAACATACTGCTTATCCACGACATATAGGGAACATTCATAATATCTTTTTATTACTTGCTGCAGAAAATGGTATGTTATCTTTATTAATTTATTTGTGGGTTATTGCTGTTACATGGAACAATTATATAGGAGTGGAAAAAATAGCCAGAGAAAACAAGGACAAAGAAATGGAGTTAATGATTATTGGTCTTCAAGCAAGTATGTTAACCTTTCTTATTATCCTCCAAGCTCAACCCTTTATTTTTCCCTTGGGTCTATTACTAATCTATTCTTTATCAGAAGCTATAAAACATAATATCTTAACAAAGAAAGAGGTAACACATGCCTAAAAGGGAATTCATAACAGGAAATAGTTTTTGTTGGTGCTGTTTGGTATTTTTGTTCCTTTCTTTATTATTCACCCCCGCACTTGGAATATCTCAAAATAAGGTGTTGGAACGTTCAGTAAAACAAGAAATTTCTAACGGAAAGTATCAAGGGCAGGATTGGTATATTGACCGAGACCATATATTATGGTGGAATAAAAAACAATATATACCTTTTGGTTTAAATGAAATCAAACTCAAAAAAGAAATCAAACAAATTTTAAAAGACATTGATTTAATGATAGAAAGTGGTATTACTGATATTTATGCAATTGGTTATAATCCAGATATTCCTGTGGGGAAAAGGCACGAATATGATAACAAATTAAAAACAATCATAGATTATCTTGAGAAAAAGAAAATAAATTATATTTTTTATTATACACCTGCATTCATCATAGATGAGCTCAAAGGAGATAGAACCACTCAATTTCTTCTTAATACTAAAGTAATAAATGCCGTCACTGAAGATATTCGGCGATTTGCGCCAATCATTTCAAAACCGGGATTGCGTGCTGTATTGTTTATGGAGGAGATCAATGGGAATGAGGGCATTGAGGACAATAATGAAAACCTTTATAGGGACTTACCTTTATTACTAAATATATATGGGGGAAAAATCAAAAAAGAAATTGGGAATATACCAGTCATAATAAATATTGCTAGTGACCTAAACTTTCTGCCATTTATCTGGGGTTTACAGACAGGAGCAATTGATGGAATAATTGTACAGATTCATGGTGCAGTGCCCAAAGATGTAGAATTCAAAGCTAACCGAACACTCTCAGTATTTTTGTCTGCCTTAAATGCTTTACCTAAGACTAAACTTCTCTGGGGCTACAGTCAAGCTATGATTATGGAAGATGCTGTCTTGTTCCGCTCCCCAACTTTAATGCGTGAACATTTTCTTTCCCTGTCAAAGCATGGAATTACAGGAATTTTAATGGACCAAGTATCTAGTTTTGGTTTTATTAAATTAGGCCTTCCAGAAGATTCCGAAGAACTACGTCAGTTAAATGTAAAATGGTTTGGAGAAAATAAGGAATATGTAGTCAACGATATTTTAATGCGTGCACAAAGACATGAATTTTCATCCACCGAAAAACATGCTGTTGCTGATTTGTCCGGGGAAAGACCACAGATGTCTCAGTCACAAGTGCTTCAAGTCGCAAAGAAGCATTTTATTACCCAAAAACAGTTTGTTAAGAATAAAGATCTCCAAATTCACAATCCCTTCTTCAAACAGGAGGAGAGATATTGGACTGTCGGTTTAGGGGATAGGGAAGATTATATCTGGTTCGTGAAAATAGATGACAGTAGTGGCAAAATTATTTTTGATGGAATGAATCTCTTGGAAGAGACTCGCAGCTATAACTACCCCACACCCAGTGATGAAGAAATTCTTTTAAAACGTAATAAATTCTTAATACGTAAAAGTCCGATAGAAACAAACAATTCATTAGAACAAAATGAAATAGCCATTATCAATACGGTCAAAGCAGACCCCCTGTATCAAAATTTTTTAAAAAATCATCCTCATTTAAGACTTAATGCCCGTTACCGAGCCGGGCAATGGATTGTTGAGATTATTGAAGTCAAGCGAGAAGCGGGATATTACACAATAGACCCTAATACTATGCAGATCCTTGATAGAAAGTTGAGTAACTGAACGTCAAAGAACGTATCATGTATACAACTCAGAGAATTCTTCTTCTCTTGTTTGGTGGTATTGGCGATGTCTTATTATTCACTCCCGCCCTTGAGGCATTGGCAAAGGAATTCCCCAAAGTGCCCATTGACGCTGTTGTTAGGAATGATAACGGAGCGCGAGTACTAAAATATAACCCTTATATAAATGACATTATAGTTTATGATAAAAACAATGTTAACCGGATATCTGAAAGGTTCAGATTATTAAGACGAATAAGAAGAGAAAAATATATAACCTCGATAACAATTTGCGTTGATTTCGATTATAAAACAGGACTACTTGCTTTGTTATCTGGAGCAACTAAACGAATTGGGCCCAATATCAGACGTCACGGTATCTTCTATAACGTGAAAGTTCCGATACCTTCACACCAACATTTTATTTTCAGAAATTATGAATTAGTAAAAAGGGCTGGCGTAATACAACCCCTGGACGAAACCATGAGATTTTATCTTGATAGGGAAGAAAGGCTTTTTGCACAGAAGTTCTTTGAGAGTCATGGTTTAGCGACAGAGGATATTGTTGTAGGTATTCATCCTGGAGGGAGTCCATGGCGTATAGCTCGGCGCTGGCCCAGAGATAAATATATTGAAGTCATAAATTTACTGATAAAAAAAGGAAGTCTTAAAGTCATTTTGATGGGAGGACCGGATGAGAGAGAAACTGTTGATGAGATATTGGAAAAATCACCGGGTGTCATACCTGCAAATGCGCCGATGACTTTAGGGCAATTCGCCGCCCTGATTGAACGCTGTACCCTGTTTCTTTGCAATGACGGGGGACCCACGCAGGTGGCTGCTGCAATGGGAACCCCAACAGTAACGATTGTAGGTCCTACTGATACAAGGGCATTTGCACCTATCGGAAAACAGCATACAGTTGTAAAAACACACCTTCCCTGCAGCCCCTGTATAGACTGCTACGATTATAATTCTGATGGATGCGAAGAACAAACATGTATGAAATCCATAACTGTATCACAAGTTATGGAAGTGATTTCTGAAAAATTAAAGGAAATAAGCACAGGCACACACTCTAAAGTCTTTTAAGTTGATTGCGAAATTTTTTTGTTTAGATCAGAATGACAACAGCAGTTTTAAATAATAAAAAACCTATTATATCGGGTATACCAAACTGGCTTTTTGTTTTCACTTTTGCTATTGCCATTAACAGCATAATGGCTTATGTGCTTTTAAATTTTTTCGAAGTCGACACCCATCCTGATTACTATCATACACTAGCTCAGAATCTGATGAGCGGAAATGGTTATATAGTTGAGCCCGGTAAAGATCCGATCTTCTGGCGTCCGCCTTTATATCCCTTGTTCTTGACGGCTGTTTATTATGTTTTTGGGGTCGAGCATATACCAGTTGTCTGTGCCCAGATTTTGATAAACAGCTTAACGTCTTTGCTTATCTATAAAGTGATGAAAAAGGTTTTTAGTCCAACAACGGGTCTATATTCAGCAGTTATTTATGCATTTTATCCGTTTTCAGCCTTTTATCTTGTCCGCGAATTACCTTTAATACTTTTTAATTTTCTGATTATCCTTTTAATCTTTATAATGTACAGGCTTTATGAAACCCCAACATGGATAAATGCTCTCATGTTCGGCGCTGTTCAAGGGCTACTCACTTTGACCCAGGTCTTCTTTAAGGGATTCCCGGTTTTTATTATTTTAAGCATTTTATTAATTTCAATGTTTCATTTTTATCACTTTGCCCGTGCACAATTTTTGCCTCCTGGTTTACAAAAAGGGGGGGAAAGTCTTTCTTTATTCAACATATTCAGTATCTATATTAATCAGTCAAAGATGCAGATAAAAAAATACCTACTGATTACAATAATGATGTTCCTTGGGTTTTCAATCATTCTAATGCCTTGGTTAATAAGAAACTATAAAGTTTCGGGCATATTCCCTGTTGTAGGTGTAGGCGGCGGATTTACACTCTGGTTCGGGAATAATATTCAAACGGACGGCAAAGATTTTGACCAGCTTCCTCCAGAACAGGCTGAAGCACTAAAAATGGAAATGCGCCAAATCATTGGCAATAATGGTTATAGTGTTGACTTAAAAAATGATAAAAAACTTTATGATGAGGCAGTCAACAATTTTATCCGTTACCCCAAAGAAACTGCCATTCTTATGTTTAAGAAAATATTCCGTCTGTGGTTTTGGGTTTATTCCTTATCAATGCGAAAGTATCAATCGTTTGTTACGATCCTACAATTTATGATAATCCTGCCTGGTATTTTTGGGATATTTCTGGCATTTAAAAATAGAATAAGAGTTGGACCTTTACTACTTCTTCTTGCATATTTTCAAATGGTTTACACCATTTATACAGGTACGATACGGTACAGCATACCCGTAATGCCTGTAGTAATTGGCTTTGCTGTATATGGAATTATCGAAAGCTACCAAAGATTATCTCATGGAGCAAACTAAAAGTCTAAAACAACCGGCTAAGGATTTTCAATCTATGTTTGAAAGCAAAAACAAACGGTATTTTTTCTGGTTATTTCTTCTGTTAACAGCTCAGTTTATCTTTCAGGTGTTTGTTTATAAAAGCGGTTTCCCCGGCGCTTCTGGAGATGACTTTTTCCGCGCCCTTATGACCTATGAATGGAGAGAGTCGCCTTATCTGGTTTCCAGTTCTTTTGGACTAATTTCTGTCCTCTGGTTCCCTACTCATTTTTGGATAACTGGACTTATTTATAGTCTCACAAACAATCTTGTCATTTCCCTTACCGGTGTAAGTATCCTGTTTTCTCTTATTGGATTATTTATTCTATTCCATCTCGCAAAAACTCTCTTTAATAGACAAACAGGATATATTACAATTCTGCTTGCCGGTTTTTTGCCCTGGCAGATCTGGTTGGGCATTTCCATGACTGAAATGACTATGTATTTCTCATCGATACTGGCTGGTTTCATGTTTTTTATAAAATGGCAGAAAGATCGCAAGCCCTATCAGTTATTTCTTTCCTCAATATCTTTTCTGTTGGCTACAATGTTTCGACCAGAAGGGTGGATTTTCGCAGGTTTGTTTTCAATCTATCTTATGGTATTTTTAATCAGAAACCGCGCTCAGCTAACAAAGCACGGTTATGTTATCGCATCTGCGATAATTCCGTGTTTATTCATACTTTCATGGCTTGCATATAATTTCAAAACATTTGGCAATCCGGTTTATTTCCTCCAGATTAATAAACTAGCCGTCCAAAATCAATTGGATTTGCATGGCATGACGTTTTATATTAACGGTCTGAAACCTTTTTTTTTAATGTTGATTGTATCGCCGGTTCTTTTTTTGCTAACCATATTAAGCTTAGTTATTTGTTTTTGCAGTCTTAAAAAAAATCAAAGAAATTATCTTATATTCATATTAGCACAGCTTGCTGTTATGGTAGCAGCTTCTATATACGGTGCAGGTACAACTGCTGCTCCGCAGCGATACGTTCTTATTAATATCATCTTGTTAGCCCCTTTTGCTGCCTATATACTAAATCTCCTTTGGAATAAAAGATATGGTTACATAGCTGTTGTCTTCTTCCTGTGCATCCACTTAGGTATAAATGGTTTTAAATCTTTTTGTTACCCATCATATTACAAAGATACTGTTAAGGTTGGTAAATATTTAAAGAACTCTTTTGAATTGGGCTTAATTACAGATTCAGAACAAATTTCTACAGAACTTGCTTTCCGCCGTATTGCCGGACAATTTCTAACTACGCAAAAGGATTTTTTAATTCTCACCAGTGAGCACGCCGCCTTAGAAGCCCATTCAGAAAGACCAAGAAATTTTCTGTTCAATATACTGCAGTTGGAAGAAAAAGAGATATTAAAGAAAAATCAGACGGTAGGTAACCACAATAATAATAAGGGTATTTCTGCGGATTCTTCCAGAATAAGTGCAAAACTGAAAGAAATGCAAGTAACAAGGATTATCCTGGAGAATCGTGAATTGATGAACATGGTACCACCTGATTTTTATTTAGAGAAAATGATTGGCAATTATGCTATTTTTTCAAATCATTTTATTGCCAGGTCTATACCGAATAGTAAACTTGATGCTGGCAAAAAATTTAATCCTATTCGTAAGTTTATAGGTAAGGGTATTAATTTAAAGGGCTACAAATATAGAGGGGGATTTTTCCCTAATTCACTTCATATATTATGGGAATTGGATAACGAATACAGCAGTAGTGATAAGTATAGAATAAGAATGGCGTTCAGTTATCTGCCAAATCCCGACAAGAAATTTGAAAGAATAGTAACACCTATTTTCCACTGGTATAAAATCGATGCAGCTGCAGACAGTCTTTTAGTTGAAGATAATATCCCACTTTTTCTTCCGGATAATATGCCAAACGGTGATTATTCACTGAAGCTCTCACTGGTAAAACAGGACTCAGACAGCATTAATCCAACTGTAGAAATAGGGGAGATGACAAATAAAGGGATCGTGCTGTTACCTGTAACGCTAATATCTTCAAAAAGAGAGGTTTTGGCAGATTTTTTAGGAAGCAAGAACCACGACTGGAAGCTTCTGGCAAAAACGCTTGTGGTTCTATAAGTGTTACTTATTATTAAATGCTAACAATAAGTGAAATAAAAATGAAATTTATTTCCAAAACGCGATTTGAAATTATTGATCAGGATATTGAAGGACCAAATAATAAAAATATGAAAGCCTTGAAACAATTTACAAGTTGTGGATAAGTTTAATGGTAACTATTCACTTGAAGAATTAGGAGTAAAACTTTTTTGGATTACATTAAGAAAAAAATAATAATAAGAGCAGATATGAAAATCAATTTTAGGAGGGGAAAATAAGTAAACTTTCCATTGTGATGGAATTCTGGAATTTTCTTAAAGTCAGGAAGAAATTCTGGCTTGCACCGATTGTGATAATGCTTTTACTTTTTGGTGCTTTAATTGTGTTTACAGAGATCTCATCTCTTGCACCTTTTATATACACATTTGAATTTTAATTCGAGAGCGAGGTTATGAATATCTTAAGGATATCGGCATTCTATCATGACAGCGCTGTTTGCCTTGTGCGGGACGGCAAAATAGTAGCAGCGGCTCATGAGGAGAGGTTTACCAGAAAGAAACATGATTTCAGTTTCCCTAAAAATGCCATAGATTCCTGTTTTAAAAAAAAGTGGTTATATCAATAGAACGGATTATTAAAACTACGTTACGAAGAATTCAAGTGGTCAAGGTGTCGAGGGTTCAAGTGATTATTTAGAGGAAGTGTAAGTGAATAGTGTCAGTGACAGTGAAAAACTGACACTAACCACTGACACTATTGAATCCTCGAATCCTTGAACCTGATTCTCAGATGAAGAAAGAGACGCGAAATAATCTGATATTATTTTTCATCAGTATTGTTATCAGCCTTCTTTTTGCGGAGATTGCGTTAAGGGTGTTTATGAATTATCGTCAAAGGTACTTCATTGTTAAAGAGCAGAATAGAAATTTATATTATGCTTCCAATCCAAATTGTCGGAATATTTTGCAAGGACAATATTTCTTCAAGAATAAACCGAAGGGAACATATCGTATTTTTACATTCGGCGGATCAACAACAGAAGGATCAATACACCAGGGGAAAGTATCGTTTACAAAATTTTTAGAATGGAAATTAAAAAATTTACTTCCTTCAGAAAATATAGAGGTTATTAACTTTGGGAAAGCCGGTGAGGCTAGCCGACAGGTGTTGGAAAAAATAAAGGTTGTTTTGAAATACGATCCTGATTTGTTTATTGTTTATTCAGCACATAACGAGTTCATTCGGTTTTTTGATAAAAGAACTGTAAATAACGTGGGGTGGATAGAAGATATCCTTGAAAAATTTTACTTATATAAAAAAATACTTAAGAGATTTCTGGGAAAATTTATTGACCAGACGCCCTTGCATTTGATTGAAACAAGGAGGTTGGAAGATAAGTTGATATGCAGCCCGGAAGAATATGAAGAAGTTAGAAAAGAATACAAAAGAAATATTGAAGAAATTGTGAGGATATCCAGAGATTCAAAGGTCGATATAATATTGTCAAGTGAAGTTGGCAATTATAAAGGCTGGGAACCTAACAGATCGTTTCACGGAAACAATTTATCGGATAGTGAATTAAAAAAGTGGCGTTATCATTTTACCCGCGGCAGAGAGTTTCAGGAAAATGGAGAGTTTGAATTGGCTGTCAAAGAGTTTGAATTGTCAAAAAAAATCGATGGTGCTTTTGCCGAATTGAATTATCAGCTTGCAAAGTGTTATGAACATTTAGGGCTTTTTGAGAAAGCAAAAAAGGAATATCTTAATGCTGTTGACAATGACGGGGACCCTAAAGTTGCATCATCATTTTTTAATAAAACAATTATGGAAACCTGTCAAAATTATCAAATCCCTTGCGTCGATGTTATAGGTGCTTTTGAAAGAGCATCTGAAAATTCATTGATAGGCTATAACATAATGGTTGACGGCCAACATCCCTCCTTATTTGGTGAGCTTCTAATCGCCAAAGAGATTATTAAAGTTATAGCTGAGAATAGTTTGCCCAAGCCTGCTCAACAGTGGTCGTTTGAAAATGATAAGTCAGATGAATGGTATATGGCAAAACCTGATGTAAAAAATGCAGATAACGTCTTATATCATCAGAACAGGGGCTTATGGTTTGCTAAGTTGGCTACAATGAGATACGACCCAAGAGACAGACTCCAAAGAGCAAGATATCACTTTGATAGAGCGCATGAGATTGATCCGGATTCATTCAGAACTTATATTGGTTATGCTGTGCTTAATTTGCTTGAAGGAAAATCTTCAGAGGCTATATTTAATATTCAAAAGGCATGTGAAATTAATCCGTTAGAAACAACTAAAGTAAGAAGAGATATATGGATTTCAAGTCTCCTTTTTAGAAGCCACATCAGGGTAAGTGAAGAATGTCGATAGTAGCCTATAAACTTCAAAAAGGGATTCATAAAATCAAAAGAATTGTTACCACTCCTGACCCTGCAAAAATAAAACGAATAAATTTTGCCATTACATATCAATGTAACAGCCGTTGCAAAGCCTGTTCTATATGGAAGAGATACCCTGAGAAATTAGATCAAGAATTGAGCTTTGACCAAATAAAAGAACTTTTTAATCAATCTAAACACTTTAATAACCTTGACGAAATAAATTTGACAGGAGGAGAACCTTTTTTAAGGAGAGATTTTCGAGATATCTATCGATATTTAAGATACAGATTCCCTCGAACAACAATAATTATTTCTACCAATGGTCTTCAAGTAAAGGATAACTGGATAGAGAGCAGAAAAGATATCCTCTGGACAATTCTGGTTTTTTCTATGGATGGTCTTCAGGAGATAAATGATTCGATTCGAGGTGTTAAAGGAAGTTATCAACTGGTAATTAAAGCTATTGACTATTATAAAGGGTTGTTTCCGTCTCTTAAAATGGGAATTAGTTTTACTATGTTACCCGAAAATTATCAAGAATTAAGAAAAGTTTATGACCTCTCACGGGAGCGGAAGCTTTCGTTTACTACGAGATTTGTGTGTAATAGTGAAACCTATTACGGCAATTCTGGAATAAATGTTAAATGGACAGATGAGATGTTGAATAAGGTTGAAATGGACGTAAAATCAATCATTAAAGAAACAGCTCGTTCGAGGAATTCTTTAAATCGGCTATTGAATCCCGATCTTTTTTTTCTTTCTCAGATGGTTCATTATCAACGAGAGAAAAGAAGACTCTTCCATTGCTATTCAGGAATTCATTCTTTATTCATTGACCCATATGGAAATATCTTTCCGTGTATTTTCTCGAAGGAGGCTTTGGGTAATATTGTTAAAGACTCATTTGAGGATATATGGTTTTCCCACAGGGCACGGCAGAAACGGGATTCTATTGCGAGGAATGAGTGCCACTGCTGGACTGAATGTGAAACTATCCCTTCTTTGCAGAGAAGTCTATTTCATTTATGACCAAAATTAGAAAATATATTGTCAACCAATGAAGCGGTCAAACATTAAATCCTTATAATGAATATAATAAATACTTAGTTTTAAATAAGTAAGAAACCTCTTAACAAAATGAGAAGACATTCGAAATCAATTCTATTGCTATTCTTTATTTTAATCATTTTGTTCATTCTTTCTGAATTTTCACTTCGAGTTATAAATCATTTTAGACCTAAAACATTCGATAAAGCATTTGGCCCTATGTTTAAGGAGATAAATAACCCTAACCTTAACTATATTTTGAATCCTTCATACAAAAGCAACCTTTACATAATAAATTCTAAAGGCTTTAGAAGCAGAGAGTTTACATTTGAAAAAGGCGATAATATCTTTAGAATTATGATATTAGGTGACTCCGTCACATTTGGAATGGGTGTTTACAATACTGATAAAATTTATCCCAATATTTTAGAAGATATTATGAATAATACTTCTGACACGAATATTAAGTTTGAAGTCATCAATGCTGGTGTCCCTGGCTATAATGCTATCCAGGAATTGAATTTCTTGAAGGACATCGCTATGCAATACAAACCAGACATGATAATCCTCGGTATTTGCCTGAATGATTGGGAGACAGTTTCGACAATAACAGTGGAAGGGATAGTTGTAGATGGGGTTGCAGAGAGCTTTTCTATAAAAAAATCTTTAAAAAAATCATTATTCATTAATTTTGTATGGATAAATGGTAAAAACCTTTTACATAAACTTTTCGATCATGAACCTAATCTTACCAATTCCATAGTCAATGATCGAGGCTGGGAAAAAATGGAAATGGCTATAAAAGAGATGAATGATTTTACCAAGGCAAATAATATTGATTTTCTATCTGTGATATTTCCTGTTCGTTCTCAGATATCTAATCCAAAAGCTGAAAATAGACCTCAGGAGGATCTGAAACTGTTCTTCGGAGCCAATGAAATATATTTTCTTGACCTCTTTCAAACATTTTCTCAAAATGCAGAAAAGGATCTATTTATGGATAAAGCAGGTGTACACTTTTCAGAATTTGGACATCGAATAACTGCTGAAACTCTTTACGAAAAGATTTTACCAATAATCGGCTATAACCGATTATCCATTAGAAAGAAGCTTGGTTCTTAAGTGAAATTGCAGGATAAGTCCAAAGAATAGAAATAACTGATTTGAATATAAAGTTATAGAGTGGATGTATATAATGAAGCTGTGTATAATGCATTCTTTGACGATGAAAATAAAATTATGTAAAATTATTGTGTTATGACTAAATTAAATGATATATTGTCACTTTATGAAGGGGCTACGGTATTAGTAACAGGAGCTTCTGGTTTTATTGGACGATGGGTTGCCCGTACTCTTTGTTCTCAAAGGGCAAATGTTAACCTTGTTGTCCGCAACAAGTCAGTGGCAGAAAAGATTTTTTCTAAGTATGGTGTTTATGGCAACATTTTCGAAATAGATCTTCTGGATCCCGAAGTGGTTATGAATCTGGTTCAGAGGGTTAGACCTTCGATCACGTTCAACTTGGCTGGCTACGGTGTAGACCCTTCGGAACGCGACGAAAAGACTGCATATCAAATAAATGCCTATCTTGTAGAGGCAGTCTGTAAAGCTATGAGAAGTATACAGGATACGGACTGGTCAGGACAGGATGTTATTCATGTAGGTTCAGCCTTAGAGTATGGAATAATTGGTGGCAACTTGTCTGAAGATTCTACTCCAAATCCGACAACTCTTTACGGAAAGTCAAAACTTGCAGGAACCTCCATGTTGACTCAATATTGCAAGACTAATGGTGTTAAGGGATTATCAGCCAGGCTTTTTACTGTCTACGGACCGGGTGAGCATGCGGGGCGATTACTACCATCGTTGTTGGAAACAGCTAAAACAATGAAACCTCTGAATTTGACTGCTGGCACTCAAAAAAGAGACTTTACCTATGTGGAAGACGTGGCAGAGGGTCTCATCCGTCTCAGCGTGTCTAAGGCAAAGCCTGGTGAAGTGGTAAACATTGCAACGGGTCAGTTAACTTCTGTACGGAAGTTTGCAGAAACCGCTGCGTGGATATTGGGAATCCCCAATGACAAATTAAGATTTAGTTTTATTCCTACTCGTGAGGAGGAGATGGAACACTCCCCTATAACAATAGACAACCTCTGGAGACTCACTTCCTGGGTTTCGCCAACCGGCATTGAAGAGGGAATCCGTAAAACAAGGGATTTTTGTAAAGGAGTTGATAAATGACCACGCCTCAGAATATTTCTTCACATTATGACCGACCTGACATTTCCTTCATCGTGCCCTGTTACAATGAAGAAGAGAGCATCAAATATACTATTTCCAGGTTGCTCACTGCATTTGAAAAAGCAGGCCACCATCTTGAGCTAATCGCCGTTGATAATGGATCGTCTGACCGAACTGGTGGGATCATTAAAGAGGTTGCAACTCAAAGTAAATCCGTGGTCTACCATCAGGTAGAGAAAAACGAGGGTTATGGGAATGGGGTACTGAGTGCAATTCCAGTTTGCACAGCTCCATGGATAGGTATAATCCATGCTGACGGACAGGTAGACGCTGAAGATGTAGTCAGACTTTACGAGTCAGCAATTGCGACTAACGGAAAGGTTTTAGCTAAGGTGCGGCGACGCTTCCGAATGGATGGGATTCTACGAAAAATCGTCTCCGTTACCTATAACCTTTTCTTTCGGCTACTCTGGCCACGCATTCAGTCAATCGATATCAATGGAACCCCTAAGATTCTGCCACGCGATTTACTTATGTCCATGCAACTTAAATCAAAAGGATGGTTTCTTGATCCTGAGATTATGATCAAGGCACATTACATGGGTCTCAGGATACTTGAATTCAATGTTTTCGCTCGGATGAGAGGTAGCGGTCTCTCCCACGTTCGTATTGGAGCACTTTGGGAGTTTTTCCGGAAACTCCTTATTTACCGCTTCTCAAAAGAAATCGCTTTGTGGAAACAGTATCCGAATAAGAA
>ERZ1292633.3692-Hain-H41-02um-R1-3692-length-14698-cov-4_pt1 | contig 14698 bp, 14 predicted proteins | sample MGYA00564406_ERZ1292633 | MGnify/ENA primary metagenome ERZ1292633 (study PRJEB36523, sample SAMEA6512639) | groundwater metagenome | collected 2019-01-08 | study: AquaDiva: Metagenomics assemblies of 32 groundwater samples
GCGCGCCGCCATAGCTCTCGCTCTTCATTGGTGACGCGTCGTCGCCTCACTGTTTGGACGCCATTGGAAGCTTTTCGGCTATTTTCGTCGGAAGCAGCACGTACATTTCGCCGAGTTCATTGAACCCGCCAGCAACGTCGCCGGCGAGCGGCCCGCTGCCGACAAAAATATCGCCTCTCACCGGGCCTTTTATGGCGCCGCCCGTGTCTTGGGCTATCAGCAGGCGCCGGACCGGCTCCTTGTTTTTATCGGGCTGGCCGTCGATTGAAATCCACACTGGCGCGCCATAGGCGACATAGGCCGGATCGATCGCGAGTGAGCGCCCCGGCGTCAACTGCGCGCCTTCCGCGCCGGGAGGGCCGAGATTCTGATCAGGCAGCGCATCGAGAATGCGGAAGAAAACAAATGACTGGTTCGTCTCCCGTACTTTTCGCGCCTCGCTGTCAGTCGCGGCGCTAAGCCAGTCGCGTATCGACTTCATGCTGACAGCGTCGCGGGTCAGCGCGCCCTTGTCGATCAGCGTCCGACCAATTGCCGTATATTGCCGCCCATTGGCGCCGTCATAGCCGACGCGAACTTCACCGGAGGGGAGCGAGAGGCGCCCGGATCCTTGTATTTGCAGAAAGAACAGATCGGTCGGGCGCATCCACGCGAGCACGCGGGCGCGGCCGACGATTGCGCCAGCGTTGATCGCCGCATGATCCGGATACGGATCAAGAACGCCGCCATTGAGGCGGCCGGCGACGCGTTGACCTGTAAGTTCCGGTCTGAAACGCCCTAGATCGACTGTTACAAGATCTTCCGGACGCGCATAAACTGGAGCCGAATAGACCGCAGTTCGCTCGGGGCTCGCCTCATAAAACGGTTCAAAATAGCCTGTGAACCTCCCCAAAGGCGCATGCCTTTCCGGCTCCCCTACTGCGATCCCGCCCGGTTTCGGCGTCAGCCGCGCGTAAATGCGCACCGGGCGAAAGTGATATTCGTAAAAGGCGCGGACCGCGCTCGTTTTGGCATTTGCATCGGCGTAAGGTTGGGCGAGAACGCGCGGCCCCTCCTGGCAAGCTGAACGCCAGTCGCCGGCGACGCCCGCTGACGCGACCAGCAAAGACGACGCATCACCCACGGGCGCATCATCAGGCAATTGCGACAGACGCTCACACGATCGAATAAACGCCGGCAGACTTGCGTCCGTCTCATCAAGCCGCCATCCGCTCAGATCGGAAAAATCCGCGCGCTCAAAAATCGCGCCGGCCAGCTCAAAATCATCATCCGAGTAAATCGCCGGTCGTCGGCTGATCACCCCCGTCAGGGAATAGGCGATGGCGCCGATCGCAATCAGCAGAGCGGCGACCAAAGCCACCGCCAGCGCTTTATCTGAAACTTGTCGCAAAAACCCTCCCCCCGCAAATCGGCGCGCTGGTCAGGCGCCGCCAGTCGCCACTAGCATCCAATTCGGATCGCTCGCGTTAATCGATCGAGAGAACGTCCAGCGATCCCTGACAAGGTCAATGCGGGCGGCGTCTCCGTCGACGATCACGCCGTTCTTGTCGTAAGTTGCGCGAACCTGATTTGAGAGGAAATCCGTCACCGCGATCAGGGAGCCGGCCTCGACGCGGGCGGCTGCGATTTTCGCGTTCTCGATCCCGACGAATTTCAGATCCGCGCGGTGTCCAGATGCATCGCGAGCGGCGACAGCCGTTCGAAAGGCCTCAAACACTGACGGGCTGAGAAACCGGCGAATGCTTTTAAGATCGCCGGACGCGAACGCCTCGACGATCAGTTCATAAGCGCCGCGAGCGCCGTCCAGAAAGACGCGTTCATCAAATGCCGGATCAGCAAGCCGAAGCGGCTCGGCGGCGACAGAGACCGGCGGCAGGGGTTTTGCCGGCGGCGCCTCTTCGTCGATCACGCGCGTTTCCGGCGGCGGCTTGACGCGCTGCAATCCTTCAACGTCGCGCTGGCGCTCCCCGCCGGTTTTCGCGCCGAGAACCGAATAGAGCCGGTAGGCGATGAACCCGGAAAGCACGATGAAGATGATGATCGTTAGGTCCATGTCGCCGCTTTGGTTTCCGATGGTGTCGTCGCCAGCAATATCCGCTTGAGCCGGCAGCCTATCCTGCTCGCACTATATAGGTCGGAATATGATAAAAACACCAATACCGGCGCCCAGGACCGCCCATTTCTGCGGCATCCCGCAATTTAACCGGGTTTCACCGGAGGCGCTGCGGGTTGCCGCCCGGATCGTCGGCGTGTATGACGCGCCCCTTAAAAGCGGCAATGGTGGTGACGATGTCGGAAACGACGCCAAACGGCACGGGTGAAGCACAAGGCGGCAGCCAGCCGGGCCTTCGCGTTCTCGCCCAGTATCTTAAAGATCATTCATTCGAAAACCCTCGTGCGCCGGCGAGCTTCCGCGAGGGAGACGCGGCCCCCGCCATGGAGGTCAATGTCGATGTCAATGCGCGCGGTTTCGGCAGCGGGCAATTTGAGGTCGAATTGTCGGTCTCAGCGCGCGCACGCCGCGGTCAGGACATCGTCTTCGTCGTCGAGACAACTTATGCTGGCGTCTTTGAAATCAGCAATGTGCCGGATGCCCAGATCGAGCCGATCTTGCTGATCGAATGCCCGCGCCTGCTTTTCCCGTTCGCCCGCCAGATCGTCGCCGAAACTACCAGCGCCGGAAATTTTCCGCCGGTGATGCTGGATCCGATTGATTTCTTGGGCATCTATCAGCGCAATCTTTCAGCTCGCGCGGAAAAGGCGCAGGTTACGGCGAACGCATAAATCGTCAGTCTGATCCAGATTGGGTTATCCAAAAGTCGTGTCGCCAACCGTGGACTAGCGATTGGTTTTGTCGCCCGGTCGTTCCGAAATCGTCCGCATTTTGCAGAACCGCGCTCTAGCGGGCCGATGTGGCGCGCCCTCACGCACGAAACCATTTTAGACTTTCTAGGAACGAGTCTGGCGGCCTGCCCAGAAGCTCTGAGGTCCAAGTTCCTTTTCGACAAACGTCGAATGCGCCGTCGCTTCTTCCGGCGTGAGAAGGCGTCCGATCGCCTGCGGCCGGCTGCGGGTCCTGCGCACTTTCTTTTCCTGGAGTGCCGTAGCGGTCGGCCCTTCCACCGCGAAATCGAGCCCCGCCTGCAATCCGCCCGTCAGCTCGATATAAACTTCCGCGAGCAGCCGGGAGTCCAGCAGCGCACCGTGTCCGTCGCGTTCGCGCTGGCGCGTGTCGACGCCAAACCGCGAGCAAAGAGCGTCAAGGCTTGCCGGCGATCCCGGGAATTTCCGCCGCGCAAGGTGCAGCGTATCGACGATGCTATTCGCCAACGCCCCCATGCCGGCGGCGGCGAGTTCCGCGTTCATGAAGGGCACGTCGAAAGAGATCCCGTTATGGGCGATCAATTCGGCGTCCCCGATAAAATCGACAAAGGCCTTCCCGACTTTGATATCCGCAAATACCGGGAAATCTTTCAGGAAAGCTTCCGAGAGGCCGTGAACCTTGAAAGCGCCTTCCGGCATATCGCGTTCCGGATTGACATAGGTATGGAAGGTCTTGCCCGTCAGCGCGCCGCGAACAAGCTCCACGCCGCCGATTTCAACGATCCGGTGACCTTCATCAAACCGGAATCCCGTAGTTTCGAGATCGAAAACAACTTGCCGCATGAGCGCCTTTTACCCTCATTCGCCGCCGCATCAACGCGATGTGGAAAATTGCGCAACCCGCTTCATCGCTTTACATACCGCCCATACCAGTCGAGGTAGCGTTCAAGCCGGTCCTTGATGAAGCTTGGTCTGTCGATTGAGTGATCTTCGCCCGGATAAACGACCAACTCGGTCGGGACTCCAAGGCGTTTCAAAGCCTGATACAGCTGCTCAGAATTGACGACCGGGACATTCCAGTCGTCCTTGCCGCCGATAACGAGCGTCGGCGTCGTCACCTTCGCGACATCGTAAAACGGCGTTATCTTCTCCCAGCCGTCGCGATTCTCCCAAGGGAGACCAAGTTCGGTCTCCCATTCGAGCTGATAGATATCGTGGCCGTAATTGCCGATATAGATGACTTCGCTTGCGCCGGAAATCGCCGCCTTGAAGCGGTTCGTTTTGGTGATGACGTGATCGGTCAAAATGCCGCCGTAAGACCATCCGCCGACGACAAGCCGTTTTTCATCGACAATGCCACGCGCCGCTGCGTCATCCGTCGCCGCCATGACATCGCCAAAATCCACTCCGCCCCAATCGGCAAAGAGGGCCGCCGCGAAGTCCTGCCCCCAGCCGGTTGATCCGCGCGGATTTGGCATGATGACGGCGTAACCATTCGCTGCAAAAAATTGCGCTGTGCGGTCGAACGAGTGATCGTACTGGCCTGTCGGGCCGCCATGAATGAACAGAAAGCCGGGCGCTTTTTTGCGTCCGTTAACTGGCGGGTAAATGAACCCTTGAACAGTTGCGCCATCGAAGCTCTTGAACGTGACATTGAGCGGCGTTGAAAACTTCACTCCTTTTAACGCGGCGTCATTGATCCAGGTCGCCTGCGTCAGCTTACTGTCCGTATAAAGAAATATCTCGCTTGGAAGATCCGGCCGGCTCACCGGCGCGGCGATTGCGCCGGAGGGGTGCAGGTCGAATTCGAAAACGGTGTCGGCGCCGGCGATCAGAGGCTGCGCTTGACCGGTTGAAAGCGAGATCACGGCGACTTTTTGTTCAGCGTTGTCTTCGACCGTCGCGATGACGCTATCGCCAGACGCCGTAAAACGCGGCCTGTCTATATTCCGATCGAGGCTTTGCGTGACGAGGCGGGCGTCTCCTCCCGCAGCATCAATGATAGCAAGGTGGTTTGTTGCGTACCAAAGGAGCTTCGGAGCAACCGACGAGACATAGGCGATGTGCTTGCCATCGGGGCTCCACGACGGCGCGCGATCTGGGCCTTCATTCGTCGTCAGCTTTCGAAGCTTCGCGCCTTTCACCTTGGGGTCTGAAGAAACGACCCAGATATCGGTATTATAATTCCCGTCAGGCTCCGGCGTCCGGTTGCTGACAAAGGCGATTTCAGCGCCGTCCGGACGCCACTGCGGCTCGGCATCCTCAAAATCGCCGGAAGATATCTGCGCTGGCGCGCCACCCCGCTCGGCCAGCACATAAATGTGCGCGCGCGAGCGATCAAGATAACCGACGCCGTCCTGTTTGAACTGCCGGCGATCCATTATCCACGGGCGCGCCTTTTCATCTTCGCCGCCCTCCCGGGCGAGCCGCGCTTCTTTCGCAGCGGCCGATTCATCGCGAATGACGAGGAGCATCCGGTCGCCCGACGGCGACCACAAATGCGATTCGACCCCCTGTGGCGCGTTCGAATAACGCAGCGCGTCGCCTCCTTTCAGATCGAGCGTATAAACCTGAGGCGCGGCGTTAGCGTCCTGATCGACGCGCGCGGCGATGAAGGAAAGGTATTTCCCGTCGGGGCTCCATTGCGGGTCGAAGGCGGAATAGTTTTCCGCCGTCATGCGGCGCGTTTGCGATCCGTCGCTAGTCACGACAAATATGCTGGAGCGCTTCTCGTCCTTGTCGAGATCGTTTCTTGTTTCGACAAAGGCGATATTTCTGCCGTCCGGACTTATTCTCGGCGCGGAGACTTCCTTGATCGAAAGCACGTCGTCGAGCGTGAAGTCGCGGGCATTAACAGGAGCAAGCAGCGCCGGCAGAATCATCACTCCCGCCGTAATAAATTTCCACATGTCCATAAGCCTCTCGTTTTATGAATCACTCATTCAGGAGAGCTGCAATTTCTTCGCGCTTCTCAAGCAGGGCGATGCGGCCCTTTTCGATAAATTCATCGGCGCGATCGAACGCATTAGGAAGCGCATCGCGCATGTCCGGCGTCAGATGCAGATCGGGCGGAGCAGTCTCCGCGCGCATTCGCGTCAGATGCATCTGGAAAATATCGATGGCGGCATAAGCGGTTTCGAAAAGCTGGGGCTTTGCCTGAGCGCGCGCTTTGGCGATGGCCATTTGCCGATCGATGCGGCTGCGGGTTTCTTCGATGAATTTAGTGACCGTTCCCGAGAACGTCTCATCCGACGCATACTGATGCGGGGCATCGAGCGCCGGCACGCCGGCCGGCGGCGGATTGAAGCGGGAAAGGACCCGCGGATTTGCGTTGAGATCGACCGAGATCACAATATCGGCGCCAAGATAACGCGCGAGCGACACCGGGGCGGGATTGGCGACGGCGCCATCGACCAGCCAGCGCGACCCTCGTTGCACGGCGTGAAACAGAACAGGGATTGCGCTTGATGCGCGCGCCGCATCAATGACCGACCCTTGGGTGATCCAGACCTCTTCGCCGGTTCCAAGATCGGCCGCGACCGCGCCGAACTTCACCGGCAGATCCTCAATATTCTTGTCAAAAGCGTTGAACGCTTCAAACGCCGGGCCGGTGTCTATCAGCCCGCCGCGATTGACCCAGAAATTGAAGGCGCCGATCGCCGATAACGGCGACAATTCCCTGCCCCATGCTTCGAATTCTTCAAGCGCGCCAACAAGATATGCGCCGCCGACAAGCGCGCCGACCGAGCAACCGGCAATGATGTCGGGCCTGACGCCAATCTCGCCGAGGGCGCGCAGAACGCCGACATGCGCCCATCCGCGCGCCGCGCCAGAACCTAGCACCAGTCCAAGCTTTCTCGTCATCCGGGAGCCAAACCCTCGGTAAGGAAGTGTTAATCCGCATATTGGCCCGCCTTCGCCTTCGCTTCAACCATCGTCCTTTCAGGGTAGCTTAACCATAAAGCGCGATTTTGCTCTTCGGGGAAAAGGCTGGAGCGCCATGGATCTGATGAAATCATCGCTGTTTGCGAACCTTGCGGGCCGTCTTCAGTTTCTTGCCGCGCGCACCAATGTCGTTGCCGAAAATATCGCCAACGCCGACACGCCCGGCTATGTCGCTCGCGACCTTAAGGCGCCTGATTTTTCAAGCCGCGTCAGCGCCCACGCGCTGAAGATCACCAACCCGCGCCATATCGCGGCGGCGCCGGGCGCCGCCGCTGCCGTCCGCCCGCATCTCGCTCCGGACGGCGAGGCGTCGCTAAACGGCAATAAAGTCTCGGTCGAGACGCAAATGATGAAACTTTCCGAGACGCGTATGGATTACCAGCTCGCTTCCAGCGTTTACCGCAAGGGCGTCGAGCTCATTCGTCTCGCCGCTCGCGGCGGCAGATAGGAGATAGGCTATGGACGATCTTAACACCGCGCTGGCGATTTCCGCGTCCGGCATGAAGGCTCAGTCGGGGCGCATACGAATTGTCGCTGAGAATCTCGCCAACGCCAACTCTACCGCTTCGGCGCCAGGCCTTGATCCCTATCGCCGACAAGTTCCTGTATTTTCGACTTATCTCGACAACGACGCGGACGCCAATATGGTCCGCATGTCGCGCATCGAGCTTGACCCGACCGCCTTCGCGTTAAAATTTGATCCGTCGCATCCGGCGGCGAATGCGGAAGGCTATGTGCAACTGCCGAACGTCAATCCGCTTATCGAGATGATGGATCTGCGCGAAGCGCAGCGCAGTTATGAAGCAAATCTTGGCGCCCTTGATCAGGTCCGTTCGATGGCGGCGGCGACACTGAGAATTCTGGAGTAACCGATGTCGATCGATGCCATTCGCGCCGCTCAGGCCTACGCGCAAGCTGCAAGAACGGCGGCGTCGGCGCCCACAGACGGGCTCGGCGATGCGGCAAAACCCAATTTCGGCGAGATGGTGAAATCGGCGATCTCCGATACGGCCGTGTCGCTGCAAACTGGAGAAAATGCGGCGGCGCAGGTTGCAAATGGCGAGGCCAATCTCGTCGATGTCGTCACCGCCATATCTGCGGCCGAAGCAAGCCTTGAAACCGCTCTCGCGGTCAGGAATCGCATCATCGAGGCCTATCAGGAAATCATGCGGATGCCGATCTAAACGGCTTGCGCCGCCGCGTAGGCCGAGGCCCACGCCCATTGGAAGTTGTAGCCGCCCAGCCACCCGGTGACATCGACCGTCTCGCCGATGAAAAAAAGGCCGGAGACGGATTTTGCTTCCATGGTTTTGGAATACAAGCTCTCAGTATCGACCCCGCCGAGGGTTACTTCCGCCGTTCTATATCCCTCGGAGCCGGACGGCTTGATCGTCCAGCAGTGAACTTTATCAGCTGCTGTCTTCAATTTTTCATCCGACCAATCCGCCAGGTTTCCGCCCCACTTTTCCAGCTCGCACATTTTTTGCGCAAATCTCTTTGGCAGGATTTCACCAAGGGCCGTCTGAAACGCGACCTTGCCTCGCGCATCACGACGGGATTTCAGCGTGCGGAAGATATCGCACGCAGGAGCGCAATCGATGGCAAGCAAATCACCTTCGCGCCAGTAGCTTGAAATCTGAAGAATTGAGGGGCCCGAAAGACCGCGATGGGTGAATAACAGCCCTTCGCGAAAAGTCGGCGGGTAATTGCGCCCTCGCTTTTCAGCGGCGCTAGCTGGGGAACACGCAACCGAAGCGTCAATCGACACGCCGGAGAGGCCTTTCGCGACCTCCTTAATATCGCCCTCGAAAGTCAGCGGAACCAAAGCGGGGCGAGGTTCAACGACAGCAAGGCCGAATTTTGTTGCAAGCTTGTATCCAAAATCCGTCGCGCCAATTTTAGGGATCGATTTACCCCCTGTGGCGATTACAAGAGACGGCGCCGATAACGGGCCGTTATCCGTTTCGACCCGGAACCCGTTGGGCGTTTTATCGACCGATGTTACAGTGACGCTCGTCCGAAGGGTTACGCCTTCCTCGCGGCACCCTGAAACCAGCATATCGATGATCTGTTGGGCGCTGCCGTCGCAAAAGAGCTGTCCGAGTTTTTTTTCATGCCAGGCGATGTTGGCGGCGCTAACTCGTTCCAGAAAATCATTAGGGGAAAAAGCGCTTAAGGCGGAAATGCAGAATTTGGGATTTCGGGAGATGAAATTTTCCGGCTTCGCATGGATGTTCGTAAAGTTACAGCGCCCGCCGCCTGAGATGCGGATTTTTTCCCCGAGCTTATCGGCGTGATCGATTGCGATGATCCGACGGCCGCGGCGAGCCGCTTCCCACGCGAAAAATAACCCGGCGGCGCCGGCGCCGATGACGATAGCGTCAAATTTTTCGTCAGTCGCCTGCATGGCGTCCTCCATCAAGACCGCTTCTAGCGACAGCTTTGGCGGGAAGGAATGGCGCTGGGCGGCTCGTGCCTCATATGGGTGAAGCTGAGCATTAAGGCCTCCTTAATTCTTCTCTTATCGCGCCCTTAACCATGCGCCCGGCAAAATGTGCCGAGCTGGATTAGGGGATTTTCGATGACGGGCGCTGAGCTGCTCGACCTTGCGCGCGAAGGGTTTTGGGTGACGCTTCTGGTTGCGGGACCGGCGATGATCGCGGGTCTGACCGTTGGCCTTGGCATCGCGCTCATTCAGGCGTTGACACAGGTGCAGGAGATGACGCTTGTCTTCGTTCCGCGCATTATCGTCATGTTCCTCGTGATCGCCGTGACGCTGCCCTTCATGGGGGCGACGCTCGGGCGGTTTGCGACCAAGATTTTTGCAATCATCGCCGGCGGCGATCTCCCGTGACGGCGCCTGGCGTCTACTCGACCGCTGATCTGCTGGCGGCGCTTCCGGTCGACGCGGTCGTTGCCTTTGCCGTGCTGACACGTGTCGCGGCGATGATGATGACAGCGCCCGCTTTTGGCGATTTCACGCTAAGTCCTCGCATCCGGCTTGCGATCGCGCTCGCAGTTACTGCAGCGCTCGCGCCCGCTGTTGAAACCTATTTCCCGAAAATCGCGGCGGCCCCGGACGCCTATGCAATTTCCACCCTGATCGCCGGGGAGGCGGCGATCGGACTGTTTCTCGGTCTTGTCGCCCGGGTGATTGCGTCGGCGCTGAATGTTGCGGGTCAGATCATCGCGATGCAGATGGGCCTGTCGCTCGCGCAGGTTTTCGACCCATCGCAGGAGACGCAAGGCGCCATCATCGGCGGCTTTCTTGCGGTGCTCGGTACGACGATGATCTTTGCGACCGACATGCACCATCTTCTGCTCGCGGCGCTGCGCGATTCCTATCTTCTCTTTGCGCCCGGCGGCGCAATATCTGTCGGCGACATGGCTGAGACGATCATCGGGACTTTGTCATTTGCTTTTTCTCTCGGCGTCAGGCTCGCGGCGCCTTTTATCGTCTTCGGCCTCGTCTTCTATGCAGGGGCCGGCATCTTGAATCGGCTGATGCCGCAGGCTCAGGTCTTCTTCATGCTGATGCCAGCAAACCTCATTCTTGGTCTCATGCTTTTGATGCTGACGACCGGCCTGATGATGACCACGTTTCTCGGCGCTTTCGAGGGACGTCTGAGCCTTTTCATCCGGTGATGCGATGGCGGAAGCCCCCGACCAGCATCAGCGCACCGAAGAACCAACGCCCAAACGACTTGATGAAGCGCGCAAAAAAGGCGACGCGCCGCGAAGTCAGGAGATTGTCGCGACTGTAATGATCGGCGCTGCGGGTCTTGCTTTGTGGCTTTTGGCGGGTCCTACGGCGAATTCCCTGTCGGCGACAGGCGCGTCGTTCCTCGATCATCCGCATCAATTCGCCGTTGACGGTGACAGTCTGCAACGCCTTTTCCTGGCGATTGCGGTCAAGGCTGGGGCGCCGCTCGCCGGACTTGCTTTATTGTTTGTCGTCGCGGCGCTGGTCGCAAATGCGGGTCAGGCGCTTCCGGTCATCGCCCCCGACAAAATCAAACCGCAATTGAATCGCCTGTCGCCCGCGGAGGGCGCCAAACGGCTGTTCGGCGCAGTTGCCCTCGTCAACTTCGCCAAAGGCGTCGGCAAAATCGTCATTGTCGGCGGCGTTTTGGTTTTCGCCATGTGGCCTGACAGAGAACGCCTTGTCGGCCTGCCGAACGCCGATATGCGCTCGATCCTTGCTGTCGCCGGTTCCGAAGTCGGCAAATTGATCGCCTCGGCGGTCGCGGCGATGTCGGTAATTGCGGCGCTCGATTACGCCTGGGTGCGGCGCGAATGGAAGAAGCGCCTTCGCATGACCAAAGAAGAAATCCGGCGCGAAATGAAAGAATCGGAAGGCGACCCTCAGATCAAAGGCCGCCAGCGCCAGCAACGCGAGACACGCGCGCGCCGCCGCATGATGAGCGCGGTCAAGGATGCAACCGTCCTCATCATGAACCCGACCCACTTTGCCGTCGCCCTAAAATACAATGCGAATGCAGGCTCCGCGCCTCTTTGCGTCGCCAAGGGCCTCGACGACCTCGCTTTGCGCCTGCGCGCCGCCGCATCGGAAGCCGGCGTACCGGTTATCGAAAATCCGCCGCTCGCGCGCGCGCTCTATGCCGTTGTCGAAATCGAGGAAGAAATTCCGGTTGAGCATTATGAAGCGGTCGCGAAAGTCATCGGATTCGTGATGGGCAAGTCGAAGACCCGGCCCTCCACCCTGTAGTTCTGTGTAGTTCTGTCAAAAAATACACGGCCGATCAGGCGCTTGGCTTGTGGCGCCCTTGGCCGAGTCGCTCCATAGTCAATCGTTTTTCCCTTTGAGCGAGCTAGAAGCCCTGTGACCGCAATTCCAGCCCCTACCGACGACCTGTCGCAACCCGGCGCTGGAGCGCGCGAGACGGCCGATACCGCGCCGCGCCCGCCCGGCGCCGACGATATTGCCGCGATGATGCGCGATGCGGAGGAGCGGGCGCGCGAAAGGCTCGAAAAAACTCAATCCGACCGCACGCAAAAACACGCACGCCTGTTTCAGCATGCGCTGCTGGGCGCTTTGTGGGGAGGGCTTGCCGTCGCGTCGGCTATGGCCGCCTATGTACTCGCAACCGGCGCGTTCGGTGCGACCGGCATCGTGCTCGGCGTTGTCATTGGCGCGCTGGCGATAGTTTTTCTTCTTGCCGCATTCCGCCCAACCCCTTCGGCCATGCTCGCGAGCGCGGCGATGAAACGGGTTTCCGGTCGCTCGGCCGGCGATGCGGCGCAGCTCGCCGGGGCCGACATGCTGCAAAGCCTCGCGCTCTCAGAGCGCGTGCTTGACGCCGACCCGGATGCGCGCCTCATCACGCGATCGGACGGGGTCGTCATTTACGCGAACGCCGCCTATTTCGCGCTGGCGCGGGAAGCGGGCGTCATGGGCCTCGCGGGCCTTCCGCCCCGCATCGACCGCCTTTTCGCGCAGCAAGGCGCCGAAGCGACAAAAGTCTTTCGCCTTTGCCGCGCCGCGAAAAGCTCGGCCGAAGCGACCGAGATTATCTACCAGCAGATCGGCCTTGAGGGCGGCGGCGCACGGCGTCGCTTTGAAGTGACGACGCGCGCGATTGAGCCGTCACGGGAGTATGTGGTCTGGCGTTTGCGCGAACTTCCTGTTGAAGAAAACGAGCATGATGTGCTCGCGGCGTCTTACGCTGATTTTCCCCGGCCAGTCTTCGCGCTCGAAAAATCCGGCCAGATCGCCTGGGCCAATGCGGCCGCGCGCAAAGCGCTGGGGCTGGCGCGTCACGAGCTTCATCATATCGATGACGTTATTCTTGGCGAATCCGGGGATGTCGTGCGCGCGCTGTGGCGGGCGGATGGAACTCCCTCGCCCGCTGAAATCCGGCGGCGCGACGCGGATCCTGTCGATGCAAGTTTTTGCGCCTTTCGCCGAGGCGGCGTCGGCGAGGGATTTGTTTGCGTCGAGATGACGGTGATCGAAGAGGCGGCGGACCCCGAGGCGCCGGCAATGTCGGGCGACATTTCGGAAGCCCCTTTCGGACTTGCCGTCATCGAGGGTGAAATCGGACGCGACGCGCGCATCATCGACTCGAACAAAACCTTCACTGATGTGTTCGACGGGGTGAAGAAGAACACGCCGCTCGCCCGCGTCTTTTCAACGGAAACGATCGAGGAAATCTCCGCCGAAATCCGTCGCAAGGCGTCTTCGGGCGGTGCGCCGCAAGTCATCGACGCTGCGATCGGAACGGGCCCTGCTGCGCGCACCTATGGCGTTTACGCGCGTCCCGTAAAGCGCCGGCGCGGCGGCTACGGCGTCCGGCGGACGTTTCTCTACACAATCGACGTCACCGACCGCAAACGCATGGAGCAAGATCACGCGCAGGATCAGAAGCTAAAAGCGATCGGCTTTATCGCCGGCGAGGTCGCGCATGATTTCAACAATCTCCTGCAAGTCATCCAGGGAAATTGCGAGCAGCTGATGTTGCGCCACCCTGCTGGCGATCCCGCCTATCAGGACCTCGTTCTTATCCGGGAGAACGCTCAGCGCGCGGCGAACCTCACAAAGCAGCTCCTCGCCTATTCGAGAAAGCAGACGCTCACCCGCAAAGTGCAGTCGATCACCGATATTCTGCTCGACTTCTCGCGTTTCCTCGATCGCGCTGTCGGCGAGAAAGTGAAACTCGAACTGGTCAATGGCCGGGGCCTTCCCAATGTAAGGGTGGATCGCAACCAGCTTGAGACCGCAATGATGAATCTCGCCATCAACGCGCGCGACGCTATGGCCCCGAACGGCGGCAAGCTGACGGTCCGGACAAAGCTTCTTCCAGCCGCCGATGTCGAGGCGATGCGAATTCCAGGTCTCGTCGCGCAAGACCATGTGATGATTGAAGTTGCCGACACCGGCCCCGGCGTTCCGGCTGAGATCGTTGAAAAGATTTTCGATCCGTTCTTCACAACAAAGGAAGAAGGCAAAGGAACCGGCCTTGGCCTGTCCACCGTGCACGGCATTATCGGGCAGATGGGTGGCGCGATCAGCGTCGAGAACGCGGCCGAAGGCGGCGCAGTTTTCAGAATTTGCCTGCCTGCCCATCAAGGCGGTCTAGACGAGGATGAGGCCCCGGCGCCAGCACCGTCGCCGTCCGGCGACTATTCCGGCACTGGACGCATTCTTGTCGTTGAAGATGAAGACCCGGTCCGGGCGTTCGTCGTCGCAACGCTTGAACGGTCAGGCTATGAAGTGACGCCGGCGGAAGATGGCGTGGCGGCGCTTGAAATCCTCAAGGAAGATCAGGATTTCGATCTTATCGTCACCGATGTCATGATGCCGGAAATTGACGGCCCGTCACTTATTCAAAAGGCGCGCGCCGATTTCGGCATCAGTTCGTCCGTCATTTTCATGTCCGGCTATGCCGAGGCGGCGGTTCGGGATCAAATGGATCAGATCGGCGGCATCGCCTATATCCAAAAGCCGTTTCCTATGGCGGAACTTGGCGCAAGAGTGAAAGACGCTCTGCAGGCGCGGGCGAGCGCCAAGTCTTGAAGCGATGCTTTCGCGCTTTCAGTGTTGCCCATGAACCCGCAAGTTATCGCCTTGTCGTGATGATAGTCAGACGCGATTCTTGAATCCCGTCTGACTATCGACCATCCCAAAAGTCGGCATATCACCAGCCGCACTGGCGGCCGGCGTTTTCAGTTTCCAGATATTCCATCAGAGGCTGGAAGTAGGCGACGATCGCCGAGCCGTCCATCTGACGGCTGCCCGTGAACGCTTCAAGCGCGTCGGGCCAGGGTTTCGAAGCTCCCATTTCGAGCATGGCGTTAAACTTCTCGCCAACCTCTTTCGATCCGTAGAAGGAACAGCGATGGAGAGGGCCCTTCCATCCGATCTGATCGCAGGCGGCCTTGTAGAACTGGAACTGCAGAATGCGCGCCA
>ERZ1292633.3694-Hain-H41-02um-R1-3694-length-14690-cov-20_pt1 | contig 14690 bp, 19 predicted proteins | sample MGYA00564406_ERZ1292633 | MGnify/ENA primary metagenome ERZ1292633 (study PRJEB36523, sample SAMEA6512639) | groundwater metagenome | collected 2019-01-08 | study: AquaDiva: Metagenomics assemblies of 32 groundwater samples
CCTGCAGCAGCACAAGACCTTCCGGACTCATGGGATCGGTGACGGGAATCTCACGGGCGCGCGCAAACGCCTGGATCTCAGGCGAAACGCCGAGCATCCTGGCATCCATGACAACCTGGCGAACCGGGTCATAAAACGAGATCATCGCCCGATCGTACTGCAGATCGTTGGTTAGAGCCTCCAGCACCTTCTGCATCAACGCCTCTCGATCCAGCGTCGAGCTAAACAGCAATCCGGTTTGGTGGAGGGCCGTTAGCTGAGCCACTTTTCGGCGCAGTTCGACGCGCGTCTGCTCCTGCTCTAGATACGCTTCACGCAATTCCTCATGCCGCGACTCCAGGAACATAATCTGCTCCTGAATCAACGACTCGCGTTGCTGGCTCTCCAGACGAAGATGGCGATTGCTCACCATATTCGCGGCAAGTATGGGTACCAATCCGAGAAGTATGACTTCCCCCCAGCTTGCGCTGGAATTCATCACGCGGAGCCCAGACGCCAAAGCCAGTCCTGCTAGCGCGCCATAGATCAACCAAGCCACATGCCGCTGCGATGGTGTAATATCAGCTGCTGCATGGATCAGCGAGACCCCTATCCTTCGTTCGCTCTGCGCCACCTTCGATGGAGCGCCCTCAGCTTCTTCCCGTGAATGGAATACCTGCCGTCGAACCTGCTGCGACCGATCGTCTCCCGGTCCTGCAACCACCTGCCAGACTCTGCGCCACCAAAGGCCCTGTCTCTCTCCCTCCCAACAAATGACCCATTGGCACCATTCGTCGTCATTCGCAATACAGGATAGTTCCGTCAAAGAGGCCGGTGGCAGACCATGAACGCGAACCGGCACTGCCGCCATAATGCCTTGAGCAGCCTGACACATCAGATGCGCGCATCGTCTTCGATAAGGACCGAACTGTTGGAGGGCACGTTCGGAAAATTTCATTGCCAGAGTCGCCGTGGCCGGCGTCACCTCGACCACTCGAAATTCGAGTGAGCCGGATGCAAACTTATTCCCGAAATAGGGAAACATCCCGTAAATCTGTTGTAGTGAAAACGGCCTGGCAAGTACCTGCATGATCGACGACGCCTTCTCCATCCCACCAAGATATGCAAAGCGAGGATCGTCGGACATGCGCTCGCAGAACTCATACAGATAGGATGTGAACTCGCAGGTGTAGCTGTTCCATGCATTCTTCAGAAAATCCGGCGTCACATGATAGACCGGATCTTTGATGCGCTGATTCAATAGACGACAGAGATCCTCGACTGCCTGACTCCCGGCTGCGGTTCCACGCTCACGAGCCAGCGACGTCTCAAGATAGACGACGACAGCCCTGATACTCATCCCGCTCAGATCTCTGATCCTGTGTCCCTGCTCGTCCAATCCAAATGGACGGAACTCCATGATCTCTCGCTCAAGAATCGTGCGGTTCTTCGGCAAGAGTTCAAAATCAAAATGCGTCTTGAGTTCAACCTCGTCCGTCACGCTACTGCTCATGGTCACTCAGTCCCCTTGCCATCCCACCTGCGATTCTCCCAAATCCCCCACATGCAGCGCTTAGTGCGCTCTTCCTCATAAGAGCCTTCGTCGATGGCGCGCAAGTCTACATAGGGACACTATTGGAATGCAATACGAACTATAATATAAATACGATCAATAAATGATGGCATTTCTAAATAAGTTAACTCATTATTTATCCGCACCATTTTAAATGGTGGCATTACAGGAGGACAGGTCTCTGGACAGGCTGGCGGACTGAAGAAGAATGATTGTGATAGCAGAAAGAACGGATGAGACGCTCTGGGAGATGCGCCTGCCTTCGATCCGTAAAAGGTGAAAGGTTAAATGGAGAGGTTTCAGAGAAAGAGCAGTCGACAATCCTACGTTTCACCTTTCACTGCTCTTGAGAGCGAAGCGAGAACGCCGCGCGGGAAAGGGCACGTCCATGGACAAAGAGGTTGTTCTGGTAGCCTAGGGCAGGCGGGTGAAGTAGCCGCGAGGCTTGGCGGTTGAAGAAAGCGACTTTCAGCTTCTGCTAGTGCTTGATCGACCGCTTGAGTTTCTTTTCGACACTTGCAACCTTACTCTGCAATCTGCCCGCGTGGCCTTTTCGATAGTCGACTTTGATCGTGCAGGAAATGCGGCCGCAATCTTTCTTCATCCGTGCATAACACTTTTTGACGACAGCAAATACCTCATCCCACTCCCCTTCTAGCACCGTCCCCATCGGATTCAACCGGTAGTCCACTCCGCTCCTATCGATAATATCGAGCGAGCGCGCCACATACTTGCCAACGCTCTCTCCCTTGCCCAACGGCGACATACTGAATTCAAGCAATACCATTATTTCCCCCTCCTATCGCCTTACACCTTACCTCTCTATCCCGTTACCCCTAATACCCCGTTACCCCCCTTATCCCGACTACCCCCTCCCCTATACCCCTCTATCCCGTCTTCGGAGCCCGTTCATCCAGCCAGACCTTCGGGTACTGGACCTTGCCCAACAAACGAAACCCATCAAGGGCCTCACGCAGCAGGGTTCGACGTTTCTCAAATTCCGGCTCAGTCGCCTTGGTTTGCTCGCGAAGTTGGCCAAGCCACTCCACAAATGCGGCAAACTCTTCGCCGAAAATTTTCTCCATATCTTCCCTCATGAAGCCTGACAAGGCTGGAGCCACCCCACTCGTGCTGATGGCCACCCGCAGATGGCCACAGGCCACCACCGCCGGCATCGTGACCGTGGAAAATTCCGGCTGGTCGACCGACCACAATAAGCACTTCTTCTCACGTGCCTTCGCGAACAACACTCGTGAAAAATCCCGATCGCCCCGAACCATGTTCAGCACCAAAATCGCGCTTTCTAAGTCGGCTTCACGGAAATGCCTCCCGCGATGCACCACTTTCGCCGAGGCGGCCATATCTTTTAAAAGATCATGTAACGTCGGTGCCACAACAGTTACTTTAGCGCCAGCATCCAACAGCCGCTGGGTCTTTTCCGCAGCCTCCTCGTCTCCTCCGAGCACAAGCACCGGATACCCCTTTACATCCAGAGACAATGGAAAGCCAGAATTTGCAGCCATATCGGTTCCTCCTAATTCAAGAGCGGGCGTATCATACAACCCCTGTGCAGGAATGGTAAATGGTCAATGGTGAATGCTAAGGAGGAGATGAGATGGGTTTAGGCAGAAATAACTGTTGAAGGGTCAATGGCTAATGACGGGCTGGGATACAATCTGAAAGAGATGTGGGAATAAGGCTAAACATTCACCATTAACCATGTACCATTCACCATTCTGAGTTACGTCTCTGCTGGGTCTGCATCGAGCTCCATATTCCAATAGAAATAGTCACGCCAGCTATCCGGCGTGTTTCGAATCCCGATGGTAATGGTCACAATGGGATTCCAGCGTGGCTTCACCGGCTTCTTCATGAGCTTCATGCCGGCTTCTTCCGGCGTACGACCGCTCTTTTTGTTATTACAACGCCAGCATGCCGTCACAATATTTTCCCAGGTCTTTCGCCCACCCTTGGCGATGGGGACGACATGATCGAACGTCAGCTCCTCGGTCCGGAACTTGTGACGACAGTACTGGCAGGCATAGCCGTCTCGTGTAAAGATATTGATCCGGGAAAACTTGACTGCCCGGTGAACATCCTTGAGCCGAACCAGTTTGAGGAGCCGCATGACGGAGGGAAGCTTAATGGAGATCGACACTGCATGGACCTCTCGGTCGTAGACCTCGAGGACTTCAACTTTACCCTGCCAGAGGAGCGCAATCGCCTTTTGCCAATTGACGACCCGCAGGGGCTCGTACGTCGCGTTGAGCAGAAGGGTCATTTCCATGCCGTAACCTCATTCCAACCGAGGCTCCTTGTATGAGAGGGCCCGGGTGTAGTATTGGAATACGTACCTAGTTCTATGCCATAAGCCTCGCCCGAAATCAAGCTACTGACGGGTCTACGGACTGTGCCAGTTCCATCGGTCAATCGGCCAAGGAGAAGAAGCAGCACCATGCCTGAATTTATTACCGTCGCTAAAGTAGAAGACATTCCCCCGGGAAGCGGGCAAACCGTCGAGGTCCAAGGAGTCTGGATTGCCCTGTTTAATGTCGACGGATCCTTCTACGCGGTCGACAATACCTGTCCACATGCGGGAGGACCACTCGGGGAAGGGCATCTAGAAGGCCACGTCGTCGAATGTCCGTGGCATGGATGGCGATTCAACGTACAAACCGGCGAACGACCGGAGAATCCGGCAATCACCGTCGCCTGCTGCCCCGTCCGGATCGAAAACAATCAAGTTCAAATAGCGCTGCCGGAGAACTTCAAGTAGCCTAGTCTGTCTGGTCTATCTGGTCTATTCGGTCTATCTCGTGTGTTTGGTTAAACGAACCTACCAGACAGACAAGATAGACCAGACAGACCGAACAGACCACTGTTTCAGCATCCTGCTACGGCACTGAGTCCGGCTCTTTGGGTGTCACCCCATCCGCCGCAAGCGACGCCGCATTGACCTTCTTCGAAGAAAGGTCGGCATGCCAAATGAATTCCCGCTCGAACCATTGGCCTGTCGTTCCTTGATCTCGCAACCACACACGTATCTCATATTGACTCCCCTCCACGTGCTTCACCCGCCACTCCCCCAACCGAGCGACCTGATTGCGCTCGCTCATCGAACGCACATGCTCGGTCATTGCCTGAAGGATAGTGGGATAGCCCTGAGCCTGATGGGATTGCACCAACGCAAGGGCCTCGGCCGCTCGACTATCGGGAATAGGGTTGAGCGACGGAGGCTTCATCCAGAGATAGTAGCCCGCACCTAAAATGAGCACAGCCACGACCGCATAGTGAATGATCTTCACAATTAAAAGGAGGAATGAGGAGAGCTGGCGAAGGAATGATTCTCTGACATGGATATCCTAGCCCGCATTATTCACGAAGGCTTCTACTGCAACCGTCGATACGCCGCTGCGACAAGCCTGACGGCGGGTGGGCTCGCCGCTCGGACCCTCAACGTACTGCACGAGTACGCATCGGGGCCTCACGGCTCCGCGCGCCCGTCTCGCTTGGCGTCTCGGCGGTTTCGTCACGAACCCTCGTGAATAATGCGGGCTAGTACCCAGGGTTCGATGGAACGAGGTGAAACCACATATGACTACGCTGCATCTTAGGAAGAGCAGTAACACGAAGTCAATCCGACTCTATCCAGTCAGAGTAACTAGCCGGCGTGCAGCTTGTGAGCGTGAAAGCGGTTATGCTACAAATACAAACTGACGCAAAAGACCTATACCTTAGGCGGTGAACACCGATGAAGTTCTTTCTCTATGGAGACCATCTCAACCCGACGCAGCTGAAGCGGCGCGCGCCGGAACATCAGTTCCTGATGCGGGCCACTCTTCCCGAACACACGGTCAAATTCTGCCGATGGTCCTCGCAATGGCGATGCGGCCTTGCCAGCGTGACCCCCTCACCGGGCGAACAGGTCTGGGGAGCGGTGTTCGAAGTGACCGATGAAGACATTAAACTTATGGATCTCTTCGAAGAGGATGTGCCTCCCAGCGCATTTCGCCAAGTCCAAGTCACCGTACTGACGGAAGCCGGGGAAAAAACGCTCGTCACAACCTATGCCGCCACCCCAATCGGCAAGTTTAAACCCAAAGCGCACTATCTCGATTGGGTCATGAAGGGCCTCAAGCATTGGAAGTTGCCCGAAGAAGCCATCGAGACCTGGAAGTCGTACGCGCCGCAGTAAACCCGGAGCAGATGGCTGGACGGGAGTAGGAGCATATGGCGTATGGCATATGGCGCGACAAGCGGAGGAGCGAGTTGCTAATGACCAACGGCTCTGATCCGATTACGTGCTATACGCCATAAGCCATTAGCTCTTCGCACGCCTCAGATCATTCGCTCTTTCAAGAAGGAGAACCCATGCCAAAACCCAAGTATCACATCGTCGTCTGCACCAACGCCCGTCCCCCAGGCCATCCGAAGCCATCCTGCGGCAGCGCCGGATCAGCCTCTCTCCTCATGGCCTTTAACATGGGCCTCATGCAGAAGGGTGTGACACCCGGCGAAGTCCTCGTGAGCGGTTCTTCCTGCCTCGGCCCCTGCGAGCAGGGACCGACCGTCGTCGTTTATCCGGATGCCACCTGGTACTCCAAAGTGACCGAAGCGGACGTGGCGACGATCTTGGACGAGCACATCAAGGGTGGGAAGCCGGCAGCGAAGCTGAATCCCGACTCAGTCTGGAAATAAAATCAGGCTAGAGGTGAGGGGCCAGAGGCGAGGGATGAGTTCCGAATCATGCCCCTAGCCACTCGCCCCTAGCCTCTTGCCTATCCATCTCTATGCCAACGCCCAGCCATACAGAACACAAATCCCATGTACCCAAGTCGATTGGGTGCATGGTCATTACCTGCAGTGACACGCGGACCCCAGACACCGATACCAGCGGGCAGCTCATCCACAAGCTCCTCCGGCAGTTCGGGCATGAAGTCATCTCCTACCATTTGGTGAAGGATGAGCCGGCTCAGATCAAAGGCCGGATCGCCGAAGGCCTGGTGAACGAAGCAGTCCAAGCCATCATCATCAATGGCGGCACCGGCATCTCAAAACGGGATTCAACCTTTGAGGCGATCGATGGGATGCTTGAAAAAAAGCTAGTGGGATTCGGCGAGATCTTCCGCTACTTGACCTACCAGGACATTGGCTCACCGGCCATCATGAGCCGCGCCACCGCCGGTATCATCAAAGGCCGCGTCCTCTTCTCCACCCCAGGTTCAGAAAACGCCGTCAGACTCGCGATGGAAAAGCTGATTCTTCCCGAACTCGGCCACCTCGTCAAAGAACTCACAAAGTAGCTCATCCTCTTCCCTCAGGAAATAAGCTCGATACCTACGTGCACTTTCTGGATTCTAAGTGTACAAAGTGCTATAAGTGAAAAGGGAGTGTTCTGATGGCTACTTTAACTGAATTTCTCCGCAAACAAAAAGCAGCTGACAATCCGGAGCGACGCATTCAACGCCAGAAAGTATGGCTCGTTGCCCTCGATAAGCTGTTTCAGAAAATTCGATCCTGGCTTGCAGAAGCCGAGCGAGAGAAACTGATCAAGGTTCGCATAGAGAAGGTTAGCCATACTGAAGAGAGCCTTGGCACATTTGAGGTTCCTCGTCTAATTCTGACAGTGGACCATAAAACAATTATCCTAAAGCCCATTGGCGCAACTATCATTGGGGCAGATGGACGAGTAGATATGGTCTCCTCAAAAGGAGCTTATTTGTTCCTATACTTTGCCGATCAGAACAAATGGGTACACGGGACAGGAACTAGACCATCTGAATTCCATGAACTAACGGAAGAAGTCTTCACTGACCTCCTTAAACGCGCTCTGGCGTGACAAATCTTACTGAAGCCCTCGAAAATTACCGAGTCTCTCTCAGTTGCCAAGAAATTGTTGATGACCTGCTCAACAAATCCAGGAAAGGTACTATTTTTCACAATACGATCTTCTTCAACAAGTCGCTGGACCAAGCCCGTGCTCTACTTGTGCAGGCCAAGACAGAAATCGCCGACTTTTCTGTTGTTTCCTTAATCTCGGTGTTTGAACGGATAGTATTTGACCATCCGAAATCACCGTTACGGAGCAAAGTACACCGTAAAAGATCCAGTGGACTTAATGACGCTATCCTGCATTTCAAGACGCAAGTCAGCCCGCGTGTGTATGGTGATGTAAACCGGCTGTGTGAATATAGAGACTGGGTGGCACATGGGAGGCGATGGGAGAAACCTTGTGAGGCTGACCCTGTGAACACATATCAATGTCTTATCCAATTTCTTGAACAAGCAGGCATTCAGTCAAACAGATAAGATCGGGATTCAAACCATTCAGACGTTGCGTCTAATTCCATCATTCACGACGCGATGCTGGAAAAACGTCTGGTGGGATTCGGTGAGATCTTCCGCTACTTGACCTACCAGGACATCGGCTCACCAGCCATCATGAGCCGCGCCACCGCCGGTATCATCAAAGGCCACGTCCTCTTCTCTACCCCGGGCTCCGAGAACGCCGTGAAGATGGCAATGGAGAAACTCATCCTGCCTGAACTGGGGCATCTCGTGAAGGAACTCACGAAGTAACCGTGAGGCGTAAGGGGTAAGACGTGAGGGGGTGGTGTTTTAAGATAGCCTGGGCGACAAAAGAGATTGAAGATGTTGCTGAACAGCTTCTCCCATATTGCGCTTGGCATCTTCGATAGTTTTCCCATTGCTATAGCAACCTGGCAAGCTGAGGCAATAGGCCATATAGCCCTCGTCCTCTGCCTCTTTCTCAACGACAATCTCAAAAAGTGTAGTATTTGATGACCCACCTGCTCCGTAGCTGGAATAGATGAAACACCGTTCAAACTAGCCGATCCGCTCCTAAAACGCCTTTCGCTTGTGGTGAGAAACACCCGCTCTAACGCCTTTCTCTAGCAGGGAGAGAGGCTGTTCGGTTTGAACCATTCTTGGCGCTGTTGATAGGGCATCGTCGAGCCGTACGCGTTTCCCTTCTTATCCAAGAACAGAGTTTCACCCTGAGACCCAAATCCGAAGTAAGGACGCCCCGAGTCATCATCAAGCCCGGCGAAGGTGTTAAACGCAACACTGACGACGAGCGTAAGCGCGATACCAACTACGAGACCAAGTGTGAATTTCATGGCAACTCCTTTCAGCGGAGATCGGTCCGGTTCATTGGCGGGACCGGCCGGTGTTGGCATTTTACTCCTTCGACCTGCTGGAAAGTTCAGAAGCCAATTCCACAGGAATCATGATCCTCAGGTCGTACTTCTCTGCTATTTGACTTGAAGGGCCATTTCCAGCAAGACCCACATCCGAGGTAACAAACACATTGGCATGGGCGTGTAACGCGTCAATGTACGCACCCCGATCTCGAATGTCTGCTCCAGATTTCGCGCGCTTCTTCAAATCATTCTGAATTTCCTCGTTCCGCTTGGCATCCTCCCAAGTTCCAGTAGCCTGGCTCCAGGTTCCTACTTGTTCTCCCCACGTTCCTATAGGGAAATGAGGAAGGAGGGGGAGAGACTTCGCGAGAGCGAGCGCATCGTCCGGCTTCTGTTCAAGCTCATGGAGACTGTGGAGACTTACGAAGAGTGTAATTTTTCCTGAATGGCTGGCATTGAGAATTACTTGTACCGCTTCATAAGCCTGGCTCGTCTGGTTTACTGCATTAATAAAGCAGTTGGTGTCAAGAACGACCTTCATGACTCAGGTCTTTCCATTTGACGATCTCGCAATCCGGCAAATAACTCTTGATCCAGGAAAATCCAACGTCCGTAACTGAGGTAGCACTGAGAACCAACCTCTTAAGGTTCTTCAGGTCTCTGAGATGTTCCAGCCCAGCATCGCTAATTCCCGTTTCAGAAAGGCTTAAGACATGTAACCCTGTCATCTTGCGAAGATATGAAAGACCAGCATCGCTGATTTTGGTCCCTGTTAGAGATAGTTGTTCCAGTTTGGTCAGCCGTCCAAGGTGGGCTAACCCAGCATCACCGATCAAATCCGTATACCAGAGCGTGCAATTTCTGAGCGCAGGGAAATTTGGGAGGATTGACAGGCCTGCGCTCGTAACCTGAGTGTTCGTAAGATGCAAGTCCCGCAGGTCGGGAAGCACTTGAAGATGTGTGAGACCGCTATCCCCAATCCTTGATCCCTCGATCAAAATACTTTGCAACGCTTTAAGTCCTTGCAGACCCATCAGTCCGTCATCAGTGATCTTCCAGGAATAAATAAGGAATAGCTCTCGCAGCTTTGTTAATCCTCGCAGACAAGTCAGTTCGTGGTCACCAACATGGCCATTGCTTATGGTCAGTGCATCCAGATCACCAGGCTTCAACACTACTAATGAGGAAAGATCGCTCGGATATTGCTCACGTATTTCCAAAAGAAGGTGATTGCCTGCGGAGACTGAGACGTTACCCTGCGCCTCGCAAAGGAATTCAGTGCACTTATGAGACACTGGGAAATCAACCGTGTAAGTAATGAACAACTTTCCTACCGAACGATCTTCCGGAAACGCAATAACGCGAGCGCCCTTCTCAAGATTATCAATAAGCTCAAGGCCCCTGCGAAATAGATCAGGCCTGACAACTGATAGCTCACGTTTCCCTGATGGCACAAGACCTTCCCGATCAGACTCTAGATTGTCGCTCACGATTACGGTTCTCCTGTTGCAGGCTAGCAAGATGCCTCCGCACATCAGCAATTTTCTGATCCAGTCGTATTGCCATTTCCGCGAGAAGGTCACGCCCTTCGGCTTCTGTCCTCTCGACTTCTACTTTCAACCGGAAGAGATCAGACGACCGTAACTGGGCAATGATGGATTCAATAGCCTGCAATCGACTTTCAATCTGGGCTATCTTGCGAATGACACGGATGAGTTCGGCTCCAACTCCATCGCCCTTGACTGCTTCAGGACTGCTTTCCCATTCGCACAGAATCTCTCTCAAACGTGCTTCGTCACCATCCTCATAGGCCTGATTCGCCTCAGCCATGAAGTGTTGACGGCGCGCGTGATCGTTTTCGTCAGTTGCCAAATCGGGGTGGATACACTTCGCTACTTCTCTATACAACTTTTTCAGTTTGTCCGAAGGCCTGAATTCATCTCTTCTTCCTGGCTCCTGGGCAATCTTCGACGCCTGAGCCGATTCGTTGGCCTGTGCCCGAGCCTGAGACGCTCGATTCTGCTCCTCGCTATTCTTTGGAGAAGCCTCCGCCAAGGCTTCGACAATTTGGGCCTCAATTTCGTCGAGTTCGGCATAGCGGATACCGACAATGTGAAGATACATCCGCTCAAAGGCATGCAATTCTGCCTGAAGCGTAGCCAAGTCCAATTCTCGCTGCGCCAGCTCGCCTTGGAGGACGGTCAGCTCTGCCAGTTTCCTTACGAGCTCCTTCTCCTCCGGCGTCTGTGCTCGTACGAGATCGATACTCATATTGATCGAGCCTGATTGACGAACACGGGTATATGGCCTTCCCAGAAGCGTCGCCAGAATCGTCCGTTTCCTGAAGGGAGGTATGTAGCCGAAAGGAGTGGCTGCTTTTGCTCCTGAAACATCCTCCCCTGGACGGCAGAAAAGTTACCGCTCTCAAACGTGTGGGCAAATGAGGAATCGGGAAAGAGCATTGAAATGGCAACAGACGCCGGTTTGCCAAGTGCAAGAATAGCGGATGGTGAAAAGAAAGTGATCTGGTCCTTAAGATGGGTTTCCACCGGATGTCGCAACAGCCTCTTTAGATCGTCTATTTTGACATTGCCAACGGATCCCTTTAGTGGTCGAGGGAAAGATTGGAGCAGGAAGTAGCCGGAATCACGAAAGGACACAAGTCCACCGTCAGGACCCTGAGAGGAAACCTTGAGCAAAGGGAAGAGCTTCTCGCGTAAATCATCCTGTTTGCTGACCTGTGCTTGAACGGTCCAGAACCCACCATCTTGGGGCGGTGCCTCCGAGATAAACAAAATGGATCGTGGTCGTGGCTGAGGTATCTCGGGCCACCTTCCACGAAATGGGGCGAAGAATCCTCCTTCCAGCCTCTGGCACTGGCGACACGTTCGAATGGTTTCCTGAATGTCTGCCCATTTCATTTTTAGAAAGTCGGTTTCTATCTAGACATCGATGGATTTGCTACCTCTCATGAATGCGGATACTCAGAACGGTACGCCTTGCCTCAGGCAAGGCCGAAGCGAACTATCCCTTTATAAGGGGTGGGTGGGATGATCCTAACTGCGCGCGTCCAACGAGGGCCTTCCCAGGCCGCGCGTTGCGCGAGCAAAGGGATCGTCCCAGCTACCCCTGCCTCGTTTTCAGCATCCTGCTAGTCTTGGAAAATTTTTGGTTCACTGTACGGCGCCTCCGCCGGAATCTTCGATTGCGCATACCGTTTATAAAACATCAGTACGTCGCGCACCGAGATCACCCCAACAATCTCGCCTCCGCTCGTGACGCCGAGATGCCGCACGCCTAAGTCGGCCATCATATCCTGCGCATCATCGACTGTCTGACTGCCTTCAATCGTGCAAATAGGGGTTGTCATAATCTTCTCAACCGTCATCTTGCCAAGAGGCTTATTGGCTGAGACAGCACGTCGGACAATATCCGTGTCAGTGACGATCCCAATCAGCTTCTTCCCCTTCTTCACAAACAGCGACCCGACCCGCGCAGTCTTCATTTTCTTGGCTGCACTCACAATCGATACGGCAGGCCCCACGGTCTTGGGCTGTTTGCTCATAATTTTCGCCACGGTGGACATACTTCCCTCCCTTTTATTGCTGGTGTACGTAATAGAAACAGTTCGGCCTGCTTTCCTCACACAGTCAGAACTATCTTCCCGAAAAACTTTCTGCTCAGCATCTGTTCCTGAGCCGCGCGCGCCTCTTGTAATGGATAGGTCCGGTCGATCACCGCGATCAGCCGGCCTTGCCCCATCAGCTCCGCCGCCTTCACCAATTCCGCGCGCGTGCCCATATAAGACCCTTTGATCGTCAGCTGGTGCGCAAAGACATACCGGAGATTCAGCGTCACGTCGCCCCCAGTCGTTGCACCACAGGTAATCAATCGGCCACCTTTCGCCAGCGAGGCCAGGCAGGTATCCCACACCTCCGGACCGATATGCTCGATGACGACATCGACCCCGCGCCCTTCAGTCAGCAGCTTCACGCGCTCAGCCACTTTCTCCTTCGTATGGTTGAAGACCGCATCGGCTCCCAGGGCCACAGCTTTGGGGATCTTGTCGTCAGAACCAACGGTGGTCATCACGCGGGCCCCAGCGAGCTTCGCCATCTGAACCGCCATCATCCCGACTCCGCTCCCCGCCCCCATGATGAGCGCCGTCTCTCCATGATGGAGTCCAGCCAGGGCAAACAGCATGTGCGATGCGGTCACCGATACGAGCGGAAACGCCGCCGCCTGTTCAAACGAGAGGTTCTCCGGAATCGGCAGCACATTGCGAAACGGCACTTTCACATACTCCGCATAGCCACCGTGCGTCATAGCGCCGAGCAGTCCATAGGAGCGGCACAGATTGTCTTGCCCTGCCAGACATTGCTCACATTTCCAGCAGCTAATTCCAGGCGATACAAAGACACGCTGCCCGACAGTGACGCCTTCGACCCCATTCCCGACTTGCTCGACAATCCCAGCCACGTCCGACCCCGACACATGCGGCAACGGCATCGGATAGGAGGGATTGCCCTGTCGTATCCAAATATCGAGATGGTTCAGTGCGCAGGCCTTGACGCGAACCAGCACCTCCTCCGAACCGATCGTCGGCGTAGGTAAATCCTCATACGATAATTTATCCGGTCCACCATGCGCGCGAAACAGTACCGCTTTCATCTGCCTCCGAAAAGTTGTGAGTTCTGAGTGCTGAGTTCTGAGTTTTCCGGATAACTCAGAACTTCGAACTCAAAACTCAGAACTGTCATTAGAATGTGAGCGTTCCTTCGACTACCATCACGCACTGCCCTCCCACCTTGACCGTCTTGATGATATCGTCATCCGACTCAACCCGCACAAGAATTTGCGACGGACGCTCGATCTCATAGCCCTGTTCGACAATGATGTCTGTCGTCGGGGCCACGTCCACCACGCCATTCTGAACCAGGTAGGCCCCCAATGCGCCACTCGCGCTGCCGGTCGCGGGATCTTCAAGAATTCCGATTGAAGGAGCGAACATGCGCGCATGCACCGTCGCGGACGGCTCCACCGTCACCGTCGTGAAAACCATGATGCCGTTCGCGCCAAAACGGCTGCAGAGATCCATGATGGCAGACGCGTTCGGCTGGATCGAGCGAACAGCCGTCAACGTGCGCACAGGCACGATTAATACTGGTAGGCCCGTGGACACGACCTCGATCGGCCATTTCATGTCGGTGATCGCATGCTTGGGCAAGCCCATTGCGCCGGCGACCTTATACACGTCCTCCATCTCATCCACAGGCCCTAAGAACTCCGGTTTGGGTTGCGTCATCACCACATGGGTAAGCAGCCCCTCTCGTGTATGGAGTTCGACGGGAAAGAGGCCAATGTTGCATTCCTGCATCACGCGGGTGACACCATCGGTCGCGGCAATCAACCCAAGCTGAGCCAACACGAAAAATGTCCCCAGCACCGGATGACCGGCAAACGGAATCTCCTGCGTCGGGGTAAATATCCTGAGGCGAACGACCGCCGCTTGGTCCGTCGGAGGCAGCACGAACACGGTCTCGGACAGGTTCATCTCCCGGGCAATCTGCTGCAATTGATGGTCGGTGAGACCATGCGCATCGGGAAATACAGCGACCGGGTTGCCGCCAAATGGGTCATCGGTGAATACGTCAGCTTGATAAAACTTCAGCAATCGCTGCTCAGGCATGGCCTCATCCTATGCGTGGAGTCGCGGCATTCCTGCATCTTGAATGTGAGAGTCGGCTGAAAAATCGGCAGAACTATCGGCAGGGTTTGACAGGCGTCCATATGCTTTGCCAGACTTGCCCATGACCGATGTGAACCAAGAAGATGTGAACCACGCGCTGGAGATACTGGGACTGACCCTCCCCGTCACTCCAGAAACCCTTAATCGAACCAAGCGAGTACTGCTGTATACCTGGAACCCCGCCCGCTACTCGAATCTGACCAACAACCCCAAGCAATACATGCAG
>ERZ1292633.3695-Hain-H41-02um-R1-3695-length-14690-cov-6_pt1 | contig 14690 bp, 7 predicted proteins | sample MGYA00564406_ERZ1292633 | MGnify/ENA primary metagenome ERZ1292633 (study PRJEB36523, sample SAMEA6512639) | groundwater metagenome | collected 2019-01-08 | study: AquaDiva: Metagenomics assemblies of 32 groundwater samples
GCCGCTGGCATCGCGCACCTCGAGTGCCGGCATCATCGGCTTGAGGCGTGACTGCTGCGACAGCGCCACGTTGATGCTGGCGTCGGTCGGGTAGATCCAGCCGCGCAGGAACAGGTGCGTGTCCGCCCGGCCGGCGTCATCGCCGAGATCCATCACGAGGTCGTGCGTCTCGACGAGCCCCTGGTACTGCAGCGGCACGAGATTGGAAACGTAGACGTCGTCCCTGGCGCGCAGCGCCGGGAGGAGATCGACGCCGTGTCCATCCACGGCCGAACGCGGCGGGTGCGCGCGCACGGCCCGGTACGGACGGAGCGCGATGGGACCGGGCGGGATGAACCGTTCGTCCACGTACACATCCACCGAGTCCGGGTGGTCCACCGCGAGGAGGCGGATGTCGTCGGTATACGACGTTTCCCACAACTCCTCGGTCAATTGCAGCACGTACCGCCCGTCGCGCGGCTGGAGGGCGCTTCCCGGTATCCGCAGGTACTCCTGCGACGCGCCGGCCGGCGCCCACGCGGTGTTGCTTCCCATGATGCCGAGCGGCATGCCGAGCGCGCTGCGCCACATGACGTCGGTCACGAACCGGAACCGCGTGCCGTCCCACGCGTAGAGGAAGCCGCACGACGACTTGAGCACCTCGTTCTCGAGCACGTCCTGGTCGGAGCCCGGGAAGTGGATGACCTGCGACACCCCGTTGGGCCATTCGACGCGCAGCACGTCCGCCTTGAGATGGGCGCCGAGCCCGAAGTGCGTGATGGGACCCGTGACGACGCGCGTCTGCACCACCTCGCCGGCGCGCAGCTCGACCCGCGCGCCGATGCCGAAGTCGTTGTTCTTGCCGCTTCCGGTGCGGAGCGCCGCCAGGCGGACCTGCACGAACAGGTTGGCGTTTCCCCCGTCATTGCGGAGTACGCGCAGTCCGGCCGCCGGGGCGTTGACGATGACATCCTGGTCGCCGTCGCGTCCCAGGTCGAGCGTGGCGACGGTGGCGCCCGAGGCCGTGGCGCCCGCGACGGTGGCGCCCGCGACGGTGGCGCCCGCGACGGTGGTTCGCGGCAGCAGCGCCGACCGGTCGTCGAACCTGCCGGTGCCGTCGTTGCGCAGCAGCACCACGCCGCGGGCTCCGCCCGTGCGGAAGGCGCCGGCCAGGACAAGGTCGAGCCAGCCGTCGTTGTCGTAGTCCACGAATTGCGCGGCTGTCACGCCGACTCCGCGCAGCGCGCCGAGCGTCGCGTTCGAGCGACGGTCACGCGTAAACGCGGCGTGGCCGTCGTTGAGCCAGATCGTGGGCGCTCCGGAGTCGGAGGGCGCAACGTACAGGTCGAGCGCTCCGTCGTTGTTCACGTCGCCGACGGCCACGGTACCGGATCCGCCGGCCGTCGCCAGGCCGCCGGCGGCCGTCGCGTCCTCGAATCGCCGGGCCCCGGCATTCCGGAAGAGCGAATTGCTTCCGCGCTTGCGGCTGACGAACAGGTCCATGCGACCGTCGCCGTCGAAATCGGCGAAGGCGACGTCGCGCGCGTCGCCAGATCCGCCGAGGCCGAAGTCCGCCGTCGCGTCCGCAAATGTGCCGTCGGCGTTGTTGCGAAGGGCGCGCACGCCCGGCGGGCCGACGGTCACCACGTCGAGGTCGCCATCGTGGTCGAGGTCCACGAAGAGCGCCCTGATCACGCCACCCGCTGCGTCGATGCGCGACGCTCTGGTGACGTCCTCGAACCTCGCCTTCCCGGTATTGCGGAACAGGTGGCTGCGTCCGTCGGCGGCGATCGCGTAGAGGTCGAGGTGGCCGTCGTTGTCATAGTCGGCGAAGATCGCGAACGTAGCGCCGCCGGGGACGACGACCTTCGACACCGCGGTCACGTCGGTGAACCCGCCGCGCTCGGCGCGGAACAACCGCGTAGTGAAGGCCGAGGCCGTCGGGTCCCAGCGCGACGCCAGCACGTCCTCCGCGCCGTCGCCGTCGAAGTCGCCGACCGCCATCGCCGCCGCGGCGTCACCCGCAGGGGGAGTGCGGTCACTCGCTGGAGGTGCGCCGCCGACCGCCGGGGCGAGCCCGAGTTCAGCCGTCGCGTCAGTGAACGACACGGCGTCCCGGACGGCCCTACCCCTCCTCGACATGGCGCGTTGCGCGATGTCGAAGCCCGGGCTGAACGTCAGCACGGGGCGGCCGACCATCGGCCCATCGGGACCCCTGACGGTCGCGAGGCTCGCCTGATACGCCGAGGTGAGTTCCATGGCCTGCCGAAAACGCCCGAGTGGCACGCGCGCGTCGGCGACCCGGCCGGCGCGCAGCAGGGGCAGCGCCCTGGCAAACTCGGCGATGGCTTCGCGGGGCGGCTCGGGCGGGAGCCGGCGAATCTCCTCGAGTGCGCGGGTGGCGCTGTCGGCGAGATCCTGCGACAGGAACGCGTCCAGGCGGGCCAGATGCACGGCGATGTTCGACGGCGCCCTGGCGAGGATGCGCCGGAGCAACCCGGCGCGCACGGCCGACCCGGCGGCGGCGGTGTCGAGTTGCGCCAGCGCGTACAGGACGGCCGGATCGGCGTCGTCGAGGCGGGCCAGGTGCTCGAGGATCGCGCGCGCCGCGTCCGGGTGATCCTGCGCAGCGTGGACGCGGGCGAGGAGCAGGGCGATGGTCGTGCTCGTCGAATCGAGCTTCCGGGCGTGCAGCGCCTGCTCCTCGGCCTCGTCGAGTCGGCCGCCGCGCAGGTACGTGAGGCCGAGGTTTGCGTAGCCGAGCGCCTCGTCGGGCGCCCAGGCGACGACTTTCCTGAACTGCACCTCCGCCGAGTCGAGCCGGTCGGTCTGCAGGTACACCAGCCCCAGCGTGCGCGCCGTCAGGACACTGCCTGCGGTGACTGCTGGTTCACGGGTGCAGCTCACGGTGGCCGAGGCGAGCGTGAGGGCCAGAACGAGGCGGCGACGATGGTGCGTGGCTACGGTCATTCGTGATCCACGAGGCGGGTGCGAGAACACTAGGTTTGCGCGGCGAAGGCGGCAAGCGCGTGGCGACGGCCCGGTGAAAGCTATTTGCGGGTGCGTTCCGAACGTCGCCGGATTACCGCTTTTCGCGGGCGCCGCGTCGCGTTACGTTGCGCACGTGTTCCCCACGACATTCCGACGCGTCGTCGCCAGCCTCGCCTTCGCGGTGGGGATCGTCGGCGTCGTGTTCATGAATCGCGCCACGATCCATCCACCGGCCAGTTCGGCCCATCCGGGCTTCACGCTGGAGGATGTGACGGCGATCGCCGGCGTCACGTTCGTGCACCGTAAGCCCGTACTCGACGAGAAACTCGACAACATCGCCCCGCACATCGCCGCGCTGGGCGCGTCGGTGAGCGTCGCTGACGCCAATGGCGACGGTCGTCCCGACCTCTACTTCACCACCAGCCGGTTTGGCGAGGCGAATGCGCTGTACCTGAACAACGGGGACGGCACCTTTCGCGACGTCGCCCGCGAGGCGGGAATCGCCGACCTCAATACGGTGGACAGGGGCGTCTCGATGGGTGCCGTATGGGGCGACTTCGACAACGACGGGCTCGAGGATCTGCTCGTCTACCGGTACGGCAAGCTGTCGCTATTCAGGAACCTCGACGGCGCCAGGTTCGGCGATGTCACCACCGATGCCGGCCTCGACCGGTGGGTGAACAGCAACGGCGCCATCTGGTTCGACTACGACCGCGACGGCTGGCTCGACCTGTACGTGACGGCCTACTTCCGCTCCGACGTGAACCTGTATCACCTCACGTCCACGAAGATCATGCACGACAGTTTCGAGTTCGCCAGCAACGGCGGCAGGAACCTGCTTTTCCACAACCGCGGCAACGGCACGTTCGAGGACGTGACCGACCGGACCGGCGTGGGCAGCACGCGGTGGACCCTGGCCGCGGCGAGCGCCGACTTCAATGACGACGGCTGGCCCGACCTGTACCTCGCCAACGACTATGGGCCCGAGGAGCTGTTCCTCAACGACCACGGCGGGCGGTTTGCGCTGGTCCGCGTGGGACTCGAGGCCGACTCCAAGAGCGGCATGTCGGTGAGCATCGGCGACGTGCACAACCGCGGGCGCATGGACGTGTTCGTCACCGACATCTCCGAGAAGGGCTACCTGTTCCAGGGGAACAACCTGCGGCTGAACCTCCTCGCCGAGATCGGGCGGTTCGAGAATATCGCGAAAGGCGTCGTCGCCGACGCCGGCTGGGCGTGGGGCGCGCAGTTCGGCGATCTCAACAACGACGGTCGCAACGATCTCTACATCACCAATGGCTTCATCTCGGCGAGCAAGGACAGGAGCTACTGGTACGGGATGTCGAAGGTGGCGGGTGCCAACAAGTCCCTGTTCGAGGACGCGAGGAACTGGCCGGCCATCGGCGACGCCAGCCTCTCGGGCTACGAGCACAAGCGCGTGCTGCTCAATCGCGGCGACGAAGGCTGGGATGACGTGGCGGTGCGCGTCGGAGTGACCGATACCTTCGACGGACGCGCCGTGGCCTTCGCGGACCTGTGGAACACAGGTGCGCTCGACGTGATCGTCGCCAACCAGGACGCCCGGCCGGTGGTGTACCGCAACACGGTCGAGCCGGGCCACCACTGGGTTGGTCTCTCCCTCGTGGGAATGCGCGGCCACCGCAGCGCCATTGGCGCCGAGGTGACGGTGGAGTTCGGCGACGAGACGCAGCGCCGCGTAGTGGACGGCGGCATGGGCTTCGCAAGCCAGAATGATCGCCGTCTGCACTTCGGGCTCGGGCGGCGCATGCAGGTGGACCGGCTGACGATCCGCTGGCCGTCGGGCCGCGTGCAGACGCTCGGCCGCCTCGAGGCTGATCGCCTGCACGTCATCACCGAACCGGACGGGGGACGATGACGCGTGTTCCGGCCGCTCCCGCCGCCACTCCGCGCGGGCGCAGGCTGCGTGCCTGGCTCACCGAGCCTCGCTACCTGATCGCCGGGCTCATCACGCTCGTGCTCGTGCTCGGGCAGTGGCGGTTCGCGATCCTCGGGGACTACGCGCGTCTTGCCACCGCGCTTGGCGTGTGCGTGCTGACGGAACTCGTGTTCTCGTGGTTCGTGCGCGGCAGGATCGCGAACCTGCAGAGCGCGTACGTGAGCGGCATCAGCCTCTCGCTGCTCACCAAGCCGCAGGCCGCGCTGCTCTGGCCGTTTGCGCTCGGCGCGTTCCTCGCGATCTCGTCGAAGTACGTGCTCACGTACCGCAATCGCCACCTCTGGAACCCGAGCAACTTCGCCATCTGCCTGCTGCTGTTGATCGCGCCGGACAGCGTGGCCGTGCTGAGCCATCAGTGGGGCAACGACGTCGCGACGAACGCGGTGATCTGGTTCTTCGGGCTGATCATCGCGTATCGCAGTGGCGTATTGCACGTGACGCTCACCTACGTGATGAGCTTTCTCGTGCTCGCCGTGGCCCGGTGGGCGATCGTCGGCGGCCCGCTCGGCGCGGAGATCGCGCCGCTCACCGGGCCGATGTACCAACTGTTCGTCTTTTTCATGGTCACCGACCCGCGCACGATCGTGCGCTCGCGGCGGGGGCAGATGTTCGTCGTCGCGATGGTGGCGATGGTGGAGGCACTGATTCGCGTGGCGGGAGACGCGGGCCTGCCATGGCTGACTCCGCTCTATGCCTCACCGGCGCTGTTCGCGCTGACGATCGTCGGGCCGATCGCGCTGTTCACGGACCTGTGGCGGCAGCGCGCACGGTAAACCCGCAGCGTTCGAGCATGGCCCTCACCTGCAACGGGCTGGCGCCGAGCTTGTCGGCGCCGGCAAGCAGGTCGGCGGCTTCGGCTGGATACCAATTGTGGCGGTCATCTCGAGCCAGTCCAGTCACGTTCACCGGCTCAATGGTCTGCGCAATCGCCGCGAGGAGCGCGGCGCGGCGTGCCGGCGCCGGATGCCGGCCCATCCCCGCGGAGAGTTCCAGGCAGCGCTGAAGTGCCGTGGCGAACCCGGGGTGGCCGCCGAGCAGGAACGCGTCGCCCGCCAGCACCGTGTTGCCGAGCCGCCGCGCCGACTCGGCGAAACTGGCGGCGGCAAAGTAGAGAAAGGTGAGCGACGTGAACCGGCTCCAGTCGCCGAAGGCATCGTAGAGGGCGCCGACGAGTCGCGACGTCGTCTCGAGTTCGCCGGCGGTGCGCCCGGCGTACGCCTGCAGGCGTTGGCGAAGGCGCGGCGAGTTCCAGTCATCGGCGATCGCCTGCGCCACACGCTGCACGCCAAGCAGCGTGAGCGGAAAGCCCGTCGAGAGCAGCGGATCGACGATGCCGGCGGCCGACGGAAGCGCCACCCATCCGTCGCCGGCGATCGTGTCGCTGAAGAACGAGAGACGCGGCCACCAGGTGAACTCGCGTGTCGGCGTGGCATCGGCGAACTGCGCGCCGATGGACGGAAAGCGCGCCATCAGCCGGCCCCACGCGGCGGCACCCTCGGGCAACCGCAGCTCGCCAGCGAGCGCCTCGGTGGCGGCGATTCCCGCGCTGGTGATGCCGTTGTCGAAGCGCAGCACCCAGAGCCAGCCGCCGTCGAAGACGTGATGCACGGCCGCGTCGTCGGGTGCATACGGCGGCCCGCCGGCGAATGCCTCCGGCACAACCTCCGCGAACCGCCGCACGCCGGTGAAGTGCGTGAACAGCGTCTGCGTGGCCGGCAGGCCGGGAAGCGCGCGCTCGCCGAGCTTGAGCTGGCGATGGAGGAAGCCGCGCGGGCCGCTGGCGTCCACGACGAGTCGTGCGCGCACGTGCAGTCCGTCGGCCTCCAGATGCGCCCCGTCGGCATCGGTCGAGAAGGACGTGAGTTCCACCCCATCGATGTACCCGGCGCCCAACGCCACGGCCTCGCGCACCAGGAAGTGATCGAAGTCGGGGCGATACCAGTGCACGTCGCCGATGTCATCGCGTGGGCTGGCCGCCACGAGCAGCTGGTTGCCGCGGTCGGCGTCGGCGGCGAACGGTGATCCCGCCTCGTGCCTGAAGAAGCTGAACCCGCGCTTGAGTCCGCATCCGACGTCCGGGTAGGCGCGCCGCCAGGATCCGTACTTGCCAAGCGGGAGCAGCCGCGGGAGGTCGTACCGCAGCGCGATCTCCTCCAGCAGCAGGCTGGCCAGGGGGGTGGATGATTCGCCGATGGCGAACCGCGGATGATGTCCGCGTTCGAGGAGCACCACGGACCTCCCGAGCCGCCGCGCGATCATTGCGAGGAGCGAGCCCGCGAAGCCGGAGCCGACGATCGCGATGTCGACGTCGCGGGTCATCAATCGTCGCATGCCTCGCATCTCGCCCTGGGCATCCACTGCTGGGCGAGGTTCATCGCCCGGAGTCGAGCCGAGCGGGCGTCGAGGCACGCGGGACAGCGGGAAAACCGCCCGAGGTCCCAGGTGTCGGCGAAGACGCGTCCGCGCCCGAGCGCCAGCGCCCCATCGAACGCCGCCTCGAGAGTCGCCAGGCGAGGCGGCGAGAACTCCCCCGTCTCGGCGAGCGCGTCGAGCGCGCCGTTGCCGCCGCGCACGGGGATGAGACTCACGGCGCCCGCGCCGTGGTCGAACGCGAACGCCGCCGAGCGCACGGCCCAGTCCGCGGCCTCGTCGACCGGGAGAAACGGCGGTTGCACGAGCACGAACGCGCGGGAGGCGATGCCCATCGAACGCAGCGTCCCCGACGCCTCCGCGTACGACTCGAGCGTCATGCGCTTGTTGAGCCGCGCGAGCACGGCGGCATGCGCGGTCTCGAGTCCCATGGCGACCTCCAGGTCACCGGGCACCAGGTCACGAAAGCGCTCGACGTCCGGGCCGACGAACGACGGGTGGCACTCGACGATCACGCGCCGGAATCCGCTGACGCGCCGGGCGATCTCGGGATAGTCCCCGGGCGGGATCGCCCGGTGGTCGAAGAAGCTCCCGCTGTTGTAGAGCTTGATCACGGCGGCCGCGGGGAGCCCGGCGAGGGCCACGTCGATCTGCCGGGCGATCGCCCCGCTTGGCACGCTGTCCTCGAGCGTGTGCTGCCAGAGGTCGCACATCAGGCAGCGGAACGGGCATTCCCGGTTGGTCAGAAAGACCGTCGCCACGGGCTGCGCCGCGCCGCTCGCATCCACCTCGTCCTCGACGAAGCAGGCGTACGGCCGCTCGCCGTCCATCGGGCGGCGCGGCGCACGGCGGCTCACGATCCAGGCGTCGCGCTCGGCGGGGTGCGACGGATACGCCGTCGCGCCCGCGGTCCCGGTCATGCGTAGAGCGCGAGAAAACGCCGACGATACTCGCCTTCGCTCCATGGCAGGGCGCGTCGCATGGCGCCCGCCTCGAGGGCGCCGTGCTGGAATCGCCGCTTCGGGAACACCGGCATCTCCAAGCCCGTGATGGCGCGCACGCCGGCGGCGACGATCTCCCCCTTCAGCGCGTACAGCCGGTCGGTATCGTAGCCGGTCAGGGCGTCCCAGGGGAGCGAGCCCGCCAGTTCGACGAGCGCCGGCCTCGTGTAGGGACTGAAGCCCTCAAAGCCGCAATGGCGCGCCGGGGCGTAGGTGCGCACGTACGACCGGCTGAGGCCGCCGGAGTAGGTCAGCGAGTGCTTCATCGTCCCCACCCCCCACCCCTCCTGGTACAGCAGGGGGTTGTTGACGACGCTGCGGATCGTGAGCTCGGGATTCTCCTCGATCGGGTAGTCCTTCATGTTCTCGTCGCCGCCGTCGCCGTCCATCAGGTACCGCCAGTCCGGGTAGCGCGCGCGGATGCCGCGCATGAGCGCGAGCCCCATCGTCGCACTCTCCACGTCGAGCGACTTGTAGTCCTCCGTGATGCGGATCACCTCGCTGGCGTCGACGGTCGAGAGGTCCGCCTCGATCGGCTCGAGGAACAGCCCCATGTCCGTCACTTCGAGAAAGGCGCGGGCCTGGGCGAGGTCCGGGCCGTTGCCAGCATCGAGCGTGAACGCCTTGAGGCGGCCGAGGCTGAGGCCGAGCCGGCTCATGGCGTGGGCGGTCACGAGAAGGACGGCGCCGCTGTCGATGCCGCCGGAAAACGAGACTCCCACCGGCGCCTCGACGGGGAGCCGCCCCAACCACGCGCTGACTTCGTTGGACAGCGCGCCGATATAGGCACGGCCAATGGCCTCGGTGTCGTTGGGCAGGAGTCCCGGTCGCGGGACGACGAAGCGCTGGTAGGACGGGCTCGGGTCGGGGCAGCCGACGATGCGGATGGTCGTGATGTAGTGCGCCGGCACCATGCGCGTGTAGCTCGGGTGGAACTGGTCGTCGAGTCCCTGGCCCCTGAGCCAGTCGTGAATTGCGTCTATGCGGTCGGCGACGACGAGCGCCGGGCCGGCCACCTTCTTGGCGAGGAAGTACCGAACGGGCCGGTCGAGCGACCGGGCGAGGCGCACCGTCTCGCCATCGCGGGCGACGATTGCAAATGACCCGCGGATGGCCCGTACGGCCTCGGGACTGCCCCCGAGAATCCGGGCGCGGGCTTCCTCGACGGTCAGGTCGTCGAGGTGGTTGAGTGCGGGGTCGGTAAGGTCGACGAGTTCGCCAACGTACTGGGGCATCCGGGGCTCCGGTGGCTTGGAGCGTGAAACCTAGCCATCAGGGCATCGTGAGGCGAGGCAAACCGCCCGGAGGCAGGGCGCGGGTCGGCGGGGTCCCTCACCAAGGCGGGTGCGGCAGGTTCCGGGGAGCCTGGCCCGGTTGTGACGCATCGGGGACTCACTGGGTAGGCATCAGGAAAGGTCGGTTCTGGTGTCCTCTTGCGCCCTACCCGCTTGTACTGCATCTTGGGCCGTTGCCTAACAGTAGTAGTTCGGTGATCGGGCTGTGACGGTGCGCGCCCTCGCGTGCCCCGCCGCCTGTTCGATGCCGAACGCAGTTGCCGTTGGCCACTCACCTCACCCCGCAGTTCAGAGGCATCAATCATGCAATCTGCGAAGATCCATCGGATGTTCGTCCTGGTCGGAGCAGCGGCAGCGCTTGCGCTGACCGCAGGCACGGCCTCCGCGCAGAGCGCCGTGTTCAGCGGTACGGTCACGTCGGCGGGATCCCCGCTCGGCGGCGCCACTGTCGCTATCCCGGAGCTCGGCGTCGGTGCCATCACGTCACAGGACGGCAAGTACTCGTTTACCGTCGATATTGCCAAGGCCGGCGGCGCCGGGCGCAGCGTGACGGTCATGGCCCGCTTCATCGGCTACAAGCCGAAGCGGATGCCGGTCAAGCTGGCGGCTGGGCGCATGCCGAAGGACTTCGAGCTGGACAAGGACATCCTCTCGCTCGACCAGGTGGTCGTGACGGGCGTGAGCGACGCAACGTCGCAGCGGAAGACGGCCTTCACGGTGAGCGTCGTGGACGCCACGGCGATCAAGGAAGTGCCCTTCACGTCGGCGGCGGCATCGCTCTCGGGCAAGGTCGCCGGGGCGAGCGTGCTGACGACGAGTGCGCAGCCGGGTGACGAGCCGGCGATCCGCCTGCGCGCGGCGACAAGCCTCACGGGGCGCCAGGATCCGCTGGTGATCGTGGATGGCACTATCACGCGACTGGGCCTGGCCGACATCAACTCGCAGGACATCGAGCGCATGGAGGTCATCAAGGGCGCGGCGGCGAGTTCGCTCTACGGCTCGGATGCGGCGAACGGCGTGGTGCAGATCTTCACCAAGCGCGGCGCCAACCTGGCCGAGGGCCAGACGGTGGTGCAGGTGCGCAACGACTACGGCAACAGCGTGCTGCCGCACGCGGTGGCCGGCAACATGTCGCACAACTACCAGCTGAACGCCGACGGCAGCTTCAAGCTGGACGCGAAGGGCAACCGGACGCCCGAGCTCGACAAGATCTCGGACAACCCGTACCCGGTGTACTACGACCAGTTGGGGGAGGTGTTCAAGCCGGGCACGGCGATGAACAACTACGTCTCGGTGGGCCAGCGTCGCGGCAACCTGAACTACAACGCGTCGTTCGAGAACACCAAGGAAACGGGCGTGCTGAACCTGCTGAACGGTTTCAGCCGGCAGAACATGCGCATCAACCTCGACCAGTCGATGTCGGACAAGCTGGACTACCAGGTAGGCGCCTTCTACGGGCGTTCGCACGGTGACCAGGCGGAAGGGGCGGCCGACATCTTCTTCGGCCTGACCTTTCTCGAGCCGAACGTCAACCTGACGGCAAAGAACAAGGACGGTTCGCCGTACAACGCGGCCATCAAGCAGGCGCCGCTCTCCGGCAACGTGTCGAACCCGCTGTACCGGCTGTACAACGCGTCGGTGACGAACGATCGCGACCGGTTTTCCGGGAACCTGAAGGTGCGTTTCAAGCCGCTGGCGTGGCTGACGGCCGAAGGCAACGTCAACTACGACCAGCTCGCCGGGAACTACAAGTCGTTCCGGCCGACCGGCTTCCTGAATTCGTCAGGTGTGGCGGACAAGGGGGGCCTGTCTCAGTCGGCATCGTCAAACCGCACGACCAACATGGGTGCGACGGTCACGTCGGTGCGCAACTACAAGGACTGGTTCACCAACACGACCAAGCTCGCGTGGGTGTTCGAGGACCAGTCCAGCAACAGCGTATCGGTGACGGCCACCGCGCTGACCGTGCCGCAGGTCATGGAGTTCACGGCGGCGTCCAAGGATCCGGCGAATCCAGTGCTTCCGGGGTCACACTCCGAGACGATCCGCAACCAGAACTTCTTCGCCGTCACGACGTTCGACATCAAGGACCGTTACATCCTTGACGGGCTGATTCGCCAGGACCAGTCGTCGCTGTTCGGCATGGACAGCCGGAGCGCGCTGTACAATCGGTTCTCGGTCGCGTATCGCGTGACCGAAGACGTCAAGATTCCGGGCGTCGATGAGTTCAAGCTGCGTGCCTCGCGCGGCACGGCGGGCCTGCGTCCGCAGTTCAACGCGCAGTACGAGGTGTTCTCGGTGGCCGGTGGCAGCCCGGAGAAGATCACGCTGGGCAATCCACTGCTGAAGCCGGCGTTCTCCACGGAGACCGAGTACGGCCTCAATATCAACTTCCTCACGAACTACACGCTCGAATACAGCTATTCCGATAAGTCGACCAGCGACCAGATTCTGAGCGTGCCGTTGTCGGCCGCCGCCGGCTACCGTAACCAGTGGCGCAACGCCGGCACGCTGGCCGGGCAGACGCACGAGATTGCGTTCGGCGCCGTGCTGGCGTCGAGCAAGGATTTCTTCTGGCGCCTGAACGTGACGGCCGACCGGACCCGCCAGAAGATCACCGAGCTGAATGTGCCACCGTTCCTCGTCGGACCGGATGGCAACACCAGGATATTCCGCATCGCCGAAGGCCAGAAGTTCGGCGTGATCTTCGGCTCGCGCTGGATCCGCACGCCGGAGCAGCTCGCCGCGACGCTCAAGTCGGGCATCCTGAAAGGCGCAGCCTCCGACTACAAGGTGAACGAAGACGGGTACTATGTGCGCGCGGCGCAGCACCACACGGTGAACGAGGTGCCGCTGAAGGCCTACGACGAAAAGGGCGAGTCGCTCACCGAGATCGGTGACGTGAACCCCGACTTCAACATGGGCATCTCCAATACCGTGCAGTGGAAGGGCGTTACGGTGGCGGCGCAGTTCAACTGGGTGAAGGGCGGCGAAATCTACAACTACACCCGCCAGTGGCCGTTCAACGAGCTGCGCGACCCGGTCATCGACCAGCGCGGCAAGCCGGAAGCGGAAAAGAAGCCGACGACGTACTACTCGGCGTTCTACAACAACTTCGACGCCAACGACTACTTCGTCGAGAATGGCACGTACCTTCGCCTGCGCGAGCTGGCGGTGAGCGCGCAGGTCCCGAAGGCGTGGATGGCCAAGGTGTACGGCCTGTCGCAGTTCTCGTCGGCCCGCATCGGCGTGGTCGGCCAGAACCTCTGGACCTCGACGAACTACCTCGGCTACGATCCGGACGTGTCGGGCCCGGGCGGCAACCCGTTTGCCTACCGTGTGGACTACTTCACGTATCCTTCGTACCGCACGGTGAAGTTCATGCTCGACCTGAATTACTGACCGCCAACCTCACGAGGAGAAGTCACCTTATGAAGCTTCAGACTTTTTATCGGGCGGCCGGCGTTGTCGCGCTGATCGCGATGGCGGGGTGCAAGTCACTCGACATCGAAAACCCGAACGAGCCGGACGCCAAGCGCGCCCTCTCCGACCCCAAGGCGCTCGAGGCCGTCGCCGGTGGCACGATGCGCACCTGGTTCAACACCTACGACGGCATGGAGCTCTCCGGCGTTGCGGGAGTGCAGGCCCAGTCGTGGGCGGCGTCGTGGAACAACTTCAATATGAATTTCTACTCGGGCCTCGATGCCGACGGCACGCGGGGAACCCGCTCGTGGCAGAACAACACGGCGGCCGCTGGCCACAGCAGCATCGTGTGGGGGTGGACGGGTTATTACAGCGTCGTCTCCTCGGCCAATGACGTCCTGAAGGCGATCCGCACCGACAAGATCGTCATCAACAATGCCGCCGATACCAAGCGTGCGGAGACGGTCGCGCTGATGATGCGGGGCGCGGCCCTTGCCAACCTCGCGCTCGAGTACGACAAGGGGTACATCGTCGACGAGACGACCGACCTCACCAAGCTGGCTTACTCCAACCGCAAGAAGATGCGCGACGCGGCGCTGGCTGATCTCGTAGCGGCGGCGGCGCTGGCCAAGGCGAACTCGTTCACCACGTCGGCGGCGTGGACGAATGGCACGGGCTACAGCAACACGCAATTCGCTCAGATCGCGAACACGATGGCGGCGATGCTGCTCGCCAACTGGCCGCGCACGTCGGCCGAGAACGGACAGGTGGCGTGGGCCACCGTGGCAGGGTACGCCGCGCAGGGCATGTCGTCGGGCACGCCGTTCGACTTCATCTTCAGCGGCGACGGGTGCTCGGCGTTCTGCCCAGAGGTTCTGTACTGGTTTGACGGGTTTGACACGGGCCGCGTGCACACGCGCGTCGCCAACATGCTGGACCCGATCACGCAGAAGACGCCGTGGCCGCTGGCCGAGGGCGGTAACGGAAAGCCGAACTCTCCCGACAAGCGCTTGGGCGACGGCTCGTTCGGTGATGAATCGCTGGTTGACGGCTTTGGATCGTATCCGAAGACGGCGAACGCCGGCACGGACTTCGTCTGGTCGTCGCAGGCGAACATGCGTCCGGACCGCGGTTCGTACCACCAGTCGAACATTGGTTTCATTCGCTATGACCTGTCGGGGAATCAGGATCCAACCGGCATCTACGGCGGCTACGGCCCGGTGCCGGTGATCTCCCGGCACTTGAACGATCTGGTGTGGGCCGAGGCGCTGCTGCGTTCGGGTGGCTCGCTCGACCAGGCCGCCACGCTGATCAACAAGACCCGCGTCACCCGTGGCGGCCTTGCGCCGGCCACGGCGGCAGATGGCAACGCCGGCCTGCTGACCAAGCTGAACTACGAGTACGAGATCGAGCAGATCGGCCTCGGACCGGTGGTGTACTACTTCCGTCGCCGCATGGGCGGTCTTGTTTCCGGAACGCCGAACGAGAAGCCGGTTCCCGCCAAGGAACTGGGCGTGCTCGGCCAGCCGCTGTACACGTGGGGCGGTGCGAGCCCCGCCAACTCGCTGACCCCTCCCTGATCATCGGGATGAGTTGCGATGGAAGACGAGGCCCTCGGCAGTCGCCGAGGGCCTCGTTGTTTCCGGGTTCGTG
>ERZ1292633.3696-Hain-H41-02um-R1-3696-length-14690-cov-4_pt1 | contig 14690 bp, 17 predicted proteins | sample MGYA00564406_ERZ1292633 | MGnify/ENA primary metagenome ERZ1292633 (study PRJEB36523, sample SAMEA6512639) | groundwater metagenome | collected 2019-01-08 | study: AquaDiva: Metagenomics assemblies of 32 groundwater samples
TCTCTATGAGGACCTCAGGTCGCTTTTTCAATAGGTTCATATTCTTTTGAAACAAAATCTTGTCCAAGAGATTTAAGAGAAGGGTCGTGTGGATTATTTTGCTTTCACAGGAAGATTTGTTGATGCTCCTGATATTCCAACAGACATTTTGATTGTTGGCGCCATCAAACAAGCGGATTTGGAAAAAATGATCAGTAAGTTTGAGGTTGAAATTCCTTATGAGATCAATTACACCCTCATGCCTAAAGACGAATTTTTAGATCGACGCCAGGTAGCGGATCGTTTTCTTTTTTCTGTTTTGAACGGTGAAAAGGTTGTCATGATTGATCGGCTTACCCATTAAGTATGGAGCTTGCGATTCTTGCTCAAGAGATTGATTCTCTCACCCTCGCGCTTGTGGAAGGTCAGACGGTTCTTAAACAAAACGACTCTTCTGTATCGCCTGAGCAGTATCTCAAGACAGTTGATGAGGTACTGCGTACATGGAAAATAACCGTGTACGACCTCGCTGGCGTGATTGTTGTCACGGGTCCCGGATCGTTTACGGCAAGTCGTGTGAGCACTACGATCGCAAACACAATTGGTTTTACGTGCGGGATTCCCGTCACAGGAATCGAGAATCCAAGCCATCTTTCTCTGGAGGAGTTGCTTGCTTCATTGGCAGTGATAGAGAATCCTCTTGCGTTTGCTCTTCCGAGTTATCGTCTCCCGCCAAACATCACCCAACCGCGTTCTATCCTTCGTGGGGATAAACTAATGGAGTGAGCGATATACAAGTGGTACAGTAAGCTCAACCTCTAATTCATCGTTTATCTATTTTTCTATGCCTTTCTCTTACGATGTCCTTCAGGGACCGCTCCTGGAACTCTGGAGCACCATCATTTCCTATCTTCCTAATTTACTTGGTGCGATCGTTGTTTTTTTGATCGGCGTCATTGTCGCGATGGTGTTGCGATCGGCTGTTGAACGTGTGGTCGCGCTTCTACGCATCGACGATCTTGCCAAGAAACTCGAACTCACACAGCAGTTTGAGCGTGTGGGTTTGCGTCTGCACATCGGTTCCTTGCTTGGCTGGATTGTGAAATGGTTCTTTGTGATTATCGGTCTGATCGCTGCCACAGACGTGCTTGGCTGGGATCAGGTCACAGATTATTTGGCGCAGGTTGTCTTATTTGTTCCAAACGTCATCATCTCCGTCATCATTCTCTTAGCTGGAATCTTGCTTGGAAATTTTGTGCAAAATGTCGTGAAGTCAGCGGTAGAAGCCGCACAGCTTGCATCGGCAGAATTTCTCTCAGGCATTGCCAAGTGGTCGATTCTCATCTTCAGCTTCATGGCCGCACTTGTACAATTGCAAATTGCTCCTGAGCTTATCCGCGTCCTTTTTACAGGACTTGTAGCAATGTTGGCACTCGCCGGTGGGTTGGCTTTTGGATTAGGTGGCAAGGAACATGCCCATCAATTCTTGAATCGTTTGAAGAAAGATATCTCCTCTGAAAAATAAATGACCGACCGCTACACGTACGGACATCTTCGTTTTTGGGAAATGTTCCCCGGCCTGTTGGTCTGGGGAACTTTTGCTCTTGCCCTTCTATTGTCTTTTGTTGAACCACTGTGGGTGATCGTGTTTATTCTCGTGTTTGATTTGCTCTGGCTCTATCGCGTGGTCTACTTTAATATTTTCGTTGTTCTTTCTTGGAAGCGACACAGGGAGGTTCAAAAGGTGAATTGGCAAAAGAAACTCGAGACACTGTCTAACGCGCGAAACATTCATCATCTCGTGTTTCTTCCAACGTATAAGGAAGACTATTCGATCATTCGCGAGACATTGCGATCACTCAAAGAAAATAGTTTTCCCAATCATCGGATCCTGGTTGTGCTTGGCGGCGAGGAAGGTGATAAAGAGGCCTTTGGGAAACATGTCCATCGTGCACAGAAGGAGTTCGGGTCTGTATTCAAGGCGTTGATCGTCACGCTGCATCCCAAGGGGTTGCCGCAGGAGATTCCAGGGAAGGGATCTAACTTGAATTGGATGGGCCACGAGGTCGAGAATATTTTGCATGAGAAGTATCCAAAGATTTCCGACGAAGACATTGTCGTCTCGTCTTTTGACATCGACACCATCGCGCACCCTCAGTATTTTTCGTACCTCACGTATCTGTACTGCACGGTAGAGAATCCGACACGATCTTCCTATCAACCGATCGCTCTTTTCTCCAACAACATTTGGAACGCCTCAGCTCCTGTTCGCATTGCTGCGTTTGGGACTACCTTCTGGCTGTTTGGTGAGCTCACGCGTCCAGATCGACTCTGGACATTCTCGTCTCACTCCATGCCTTGGAAGATGTTGAAGGACGTGCGGTTTTGGCAGAAAGATATTGTGAGCGAAGACTCGCGCATTTTTATGCAGGCCTTCCTTCATTACCACGGAGAGTATCGTGTGACGCCGATGTTTTTGCCAGTCTCGATGGATGCCGTCACAGGGAAAACGTATCGAGAGTCCTTGAAAGGATTGTATGTTCAAATGCGACGATGGGCTTGGGGCGTGGAGCACTTGCCCTATCTTATCCACGGATTCAAACGGGACAAGCAGATTCCACGCTTGAAAAAGTTTCGCTATTTTTTTAATCACGTGGAAGGGATGTACACCTGGGCGACAGCGCCGATCACGATGTTCGTCCTCGGTTGGTTACCACTCTGGGTTGCCAAAGGGGAAACCAACGCGCTCATCCAGGCCGCGCCGTTTACGCTTGAGCAAATTATGCAGTGGGCCATGATCGGAATTCTCATTTCCGCGGTGATGTCTTTGACGATCCTCCCTCGTCGTCCACAAGAAGTTAGCAAGCACACCTGGATCATCATGCTCGCTCAGTGGTTGCTCCTTCCCATCACGTTTATTGTGTTCGGTTCCTTTCCAGCCATTGATGCCCAGACACGCCTGATGCTCGGAAAATATCTCGGCTTCCACGTCACAAAAAAGACGAGATAATTTTACCTCGTCTCTTTGAGCACAATCCGCTTTTCAAATCCTCCACGCTCCTCGCGTTTTTTTGTTTGGATGAGTTGGAGTTGCTCTCGATGCATTCCGTGAAGCGCTGTGAGGCTGTGAATGACTTCTAGGATATCCGCGAGTTCCTCCGTTTCTCCGCTTTCAAGGTATTCAAGGACTTCCTCCGCAAGTTTTGCGCGCAGACGTTCGCCATATTCTTTGAGCTCAGCCGTGTAGGAGTCTGCGTGCCCACCATGGGCCTCGATGATTTCGATTATCTTGTCGCGTACAAGTTTGTCATGGCGCACTGCAAATGGATGATAACCTTGGCGCAGAAACGTCTGCACAGGAGCAAACAGAGGAGAGGGAAGTTACTCCCAGGAAAACCACTCCCAACCTGAACACTTATCGGGTTCACAGTTTGTGACTTCACCTGAGAGATACTCTGCTTGCATGAAAAGCGTGATGTAGTGCGTGCCCCATTCAGGTTGATTGTTGTTTACGGCTCCCACGAATCGGACGTTCTGAATCTCAATGCCGGCTTCTTCCATTGTCTCTCGACGGACGCAAGCCTCCCACGTTTCACCAAACTCAAGATGTCCTCCAGGTGGACACCAAGATCCTTCTCCGTGAGCGCCTTGGCGCTTTCCCATCAAGACTTTTTCGTCCTTGACGATGATGACAGCTGTTCCGACTTTAGGGCGTGAAACACTCATATTTCTCAATGGCCGCGGAGGCTTAGCCCCCGCGGCGCGGGGGCTAAGCCTCCGGTTCTACTAGTTCTATTAACTCTGAGAGATTTGAGAATAGATAATCAGGATGTTCTGCCTCAAGCACCTCGCGCGTTTGATAGCCTGTTGCCACGCCAGCGGTGATAAGTCCTGCTTCCCGAGCGGAGCGGACATCGTGGGTCATGTCGCCCACGTACATGCATTTGTCTGGTTGCACTTTCATCAACTGGCAGACTTCCTTGAGGGCATCAACTTTGTTCCGTGCGTCGCCGTGGAGGATCTCGAAAAACGGAGAGAGCAGATAATCCTGCGCCTCCTGTTTCAAAAACACCGTTGGGTGTGAGCTCACGACAGCTGTTGGGATTCCTGCTGTTTTTATGTGAGAGAGAAGCTCGTGTACATCCTGAAAAACTCGCGGCCGCACTCCTTCTTCGAGCGACTTTTGAAAGAATTCGCGATACAATGCGTAGATCTGGTCCCCAGAATCTGTGATACCGTTCTCGCGATAAAACTCGATGGGTGTCATTCTGACGGTTGCAAAGAATTCTTCAAAGGTTGTTGAACCCAGTCCGTAATGCATCCGCATGCGCTTGTTGGCTTCAAACACGGGCTGACGATCATCACTGATCGTTCCTGACCAGTCGAAAATAATGGCGTCAAATTTCATAGGATGATTCCCAGCCCCTTTAGGGGCGTGAGAAGGAACGGGCCTGATGGCCCTGGGAGTTTTTACTTACGCGGAAGATTTGTTTATCATACACGCACTATGTACCCAAAGGTCAGCATCAATATCGTGGCTTGGAATTCCATGCAGTTCATCCCAGATCTCATGAAGTCCATTATGGCTCAGACCTACCAGGACTTCAATGTCTTAGTTATTGACAATGGATCGAGCGATGGCGTTGAGATGTTTTTGCGTGAACACTATCCTGATGTGGTCTTGATCCGAAATGTGCGCAACCTTGGCTTTGCTCCGGCACAAAATCAAGGGATACGCTATGCCGTTGAGCACTGGCCTTCGTCAGACGCGAAGGATCAATTCGTTCTGGTCACCAACCCTGACATTATTTTCACGCCAACCTATTTGGAGGAGTTGATGGTGGAGGTCCATACGCATCCAGAGGTCGGAAGTTTTGGGGGAAAGTTGTTGAGAGCGTTCGGGGAGAATCTGGCGGACGAGGTGATGAAGGAGACAGTTCTCTCAGATCGATTTGATTCAACAGGGTTAAACCCACATCGAAATTTTACGGTCACGGATCGTGGAGCCGGAGAGCTTGATCAGGGTCAGTACGACACGCAAGAAAAAATCTTTGGCGTAAGCGGCGCGTTGGTGCTCTACCGTGGACAAGCACTCATCGATGCACGATACAAAGATGAATTTTTTGATCATGATTTTTTTGCCTACAAAGAAGACGTGGATCTCGCGTGGCGTCTTCAGCAGCTTGGTTGGGATGCGCTCTATGTTCCACAAGCCAAAGCCTATCATTATCGAGGAATGTATGGCGCAGAGAAAAATGGCCTCTTCGAAAAGCTTAAAAACTGGCGTCGAAAATCTTCCATTCGCAATTATTATTCCACGCGCAACCAGTGGCTGACGCTTATGAAGAATGTTCAGTTTGTGAATGGTCTGCTGGCGCTTCCGTGGGTGTTGCCGTATGAATTAGCTCGTTTCGTCTATGTGCTCTTTTTCGACAAAGGACTCAGAGCATTCCTCGATGCAGGACATCTGGTTCCAGTGATGCTCGCAAAACGTTCCGCGACGCGAGCCAAAAGCAAACGTTCAGCGACAGAGATTCAAAAGTGGTTCATGTGAGGTATACTGGAGGCATGTCACATTCCAAAGAGTATCTTGAACGCGGCCATTCTCGTGCACGTACAGCACGAATCATTTTTGTCGTTGTAGGTGTTCTCCTAGTTAGTTGGATCATCGCGATCATCGTCAGTGTCACACAAGTTTTTGCTCATACGCTGGATGCGCGTGATGATCTGATGGCCGCTTCTGATCAGGCGAGCGTTTTTTTATTTGACGAAGCATCTGCTTCACTGCAACAAGCGGACATTTCCTTTGCCTCTGCTGAGCGTTTTTTGCAGGTTCTGCTTTCTGTGCGTTGGTTGCCTCTGCTTGGTTCCCAGGTTGAATCGTTTACTGGTGTGATCCGATCTGGTCATGATGTCGTCACAACTCTGCAACCGTTGTTCACGCTTGGTAGCGATCTTGTTCAACTCTCAGGGATCTCGACGGAGTATTTGATGCAGATGCGGGAAGGGCTTGTTCAGACAGTGACGTTCGGCGATCTCTCAACAGAAACGAAGCGCGCGATCCTGAAGCGCTTGAGTGCTTCTGCTGACGACCTCGATTTGCTTTCCGCTCAGATTGATATTGTTCAGGCGGAAATCGTGCTTCTCACACAGGATGTTCAGCTTGGTCCAGTGCTTTCTTTGCTTGGTTCGCTCTCAAAAAAATTAGAAGACGTTGGGGGAGAACTGAAGCTTCTAGGAATCCTTGCGCGTTTGTTACCTGCGTTTGCCGGGCTTGATGACGAGGCGACTACACTGTTGTTGTTTTTAAACAACAATGAATTGCGTCCCGCTGGTGGATTCATCGGTACGTATGGTGTTCTCAAAACGTCTGGAGGAGATATCTCAGAGCTTGAGACAGCCGACGTCTACGCGCTTGATGATGCTGTCAGCGACAAAATTATCCGCACAGCCCCTTCTCCACTTCAGCGCTACAATGCGACAACAAAATGGTTTTTTCGAGATTCAAATTGGTTACCAGATTTCGCTGCTTCCTCCATGGCGGGGAGCGAGTTGTTTCTTGAAGAAGTTGGGTTTCTTGAGGATCCTGAATCGATTCCAACAACCACACAGATCGATAACGTGATTGGATTCACTCCAACTTATGCCTCTGATCTTTTGGCGATCACTGGGGCGATCACCGTGGGTGGCCAGACGTTCACGGCAGAAAATATTGCTGAAACGCTGGAGTATCAAGTGGAATATGGCTATGTTGCCGAAGGGCTACCACCAAGCCAACGGAAGGAAATTTTGGCAGATCTTGTGAATGAGATGAAAACGCGATTGTATGCGCTACCTGCACAGCAGTGGCAGGAAGTGTTTAAGGTGACAGAACTCGCTCTTCAAGAAAAACAACTTTTGCTCTTCAGCACAGACGTAACAGTTCAACATGTGATTGTAAAAAATGGTTGGGGAGGTTCGGTTGACTCGCAGACGGTTGATACGCTCATAGTCGTAGATGCGAATCTTGCGAGCTTAAAATCTGACCCAGCTGTTGTACGAGCTACCACGTATACGATCGAACAAGATGCAACAGACGAATGGATTGCCAAGGTGTCGATCCATTACAAACACACAGGAACGTTTGATTGGAAGACGACGCGTTATCGAACATACACGCGAGTCTACCTTCCAGAAGGAACAGAGCTGGTAGATGTTGAAGGAAGTTGGTTGAACGACAAGATGCAAAATCCAACAGGAGCAGCTGGATCGGTTGATGTGGAACATGAGCTTGGTCTCACGTCTTTTGGAACGTTCACATCTGTGGAACCTGGCGAGGAAAACACACTGACCTTCACATTCGCGCCCGCTCTCTCTGTGATCGAAGCGATCAAAGCAGGAGATTACGCGCTTACTGTCATCAAGCAACCGGGAGCACAAAATAACGCATTGACGATCGACCTCGATTTTGATAAGAATGTCACGCACCCCACGACATCAGAGAGTCAGGCAGAGTGGGGAGATGACACCTACCACTTGAACACCATTTTAGATCAGGATTTGCAGATAGAGATTAGGTTATAGGTGGATAAGGTGGATGAGGTGATCGAAATCCGGAATCCGGAACCACCTACCCACCTTACCACCTACCCACCTTGGGATTAAGCTATGTTTCAACGCAAAATCGGTATCGACCTTGGAACAACCACAGTCCTCGTTTATGTTCCTAAACGAGGTATTATTATTCATGAGCCATCAGTGGTTGCAGTGTCGGTGACGGATAAAAAAATATTGGCTGTTGGGAAGGAAGCAAAGGACATGATTGGTCGTACCCCTGACTCGATTGTTGCGAGGCGTCCACTTAAGGACGGTGTGATCGCTGACTATCGAACGACTGAAGCGATGTTGCGCTACTTCATCAACAAAGCCTTGGGTGGCGTGCGGTTGTTTCGTCCTGAGGTGATGGTCGCGGTTCCCGGCGGCATCACGTCCACGGAGCGTCGTGCTGTGATTGATGCGACCCTTGCCGCTGGTGCCAAGGCCGCCTACATCATTAAAGAACCGATCGTGGCCGCGATCGGTGCGAACATTCCCATTGGTTCACCGTCAGGTCACATGATTATCGATATCGGTGGTGGAACGAGTGAGATGGCTGTGATTTCTTTGGGAGGCATTGTTGCGTCTGAGTCCGTGCGCATTGGTGGAGTAAAATTTGATATGGCGATTGCCGAATATATTCGTCGTAAGTATGGGCTTGCCATCGGTGAGCGCACCAGTGAGGACATCAAAATTCAAATTGGCGCAGCTATGTATTTACCTGACAAGCTCACGATGGAAGTCAAAGGACGCGACATGGTGACAGGACTCCCAAAGCTTATCGAAGTGACTTCAGACGATGTCACCGTTGCCATTCAAAACGAACTCGAAGGCATCATCAACACGGTAAAGGAGGTCCTTCATAAAACGCCACCAGAACTTTCTGCCGACGTGATGGACAAAGGCATTGTGCTCTCCGGTGGCTCCTCGCAACTGCGAAATCTTGATACACTGATTGCCGAAGCAACTGGTGTCCCAACGTTCGTTGCGGAAGATCCACAGCAATGCGTGGCAAAGGGGACAGGAATTGCATTAGAAAATTTGGAAGCGTACAAGCGATCGATTTTTACTTCGTAGATGTATCATCTTTCTGTCATCCCGACCGTAGGTCGCGTTCGACGCGACCGAAGCGGAGGGATCCCTCGGCTTCGCTCGGGATGACAGAAATAAGAAAGCTATGGAATCCGACTTGAATCTCCTTACAACACAAGTGACTGGAGAGATCGTTTACGGCATCGACGCCTCTTCTGCCAACAAAGAAAAACGCACCGGAGTCGAGAACTACGCTCGCGAGTTGATTCAGGCTTTGAAAGCACAACCGCTCAAGGAACAGGAGCGAGTGATTTTGTATTCGCCGACTGTGCTAGATGTTGAGCTGAGCGTTCTTCCTGCAGGCTGGAGATCACAGATTCTGAAGTGGCCACTCAACCGCGGTTGGATGGCGTTTCGTATGAGTTGGGAAATGCTGCGTCGTCGCCCGAGTGTTCTCTTTGTTCCCTCCCAGAGTCTTCCTCCCCTTACGAAGGGGAGGTCAGGAGGGGTCTTAACCACTATCCATGACGTCGCTTTTGCTCGACGACCAGATCTCTACGATCCCGCAGTTCGCCGTCGTCTGAAGCGTGTGACAAAGCGCGCGATCAAAAAAGCTTCGCGGATTCTTGTTCCCAGTGAGGCTACCAAACAAGATCTTGTTGATCTGTACCGTGTTGCTGCTGATCGTATTGTTGTGACGCCAGAGGCCGTGAACACAAAAGTGTTTCATGTGTATCCGCCAGAGGATGCTCGCGCCACACTTCAACAGCATCGCTTAGGTACAAATTTTTTTCTGACGGTCGGCCGTCTCGAAAAGAAAAAGAATCTCACCACACTTATCCGCGCCTTTGAATTGTTCAAGACGCGGCGAGGTGTTGGTGATCCGTTTGAGCTGATCCTGGTCGGCGAACCAGGCTACGGCTATAACGAGATTAAAAAATACATAGAGCTCTCCATACACAAAGAATTCATCCGTACACTCGGCTATCTTCCCGACACAGAAGTCGCTCCGCTTATGAGTGCGGCAACGGCGTATCTGTTTCCGACTTGGTATGAGGGATTTGGTATTCCAAATCTCGAAGCCATGGCCGAAGGGACGACACTCGTCACATCCGACATCCCAGCACACCTCGAAGTCGTAGGCGACGCCGGTCTTTTGATTCCGCCAGGTGAACCTGAGGCTTGGGCTCATGCAATGGAGCGGGTGGTAAAAGAGGGAAGCCTGCGCGCTGAGCTTGTCCAAAAAGGTAAACAAAGAGTAAGCGGGTTTTCCTGGAGTAAAACAGCCGCAATGACACTGGACAGTTTGAGAAGTTTGGTGTAGTGTCAGCGATTATGGACGAACTCAAAAAGGAACTTGAACACTTGGGGCTGAGCGACAAAGAAGCGCGAGTCTATTTGGCTGCCCTTGAAATGGGACCTTCGCCTGTGCAGGATATTTCTCACAAAGCGCATGTGAACCGAGCGACAACGTACGTCATGATCGAATCCTTGGCTGCGCGTGGGCTCATGTCTACGTTTCAAAAAGGCAAGAAACGATTTTATGTGTCTGAGAGTCCTGATCGGTTGATGTCGATTATCCAAGTCAAACAAAAAGAGTTGGCAGAAAAAGAATTCGAGCTTGAGAAGGTCATGCCAATGCTCGTCAATCTGTACAACGCGGAGGGCGCAAAACCACAGATTCGCTATCTGGAAGGACACGAGGGAGTCAAAACGGTGCGTGCTATTTTTGAAAAGCTCACGGGAGATTTTATCGAGATTGCTCCGCTTGATGACGTGCATGAAACAAAAGAGCTGATGGGAGAAGCGCGCGAGGAACATCATGCCGTGCTGCGACAGAAAGGCGCGAAGTATCGAGTGCTCGCGATTACAAAAAATACGGATCCAATGTGTTTGCCTGACATGGGAGAAGGTGAGTGGCGTATGTTGCCACCTGAGAAATTTCCCATCCACGGGAGTATTGTTGCGCGTCGTGACTACGTGTTCCTCTTCTCGTATCGTTCCTCGATTCTTTCGGTTGTCATTCGCAGTCAAGAGATCGCTGACGCGATCCGTGCTCTGTTTGCTCTTGCGTGGGATGGAGCCAAAGGGTACCCGTCAAAAGGTTGTTAAAAAGAATACCCACCGTCGCTCGTGGAGCTATGGCGGGCAAGAGGACCCGTGTGGTCCTTTTTTCGTAGGCGTTTGTTTCTGGTGGAAGTGGTAGACCCAGGCTTTCCTGCCCGCCAAAGCTTCAGCGACGGTGGGAACCTGGGTGTGAGAGATGAGAGATGAGGGATGAGTGTGAGTTTGTCTCTCGCTAACCTCCGCCTGGGCAGATGTAGCAAGGACAGAACCGCCTAGGATCTTCATCGACAGCGTGTCGACGAGTTCCTCCCAACCGTATGGCACGGTTGGCACAGGCAGTATGAAACTCATGGAACCCTTTCCTCGCTTTCTCCATTACATCCTCTCACTCCTGCCGGTTAGGCAATCAACACGTTTCTTATAGAAACGAGCCTGCACACTAACATCGTAAAAGGCGCGCGTCAAGAGATTTTGTTGACGAGCGTTGGCACACACAAACAAAAAGCTCCGACGTTCGTCGGAGTTTTTTTGCCTCCTTGGGAGAGAGTGGGTGTTGAAACCCTCACGGGAAAGGTGGTTAGGTGTGTAGGTGGATGTACCTCGTTCACCTATTTCCTACCACCTTCCCTAAGAGCGTTGCCCGATACTTCTTCTCCCCAGGGTAGTTTGAAGAAGTATCAGGCCCGTTCCACTAGGCGTAGCCGAGCGATTGCTCGATCGCGAGGTGGATGCGCCGTGCGAGGCACGGCAGAGCTGGCATGTCCGAGATGCCGAAGATCTGCACTTGCAGCTCTTCGGGCAGTCCGAGGATGTCAGGTTGATTGCGCATCGCGTCGTTGATGTCCGACTCAATGCGCTCTGTGATTCTCCCGTCCGAGAGAATGCGTACGAAGTGGCGTTTCATCTGGACCTCCTTGCTAGTCCTAGCAGGACACGACGTGCGTCATGTTCTCTTAGGACTCGGCGATCAATTGTCTCGATCGCCGTCCGTGTTGCCACAACGTTTTTCTAGGAGAAGTGGCGTTCTCCAAACTCACGCTTTCGCTTTACCGTCGCTGGACGGAGGGCTGTGAGTGCCCTTGGTGGTCTAGCGCTTGCCCGCGCTCTGCATCGCGGAGTGGATCTGACGATCCTTCTCCGCCCGCTCGGCCTGCTTGGCCAGCTGGGCCGCCGAGGCACCTTTGCCCGATCCTCCAGTCGCGCCGCCGTTGCCGGTGACGCTGCGGAAGTCCGGATGCAGGGTCCGGCTGGCGGCCTCGCGCTTCAGTTCTCCGTCCATCATCGTCCGCATGGTCTCCTTGAGGGAGAACCCGTTGCCGAAGCGACGGATGCAGCTCGGGGCGAAGGCGTGGCGCCAGAGGTCGTAGGAGCCGACCCGGTTGCCGTTCTGCCGATCCCGCATGGCGCCCACAGGTGGCACCATGGCGACGCTCTCCAGCACCAGTCCACCGCATCCGCAGATGCAGCGGAAGGCGAGCCCTGAGTTCGTGCGGACACGACCGAAGGGATCGCTCCCGACGGGCTTCACCACCATGTCGGCCGCGGGGAGCGGCTTGGACTGGGCGGACTGCCGGGCGGGGAGGACGACTCGCGGCGGGAGCGCGATCGCGGGCTTGGCGACGACCTTCACAACGGTGCGGGCACGGACGATCTCGGCGACACGGGCCTGGAGGGCACCCGCGCTGCGGAAGAGGCGATCGACACCGATTGCCTTGAGGGCCTGACCGACGTCCTTGATCTCGAGGATCCGGCATGCTTCGTTCCGACCAAGTTCGTCGGCGGCGCGGCACGCGGCGGTTACGACCGAGAGGTACTCGACGCCCATCGGGTTGCCCCGGGGGGTGATGAGGCTGTCGATCGCGAAGCCGTAGGCACGCACCAGCAGGTGGCGCTCGAGGACCTCCACGGCCTGACCGAGACGCTCCTGGTAGCTGTAGATCGCCTCGCCGATGCTGTCGTCGGACGCGGCCTTGATCTCCTCGTCCTCGCTGTCCTCGTCGGACTCATCGCTGTCGTTCTCGATCTCGGCCTGGTAGGCGGCCAGTGCGGCCTTCTCGTCCCAGATCAGCTCCGGGGCTTCGAAGTCGTCCATCTCCCGCAAGTTGCGCGGGGTGTCGGCGATCTCGAGGTTCTCGATGGCGAGATCCGTGAAGTCAGGGCTGTTCTCGTCGCCGGGGGCGATCGTGCCGTTTTCGGAGAAGTGGATCTCGCGGATCGCCTGCTCCTCCTTGCGGCTCCGGAGAGCCCTGTGCTGCTTGTTGGCCTCGATCTTCTCCTCTTCTTCGTAGCTGAGTGCACGCATGTGTAACTCCGGTGGGCCCGCGGTGGCCCGGTTCAGGTTGGAAGGTTGGAAAGACGCCGCGGAGTTTTTGCAGAGGTGATCTGCAGAAGCTTCGCGACATCTTCTATCCTGAGAGCTGACCAACGGTTGATCATCTCTGTGGGACGGGCGAGACGATTCTCGTACAGAATCGCTCGCCCTGAGTTCCTCGCCCTGGTGGCTAGCCGTTCACTTCGCGGCGGCGTTGAGGTCCGCCATCGCGATGCGACGGCCGACGCGGGAGGAGACCGCGACGAACGGGACGCCGTGGCGGCGTCGGATGTCAGCGGTGTGGCGGGCGGAGGCGGCCTCCACGCGCTCGATCATCGCCGAGCGCTTTTCGTTCCCTGTGGCGTTGAGGTAGCCTCCACGGAGCCAGCAGTCGATGTCTTTCTCAGTGAGGTACATCTTTTTGTCCTTGCCAAGCTTTCGCTCGGCTGTGACTGAGTCGGGGGTTCGGTTCCGACGCAGGAATTCGGAGAAGATTGGTTTAGTGACCTGGCGCAAGCCTGGTGTAAACCTAGTTCATCGGGCGTATGGATCGAGTGAGTAAACCCAGTCGAGCCATTAGATGAACCATCTCTCTCCTCCGAGTTGCTGTGTTGGAAGTAGGAATTAGGAAGTAGGAAGTAGGAATTAGGAAGTAGGAAGTAGGAAGTAGGAATTAGGAAGTAGGAATTAGGAAGTAGGAAGTAGGAATTAGGAAGTTGGAAGTTGGAAGTTGGTAGTCCTAGGAGTTCACGAGTCATGGCTCATGAGCTTTTAGGGCTGGGCGAGACGATCTCGTGAAAAGATCGCTCGCCCTGCGTTGCATCTAGCGTTTTGACGAGTGGACAGATGCTGTCCTCTCAACTCACTCCTTTTGGGTTTACCGTTGTACAACTCTTGTCTCGCGCATTCGGCCTAGCTCGCATCGTGCGGCATCGGCTAAACGTGGAGCGTCAGAGTTGGTTTAACGGAGGGCTTGTGAGAACCCTTTGTTGTGCAGGGCTAGGCGCTCTCCTAGGCCGTCATCTCCTCGCACTCCTCGGCGTCGGGGGCGGCGGCTCCGGCGGCGATCGCGGCGGCTTCCTCGCGGCGCGCTTCCTCGAGCTGCGCCTTGAACTGCGCGTAGCCCTCCTCGCCGGCGATCATCTCGAGGAGACGGAGGCTGGTGCGGATGTGGAGACCGTGCTTCCCGACGATCGCGCGGGCAACGACCTTCTCGCTCTCCTGCGTCGGTGCGTTGAACACCGGCGCGAGGGTCGCGATCAAGACGTCACGTTCGGCACGACCGAGCTTCACCGGACGACCCTCGGGGGTCTTCTCGTCGAGCTTCACGCCGTCCTTGGCCGCCTTCATCTCCGGGATCCAGGCCTTGAAGTACCACTCGCGGCTTCCGGCTTCGAGCTCGACCTTGGCCATGGCCCACCCGATCTGCACGATCGCGAAGGCGGACTGGCGGGACGAGATCGCGAAGTCGAAGAGCTCCTGGCCGAGGTCCTTGAGCGGCTCGTAGAGTCCGACGATCAGCTGGACCGCGAGGTCTGCTTCATCGCGGGAGACGACGGGCGAGGTCTGGCGCGGGGCGTTGCGAGCGGCGACTGCACTGGTGCGCGTGGGCAGTTTGAGATACATGTTGACTTCTCCTGTCTGACAGTTGTGGCCGTGTGGCCAGGGTAGAGACGAATCGCTCGAAGGTCAGATGTGATCCCTTCAGCCTGCTGGAGGAGAGAGT
>ERZ1292633.3697-Hain-H41-02um-R1-3697-length-14689-cov-6_pt1 | contig 14689 bp, 4 predicted proteins | sample MGYA00564406_ERZ1292633 | MGnify/ENA primary metagenome ERZ1292633 (study PRJEB36523, sample SAMEA6512639) | groundwater metagenome | collected 2019-01-08 | study: AquaDiva: Metagenomics assemblies of 32 groundwater samples
CTTTTAGGAGCCTTTCCCATATTCACGGCTCCTCTCTCTACCCTTTTTATTTTGGGGAAACAGAAACGGGGAGAGAACCAAAAACAGAAAATTTAATTATTTTTCCGCATTCCTCGTGCCCCCACACACAGTGTCACAACGATGGCGACAACCGTCGTGCTGCCCGCCGCGATGCACAAGCCGGAGGACGCCGCGGCGTTCGCGGAGACCCTCTTCACCTCCAAAACCGTCGATGAAATCAACGACTGGCGCAAAGCGTGCTCGGCCGCCATCCGGGCGACGCAAGAGGAGCTCCGCAGTGCCATTGGGAAGCAGTACCGGGAACTGATCGACTGCTGCGACAGCGTCAGCGGCATGGCTTCGGTGTGCGACGACATCACCCAGCTGGCGCAGCAGCAATCGTTGGGGGGAAAGGGAGGGGATGCGCCATCATCGAGGCTTCATGGCGGGACCGCGCCGTCCCGGTCAGCGGCACCCGGAGATCCAGCAGCATTCCGGTCATCTTCGGCCGTCGCCCCCTCTCACCTGCGCCGCGCGCTGCTCGAATCCCTCGACTCTCTTCGGTCGGACACGCCAGTACAACTGGAAAACGCCGCCGCAGCGGCTGCCGCCGTCGCCCAGCAATTCGATCCCGCCGTTGAGGCGGACACCATGTCCGCCGAAGAAGCGCTGCGATGTGCCTCCGCGTCCGTCACCTTGCTGGGCCTGCGGCGCTTCACACCGGCGGCGGAGCACTTCCTGCGAGCGACCTCCGAGTTGCAGCAGCACCAAGCGATGCTTCCTGGAGTCGTGGCCCGTGTAGTTTGTGGCGCAGCGGAGCCGCTGTTCGAAACTTCCCGGCGGCAAATCGAGCACTTCCACTTTGACCTTGTGCGAGAGATCGATGCCTTGTGCGTCGATTGGGCTTTTCGAGTGGAAGACAGCTCACCGTCCCCCGCCGGGGTGGGTGCGCCCCGCTTTCAAGTGGCCTTTGCCGACGCCCATCGCAGCCTAGCGCTGTGCCACGGTCTAACTGTGGACCTCGCTTTGGTGCGCTTCGTCGAGCGCGGCAGCAGTGCTGTGGGCGTTATCTCACGCGGACGCGGAGACCAAACAGGTCGATTGTCGCCCGCTTCGTTGCTCGCCCTCGTTCGCGGCGTGCTTCGAGTCATGCAATACGTGCACGAGTGCACCGTGTTCGGTGTTCCGAGCATCGAACTGCCGGTACCCCCAGCGGTGAACCACGTCACCAGCACCAACAGCAGTGGTTCCCTCCGCGAGCTGTTTGCGTCTGGCGACAGCAGCGCGCTTTCAATCGACGAGCTAATTCGCGTGGTGGAAGCGGCCACGACGACCAAGGCAGCAGCGGACTCGGCCGCATGGGAAGATATGGAAATGATGCTCTTTCGTCAGCTGTGCACAGACATGGTGGGCTCCTCCTCGGCGTCGTCATCATGCTACGACATCGGCGGGACCGCCCCTGCGCCAGTCGCGAACCCCCTGCAGGGTTGGGCGTCGCCCCAGCAGGCATCGCACCCCTCTGTCTCCCTCGTGGGCCCATTCACCACCCAGTCGCGCGGCAGCGGCGCTGCGTCTTTGCGACAGGGCGAGGGGATCGGCGAGGAAGCCGCCCATCAGGTTGCCCCCATGAGCGCGGTCCGCGACCTTGTCACGAATCTGTGCCAGCGTCTCGAAAGCGCCATCGCAGCGTCCTTTCCGTCAGATTTGTCCACAAACGTCACCGCCTCTGCTCAACGGGTGGTCAAAGTTGAAGGCGACATCCGGCAGCTGCTCGCCGACGCGTCACGAAACTGGAAAGGATCGGAGACCCCGCCGATCGACCTTGTCGACCTGCTGTCTCGAATTGGAGATGTGGTCTCCACCGCCGTCGCGCGTGTGCTCACCGACCGCCTCAAAGTTGCCCTCAACGCGCTGCGCATCGACGGCGAGACGTTCTCATCGGGCGCGGGCGGACAAACCTGCGCGGAAAGCTCCAGTGACATCTCGCGCCGCGTCTTACACGCGATCAGTCGTAAAATGCGAAGAGCACCGACCGCTGGGGGGGGCGACATGCCAGTGGCATCCGCGGCTGCGGATGCTATTCCGCGAGGAGGATCCGCAGCGAGCGCCGACCCGCTCGCCATCGTCCGCGGCACCATGACGCTCGTCCTTCAGCGTCACGTGACCTTACAGGACGCCGCCGGGGTGACCACTTGCGTTCGCTGTGTGACCGACGCGCTCAATCGCCTGACCAGCGCCGCCGCCTCCACCCTCATCCGGCACCGAACTTCGCCGCTCGTCCTGTCGTCCGAGGAGGCGGCCGCCACGCAACTTATCCATCAAGCCTCGCTGTTGTCCAGGTTGGCGTCGCACGTAGAAGAGACCTGTGAGACGCTCCGCTTGGACTCGACCGCCATCTCGACGCTGACTCCCAGCATCGCCGAGGCGCGTCGGATCGCGGCGGAGCTGCACCAGCCATGGCAGCACCTCATCGTTGGGACCGCGGTCGGTCCCTGTGAGGAACTCATCGCCGCCGAGTCGGAGCGCACGAGCGACGCGTTGCTGCTGCATCACCTTCTCTTGCTAGACCCCGTCGCCACAGGGGGGGCACCACGGGGGGACGACGACAGTATGGCAGTGCTCAAGTACTATGGGGCAGCGGACCCGGTCGTTGCCGCGCAGGTGGTCGCTTTCAGGCAGCTGAGTCAGCCGTCAGAGAATCGAAAATCCGCTGGCGATGCGTCGGCGAACGATGCGTCCTTTCTGGGCAGCGACCTGCAGCATCTCTGGGCAGCGTCGACGACTGCCACCTCCGGCAGCGCCACCGTGCGCTACCCGAGGCACCCACGTCCGTTCGTGACGCATGCGCTGCAAACCTTGCACGCGTTCACCACGGACCGATACCCCCTCACGGCGGTTGAAGGCAATCACCGCACCGCGTCGTCATCGGCCACTGGTGGTTCCTCCCGCGCCGCCGTGATGACGAACGTCGTCGAAGGCGTGCGGTACGCCTTTGCGGAGCGATTCTGTAACGCAGCGGCCGCCTTTGCCGCCAACAGCTCACGACGGCGACTCGCGGCTCCGGTGATCCGTGCCTGCGCGTCGCAGCCGTGGTCCGATCGGCTCCAAGACGAAGCCATGATCGACCGGCGCTTGCGGGAGCAGCGCGAGGCCGATGCGCTGTTGCTCTACTTTGAAGCCGCCTACGTGGCGTCTGTTTGTCTCGGGGAGTCGGCGAGCGGCCACATCTTGCCAGGAGGAGCGGACGATGCCCGCAGCAACGATCCAAGTCGTCATCGTAGCCATCCCCCTTCAAGCCAAGCGCTGCGATCGGTGCAAGCGGCTCTGAAGGCCCTTGAACAGTCGGTCGACGTGGTGACGTGGGCCCTCGTCGCGCCGTTCATACACCGGGCCGTGAAGGCGGAAGTGGAAGCCACTGCGCTTGGCGTCGGCGTGTCACCAGGACAACCAACGACGACTCCCGCACAGGAATCGGGGGGGCTTCACGCCGCGGCCGGTCGTTCGGCCAACTTGCTGCTGTGTGTGCCCGAGATGCCCCGTGTGGCGACACTGCCCGTGATGACACCGACCCCGGCGGTGTCCAGTTCCTTCTCGATGGCGACCTCGGCAAGGGCATCGGCCTTGAATGTGCCCCCAGGGAATGTGGGCGAAGCCGCAGGTACCTCAGATAGGGGGAGCCACGAACGACGAGCGGGGGTGAACGAGCATTCTTCACCGGTCGACCCCACAGGAGTCACCACCGCGCTGAAGGATGTGGCGCTTCGAGGGTGGAAGAGTGCGTTCAATTGGACATGAACCTCTGGCAGTAGGATGAGAAAATATTCCCGGTTCCCGACGGTTCAACGAAACATGGAGATGGGCGAAATGATGCTGGGCGCGAAGACGGTTTTCGAAACTTGTGTTTGGAATCAATAGGGAAGAGGGGCCGGCGGCAGCGTGCTCCCCGATACCTTCTGTGAGGGGAAAAGAGAGAGGCGAGGAACTGGGGATTGTCCTCCTCGATCAATCGAAGCCACGCGACGCAATATGAGTGACGCGACGATGAGCATGTCCACCATTGCACCCCTCCCAAGTACAACGAGAAAGACACGCGTGTGTGATTTCGATGCGACGCCCACGGACCGCTCCTCCACCCCGACCCCCGCCGACGCCAGCCGTTATCGAGCAGCTCGAAAGGGGTTTCACGACGCGGCTTGGGCCCACCAGCGTGCCCCCTGCCGAATCACGTAACCACACCATCCGCCGTGGCATCTCGTTCCACCAACGCACGGTCCCGACGTATGATTCGAGGGCTGATTGCCACCTGAGCCGAGGCATGCGGTTGCGCATTTCGCGAACGGTGGAGGATGCCCGGGTCGCGAACAGCAGTGGATTTGCCGCATCGCCGCGCTTTCAGCACGGCGCCTCGTTGTCTTCTTCCACCACATTTGCGGCGGCGCAGTCGCAGGAAGACATCACCACCGCCCTGTTCCAATCGCTCGTCGTCAGCCGCGACCAGGTGTTGGAGCTCAAGCAGTTCTTCCGCGCCAGAGCCGTGGACATCATGGAGGATGGATTGTGCGCGAGGCCCAAGGATGGGCGCGTGTGCTCGGGGAAGGCAACGCACCGCCGGGCGCCTGTAATCGTGCTCACGCCCGAGGTGGACTCGATCAAGCTGCCAGCCCGTGGAGAGGATCTGCTGGCCGGATGCGTGGCCGTAGCATCGCCCGAATCCACTCGGCTCCTGTCTGAGTACGCGTCCGCCGCTCACAAGATCTCCGTCCGGCATCGCCTCCTGACCAGCGAGCAGCGAGAAGTGAACCCCGGGAGCATCGCGCTCCTCACCTCGGCGCCTTCGCTTGCACTGATTGGTCGGCTGCAGTCGCTCCTCGGCTGCACGACCGTCGTCGACTGGCCTACGTTCCTCCTGCTCGCCACCGTGGACTACAGCGCGAGCAGCGTGCGCCGCCTCGAGCGCCTGCACCGCGCGTTCCTGCTCGGCTCGATCCAACTTTCGGCGGCGACGCACAGCGGTATTGACCCCGAAAACGCCTATGTCGATTTGCTCGCCGTCATGCTTCACGAGACGATTCCGTGCGCCGATGATCTTCCCATCCCTCCTGTTTTTTGTCGTGAGGCGGACGGCTACGCGGGTCGCCATTACTGCCACTTCGCGACCGCCGTCCTCGGATTGATGTCCCACAAATCGCAGTTTCAACTCTCCGTTGCCAACGGCTGGGGCTTCGGAACCGACCGCAACTTCGGCGGCCACATCGGCGGCGTCGCCGCCAACGCGATGGCGGCGGCCGCGGCGGAGGACGCCGCCAACCGCAGTCGCTCTACGAGTCCGTCGCAAGGGATCCACCGTCCGAGGTTCGTGGTACCACCAGCTGAGAATATGAAGCGACTCTTTATCCGCGATCAGACTGCGATCGTCCGGCGCAACAATGGTGTGTGGATCTGATCTCCTCGGCGTCTGTTGGACGGCGCTCTTTCCGTGTCGGCATTCTTGCCAGACGGTTTGGGTCTCTCTCCCCTCCCTCTATCAAATGTACAGTCTGTGGTCGTCTTGCGTTGTATCGCGTGAGGTTTTTCAACGGTGTGATTGAGAGGAGGGATTATTATTATTTTTAGTGCCCCCCAGGTGCGACAACGTGTTTCGTCGGAAACCACCCTTCTTACCGGGACAAGGCAGACGGGAACGATTTTGAGTTCCCTGCATTATTTATTCGCGCTTTCACTCATTCACCATCGTACATGCCCGCCCCGGCTACGGTGACTCGCCGCGTTTACTCGATTGGACGCTCGGGCGTTCCCGAAGCCGCAGACGCGACCGCTCCGCGCCCCGCCGTCCGGTACCCATTGCTCTCGGCCGTGTGGGGCCTCGCCGACCGCGACCAGCGGCTCAACTACATGCCGAACGTGAACGCGCTCAACGCGGGCACGCCAGAGGCCAGTCGACCGACGCCATCGACGCTTTCCAAGTCCCGCATCAAGGGAGTGTCGATGCCATTCGGCGGGCCCCCCGGCGTCTGCCGCGGCCTCTACGCGATCAAGTACTGCGTCATCGGCACGGCGGTCGAGGCCATGGACGCGGCCATCGTCCACGTGGACTCGCTCGACCCTTGCTTCCAGGGCGCGTCCGACGTCCGCGTCAAGAAGGTCGTCGGCTCCGGTCCCGTCACGCTGCTGCTTCTCAACGTCGGCATCTTGCTCACGGCGTCGGAGTCGGCTGACCACCACGGCGTCGCCATCGCGCTGCCCCCGCGTGATGGCTTTGGCGGGTCGCCGCCGCCGGTTGTCGATGTGGCCGCCGGAGAAGGTCACTTCGTCTGCTGCGACTCCTACGGCAGGGTTTTTACCTGGGGCTGGATGAACCAGTATGGGCAGCTGGGCCGCGGCACCGTCTGGCCCGCCCGCCCGGACCTCATCGGCCAGCACGACCCGCAGCCTCTGATTGGGTTTGGCGGTGTCGATAGCTCCGCGGTAGGTCGGAGGGAGAATGACCGAGCCGCGGTCGAGTCGCCGCGCATCATTAGCGTCGCGTGTGGCCGCCACCACACGGTGCTCCTCACCGAGGCGCGTACCTGCGTGTACACGTTCGGCCGCGGGCACCGAGGACAGCTTGGCTGGGGGCGACAGTGCCGCGCCGAGGGCGAAACGCCGTTGCGGCAAATAGTAGAAGTGGCGCCGTCGCCGCGCTCGGTCCCCACGCTGTTCGGCATCGCAGCTGAAGGCATTTTCGCGAGCTCTGACGCCCATCATACCATTGTGCGACTCAAAACCGGTCTTGTCTGCTTTGGAGAGAACAGTTGTGGGCAATGCGGCTCTGGTTTCACGAAGGCCATCTTCGTCCCCACGCTAGTCACGATTCCAAGATCTGAAGGGGCACTCGATTTCGACCAACCGCAGCGGAAAGGAGTCGGCTCTGATCAGCCGCCGCTATTAGTGGTCTCGTCGCCGTTGACGGTCTCCACCAGTATGATGAGCGTCAGCCGGGCACCAAAAGTGGCCCCTCGATACGGCAGCTTTGAAAGTTTCATGCACCCCAGAAGAGTGCCGTCGCTGGACAAGGACATCGCCGCGACGAGCGCCCAGTCGCGGACCATTGCCGACGTCGTCACCACCGCCACGCACACCCTGGTCGCGTGCGATGGCGACGGCGTCATGCTGTCCAGCGGGTTGCGGCCCCTTCCGCTGCTGCCCACGAATCCACTGTCGACGGCGATTGTAGCTCCCTCCGCGCTGGGACGTTCGGTGGTCTCGAGGGCCGATGCTTACCTCTTCGCGCCCATGGACGGCCTGCACTACGAACCCCGTGACACCGTCGCGCTAGGGCCGGGTTTCGCCGCCGTGTTCAATCGACGCCGCAACGACGTGCTAGTGGTCGGCCAACTCACTGGCCCTTCGGGGACCATCGCGTCCTCCGTCGCGTCGCTCGGCCGCACCACCCCTGGGGGCACGGTCGTCAACGCCGCGTGCATGGTGGACCTGGGCATCGACAAGCGGGTGCTGGACGTTTTCGCCACGTCACGCGGGGGACTCCTGCTGCTCGTGGACTGCTACTAGAGAGAGAGAGAGAACCCACCCCTGTGGCGCTCCTCGTCGGGGGCCATGAACGCTGCTGGTCGACTGGATGTGTGTATCTTACCATCCCCTCTCCTCGCCCCCTCTACTCCCGGTGCGTGAGGTGAAGACAGCGGAAATCCATTTTGCGAAGGCGTTGTCCTTATTCTGCACGAATTTTTTGCGTGTTTTGACCCTCGACACGGAATAGTAGTCACTGTTGCGACCACACCCACTCGTGAGTCGGACAGACGAATCGCACCGCCCTCCTCGGCATCGTTCAGCGCCCCACCACATTACTAACAACCGGACGGATCATCAACCGCACAAACGTTGCGATCGTCCATCCAACCTCTGCATGACCACGACGAACGCCAACCCCTCCGGCGGCGGCGTGATACCGAATTCGACGTACATCGATGCCGTCGACATTGCCTTCCACGCGGCGTCGTCAGACGCCACCGACGAGGCGACCGTGGTCCTCAAAGTCACATGGCAATTCGGCGCAGATTGCGCTGGATTCTCAGATCTTCGGCCAGAGGACGAGGTACGCCTGTACGACCCTCGAGATGGGTCTCTCGTGGCTGGATTCCCGCTGCACGCGCTCCTCCTAGAGCAAAACGTTCCGGCCTCTCTGTCGCCACCCGAGGACAGAGAGCCGCCAACCCGAGATCAGGAAAGTGAGGAGGAGCCGGTCGTCTCCGCTTCTCCGCCGCCACTAGCCGAGGAGGGAGATGATGCCAGCAAGCCGCAAGGGGGGGTCGCCGTGCGCCCCTTGGCACCCGCCGCGACCACCGTCATTCTCCCGCCGTTACCAGCATCCGCATTCTGCAAAGGCGTCATCGTCACACTCTTCGACACACAGCTCCGGCGGCGCATTGTGTCTCGCGTGATCGGCGAGCTGCGGTCCTGCGAGGGGTGCGTCGGTCGCCATGCGCTGGAAACGAACGTCATCCTTCAGGTGAAAGCACCGAGTGGGTCGCACGGCGAACGCCGAGCCAACGTGACGGTCGTCACGCGGGTCGAATTGTGTCCTTTTTCGACAGGGGTGCTGGTGTGTCGCGAGACGGCCCTAACAGCCGACGCGTGGTCCTTGTGCGACGCCGTCGCGGGCCCACTGGCCGTCATTCCGCTGTGTCGGTTGACGAAAAGCACGGAATGCGTTGACCATGCAAGCCAAAGTGCCGACACGGGCCATACTTCGGATTCGCAGCCACTCGAAGGAGGCGACGACGGCGCTAATCTTCGTCTGCCATCCATGCGGCAAACCAAATCCACGTTGACGACGTACCGCTGCGCGGTGTCGATACCCCGGGGGACCGGAGAGTCCGTGAACATTCAAGCCCGTTTAGTGGGCATCGCGCACCGGAAGGGCGCTGGGCTTGGCGGCACTGCCCTGACCGGCCTTGTTCCCCGCTGCCTGGCCCGCAGCGTGTCAGTGGCCGTCAACTTCGACAACGACCGCGAGTACACTTTTGCGTCCACGCTATCACACTCGAATCGTGTCTCGACGCCGTCCGTTCAAACGGTGAAGGGTACCGTCGTGTGCTCTCCCACGCAATGCTTTCCCGGGGACTTGGTGACCGTGTCGTGGTCCATCGACGAGTCAACGTTGCCAGCTGGGGGGGTCGCTGGCAACCTCAGCGGCTTCGACCGCATCATGTTTTCCGAATTCTCGCGATCCGATTTGCTCCTGAAGCGCATGTCGGCCGCGGAGTCGCACCACGGTTGCATCGGACTGCGCGATGATGCATCGAGCGCGGACTTCCTCGCCGCCGCAAAGCGCTGCAGCGCTGCCTTAGCGTCAGATGTCACGGCGTCTGCTGCCGACGTCGCGAACCCCTCTGTAGAAGGGGGGGTGTTGCCGCGGGACGTGCGGTCGCGCTGCTGGAACGGATTGCTTCAAGGAAGCATGACCCTGCGCGCGCCGCGAACACCCGGTCGTTTTGACGTCGTGTACGTTGCCGTCGGGCCACTGCAGCCATTGCTGCGAACCGAATCGCCCCTCAAAGTTGTGCCGCCGTACGTCAGCCTCTCTGTGCACCGGCGAGCCGTCGCGGACGCAGAGGCGTCATCGGAAACGGTCGTGACCTCTCGACGCTTTGGCTTGTTCCTCGATTACGCGGTGACCCGTGCCACCGCCGTGGCCGGGAGGGACACGTTCGTCATGCGCCGCCGCCAAGATGCGCGTCGCACCGTCTTGTGGCAGGCCACGCTGCCGCCAGAGGCATCTCCTCCCGTCGCCAGCAGCAGCGAGGGCGACATGCTCCACGGTAGCATGCGCATCGACGGTGCTGAATTTTTGCCACTGCGCGGCGTGGTCGAAGTCAGCTGCGTCAGTGACCGTTTGACGGGATCGCTCGTCGGTGCAGGGGAGGAACACACGATCGGCGAAGTGGTGGTCATCGACCTCGACTCGGACGAGGCGACCCTGGCGGTGGGCGGCGTGGCCTCCGTCTCGACCTCCCCGGCTGTCACGGCTCTTGCCGCGCAAACGGCTCCGGTTGAGATCATTGCGCCCGTCGACGTGCCGCTCGGCGTTGCCTTCTCGGTGCGCCTTGCCACGTCGGCTATCAACCGTCATGTTTCTTCTTCGGCGGCCGCGGCCCCTGAGAGTGTTCGAAATGGCGGCACGCCATCGTCGTCACCGCAGGCGGCCGTCGACGTGGCCGCCGCCCCCTGGCTGTTCCTCCATCGCTTAGAGGCGTGCATCATCGTCAGCGGCCAGTCGGCCACCGTTCGCGCCGTTGATTCGCTCTCCCCGTGTGCCGCCGTGCGCGCGCCGTGGGCGGTCGCGGAGCCAGTGACGTTCGCCCACTGGATACCCATTTCGCACCTTTTTGTGGACGGCGGGTTGCTGCCATCGCATCGGTACCTGAGATGCCGCGTGCCAGCGCTCGATCAACCCGGACTTTATCTGGTGTCACTGTGGATCCGCCACCCATTCGCAGCGGGCACGTGCGGTCCTGCGAACCTCTCGCCAGCCACTGCGAACGGCCGATTCCACCGCGTTGAGCTGTGTCGGGCCGTGGTGCACGCGTCCGCTGCGCTGCCAGAGGGTCGATTCGTGGATGTGCCGGACGGCAACTTGCCCTTCACCGGCACCCCCGCGCGGTGTGAGCAACTGCTGTCGTTTGTTTGCTCCAAAAGGAAAGCGCCGTCCGCCCCCAGTGATCCCGCCGAGCCGCCCCCCGCTGTGCCGTCAGGGGGGGCAAAGAAGAGCAGCTCGACCACGCTCCTTGCGGCTCCTCAACGCGCCAGCGGCTCCGGCCCCTCCGCGGCGTCGGCGTATCAGTCCACTCGCATGTGCCACCCCCCGGCAACCTCTGCGTTCACGCTCAATGTGCTGCCCGCCCTGGCCGGAGGCCTCGTCGTGGCGTCGCTGTGCACCACGTCAGATGCCATCGTCGCCACATTGCACATCGCTGCTGGCTACGAGGTCGACGGAGCGGATCAGGTGCTCCTCGTGGACGACGCCTGGGAGAACGTCATCGACACGTGCCGTGTGCAGGACTCGTTCAGTCAGCGAACACGTGGGAAGTACGGCTTCTGCACAGTAAGCCTCAAACCCCCGGGCGTCGCAGGGATGTATTTTTGCTTGCTGCAGTCAATGAGCCTCGGCGGCGACATCATCCTTGTGTCGCCGGCCATCACCGTGCGCGACGTGACTTCGGCCCTTCCTGACTTTCTGCCAGTCCGAAACGACATGCTCGTGTGCGGTTTGAAAGATTCAGCGCCGCCCGCAAAGAGCAGCAGTCTCCTTCACACTCCTAGTAGGCCGCCTTCATCGACTCCGCAGCGTGGCGCCACGGAGGGCGCCCACTCCTCGGCGGCCATGCGAGCGTACCGTGTGAACTCGGCTGGCATGGTTCGGTCTTCGGGGCTGCGGCCCGCCACACCGAAAAGTCGCGCGCTGTTGATCGGCTGCTGCTATACGGGAAAGGCACACGAACTCAGCGGTCCTGGAAACGATGTTTCGGCGATGTACGAATCGCTCTGCGCCGTTTACGGCCGGTCCCGGCTGCCTCCGGATCGCGTGGTAGTGATGACGGACGCTCCGAACCACGCCTGGTACCGCCGGGACGAGCTCGATGACGCCGACCGCGACGTGGCGCTGGCCAGCCTCGGCACCTCGAACCTCTCCCAACGTGAAAAACGCGACCTCCGCGACTCCCTGGCTGGAGGGGGCTTGCCGAATCACCTGCTTCCGACAGCCCACAACATCCGGCTGCAGCTGCGCCGACTCGTCGATAGCGTGGTCGAAGACGAGGACTGCCTCATCTACTTTTCCGGTCACGGCACCACCACGGTGATGGACGGCGACGACGGCGGCAATGGTGCTGGGATCCACCCGTGCTTGCTGCCAATCGACTTCGACTGGGGCCGACGGATGCTGCCCCTCGCCGACGTGCTATCGGCCGTTCGAGAGCTTACCTTCCGCTCGAAGCGAGGCCGCATCACAGTGGTGGTCGACGCGGCGTTTTCCGGCACTGCGGTGGACTGCTATCGGCAGATGTCCGGGGCAACTGGGTCCCCTCGATGGCTTAGCGCAGCCACGGATCGCCGAAAACGGCACGGACTCTCTGATAGTTGTCGCACGAAGCATGTGCTCCCGCCGTGGCACTTGGGCGGTCACCGAGTCGCGGAGCGTGATGACGTGGCCGAACTGGTCAATCTTGATGACTACGTCTTCGCGCGTTGCCGCGAACGGCCAACAGCATCCGCCGAGGAAAACGGGGGGCGGCTGCGCAATGGCAGTGGTGCTTGGACGAGTGACTCGATCTTGGCGACGCCTGTTTTCTTTTTTGCAGGCCAGGGCTTAGCGTGGGAGGGTGCGCACCGCAACTGCACGTTGAGCGTCTTCACTGAGGCCATTACGGCCGCGTTGCAGCTTTCATCAGGTTACAACGCTGTGACCAACCAGGCTATCTTTCCCTTCGCGACGTCGATCGACCTGCTCTTCGAGGCCATCATGGCGCGTCTGTGGCCGTCTCCGTTTCAGTCCCAAACGCCAGTGCTCGTATCGTTCCGACGTCCGATGAATCGCGGCGGTGGCGGCGACCGCGCGCCAGAGGCCCGTGAAAACATGGAAGCAGCGTTGCTGCGCCAAACGGCGGCACCTGCGGAGTTGGCGCTTGGTGACGCATCATCCGCGCGTCCACCGCGGCCGTCAATTCCTGACAGCATCACGATTACGGCGACACCAAAATCGCTCCCTCCCGTGCGGCAGCCCCCCGTTACCCATTCGGCGGCGGTAACCGCGCCGTTCTTCTGAGCTGCCGCGCAGCGCCGCAAAGTCAGCACCGAAACGACGTTGATGATTGTCTCAACGACACGTTAACTTTTTTCTTCTTGTAGAAGCCGCTGTTTTTCCTCCTTCCTTCCTTTCTTCTCATCTCAACGCGCGAGGGAGAAATCGAATGTGTTTACTGAGGGCCACACATCACAGGACGGTGGTGACCTCCTGTGTGTGGTGGGGGGCATGGCTGAGCTCTTGTCACCCCCCTCTTGCCTCCAAGAGTGGTCGCACCGCCGATGGCGTCACCTCCCGCGGGGAGTCGCCGCGATGCCCCAATGAGCGCTGCGGTCATCGAATTCGAGTGCAACGACAATCAGTCGGTGCATGTGCCTGAGCGGTGCTGCGACCCCGACACCGTCCGCCGTGTCGCCCGATCTGGCAGCACGGTCGGCGCGGTGCGCGTAAACATCTCCAGCGAGGTTCTCAAACGACTCCTGACGCTGTTGGACGGCCGCATGGACCGATCGTGCCCTCTGAGGGTGCTTCCCTCCGGAAAGAGCGTGCCGCTTCCCTTGTTCCACTATATGGAGTGCGTCTCGGCGGCCGGTTTGCCCGAAATCAATGCGGCGTGGGCAGTTTCAAGTGGCAGTAAGATCATCAACGAGGAATTGAGCAAGACTCACAAGGACATTTTCGAGGAACTGTATCGGATGCAACATGGTTCGCCCGTGCCCTCCCTTGATGCGAGCCAAAACACGTTATCGTCATCGTCTCCATTGTGGCTAGTACCGGGTGTCTTGTTGCGCAAGCGTCCAGATGGTAGGCAAGAGGACTGTGTGGGAGACTTCGACGCCGCTGCCTTGGAGTATGTGCGCCGCGCATGGATGAAGTGTTTATTGGGCAGTAACCGATCAGACCCCGCATCGATGTCCAAGCGGGAGCTCGCCGCTCTGAGCCCGTGCATACTCCCACCCGCGGAGGCGGAACACGGCGGCGTGTCATTCCAAACCATGAGTTGCAAGGCACCTCTTTCCGTGGACGAGCCGCACGCGCATGGCGTGGATTCGGTGAATGATTCACTCTTGCTGCTGTCGTACGAGTGGAGTCCCGACACGACCTCGACGCAGTGCGCGATGTGCAACCGCTCGCTCGTTTGCTGGACCAACCCCTGGTCGTGGACGTGGGCGGCCTGGCGGAGCCACTGCCGACACTGTGGCACTCTCATCTGTAAAAAGTGCAACGAGTATCTGCTGCCGCATCCGCGATTCCGAAACTTCGACAAGAACGGTAACCGCACCAACTCAACCTGCGCGGTCGACAAAAAGGAGCTGCGGTGTTGTAAAAAATGCAGCCAACGTGTGTCGGTGCACTTCTTCGCGGACCTCCTGTGCTCGTCCGGGTGCACGATTCCCCAACTGGCCGTCTTTCTCCTCCTGCCCGATTGTCCGTCCCTCCGAGATGGAACGATCGTCGCGTTGTCTGACATGCGTAAGGGATACTACGAAGACTCGGATCACTGCCACGAGCGCGGGCAACTGCTTATCGCTTCGCTGCCGCTCCTGGTTGGTCACCCGCCGGCTGCGAAAAGGGCTTTGAAAGCGGCGATTCTGCGGAAGCTAGCGCCGAGGCCGAACGACGACACCCCGGATGGTCTGCAGGTGGCGCTCGACGTCATGGAAAGGACCCTGTCCAGCATGGTGGAAGTCAGTGCGCGGAGGGTCGAACGGCTGCAAACGACTTCTTGCGCGGTGTTGTACTGCACGCGTGACTGCGGTTTGACGCACCGCGGAAGCCACGATCTGGCCCCGATCTTCGTTATCGGCATGCTCGACGCACTCGACATCCTGCCGTTGGACCGCGTGACGCCGCCGGCGCGCGAGGCCATCAAGCGGTGGGTGCCGCATA
>ERZ1292633.3705-Hain-H41-02um-R1-3705-length-14669-cov-4_pt1 | contig 14669 bp, 14 predicted proteins | sample MGYA00564406_ERZ1292633 | MGnify/ENA primary metagenome ERZ1292633 (study PRJEB36523, sample SAMEA6512639) | groundwater metagenome | collected 2019-01-08 | study: AquaDiva: Metagenomics assemblies of 32 groundwater samples
TCAATATGCCCATCGGTAATCTCTTTGGCTTTGATGCCTGGCAGCCAAATGATCTTTTTTATGCCAAACAGGCGTGCTAGCTCAGCCTCAATCTGGGCCTTGGACTTCCCTGGGTTGCGGTTGATGTTGAGTATGCAGCTTTCAGTGCAAATGGCCGTGCCTTTGCCATTGACTTCAATGCCACCTCCCTCCATCACCAACCAGCTTGCTACATTGGCAGCATTCGCTTGGCTAAGCACGAAGTTGGCCAGCAACTTGTCTTCGGCGATGCGCTGGTCTTGCACGCCGTTGGCAGCCTTGGCGATGTCTTTTTGCCAACCCGGTGCGCCCGTGCTTTCTTGCCCCCAGCCGTTGAAATTGAGGTTCACTCCGTGCAAGGTTCGGTCTGCGCCCCAAACAAACACGGGGCCTGTGTCGCGCATCCATAAGTCATTGACAGCTTGGAAAACCCATTCAATCTTTCCCCCTGCTTCAATGGCTGGTAACGAATGGCCGCCTGTGAAAACCGTCCCGGGCTCATAGCGACTTGCTAGCGTGCTAATTTTCTCCCCTTTGATTTGGGCCAAAAACCCCATGGCCGCAGTTTTGTCGGCTTGATTGGAAACCAGCATCTTGACAGGCTCGAAGCGAGATAAATTGGCGGCGATGCGCACCAAATCCTTGCGTGCAATGGCACGGCTGGCACCATAAACACCGGTGGTGCCCCACGCTTCGGCGGTAGCCCCATAGGCCATCCATGTCGCGCTATGCAAAGCCCCTTCATCGGGTAGGGTGAAGCTGCTGGTGTTGTTGGGGAGCTGGGTACCACCGTCACTGGCTTCGCTAGCTCCGCCGCAGGCGCTAAGGGGTAGAACGCTAAAGACTGCGGTTGATTGGATCAAGGTGCGTCGGGTTATGCGCATGATTTTTGGGTACTTCGGGGTTTTGCAGGGAGGGTACGGATTGTCTTACGATCGCCGCCTTTTAGGTCGGGCGCAGTGGGCACTTTCACAATCGAAAATGGAATTGGGCGGTTATCTCAAAGCCCGATGTTTGCCATCGACGGTGTCAAGCTGCCCAGCCACGCCAGCAAAGAGCGCAGTGGCACGCATCAAGAGCTGCGCCACCGCGCTGACCGGCTCGACCAAGCCGCAGCCAAGATGCTGGCCTTGCATCAAGCGCAAGACACTCACTCGAGTGACGAGGCTTTGACAGCGCAGCGCCCAAGCGCGCATTGAATCTTTACAGCGCGACGCCCGCTTTGCGCTGGCCGCAAAGTACAAAGACAAGGGCGTGCTGCATCGCAAAGCATCCAGCACCAACGAGCAGCCCGTTCGCCTGTACCGACCGACTGACTTTGTGCATGAGCCGCACAACCATCGCTGCCTCTGCCCAGCCGGGCATGTGCTGCACAGCAACGGGTCAAAATGCACCATCAACGCCCGTCAATGCCACAAGTTCATCGGCAGCCTAGCCACTTGCGGTGCATGCGAGCAACGCGAGCGTGGTCGGCGTCTTTACTGCCAGCGCATCGGCACCGTCGAGCCCGTGTTTGGCAATCTGCGCGGCAAAGCCAAGGCCAACACGCAACGGAAGCTGTATTGCTGGGTCCACAATATCGAAAAGCTAGCCCATCAGGGTTATCAATGAGGCCCAAAGCGGGCCTTAGAAAGGCTTGAGATCAGTTTTAGGCGCAAAATCTGCGCCACGCACTGTCAATTCCGGAAACCGAGCTGGAAATCAAGATGAAAAACCAAACTCGTGGCATGAAGTCGTTGGCGTGGCGCGCGAAACAGGTTTTTGCACAGCTTCGTTAGAGCGCTCTACCCCGAGAAAGGAGGTCTCGAATCTACGAACACGCAGCCACTTGAAGTACAGCATCATCCCAAGAAACGCTAAGGAGCAATCACTTGAAAGTCATCGCACTTGCGGCCGCACTTGCCGCGTTCGTCTACTGCAGCCCGGCAGTCTCTTTTGCAGCACCCCCTCTCACCATCAATCCAACCAGTGACGGCTCGCTATACACATGCGATGGCTGCAATGTCGTATCGGACGGTGCGTATGTCTTGGCCGGTGGCTACATACAGGGCGCCGTGAAGTTCTCATCGGCATCGATCAGCGGCACGGTCAGTCAGGCATTCCTGACCCTGAATCCGTACGGACTGCCTCTCTGGGGACCGACCGTCGACGTCTACGGGTATGGAACCGCTATTGGCCACCTGGATGTCACCGACGCCAATGCCGGGACATTCCTTGGAACTCTTGTCCTTCCCTCAGACCTCGGGTATGGCGAGGACGCGTTCTTTGATGTAACCGCGTTTGTGGCTACTACCGATGCACCATTCCTGGCGTTCAATCTGCGCACTACAGGCACCGACGTTTTCAGTTCCATCGAGTACAACTACGGCCATCCGTCACAGCTTCTCGTCACCGCTGTACCCGAACCCGCCCAGGCCGCGCTGCTGATCGCTGGTCTACTTGCTGTCTGTGGCGTGTCGCGGCGTCGATCAACTGCGCAATCTCACTTGAGGCAAGGAGCGCTCTAACCCTCTACAGGGACTCCCCTGCCATGTCAAGCCGTTAGCATTTCTTTTCCTTAGTAGCTGTATTTCCAGCGGGTCGCTTCATCTGAATCAGCCTCGAAACGAGGAACAGACTGCACATCTACAGACGGCCTTATAGCAGTGGCCAGTGTGGCGCTGCGGACCCCGATACGAACCACTTAGTGAGGCCCCATTCCATTCCCGTGTTCGCTGCACCCGCAGTCACAAAGGGTTAGTCGGGCTTGCTCGCTACCGGTCTGACCTGTTCAAAGCATCTTCGGAGTCACGTCTTGCTTGGAAATTGTTGAACTGATTTGTTAGCTCGAATTCACGCCGGATTCGGCATTGCATTGCCTGCGCCCGGCTTGACGCTCATATGTCGCACACCAAACGGTTTGCCTCGTACATACACGGCCTATAGAATGCGCGCATTCTTGTTTGCTAGTGCGACCACCGCTTTTTGCCACCCCGACTTCTCACGCAGCTGATGCACTCACTTGGAGATCGGGTCATCGCGCTTGTGCGCCGTCAGCACCGCTGACTTGGCCCCTTGGATCAACAGCGTGCGCAAATACGTGTCGCCCCGCTTGGTGATCGCACCCAAGTTGTTCTTGCCCCCGCTGGAGTTTTGCTTGGGCGTCACCAGATGCGACGCCATGATGCGGGCATCCAACCCCATGGCCACCATGCGCCCCTTGGGCAGCTGCGCGCACCAAAGCAAAAACTTGTCTCGCGCCAGCGCTCGCCCGGTGACCCTTTGGCCTGCGGCTTTGACCACCGCTTTGAAGCCGAGCGTATCGGCTGCGCGCCGTGCTGGTGTGTTTGTTCTACAGTGAGATCCTATGGCTAGCTCCGTTGCTGTGCGCTTGATCGGCGCGAGCTGATGGACGCTCGGAGTGTCACTGAAGTCCAAATGAATGGGTTTTAGCCATATCCTGTCTAGGTCCTACCCGTTATTAGGCGCACTGAAGCCTTTTGCCAGATTCACTAACTTGCTTTTTGAACAGGATCGGCAAGTCAGTTTCAACGATTTGCTGCGCACTGCGTTCGGCTAGTGCGGCAATTGCCAATGCGGGGTTGACCATCGCGCTGCAGCATATGGATGCATCGTTGATATAGAGCCCTGTGTATGCACCGCCACTGCGCTTAAAGACCCGGCCCACATCGTCGCAAACGCCTTCGTCAAAGCTTACGCCCATTCTGCAACCTCCGGTTGCTTGAATCACCATGGGTGCGCTGCCGTCGCGGTATGAATGGGCCACGTTCAAACGGTTGCGATGCAGATAACCTGCGACACGCTGTAAAAAACTGCGCACATGACGGTCTTGTGATGAGTCAATGTCGGCACTGTGCCAGTGTATTTGCAGGGCGCTGTTGCGACCCAAGCTAAGTTCACCCTTGCAAGCAACGGGGGGCTGCTCGCCACGAAAAACGCGGGCCACAATGCGTGGCTGGTATGGCGCTTTGACACAGCTAAACGAGACGCGTTCATGACTCCCGTCGATGCTCGTGCCAAGCCAAGGCGAAAATGGCATGAAGCCTAGTGCGGCGCTACGCGACATGATGGCCGTTGTGCCCAAAACACCCGCAGATAACACCAGCATTCGGGTGTGTAATTTGCGCGTCTGGGACACCCAATGTTCACCGTTGTTGTGCCATTGCTGAACGAGTACCTGAAAGCGGTAATCGGGCAATTCAGACGGGGAGAAGCTAATCACCTCGCACTGGGTTAGAAATTTGCAACCAAACTGTTTGGCGACATGGAGATAGTTCGTGCACAAGCCATGTGTTTGTGGCTCATCAGCGGCGCTATGTGTGTCCGTACGATCCAACATGCTGAGCGCTTCACCATAATGGTTTTGCATGCTGATGGCGTTCAGGCTATTAGGCCAAAGCCTTCGCATTCGATGCTGTGCATCAGGCTGGCTGGTCTCAAAGGCGTGTGTTTGGACTTGCAGAGTCATGCGCTCGCAGATGCGGGACGTTCCGCCCAGCGCGCTGGCACCTAGCGTATCCGCGCCGCGGTGCATCCCAAAATCAAAAAGCCCGAGCGGATTGCAGCTCGATTTGATCGCCTTGATGGCCGCTGACGCGTTGCTGGGCAGCGTCTGTGCTGTGTAATCTTGCCCGCGCTCTAGCAACGCTAAGCGCCTGCCGCGCAGGTGCGGCGCAAGGCGCGCCGCCATCACGGCCCCGCCAAAGCCAGAGCCGACCACCAAGCAATCGAAGCATGAGTCTGAAGTCCCGACAGGCTCGGCTACGCTGGCCAAGCGGTGTTGCACGCGCATATTGCCCCTTTCGCGATGCGGATGCTTTGACTTTGCCCGTGCCAGCACCAACAGTCATCACGAAACCATCACGAAAGATTCACAATTTGCCGGGCTACTTGACGCAAAGTTCTGGCCAACGCGCCAGTCGTTCATACAGTGAGGCTCGTGACATTTGTAGCAAGCGCGCCGCCGCCACGCGGTTGCCCTGGGTTTGCTGGAGCGCTTGTGCAATGAGATTGCGTTCAAGTATGGCCACCGCCTCGGGCAAAGGGCGCAGCATTTCAGCGTTACCAACCGGCGCGGGTGGCTGCACGACTGGTGGCCCTGAAGCTTGTTCAAGGCTCTGCGCTTTGGGGTCAAAGTGGCGTGTGCTGAGTTGCAAGTCGTCGCTCATCAAGCTAGCTTGCTCCAATACATTGCGCAGTTCACGAATATTGCCGGGCCAGCGTTGGTGCATGAGCCAATCCAGAGCGTCGGCGCTCAGGCTACGTTGGCTCAAGCCGCTACGCCTTGCGATGTCTTCAAGCAAAGATTCAGCCAAGGCCTCAACGTCACTCAGGCGTTCACGCAAGGCGGGCACTTGGATGGGCAGCACGTTGAGCCGGTAATACAAATCGGCTCGGAACAGGCCTTGCACGACCATGGCCTGTAAGTCCCGGCTGGTCGCAGCCAGCACGCGCACATTGATGCCGATGACTTGGTTGCTACCCAGGGGCTCTAACTCCTGCTCTTGCAACACGCGCAACAACTTGGCTTGCAGAGCCAACGGCATGTCGCCAATTTCGTCTAGAAACAGCGTGCCCCCATCGGCGAGCACGAATTTGCCGTCACGCTTTTTTCGATCCGCGCCCGTGAAGGCGCCAGGTGCGACGCCAAAGAATTCTGCTTCCAGCAGTGTTTCCGGTACCGCGGCGATATTGACGCCAACAAAGGCTTGGGATGCACGCGGGCTGGCGGCATGAATGGCTTGCGCTAACAGCTCTTTGCCGGTACCGGTTTCGCCTAACAGCAGCACTGTGCTGTCTGTGGCAGCTACCCGGCGCGCCTGTCGTTTAACCTCTAAGGCCCGTGGACTGGTGCCCACGTAGCTGGCAATGGAATACTTGGGTCGGCGTTGCGCAGCAAGTTGTTGTCGCGCATCAGCAAGCTCGGACTTGAGGCGGCCAAACTTGGCCATTAGCGGCTGCATGGTGGTTTCGGGGTGGTCTAGCAAGACCAAGCCCAGTGCTCCGATCACACGATCTTGCTCGTCACGCAAGGGCAGGCGGCTCACCAAAAAGGTGCCAGCTTGATTGGTGAGTAAGTCCAACAAAATAGGCATGCCGCTATCGATCACCGTGCCCATCAGCGAGTTTGGCACCACGTCCTCAATTTGGCGGCCAAGGAAGTCTTGCTCGTGGTCAATGCCCAGTGCGGGCAAAAAGCGCTTGTAGCCGTCGCTAATCCAGACAATGCGATGCTCGCGGTCAACCACCATCATGCCTTGCGCGGTTTTGGCGAACAGGTCGAACATGGATTGCGCCGCTAGCTTGAGCACACGTTCGGCGTTCAAGTCTAGATGAGAGGAACTAGGGCTGGTCAAGGGCATGCTGCAATTGTTGCGCATTGCGAAGGTCGGCAATGCATGATAAGGAGCCAAGACTCAGCAAGTCAGGTTGTAGCAAGGGATTTCCCTATGTGAAATGATGTAATTACAAGATTACATTCGGGCATCTGCACTTCAATTTGCGTCTGCAAACGCCTCATGGTCAACACAAGGTTAGCGAGCGACTTGAGAGCCGTCCAAACCCCCATCCGCGGCACGTCTTTGCACGACAGCGTTGCCACGCGCCTGCGCAGCATGTTGTTTGAAGGCGTGCTCAAAACCGGTGATTGGATCGACGAAAAATCCCTTGCTGCACAATGGCAAATCAGCCGCACGCCTTTGCGTGAAGCACTCAAGGTGCTGGCCGCCGAGGGCATGGTCGAGTTGGTGCCAAACAAGGGTTGCCGCGTGACCGAACTCGACGAACTTGACGCCGACGCGCTGTTCCCCGTCATGGCCATGCTGGAAGGGCGCTGCGCTTTTGAGGCTGCACAACGTGCGAGCGACGCCCAAATCAGCGAGTTGCAAGGGCTTCATGAACTGCTGGAGCAAGCGGCGCGTGCAAAGAATATCGAGGCTTACTTTCGGCACAACCATACCTTTCATCGCCTTGTGCAAGCCATGGCGGGCAACCGCTGGCTAAACCGGGTGACCGACGATTTGCGCCAATTCCTGCGCATGTTGCGTGGGCGGCAACTGCTTGTTCCAGGTCGTTTAGAGGCGTCCCTGAACGAGCATCGTGTGCTGATGGATGCTTTGGTGCAACGTGACGCCACACGCGCCGCGAATGCCATGCATGATCACTTGATGGCGCAGCTGGCGGCGCTCAAAAAGCTGCGCGTGCAAGAAGCGAAAGCAGCGCGGCGTGCCTGAAAGTCAGACCTTGACGATAGAAGTGCATCACTAGCAGTCCCTGGATGGTCACGTAGCCGCTTCACGCGCGGCTGTGGCCCTTCGGAAATCAACATTGTGCTGTAAGAACCCTAGCAACCTCATTCAACGGAGACCTGCATGAACATCACCCGTCGACAAATTGTTCAAGTGCTTGGCCTGAGTGCCGCTACGTTTTCAGGCGTGGCAGCGCGGGCGCAAACCAGTACCTTGAAAATCTCGCACCAATTTCCTGGCAGCGCCGGTAACGAAGGTGACTTTCGGGACCGTCTATGCCGCCGCTTCGCCAGCGAGTTGGAAAAGCGCAGCCATGGAGCGCTAAAAGGACAGGTCTACCCTGGCAGCTCCCTAATGAAGACCAATGCGCAGTTCTCGGCCATCCGCAAAGGAGCCCTTGACGCGGGCCTTGTGCCTTTGTCTTATGCTGGCGGCGAGGTCGTTGAAACCAATATCGGCTTGATGCCTGCTTTGATCCCGAATTACGAAGTGGCCGCACGCTGGAAAAGCAGCGAAGCAGGGCGCCTGCTGAACAAAGTGTTAGACGACAAAGGTATTGTCATGCTCAGTTGGGTCTGGCAGGCCGGTGGCGTTGCCAGCCGCCAACGTGCGCTCATCAGCCCCGATGACGCCAAGGGGTTGAAGGTACGTGGAGGCAGCCGGGAAATGGACATGATGTTCAAAGCTGCGGGTGCGTCCGTTATCTCGCTGCCGTCCAATGAAATTTACGCGGCCATGCAAACCGGGGCGATGGACGCCGCACTGACGTCGTCCACCAGCTTCATGTCGTTCAAGCTAGAGGAGCTAACAAAATTCCTCACCAGCGGCCGACAACACACTTACTGGTTCATGCTTGAGCCGCTCATGATGTCCAAAGAAATCTTCAGCAAACTACCTAAAGCCCAGCAAGACCTGATCATGAGCATTGGTGCCGAGCTAGAGTCATTTGGGTTTGAGGGTGCCCAAACCGACGACAAGCTTTGTGCCGAGGTTTATGCTAAGGCGGGTGCCAAGGTGTTTGACCTCGACGAAGCCAACCTGCGGCGCTGGCAAACCTTGGCCCGCGAAACGGCCTGGAAGGACTTTGGCGACAAAAACGAATCCTGCGCGGCCATTTTGCGGGCCGCTCAAAAGCTGCTGTAGGGTTCCATATGCACGCCCTACATCTTTTTGCCCTTAAGTTGAATCGCAGCCTGGCCAAGCTGCACGGCATGCTGTTGGCGCTAGGGATGCTAAGTCTTTTGGCGGCGGCGGTGGTTCTCACTTACAGCGTATTCGCACGCTACTTTTTCAAGTTAACTACTGACTGGCAAGACGAGGCCGCCGTATTTTGCTTGGTAGGCACCACGTTTCTATGTGCTGGGCAGGTGCAGATGTTACGCGGCCACATCGGCATTGAAGCCATCAAAGGTTTGTTGCCTGTGCGCCTTGAGCAAGCGCGCTACTTTTTGATTGACCTAACGGCGCTGGTTTTTTGCAGCTTCTTTGCCTGGAAGTCCTGGACCTTATGCCACGAGGCTTGGGCTGAAAACTACACCACATCGAGCTCCTGGGGGCCACCTCTGTGGATTCCATACGCCTTGATGGCCATGGGTGTGAGCGTCTTGGCACTGCAACTGCTGGCACAAACGTTGATGTTTGGCGGTGTGGTGCCGAGTAAGGATCATCCAAAATGAGCGCCACCACCATCGGACTGATATTTGGGGCCGCTACGCTAATGGCTATGTTCTCTGGCCTACCGATTGCGTACGCCTTAGGCGCTGTTGCTTTGCTCTTCATGTATTTTTTCATGCCAGCTTCAGCGCTGGACACTGTGACGCAAAATGTCTATGAGGAAATGGCCAGCGTCACCTTGCTGTCCATTCCGCTCTTTATTTTGAAGGGCGCGGCCATCGGAAAATCAAGAGCAGGGCAAGACCTATACGCGGCCATGCATGTCTGGATGGGTCGTATCCCCGGTGGGCTAGGTATTGCGAATGTGTTTGCGTGTGCGTTGTTTGCGGCCATGGCAGGCTCTAGCCCTGCTACGTGCTCAGCCATCGGAAGCGCGGGCATTCCTGAGATGCGCAAGCGCGGCTACTCGCCCGGTTTTGCGGCGGGCATCATCGCGGCAGGCGGTACGCTGGGCATTTTGCTGCCACCGTCTATCACCATGATTTTGTACGCAGTGGCCTCGGAGCAATCCTTGGGCCGTCTATTTCTGGCGGGCATTGGGCCGGGCATCTTGCTCGTGGCGATGTTCGCCAGCTATGCTGTGTTTCGCTACAGAAAAGAACGCAGTTGCGCTAGCGCTGGATCGCCCTTGCTGTCCATTGAGACATTCAGCGTGCGCGAAAAATTCGAGATGTTGCCTCGCGTGTTGCCATTTGTGATCTTGCTAATCGGCGTGATGGTGGCTTTGTATGGTGGTTACGCCACACCCTCTGAGACGGCAGGGTTAGGCGCCGTGCTGGCACTAACCTTGATTGCGGTGGTATACGGCATGTGGCGGCCCCGGGACGTGTCCCCCATTTTAGCCAGCACCATCAAAGAGTCCACCATGTTGATGTTCATCATCGGCATGTCGTTATTGTTCAGCTATGTGATGAGCTACCTGCACATTAGCCAGGCCGTCGCACAAGGCATTGTTGAGCTGCAATTATCGCGCTGGTTTTTGCTAGCGGCCATACTCTTGCTGGTGGTTGCATTGGGTTTCTTTTTACCACCCGTCAGCATCATCTTGATGACCGCCCCCATCATTTTGCCGCCACTCAAAGCAGCCGGGTTCGACTTGATCTGGTTCGGTGTCTTAATGACCATCGTGATGGAAACCGGTTTGATCCACCCCCCCGTTGGATTGAATATTTTTGTCATCAAAAACATTGCCCCCGATATCATGCTCAAGGACATCATCTGGGGCGTTTTGCCTTTCGTGATCTTGATGCTATTGGCGGTGGTGCTCATCGCGCTAATGCCCAGCATTGCAACCGGACTGCCCAACCTACTCATGGGCCTACCCACCCGATAAACCGCATGAATAACGCCAACCTTTTTTGCGCACTGCGCGCCAACTATCCCGCCAACACGCAGTCTACGGCCATAGAAACCGAGAATGGTCATTGCTATAGCTATGCTGACTTGGAGCGCGGCACGGCCATGTTGGCCAACTGGTTGGAGTTTCTGCAATTGCCGAGCGGTGCACGTATTGCTGTGCAATGTGAGAAGTCTGTCGAGGCATTGATGCTGTATTTAGCCGTGTTGCGTGCCGGTTATGTTTACTTGCCGCTGAACACGGCCTATCAGGCCGCTGAGTTGGAATACTTCATCGGTAATGCGCAGCCTTCGGTACTGGTTTGCAGCGGTCAACACTTTGGCTGGGCATCCAAACTAGCCTTCAAAGCCGGCGTGGCGCATGTTTTCACGCTCAACGATGACCGCACAGGGACTTTGCTAGACCGTGCATCGCGTATGAGCGACCAGCACGCGCCCGCTGTCAAGCAAAGCGCTGATTTGGCCGCCATTTTGTACACCAGCGGTACTACGGGCCGAAGCAAAGGTGCGATGCTTAGCCATGGTAATTTGCTGTCAAACGCCGTTGTGCTGAAGGAGTTTTGGGGATGGCAAAGCAGTGACGTACTAATTCATGCTTTGCCAATCTTTCACGTGCATGGCCTGTTTGTGGCCTCGCATGGCGCGCTGCTCAGTGGCGCGAAGATGCTTTGGTTTAATCAGTTCGAGCCTAAGGCCGTGATTGAAAAACTACCTGAGGCAACTGTCTTCATGGGTGTGCCCACGCTTTACGTGCGCCTGCTTGCGCAGCCGCAGTTCACGCGCCAGGCTTGCCGGAATATGCGGCTTTTCATCAGCGGTTCTGCGCCGCTATTGATTGAAACCTTCAAAACCTTTCAAGAGCGTAGCGGCCACACAATCTTAGAGCGCTACGGCATGAGCGAAACAGCCATGCTCACATCCAACCCCTACCAAGGCGGTGAGCGGCGTGGCGGCACGGTCGGGCCAGCGTTACCCGGCGTAAAAGTGCGTGTGCGTGCAGGTGGTAAAGACTGTGAGCCGCATGCTATTGGCGGCATTGAGGTGCAGGGCCCGAATGTATTTTCGGGCTATTGGCGCATGCCTGAGAAAACGCGTGAGGAGTTCACCGCTGACGGATGGTTTATCACGGGCGATGTAGGCAAGTTTGATGCTGACGGCTACCTGAGCATTGTGGGGCGCAGCAAAGACTTGATCATCAGCGGTGGCTACAACGTTTACCCCGCTGAGGTCGAGGGCTATTTGAATGAGCTGACCGGTGTGCAGGAGTCTGCCGTCGTAGGCCTTGCGCATGCTGACTTCGGTGAGGCAGTGATTGCGGTCGTGGTAGCCAGGGCAGGCACAAGCTTGGACGGTGCGAACATCATTGATGCGTTAAAGGGCAAGATCGCCAACTTCAAAGTGCCCAAGCAGGTCGTGGTGGTGAATGAACTGCCGCGCAATGCCATGGGTAAGGTACAAAAAAATGTCTTGCGGGATCGATATCAAAACCTGTTCTGTGCAAAGGGCTAAATAACCACTGGGGCGGCCCGGCGGTTCCTTGGGACACCTAAACCGCCTCGCGCAACAACGCCTTGGTGATATCTTCAATCTGCTCGTATGCGCCCTCACCCACATGCGAGAACGCAACTCTGCCCGATTTGTCTACGAGATACTGCGCAGGCCAGTACCGGTTACGCCAGGCGTTCCAAGTTTGGTAGCCATTGTCCTGCGCAACCGCAAAACCAATTTTTAGGCGCTTGACCGCCTGCTCGACATGGGCCAAAACACGCTCATGGTCAAACTCTGGCGTGTGCACGCCTACCACCACCAAGCCTTGTTTTTGATAGCGCTCGTCAAGCCGCACCACGTAGGGCATAGCGTTCAAGCAGTTGTGACATGAATAGGTCCAGAAATCGACTAACACCACCTGACCGCGCAACTGGCTCATTTGTAGTGGTGCTGAGTTGATCCAGGCGTCATTGCCTTTGAATTCTGGTGCAAGCGCGCCACGCGTGCGCGCCGCCCAGACGGGCCTGCCAAGCGTAGCGCCCGCACTGAGGCTCAGTAATTGGCGACGGTTCACAACAGACTCCGGTCAAGTGAAGAATTCGCATTGGTCGAAGCAGCAGGCCGCATCCTTACACGTCTAGCAACACGAGAGCGCTGTGTGGGTCTCGCGCTGGCTCGCATCGGTCTTCGTGATTGGTGGTGCCGGGCCACTCTACGGTACTTGATTGCACGATCCGATCGCGCTGATTTGGCATGGACTGGCCGCGGGTCTTGTCCCGGATGTGACAATTGATTTTGAGCACCTGCACGGGCGGATCGCCCGGAGGCCACAAGCGCCAGTGTGGCGGCATTGCTGGGCACTGAACACCGTGCATTGTGATGAGCATTGTTGCACCCTCATTCGAGGGCGTCATTGTTGCGCGATGCGCTGCGATTTGATTACTATCAGCCTAGTACCCGTTTGGTGGAGCCCTTGTGTTGAACAAGAATTTTAGGTTGTCGTATTTGATGAGTTTGCCTTCACTGACGAGGCCATCTTGAGCCGCACCACATGACAAACCGGAACCGGGCGGTATGTGCCGATTTGCACCCATTTTGGGGTAACTTAGCGAGCGCCGTACCTGCAACTGCCGCGCTGTTCTCTCACCGGGGCCAAGTTGATCTTGTTGGCTGCCTTGCGCAAGTACAAACTGGCACCAACACTCGGATCAGTTGCATTCAGCATCTTCGTTCTGATGGATAGCGCCATGCGTTTTGACGCACCACTCAAGTTGCATCAAGCTGATGTTGTAGCCATGCTTGAAATTGTAGAAAGCTTAGCCACCCCAAATCCAAGTGGGGGGCTACTGAATCACGAGGCTGTGCGCGTGGGCATGATGCGTTTGCTGCGTGTGGACTTTGTTGGGCTGGCACAGTGGTGCGCCCCAGACGATGGACAAACGCAGGTCACTCAGTGCGGGCGTAGTGCGCAGCTTGAACAGGCTTATGCCCAGGTTCGCAGCGAGCATTCCAATTTGGACGAGGAAATGAGTGTGCGTGCGAGACTGCACACCGGCGCTGCGCTGGTCAGCAGTTTGCTGCCGCCAAAAGCATTCAGTCGGTGTGATTACTTCAACGTTATCTTGAAGCCCTTTGAAATTCAAGATATGGTGGGCATGTACTTACGCCGCGACGGGCAGGTGATTGGTAACATCTCGGTGGCACGCCCCAAATCCGGGCAGTTGATGGGCGCGCGCGAAGTCGCCTTACTCAATTTGTTGGCTCCGTATTTGAGTAAGGCAGCGTGCGCACAAGCCGTGGTGGCGGGACTGCAAGTACAAAAGGGGCTGACGACCCGTGAAGCTGAGGTCTGCCAATACTTGCTCAAAGGCCTGACTGACGCTGAAATTGCTCACCACATGGGCATCAAATACTGGACAGTACGCACCTATATGCACAGCCTGTTCGGCAAGTTCGACGTGAGCAATCGCGTTGAACTTGCTGTGCGTCTAAAAGAACGCAATAGTGGCGTTTGACCCCTAGGCTGAATGCTCACCAACTGGCTTGTGCACGCGGCTCAAACCGGCCATCAATGCCAGGCCAAATAGCATCGACAAATAGGTTGCAGGCTCCGGCACGGCGGCAATGCGAATGCCAAACCCGGTGTTGGTACCTGGTAGCCCTGTGTATTGCGTGCCGCCCACAGTCTGCCAGGTGCCGCCGTTCCAATAGTTGTTGCTCGCATAAAGGCCGAGCGAGGTAGGACCGACCATATTGGTCAGGCCAAGCGTGCTTTCTGGCTGGCCCTGAATACCCTGTAACACGACCCAGTAGTCACCGGCTTGCACCTGCCAATTCAAGCCCGCATTGCCACGCCAATCAGCAGCAAAGTCGATTGTTTGGTCTAGAGCCTCGTTTTGCGAGTACAGGTGTTGGCCGGGGGCCATGTTTTCGTTGCTATAGAGTGCAAATTGAGCCATGACTTTGCCAGTTTCGTCTGCGCTGTTGTAAGCCAAAGTCCAAACCTGAATTTGCGATAACGTCGTGGCGGCATCGATATGGATGAGGCCGGCCATACTGCCGTAGTACGGCTCAGGGCTAGAGTTATAGACTTGTGAGCCACCAAAACCTGTCCCACCTGGTCCTGTGTCGATCAACCAGTCAGCCATGGCGCTACCGCTTAAGAGAATCAACGCGATGGACGTCGCGTACTGGGATTTACTGAAACGATGCAAGTATTGCTTCATCTTGACTCCTTCATGATGGAGTTCATAGTGTTCCGCGCTGCATCGCCTTTGCCTATCGCTAGAGCCAGTTAGCGGGTTTTCCCTATATTCTCGGCTTGCAATTCGCTGGGCTTTGTTGCATAACTCTGAATTTGAGCGGCGTCACTCCAATCGCTGACGT
>ERZ1292633.3706-Hain-H41-02um-R1-3706-length-14668-cov-5_pt1 | contig 14668 bp, 8 predicted proteins | sample MGYA00564406_ERZ1292633 | MGnify/ENA primary metagenome ERZ1292633 (study PRJEB36523, sample SAMEA6512639) | groundwater metagenome | collected 2019-01-08 | study: AquaDiva: Metagenomics assemblies of 32 groundwater samples
CGAGGTTTTGCACCAGACCCATCGCGATCGGCACGCAGCCAAGGGTGGTCTTAGCTCTTTAATACACTCGATTTACAACCTATCTCGTTAAGCACGTCGCCACCCGGCTCGCCCACGCATGACGCGTACTATACAATTTTCATTCGTTCACGGACGAAGAACGAAAGACGTCGCACGTCGTCAGCCTTCCATGAGCCGTTCCTGCTCCCTTAAAATTGACCAGTGATCCCTTCACAGCCCTTTCTGGGGGCTCGGCACCCGATGGGCCCCTCCGTGTTCGCGATGTGGTTCATTCTTCTGCTGACGACCGCTTTTCAGTGTTTTGAGCACGCCGTACTCAACGACGTGCAGTCTTCAGTCCACGATGTTCGACCGATTGTTCATCGACGACGCGGAAAGGTGACCGTCGACGTCGTCGCTGCGCAGCTTCTGCGAGCGCCATGCAATGGCACGACGTATCCCTTCCTTGTGTCATCCTACGGCGCGGCGTTGCCGCCGAACTGTCTGGCGTCGTACCCGAGCGTCGTCGTGTTCAGCGTACAGACAGACTATTCCCTCACGCAGGGAAACCCAGCTTCTACAGGCTGGTCGTACTTATGGTCTCCGCAAGGTGGTTCTACCGACGTGCACGCATTCCCATACACGACTGGTAACCGGTGGAGCATGAGCGCGACTTACCGGCTACCGCTCGTGAGCGCCTCGTGTGGTCCTGGGTTTGTTCTCCTACACGTCGGCTGTCAGGCTTTGGAAAGCGTCCATGTCCGCCTTACACTGCCGCCGTTCACCCCTGGGGGACTCTACTTTCAGTATGCCATCAGCGGTAATTGCGACAAGGGCAATTCCGCCGTTACGCTAACCTCGAACGCGGCGACGTCCACCCCGATCATCAGCTTCGCAAGTAGCAACGCGCAAACGGGAGTCTCGCAGACGCCATTCACAAATTTCGAAGTACCCGCGGGAACCTACGTCGACACGCGCGTGTCAGTTGCCAACGGAAACTGCGACAGTGCAGGAACTGGCGTGGCTGTCATGGCGCTCTTCTTCCCTCAGGGCCAACCCAACCCCGCTTGCGCGTTTGGAAGCCCAACGTGCGAAGTGGAGGGAGAGGTGGCTGTGTACGACGCGGTACGTGACTTCACCGTCGCTGTTCCCCGGTCAGACTGGCGTCTGCCGTGGCGGTACGGCTGGTCCAGCGAGCTTGGCTTCACGAGTTTGCCTCGGACCTTCGTGACTTCGACTAGCAACCCACCCGAGTCGAATTCAGACTACTCCTGGGGATTTGGTCACGCGACACAAAATCGTCCTTACATCGTGCTTGCGGCGTCCACCATCTACAATGTCACGCCCGGAAGTCACCTTGTGCTCCACCCCGGTTGCGCACCCGACGACTCCCTTCGGGCCGAAGTTCGTTGGCAGTGTCCGACGACCGATCCCGGTGCTGTTCACATCGCCGGCGATTGGATAAACGGCGAAGTGTGCGGCGATGCCCGGACGGTGATTCGTGTCGGAACGACGGCCTACTTTGGCGCGTCCAGCACCTCCTTGAGCACCTCGGCATTCACCTTTGCTGCTCGGATCGGTGGCGCTGTCGCAGGAGTTGGTGGGGATCACGTTGCTTTCATCGTCGCCGCATCGCAAGTGTGCACCTGCACCGCTACGGGACTGGCCGCACGCATCCGTTGGTTCTCTCTTCCGCCACGCAACGCCAGCTGTGGCTTCCAGGCCAGGCGCTGTGATTGGGAGAAGCAGTCGATCGCCATTTATCGCATGGAGGACGACCTGCTGTCACAATCCAATCCTACAGACGGAAATTGGACGTTCGGGGATTCCACTTTGCCCACCCCCACAGGTGCGTTGGACACCAGCGTTGCTCCGATGACGGACGTTCCTTGGCAGTCCGGCGAGAGCGTTGGATACGCTCTCTCGTCACCGGCACCAGTGTTTCGCGCTTCATTGGGGTCCCGGAACCGCTCGTCGGCGGACGGCAGGACAACAGGGTGGTGACCTTGACATCTTGTTTCAATGGTGCTGCGGCAGTCCCCGAATTCCACCGGGCGGTGGCCCGGTGGTTCGCACCACAGGGTGGAATTCGGGTGCGAGTGACTGGCGGTTATTTCTCGCCAATGGCGCCGGTTGTTCGCGGCGCGATCGCCGTACCGTGCGCAAATTATCTGTGGGTTGCCCCCACAGCAAACTCGAGCTTCGATTTCACTGTTTGGCTTTGCGACCGGCCCTCGGCGCATGCCCGAGCCTTGATTGACTTCACGATGTTCGTGGACGTCGCCGCGGCCACTGCGGCAGGCCTGCCATGCCCGGCTATCAACGTGAGCGTTACGGCGACCGTCACCGTTGTAGCGGCGACACGAACCATGTCAAAGGATGCGTCCATGCCTGCGTCAGGTCGCACGGCCTCGCGTCGCACGGCCTCGCGTACTCGCACGGCCTCGCGTACTCGCACATTCGACTCTGTTTCGGCGTCGCAATCGAAACAATTTCCCGCAAGTGTCTCTCGCGGATCCATGTCGGTAACCCGACACAGAACGACGGCGGGCGAGCGTGGAACGGTCGTGAACGCGTCGATAACAGCTGCCGCGACGATGGCCGGCGCAACCGCGACGGACACGGTGCTCCGATTGCAAGCGGTCGAGACAGCGGCGCTCGCGGCGACGGCAGCCCTGGGAGTCGTGTCTGCACCGCAGGCGGCGAGCAAGGGCACAACTTTGTCCCGCATCCTCGCAGCCCGCGAATGCCGCTGGGCAGCCCCCGAACCGGGGCCGACTCAGTTCGTGTACGCACTCGAGGTGGGTGGTAACACCGCCGCAGGCGCGCTCGCCACGACGTTACTGCTGCAAGCCGTCGTTGCGGCAGCAGCTGCGTGCGCGCGCCGCTTCCGGCACGTTTCCGTTTTGCACCTCGCTGTGCTCAGCTACTACGGCCCCAACGTCGCCGCACTCTCGATGGCCTTGCTCAGCGGTGGCGACGGCGGCGTCGCGGCCTACGCAGCCTGTGCGGGCCTCGTCCTCAACGCGTCGCTTCTCGCTGTCGCCACCGCGTCCGCTTGGGGGCTAGCCGGCCACCACCGCTCGCTCTGGGAGGACGCACGCGACCAAAAATCAAAACTCGTTCGCGTCTACGGAGCTGTCGACCTCGCCTGTGCGTTCAGCGTCGGCGTGCTTTCCGGCGCCGGCGGGCTCGCATGCGCGACGCGCGGTGCCCTGATCTGCGCTGCCTGCCTCGTCAACCTGGCCCATGCGGCGCTGGTGCGCCCGGCCACGCAGCTTCTTGACAACGCGCTCAGCGTGACAACCGCGCTGCTGCTCTTCGGCGTCGCCCTTGTGAGTGCGGCCGCACCCCGCGAGCCGACCTACGACAGCGCCCTCGTCGTACTCGCCGCTGCCGTCACCGCCTGGTTCTATCTGCTGCTTGCGCTAGCGCTCGTCGGCAGTGTCCGCCGGTGTGCAGTCAGCAAATAGTTTCGTTCGCGTCTCTCGTACTCAATTGCTTTGCTGCGTATCGGGTGTTGCCTCTCGCATTGAGGTCGTTCCAACCGTGACGTTCGATAAACTGAGGCGCCTGGAAAAACTGAACTAAAGTGACATGGCTGTTCACGAAGTGACACAAAGTGACGCAGGACCGGATTACTCGAAAAAATGATTTGATTTTTTAAAAAAAATCAGCGAAGAAGCCCCCGTTGGGGGTGGGGTCCGCCGAGTGGCAAGAGAATTCCATCGGGGAAGAAGGCGCGTCGGCGGACAAGGCCATTTGTCAGAAAATCGTTCAATTGTTAAAGTGACGCTTTTGCTGTTGAATCGGGGGGCTAAAGTGACACAACGGTTCAGTGTGTTCTGAAGTGACGCAAAGTGACGCGACCGGAAATCGTCAAAACTTGAGAACGCCCTCACTGTTCGTCCCCCGACACACATTTTCGACAGGGCATTTTCGGGCTGATCCATCCTAGGATCATCATGGCTAAGGCGCACGTTGCCTCCTCTTCCTCCTCGTCTTGGTCGTCCACGGCGGCGAGTGGCCCGAGCCGCATCATCATCGTGCGGCACGGAGAGCGAGTCGACAATGTCGACTCCCGATGGGCGCTTTCCGCTGAGCGGCCCCACGACCCGCCCTTGACCGACACCGGCCGCAGGATGGCGGCCGCACTCGGCGCAAACCTACGCTGGCGGTTGCTGCACGCCGCGCGACACGATGACCCCGACCCGCTTGCCAAGGTCGTCGTGCTGACGTCGCCGTTGGAGCGTTGCGTCGAAACCGCCCATCACATGTGTGTCGCCATGGCACCCCTCCCGCCTGATGATCACACAACGACGAGAGGAGCGGGTGGGGGACTTTCGTCGTCCCTGCGGATCCTCGTGGAGCCCTCGCTCACCGAAGGGGCGACATACATGGCGGGCTGTTTGAGGAAGGGAAATCGCATGAAGTCCCTTCCGACGCCGTTAATTCGCAGCTCGAGACAGCTACACCACGAGGTGTCACACCTCGTCGCGACGTGCCACTCTGGGGAGGAAGAGGTCGTCGCCCACCGGCCCCTTTGTGATATTCAAGTGTCGCTATCGACGCAACCGGAAAGGGCGGGCCGTCCCAGCCGGGTGGACCTCCAAGATTCCCTGGGTTTGCGCGAGCGAACCCAGATCGCCGCGCAAGCGTTGCTAGCACGGCCGGAGTTTGCTGGGATGACCGTGATTCTCGTCGGACATGGGTGCACCGTCACGGGATTCTTGAAGCGATTGGCCCCTGACGTACGCGACTCGGGTCACATCCCATTCTACACCGGCTTCACGGATTTGGTGCGGCATCAGGGCGACCTTCTTGGTCGTGGTGGGCCCGCCAGTCTTGCTCATTGGGGCTTTCGCCCGACCGATGGTGTGTGGATCACCCCTCATTTGGCACCGGGGTCGGGGGTGATGGGAGGGATGCTCGTGCCGACACCCGCCTCCGCCGCGGCACCACCTCCGATTCCCAGCGAGGAGGCAGTCGGCAGTCGTGATGATCCAGTTCTGGTGGACTAGCCGAGCGAATTCCTTTGGAAAAAGAAACAGTGTGTGATGTTTTCTTTTGGCATTTTTCCCCTTCGTTTCGTATGGCACCACACCAGCTCTGTTGCAGGCTTGAGGGTGACGCGAGATATTTTGAAAATAATGTTTGTGTTTTAGGGATGTACGCACGAAGATCCTTTCCCCGCATAGTTGCTATTATTTTCCTCTGGCAGTCCCTGAAAGATGGAGTATCATTCGCCAACGAGCCGGCCCGAAAAGCCGTTCAGCACGAAATTCCAACAGCAAACACTTTGGCATTTCAGTCCGCAGCACTCAACCCAGTCCGTCGTCGTATGCTTGTTCCTCGTGGCGGTCACGTTCATTCCCCTCGGGGCGGCGATCATCGTGGCGAGCGACACCGTCTTCGAAAAATTCTATCGCTACGACCATATCAACAAATGCACCGCGACGAAGCACAGCTCGCAGCTCAACGTCACCCTCGGCGGCGCCACGTATTCGCAAGGGTGCATCACTCGTGTTCCGCTGACCTTGACAAAGTCCCTGGCGGCGCCCGTGCAAATTTACTACCGTCTCGTCGGCATGTATCAGAACTACCGTCCGTACGCGAAGTCGAAGAGTGACGACCAAATGAGCGGGATTCGCATGGCACGTGGCGACAGCAACGCCGACCTGTGCACGCCGTTCCTTGGCCCGGACCAGCGGGGCGCCAACGTCACGATCACGGTCGGGACGCAAGCGTTCACGCCTGGCAGCTTGGTCTACCACCCTTGTGGGACGGTGCCGTGGTCGATGTTCAACGACACCATTTCGCTGTACTCGGTGGCGTCGGCAGCGACCGTGACCCCAACGGGGCCGTTGCCCGTCGGGGCCACCGCCAAATGCATCGGCAAGGCGTTCACCGCCAACGGAACCGCGCTGCTACCCACCTTGCCCTGCGCGAAGAAGGGCATCGCCCTAGCAGCGGACGCGACCGCTCGCTTCAAGCCGGTTCCTTCTGGCAGCCCCGAGCTTTGGACAGGGCAAGGCGAGCCCACCAGCTCCGATCCGTATCAACGCGCAGGGTACTACTTCGGTGAGGCCGGGCAACAAGTACCGAGGACGGATGACGAAGACTTCATGGTGTGGATGCGTACCGCAGGAGTCGCCGACTTTTGGAAGCCCTACCGTGTGCTGACTCAGGACCTGGTAGCGGGCGACTACGCGTTAGAGATTGAAGAGTTTTGGGACTCCACGTCGTTTGGGGGCGAGAAGCACGTCGTGATCGCGACCACGAGCTGGATCGGGGGTAAGAACTATGTGCTGGGTGCTATCTACATTGTTCTCGGCAGTATCGCCTTCGTGTTCGGTGCTGGTTTTTTAGTTCACTTTTTGGTTTCGGACAAGCGGTGAAAAGGGCGATATCGAAACCGTCGGTTTTCGACGCAAAAGGACTTTCGCTGTGTTTCATGCTTTCCCATGTATTGGCTGTTATCTTCTCGACGAACACGACGCGACTGGCATGCCGCGGTAGAGTTGCGTTTTTTTTGTCCAGTATGCGTCGTACCCAAGGGACGGGGAGAGAGTGGGCAGTCGTCCAGGAATGGCGGGCCGCCCACCCCAACAACTGTTTACGCCGCCCCCAACAACTGTTTACGCCGCCCTATATCCACCCCTTCCCCTCCCCTTCGAGATCAGATTCGATACGAGACGAAATCGGGTCGAGTGAATGCCAATGCTGGGCTGCATGATGTGTTTGTCAAAAGCGGCTCGGGTCGTCGCATCCCTCTCCCCATTGACGCCGATATTTCTGCCGATGGTAACGTGATGCAGACACGTTACGGGTTGATGTGTTTGCCGTGGGGCCCTGCAGGGAGGGGGTAAAAAAATAACGACATTTCCGAATGGGCTGCGTGTCGTCCAATTCTAGACCTGAGCTGAAGGACGCGGCGCCGCCGGCGATGCCAATGCAACCGCCGCCGCCAATCAGCCGCTCGAGGAACGCGACGCCCGTCACGGCGGTCATCCAGCAAATGCACGCTGTTCCTCTGCCCGCACGAGACGATCGAGACGAAGAGCATGCCGACGCACTCACGGTGTCCACGCCCCCCGATTCGCCGAGCTGGCGCCGCAAGCAACGTCTGCTCAGTATCAGTCCTTTCGAAGAGACAGCCAGCGCCTCGCAGGCCGCTGGAACGCCCACCCTTGTTTACGGCTACGTCGGGCAGTCGACATCGTCCGACGCTCCGATGATGTCACCGGAGCTCGTCACGACGACGGTCGAGCCGCAGGACGCCGTCGCAAATGCGGGGCGGCCTTACTCGTACGCGGCGGCCGCCTTCCGACGGTGCCTGGACGACATGGTGCCCAGTGCGGCCTACTTCATGACCAACGGGGGCCGCATGAACATGCCGGCGGTGCCCAGGGCCATGCTGAGCGTGTCCATGCCGCCCACCGACCCACCCGCCGCCGTCGCGGACCAAAGCCGGCCCAGCGTCTCAGTGGCACCTCGGGATCCATCGCCGCCCTGTGTCGCTGCAGGGGATACGCACATCTTGCAGCATCAACCTCCCGTCGCGCTCCGTGCACTCGAGCCCGCACCACGTCCCGCGAACATTGTGTCGTCGTTGCGCACGGCTCCCATGACTGGGCGGCTGGCGTCGTCAGCGACCATTCCACCCGATGAGGTCATCCCCAATGACGCCTTCCCCCGAGAAGGGTTGAAACCGTTCGTCGGACGCCCTCCGCTGGTTGACGCTCAAAAGGAGCGCGCCATTCGGTCGCCTCCTCCGCAGAAACGCCCTCCGCCGAGGCGCGGCGAAGCCGAAAACCGGGTGCCTTCGTGCGACCAACCGTGGACGTGCCCGACTGTGGTCGTCGCCGAAACACCCTCCCGGCAGACACAGCGAGGCGTCACGGCGTCATCCCCGAAACCCGGCACGCTGACCGGTCGCAAAGGAGTCAACATTCAGTTCGTGTGTTATGAGGATCCCCGGTTCGCCAGCGTGTCCAGGAGTCCCGAACGGCCTCGACACACCGCCTGAGGAAGTCGCAAACTCACGCTTCCTCTCTGTACACGTACATTTGTCACAGTCGCCCGCCCCGTCGTGGCTAGACGCCTAGATCTTTGCATGCCTGAATTCCCCGCACAACACGTTACCCGCTTCCTTCCCCCACTCCACTCTTTGTCAGCCCACGCAAAAACAAAACGCCGCTGCCGAAGGTTGTACGCCTTGGAGGAATACTCGATGCTGGTGCCTCATCTTGCTCACCAGACCAAGATAGGGGGCGTCCCGTTTTCAATTTCCCCTCTCTCTCTCCCGTGTCTCTCTCGATTTCGCCTGTTCGATCGGAAAATGTCGGACTACGATGCTGATTGCGCAGAAATGATGCTGGAAGAGGCGTGCAACGTGATTGCCCTCGCTACCTCAAACACATCTGGTGCTGCGGTAGCCCCCTCGTCCGCGCTCAGCGAGGCCGTCGCGGCCTTGGCCGCCCTCAGCGGTGTTCCGCTGATTGCTGCGCAAAGCAAAAATTCGTCTCGCACCTCGTCCACGGCCGGGCTCGGGGGACCGATCAAGGCCATGCAGTGCGTCGTGTGTCTCCGCGATGACCGTCCCGGTGTGCAGCGCAAGAGTGGCTTCAAGTGCCACGAGTGCATCGGGGTGCCGAAGCCGAAGGGCGTCACCGTCGAGATCGACGAGCTCGACTTCTTCGACGAGCGTGAGTTTCAGTTTGTCAGTAGCCTAGGTCGTGGTTCGTACGGGAAGGTCATGTTAGCCGTCCACAAGCGATCCGGACAGCGCTACGCCGTGAAGATCTTGCACAAGCAGACCATGTTGCGTCACCATGCGATGGAAAAAGTGCAGACCGAGATCGCCATCATGAAGCGGCTATCTCACCCGAACATCATCAAAATTTACTGTGTGATGGACGATGTGCAGGAGGGAAAGCTGTACCTCGTCATGGAGTTTCTGGAGGGGGGCCAGATTTACCGCCTCCCGCCTCCGGTCGCCGCGGACGACGCCGCGGCGGTCGAGCTGTGCCAAAAGGCATCGCTCCCATTGCAACGCGTGCGCCGCTACACGATGGGCATTGCGCTGGGATTGCAGTACCTCCACGGCGAAGGGATCGTCCACCGTGACATCAAGCCCGAGAACATTTTAGTGGACGCGGCGGACAACGTGAAGCTCGCCGACTTTGGTGTCAGTTCGGCGAGCTCCGCGGGTGGCGACTACATGACGGGCACCGAAGGCTCGCCAGCCTTCTTCCCGCCGGAAGAGTTTCTTGGCAAACCCGTCATCGGAAAAGCGCAGGACATGTGGGCGTTTGGCGTGACGTTGTACGCGATGGCGTTTGGCAAGCTGCCGTTCTGGGCACCTTCTCGCGAGGAGCTCGCACGGCGAGTGATTCATGACGAGCCGACGTTTCCGGCGAGCTGCGACCCGCTGTTTCGCGACGTGCTCGTTCACTTGCTGGACAAGAATCAGGACCTCCGGCCCCCTGTGTCCTGGGTGTTGGAGCATCCGTTCCTGGCCGACGTGCGCTGCGTGAAGGGCATTGTCGTGGACTCGCTGCCGGTGCGACTCGCGCTGACCTTCCAGGGCGCGACGCAAGGGCAACAACTGCTAGAGGAAGCCTTCAAGGCGCATGTGTCGCCAGCCACAACTCCTAGTTCCACGGTTCAACAAGCGCTAGATGCGACGTTTCACGTCGATGTGGACGAACCAATGGATGAGAAAGGCGACTGGGTCGAACCTCATGCCGCCACGCTACCGCGATCGGCACAGACACTCGCGCGTTTTATCCGAGAGGAAGGACCCGACTTGTGCGCCGTCAAGGGCGCGGCCTACAGCATGACTCTGTACGCGCTGAACGACCTGCAGCGTCAAGCACGGCAAGCGGGGAGCACACAAGCAGGGGGCACACATTGAACGGGGCACAGTGCGGCGACTTTTTCCTGTCAGTAGTTTCGTTTCACTCACTTTTTTTTCTTTGAAACCCATGTGAATGGTAGAACAACGTCGCGCCGGCCCGACAGAAAGAAGAAAGCTGTTTTTCGTTTCTCGTTCGTGCCATCAATTTCACGTCATGATGGGTTTTATTTCTCACTGAGCGAGGAATCATTCGGTCTGAGATCCCAGAGGTGAGAGATCGGCAATGAGTCCACTCATCCTGTGGCTCTTGAGGGCCGCGCTGTGCGGCCTGTGCTTGCAGCTGCTGGCGTGGCATGGCGGCCTTTCGCTGGCCAATTTTGTGAGCCCGGGAAACGTTCTTTTGGACAGCTTCACAGCGTGGAAACCCACTCGCGCCCAGGACGGGCCCGCGCGCCGGGAAAAAATGGTCATCAGTGGGACCGCCGACGACGGAAAAAATGGAGACGAGACTTCTGGTAACGGCGACGAGGCACGGGGCCCCGACGTGTCGAAGGGCGAAGCTGCGTCCGTCTCGACTCGCACCGCAGCGCCACCCGCGTCCTTCGACGACCCCGACAGTGCCCCATCCCCGCTTTATAAGCGCTACGTACCAGATCAGCGTAACTTCTCGGATCCACCGGTGACGCTAGACATGCTATGTCTTGGCCCGCACGTCAAACCAGAGTGCGACCGATCAGCTATCTGCGAACTCAACGTCATGTATCTCGCCTTATGCGACGTGACTCCGGGCGATGTGACCCACGGCCTGCACGGCGATCCCATGTTCCAAGACCGCACGCTGGGCTCTTATTCCCTCGACGCTCGCTCGTGCGCCAGACGCATTGGTGTTCATCGGCTGCGACAATTACTTTCCAAACGCTGCACTGATTCTGAATACTGGAAGTCGGTTGAATCCGCGTTCGCCACGGTCGCGTCCGCTGAAGAACAGGGGGAGTCGCCCGCGACAAGGCGGCGAGGCTCGAAGATCGCGTCGCGGAGACGGGACGCGAGCAGTGTCTTCTTGCACCGCAAAGACACGACCTTTCTTTCGCAGACGTTTTCGGAGGAGCACCCCGCGGCCGTAGTCCTTGCGGGGAAGCGACCGCTCGCAGACTACGGCGCCCCGCGGCGATGCAGCAACGGATGCCGGCACTATCCAGCAGGATTTTTTATTCCACGCGCGAACGTTGTGCCCAGCGTCACCCGGCGCAAGCTGTTTGGCTTCTTGCCGTACGTCCCGGGACATTTTCCTGGCGACGTGGGATCGTACAAGATCATGACGTACAGCGACGAGTGGCTTTCGATGCAATTACACCGCAGCAGCTACTTCGCCTTCACGCACCGCCGAGGCGGTTTTGAGTGCATGCGACATCATGAAATCCTCAGCAACGGAGTCGTGCCGTACTATGTCGACTTAAAGTTGGTTCCCGAGCGTACCTTACGACATTTGCCGAAAGCGCTCATCTGGAAGGCCATGACAATGCCAGGCGTGCGTCACGTCGGATACAGCGAACGCGAAAGCGAGGGCACCCTGGACAAGGGGCACTTCTTTCGATCAGGAGTTCACATACAGTTTCGCCACCCGGCGAAGATTGACTTTGCTGAGTTCGACAAAAAGGCATACTTTGATATCGCCGATGACATGCTGGAGCACGTCAAACGACAGATGACCTCGTTGGCATTTGTCTCCTACATGCTGCGCATCATGGAGGTGGAACAGCCGAAGCACGTTCTCGTGGTCGCGCGCAGCGAATACGACTACATTCAACAAACGGTGGAGGACGGGCTTTCTGACTTGGGCATCAAAACCACCGTTGTGGGACATCGATTTCCGTGGGTCTTTCAACGGAGCGTCTCCGCGTCGTTGCGCGGCGGGAGTACTGATGACGCAGGCATGGCTCTCACTAGTAGTCGGGAGAACCCCGAGGGACGGGGCGGTGAAAGGGCACGGACGTCTTTGGGTGATCAGGAGATGGTCGGTCAGTCGATACGTGCGTCACGGCGACGTCCTCAGGAGCATGCAAGTGCCGAAACCGAGGAGAGCGCAGATTTACCCATGGAACTTCGTGAAGATCACTCGGACCAATTCCGCAGGGGCAAAATCGCTGAGGTGTCGAGCGGACGTACCGTCGCAGGCCTCGCATGGTTTTATGGTTTTCGTGTGGATCCGCGCGTTGTCACTCACGTTCCGGGGGGGAGCGACAACCTTTCGAAGCTGATCCGAGCTGGAGAGTTCGACGTGGTCATCTACGCATTCGTCGAACGGCATCAGCAGTGTGCGACCCATCCTTACTGGGGCGACGTGACTCACGCGATCCCAAAGTCTCGGCGCGCCTTTATCATGCACGACGACGACTGGGGCGATCCCGACTCGGGTTCGATGGACTGCTGCCAGCACGGCTTCCTCTTCAAGCGCGAAATGAAGGACATTGGCTGCTAGGAAGAACACGGGAGGATGTTGAGGCCCAAGGCTTTGTTGTGCGCTTCAGATGAACGTTGGGGGCACACCAGCGCTGTTGCTTGATCATATTATTTTTTTTATGTTTTTTGGCTGTTTGTTGTGAAAGTACAGAAGATGACGGCCGCACGTTGGGACTCAGTGTTATCGGAATCGACCGCGTATCGCTTCCCCGACGGGGTGCCCTTCCCGCAGGCGCTGGACGACCCCCCACCGTCGCTTCCGTTCCCCGCCGACGTGCCGTACCGCAGCCGACGGGGCGACAAAAAGTCGACCATTCACTGGGGGCAGCGCAAACTGCTCCTCAGTGAGGTGGAGCTGCTCACCATCGCGTCGCTGTCGGCGACTCACCGCCCCCGCCCGAACCACCATATGGCGGGGGAGAAGGTTGTTACGCCGTTTACATCGTCAACATCCGTTGCCCCAGCGATGGACCGGGAGAATCGCCAGTCGGCGTTGACCGCTGCGTCGTCGTCGTCACAGATTGCGTCGCCGTCGTTTCACATCGTCTATGCGGGATCGGCGCCCGGCAGCCACTTGATCGCAGTCGACGCCATGTTCCCAGGCAACCACTGGACGCTCATCGATCCAAACCCCTTTGACTCGGCGCTACGTGGCATGGCCAACGTGCGTCTTCGACAAGCGTTTTTCACCAACACGGTCGCTCGCGAACTCGTGGTGGAGCGGCTTGTTCTTGCTGGGTGTCCCGCCCTCGCGGAGGTGTGTCGCGATGATCTCTGGCACCCTGATGAGATGACCGACGACAATGAGTTAACAGACGTTGTTAAATCACAGATTACCGCGTCACGGCTGACGGCGGCACCTGGGCATGCGACCAGCGATCTGCCGTCACTCGTTCAGGGCGCATGGCGGCCGGGAGACGGCGGAGGCGCGCGAGGGCTTGCGCTGCTGCGAGAGGCCGTGGTGACTTCGAGCCTTCGTCGTGGCGGTGGTGGCCAACTGCCGCCGCTGATATTTGTGAGCGACATTCGTAGTGGGTCGGTGGACGATGCCGATGGCCCCGCCGCACAGTCCGGCTCGTCGCCCAAGTCCTCGTTTGAGGAACATGTGGTGCAAGACATGGTGGCGCAAATGCAATGGGTTCGGATTTTGACGCCGACATGGTCGCTGCTCAAATTCCGGCTTCCGTATTGCGTATCTACGGCGGCCGCGGAGGCCTCGTCGTCCGCGTCGTCCTCGACCGACTACCTCGATGGTCGGCTCTTGCTACCGATCTGGGCACCGGCGACGAGCACGGAAGGCCGGTTGCTGGTGGACGGTCTCACCGCCAGTCGTGCCGCGAACGGCGTTGGAACCCTCCGGCGGTACTCTCACCATGAGTACGAAAACAAGATGTTCTTCTTCAACTCTTTCGTCCGGCAGAGAGTTCATTTCGTCCATCATCCCACCGGGGTCGCCACCACATCTCCTACGCTTGATGCGGTGCGCTCACGTGGTTTGGATCATCGCTTCGACGCTGCCGCGGAGCTACACGCGTTGTGGACGTGGGCCACGAAGGTCGCCCATCGCGAAGGGGAGGAATCGGACGTCGCTCCGTGGCAAAGGGTCCTAGCGGCGTCCGATGCCATCACCCAGGTCCTCGGAGGGCAAACCTTCGACGAGGTCGTCGCCAAGAAAGAGACGTTCTTGAAGCGCAAAGCCGCAAGGGGGCGATTTGACATTGACGAATCGATTCGTATCGCACGCGCGGACCGGCAACGCAACGTGTGGTGGGTCGATTCCCCCCCACTAGCTTTCCGGACTGAAGCTCCCGCCGCCTGCGACGATGTGACTCGGTGGGCTTCCCTTCCACTCCGTGACGAAGAAGTCGTTATTTGCCGGGGCCGACCCACCACCTTCTTGAACTCAATTTCAGACGGTTGTCCGTTGAGTTATGCCGCCACAACAGTCGCGTCTGAATCCACTGAAATCATTGTCACGACAGGGGAGCAAGAAGGCAGCAGAAAGCGGAGCCGGTAACACACGCCACCGGTTACGCCACCGGTTACGGAGGCTCAGCGAAAAAGATTGTTTGCCGCTCGATGTGTAAAGGTTGATAAAAGGCCTGTTCTTTTTCAAAATTTATACCTTCTAGACTAGAGTTTTTTCATTTCTCCCTTCTCCTCTGGCAATTTCGCGGCCTCGATGTACAACAACAACAACAACGACAACAAGGCGGGCCGCGAGTGGTTGTGTCCTTCGCCAGGGGCATTCTTCCCCAGAATGAATCGGATCTCAAAAATTCTCGTCTTTGTGGTCATGCTGACTCTCGGACAGCGTGAGCGCCAGTACTTCGTCAGCGCCGCATT
>ERZ1292633.1327-Hain-H41-02um-R1-1327-length-26910-cov-21_pt1 | contig 14665 bp, 10 predicted proteins | sample MGYA00564406_ERZ1292633 | MGnify/ENA primary metagenome ERZ1292633 (study PRJEB36523, sample SAMEA6512639) | groundwater metagenome | collected 2019-01-08 | study: AquaDiva: Metagenomics assemblies of 32 groundwater samples
ATTTCTGTACTCGAGAATATAGATTAAATCACTTCAGAATACTGAAGTATTACGGGTAGCCTAAAAGCCTTTGGTTAGTTTTGAAAATATGTTGTACCTTATTGGATTATCCCCTAACCCGAATTAAGTTTTCTATTTTTTCTTTAGCTTGTCTATAAGTTGATTCTTTAATAAACCCTTTGCTGTAGCCTTCTTTTAGCAGGAGTAATTTTGACCTTAAGTTGGAATTATCCTGTCTAATAATCGTCCTAGGTTTAATAATTGTCTTTCTTTGAATAATTGGTTTAAGGATAGTTTTTGATTTTTTGATTTTGCGGTGGGTGAAATATAAGGCTAAAACTATTGAACCAATAAGGACAAATAAAAGAGGAATGCCCAAGAAATAAACCGATTTTTTAGTTATCGGGGCAGCTAAACCAACTAAAGGTAATAATCCAACTGGCTCTTCAACTGTAAACAAATCCGATGCAGTTGCAAATGACTCTTTATACAGGACTTTTAAAGAATAAAGGTATTGTCCGGGGGGTAGATCTTCAGCTAGAGGGATAGTTTTGGCAAAAGAAGCTTTATCTTTTAAGGTAGTCATCTCTTCTTCCTGGTAAACCACTTTATTATTCATATCTAAGATGGAATGAATCAAAGTTACTTCAGCGGAAAAGACATTTTGAAGGTTGTAGATAGTAATGGCTGCTTGAAGTTCATCCCCTGGTGAAAAGGTTTTTTGAGGAAGGTCCAAACTGGCATCAAATAGAACTTCTTCTGATTCTATTTCCAAAATAACCGTCGCTGTTTTAGTTACCGTTTGAGAATCATTAGAACCGATAAAAGTAATTAAGCCGGAATAAACGTCTGGTTTTGTGTCTAAATACGGATTAAATACTGCAGTTATTTCCTGTTCTTGTTCTTTAAGTAAATTAAATTTAACCGGGAAAAGAGATATGGCTGCGGGCAGTAAATTTTTGATTTCAATAATCAAGTTAGCATCTCCATTATTAGTCACAATTATTGTTTTTTCTAACATCTGAGATTCTTTTAAATTAACTTTTAGGAGTTCATCGCTCAGTTTAAACGAAATCCAAGGTTGTTTTTTAGCCGGAGCTCCTCCCCCTCCTCCCCCTCCACCACCGCCGCCCGGCGTTTCTGGCGGGGGCACTACGACTTCAGAAACGGTTAATAAAAAAGTAGCGGTGCTGTCCACAGTTAGGCAGTCAGAAGCATCAGTAATAGTTATCGTGATGGTGTGGGTTCCAACATTTCCGGAAGTTGGTGTAAAGCTAATGTAACCGCTTTGGTTAATATCAAATAAATCAGTATTATCGGAATAAGTTATACTGGTATTAGTGCCGTAAAAAACTGCATCTACTTGCAATGTATAGGCTGTGCCTACGGTTGCAGATTGAGCAGCAATAGAGGTAATATCGGGCGCTTTTACAATACAAATGGAAGCTTTTCCAGTCGTAACTGCAGTTGCCTTTCCAGTAATAGTAAAAGCAGTGTAAAAATTAACTACGCTTAAGAAGATGAGCAAAAGAGCTAGTGCTAAGATCAACCTCTTTTTATTTTCCATTTAATCAGAATAAATACAAGTTAATATAAATAATTTGTCTTTTTTTGTGGGTGTTGTTTATAAAATCAGTAAAATCAATAGCAAGAACAAATTTTAATAGATAATATCTCCAATTTTATATCCGCATTTTTTGCAGATGGGTTTTGGCTCCATGGTGATCATAAAAGAATTACATTTAAGGCATTTAACAATAATCCCTTGAGATATTAGTTTTTTGTTTTCTGGCGTACCCAGTAATTCATGATTTTTCTTAATACGTCTTCGCTGTTTTTTATATTCTAATGAATCATTATCTTGGTATTTTTTTACTAGATTAGATATTAAATTCCACTGTTTTACAATTTGATGTTTAAACTCTTTCTGGCTTCTTTTGGTAGGGAGTTCAACAGGAAAACCCAGGTAATAATTTACTTTTCTTAAACCCATTAAGTTATGATAAAGTCTTATAAGAATTCCCGTAGGATTAACAATTCCAGATTTATCAACAATATTAATCATCTCGCTATGGAAAGCTTTGATATTATGTTGGGTTTTACTTTCCCAATCATATTCTATAACAAGGTATGGTCCCGTGAAGTCGTTTGGAAAATGTCCAGAGCAAGAGAAATGGGTGGTTTTAACAAAACTTAATTTATTTATTTCATTAACTAATTCTTGAATATACGGGTCAACAGTATTTAAAATATCCTCTTCCAGTCCTTTTTTGGCTTTAATAATATTCTTGAGTTCATAGTTTTCCAAAGCGATTATTTTATCAAGTAACCTAACCGTTTCCCGAACCTGGAATTTAGATAAATCTTGAAACGCTTCCTTTGTACTTTGGACTATTGATAAACACTCTTTATAGAAATCTTCAGAGCCCGACTCTTCTTTAATAAATATTAATTCTTTTTCTTCAATATTTAGAATTATCTTGAAAATACGTTTCGCAGAAGAATATTTTCCTTTCTCAACTTGTTTCTTCGCTTTTTTTGAAAGATGAATTATTTGACTTATAATATTAAGTATTCTTGCCATAGGTTAATAATTAAAAAGGAAGTATATAAAATTTGTTCTTGCCCTTACCGTTTCTTTGCCCCAAAAATTGAAATGAAGGCTGTTAGCATGTTCTTCAAGAACCCTTAACAATATCGTTTTCTATTACATATAAGCAGACTTGCTTAGCCCCTTCTTCAGTGTATTTGAATTTCTTCTGCAAATTGTTTATCAGGCGGGTTACCTCTTGCTTAATTCGGGCCTCATGAGCTTCAAAGTGATCTGTTCCAAATTCAGCAATAGCAAATTTAAAATTATCGTTCGTTGAGAAAGGAGCAAGTACATTTTTCTTAACATTTTGTATATAACTGGAGTACATAGATTTATATTGGGATGTTTCTTTAATAGTTTTCTTTTCTAAACCAATTTCTTTAACTAAAGTTTTCTTGGCAAAAGTCTGTTGCTGTTCTTTTCTTAAATGGTTCAAGAGGCTTTCATTAGTGAGCGCATAAGTATAAATAAAACACTCAGCACTTTTAAGAAACGCATCTGAAACAGTTATTTTTTCGTCAGTATAAGGGCAAATATGGGTGGTGTCAAAATCACAATTAAGCGCATACATATAATTTAGTACGTCTTTAGAGATTCTTTCTTCGTTGTAATCAAAAATGCTTTCTTTTATTTCTTCTAAAGTATAATAATTATACAGGCCATTTAATGACTGCATAAACTCGTCAGAAGGAAGAAATATATCATTATCATCAAAAAACTCTTCCAGCATTTTCATAGTAACTAGTTTACCTGCGTCTTTATACTGATTATAAAGGAGATTAAATATGTCTACAGACTGTCTTCCTGAAACGCCATCTTTTATTTTTTCTTCAGTCAACATATTTTTAGTTATTTCTTCAGTAAAACTTTTTTGGTCTTCCTCAGAAATCCACTGGGGCATTTTTCCAGCGTATAGTTCCATTTTTAACAGCAGTAAATTTTTATCACAATATTTTTCATATTTTTTTGGTTTTTCAATCCATTTTCTAATTGCGGGAGATTCTTCATTTAATCTCGAAGAAACAACTAGTTTGGTAAAATTTTCCAATACTCTGGGGAGAAAACATTTTTCTATATCCTGTCCAAATTTATTTTTATACAGTTCCATTTCTACCGTATAATCTCGTACATAGGGGACGTAAACTTCAACAATGCGGTCTGTAAAAGAATCTTCATTTTTAATCTCTTTTAGATCTTCCGGATTAGCAGTAACAATAAACAAAGAACTAATTTTTTCTTCAATAACGCCGATTTTATGCACTCCGTCGCTGACTATTCCATGCAGCCATCTAAACCGGTCGATGTTATAATCTTTAACATCCATCAAGGCATAAATGCCGTTGTTGGTTGGTGCATAGATCGAATGAGTATAATGCACTTCTGCGCTATTATTAAAGATTGCATTCAGGCCTTCCTGTAATTTCTCATTGACTATTGAAAAATTCTTAGGCAGCATGTCGCCAGCATTTAATACAGATATACCTGCGCCCAATCTTTTGTTAAAGAAGTATCTCCTGACTGAAAGCATATTGAAAGCATCTTCGGCTGAATTTAATCTCTCTGCCAAAGCAGTATATAACGAAGTACAAATAGTGCAAGGATCTTTAGTTAAAATCCATTCGTATTCTTTTTCAGTAAACAATTTTTTCTTAAATTCTTCATGAACGATTATTTCCTCAAGCAATTCTTGACGATGGGCTTTAGGTATTTGCAGGATGGGGTGGTCATGATAAGGACAAGGGACGGCAAAAACTTCACCAACCTTTTTAATCAATTCTTTTTGACGGGCAGGATTATTTTCTTTACCAATCTTGTTTATATCTAGCATCCAAACCGTTTCATAAGCCTGGCCTGCATCTAATCTATTGTATGCTTCTAATCTAGATAGAAGATTGTTTAACATAATACTTTTCCCGCTGCCCGGCGGACCTTCCAATACATAAATTTTATTTTGTTGTGCTCCTTGTTTAATCGACATAGAAAGACCCATCAATTTGCTGCCCAAATTGCTATCTGCAAAAAAAGGCTCAGCAAAATCTTTAACAAATAAAGGAGTAAGGTCGTAAGTGGTCGTATCTTTTTCTTTATTTGCAGGTTTAATTTCTGCATAAAATTGCATCATCCCGCTAAATAATTGAAAAATATTACGCAATACAATTTCGGGGTTTGCTGTTAAATCATCAGTTAAAAAATTAGCAAAAGGTTTAATCTCTCGTTTACTAGCTTGGATTTTTCCAGTTATTTTTTTAAAAGCCTCTTTTGCATCAGCCATTTTTAATAATCTTAACTTTTTATTTAATTAGTTTATTTAGTCTTAACTTAGGTTATTCATTTTGTTTTTGTCTATTTTTAATGACCTCTTTTATTCTAATTTTTCTTTTGTAAATTCTTTGTTTTCCATAGTATACAGGACTTTTTGATATTTAACTGTGCCGGAATCGTCTTTATGTACTTCGACAGTTTCTAATTTGACGGGTGCACCCCATAAAAACTCAATTCCCCGCATAACATGGGGAACATGTCTTTTGAGTAATTTTTTTCCTTTAAAATCATGAACCAAGTACAAGGTTTTATCAGTCTTATCTTCACTAACGTTGATGATGGGTGAATCGGGCAGTTTACTAAACAGCATTTGCTTAAAATCTTCCGCCTTTCGGTTTTTTAAGGTGTAGGGAATGGTCCCGCGGTCCGGGTCAAACTCATTTTCTTGAGCAACAAATAATTGGTACCGGTCCATAAAATCCTGATCTACATAATGGGCAATAAAAGTTTGGTCGGAATAGTTTTCCCTTACCTTAAATATTAACTCGTTTCCTTTACCAGCTTTATTATCAAAATTATTTCTTTTGTTGATGTCATTTAATAACTGGAATTCATAGCTATCTTTTCCTTTGTCGCCCATTTCTTGGATATGCTTAAATAACCTCAGCCCCAAGGCATAGGGGTTCAGGCCTAATCTACCTGGGGAAGTCACATAAGCATTTATGATTGAAAAATCAATTAAATGCCCTTTGATTCTTTCATCGCTGATAAATAGTTTCTCATGCCAATAACTAGCCCACCCCTCATTCATTATTTTAGTCCTAGACTGAGGCTGGAAATATAATGAGGTATCTCTAACAATCCTGACTACAGATTTCATCCATAAATTTTCTTCCCGATTGAGGAAAGGAGATTTTTGCAGAAGATAATCCAATAGATCCTGCGGTTTTCTTTTTTCTTCTTTATGTTTTTTAAACAAAGTTTGAAATTCAGGGTATTTACTATCAACGTCCGTAAAAAAAATGTCTTCAGCACGATTTCCAATAATCGTAGGTGTATCTTTGATAATAGAGTTATACCGTCCCAGCTCTCTTAAATATTCATCGTAAGATGTTTTTTTTAGTTTCTGCAGAAATACATCAAAATAAAATCTAACCTTTTCTGGTGCTTTGATGTTACTACAAGTGAATTCTTCTGAAAGGGTATCATAAAATCCAACAATGTTATCGATTCCTCTACTGAACTCAATAACATAATCTACCCAGCGGCCTTTTTCTGAGCGAAGCTGTTCAATAAGCTGTTTATCGGTAAGGGCTTTTCCTACAAAATCATCGTGTTCAGTTTGCTTAAAGAAGATATTATTACGGAAAAAATCAATATGCCCCAGTACATGGTAAAAAATCATGATATTAAGCCAATCAGGATTATTGTCATTATAAAACGAGATTGCCGGCCGGGAATTGATAACCGCTTCATAGGGATTCTCTGGAAAATGCTTGTATTTTTCTGCATCCCTTATAACTTTTATATCTTGTACCCAATAATCATACAAGGTGGGAATCATTATTTTTGGCATAAGATTAATTAGGTCCCTATTTGTAACAATAAATTCAAGAGTATCATCAGGCACTACCAAGCCAACTTCTCTGGCTCGATCCTTACACCCTTCCATGATTTTTTTTGTTTCTTGGTTAATCGGTTCCATTATACTCCTTTATGCTCTTTTATTATGCTTGTTTTAGTCCTTGGTGATTTTATTTTTGTAAGTTTATTATTGGGATTATCAAGTTAATCAGTCTGAGATTAAATGTTTAATACAGTCCATCATCTTAGTATTGGGGTCTTCGTCCGGCCGAATAGTGTCTAATCGGATTAAAGCAGGTTTTTCTTTTAGTACATTTGATTCTTTAACATATTTTTCAAAAGTTGTTTCTGATGATTCGCCATACTGGTTGTTAACAATTAAAATGCCTAGACGAGAAACATAAGTAAGTAATTGGTTTATCTCATCAATCGTTTCTTTTTGTTCTCCTCCCCAGTCGTCTCCATCGCTGCCATAAAATACGTAGACATTATAATCTCGCGCTAAATTTTCTTTTTTAATAATTTCATTTACTAATTTAAATCCAGAAATGATCTGGGTTCCTCCGCTCGCCGATAAATGGTAATAGGAATAAAAATCATCTACTTCTTTTGCTTCAGTGCTATGCAGGACGAAGCGGTTCTTTACTTGTTCTTGGTATTGGTACATCAACCAACTGTAAATTAACAGATGGCTGCGTACAACTACCTCTTCGGGCCGTCCGCCCATAGAACCAGAATAATCTCTTACAAAAAATACTAGTGCCTGTGATTCAAAGTGCCGTTCGCGCGAGAAAACTTTATAGATAATATCATTAGGGTCAATAATTAATTTTTTTGGATCAATGGGTTGTTTGGGGTCTATTATGCCCAAAGCAACATTAGTTTTAATAATTTCTTCTAAAGTAGCATTTTCGTCTAGAAATTGTCCCGATCTGCGGTTTTTATCGGTAAGATCATAAGTGTCTTTGGGAACGGACTTTTTCTTTTTTTTATCCTGGATATTAGGCAGTTTCCATTGCTGGGTAAGATATTTTCCAACTTCATACGCCCTAGATTCAATATCGTGTTCTCCCGATCCGTCTCCGCCCGGTTTACTGCCGCTGCCCTGTTCTTCGCGAACTTGTTTTTCACCGACAACGTCGCCTTCTTCGCCTTCTCCAGATCCGCCAACCTCTTCTGGTTCATCACTGGGGTCATGGTAAAACTTTTCTTCTTCGGTAACCGGAACAACAATAACTTTTGGCTGTCCGCCTTTTACAGGCTTTACAAATTCCCCCCACCTTATTTTCTTAGGAAATCCGTCTTTTTCTCTTTGCTCATCTCTTTTAATAAGGTCTTCTAAAGAATATAAATTTAAACTTGGCGAAGAAGAGGGTTTAAAGTTCTGGAGGGTTTTAAAATCATTAGCGCTGTAATCTTGCCGAACGTCGTTTTCTATTCTCGGAGCATAACCATCTCTAACTTCGTGCACTTCCGGAACACCCATCTCTTTTAAAATTATTTTTTCGCGTTCCGGAGATAAGCCCCTTGCCTTAATCTCTTCAAGTAATGATTGTAACTCTTTTTCGTTTAACATCCTAGTGGTCTTTAATTATGCACAAAAACGCTTCGTTTTTGGCACAAGAAAACCGTTGGTTTTCTGTGCAGAAAGCATTGCTTTCTTGCATACTAAAAATGCGTGGTTTAGAAACCGCCCCTTTTTCAAACCCTATCTTTTAGGACGAGGCGGTTTCACGCATTTTTATTATTTTTAATCGAGGTTTGATGCCCGCTTAAGTGAAATTAAAACATTGTTCTGTGTTAGGCAATTAATCTTTTGAACAATACAACTCTATGGTTCTGCAAGCACAGGATTCGCAGAAGTTACTGCCCCGCATTATTTTAATCATCCGATCATAAATTTCTTGATTTTCTTTTTTAGTTCGGTTCATTAAAGCGCCCATTAAGCTGCCTTCTCCATGAATGTCGCTGTTTATCCGCACATCAGTTACTGCTGATTTTAATCTTTCATCATCCATAAAATCATAGGGCTGTCCTATAGCTCCTTTTTGGGCAAATACTTTACTGATTTGGGCACGATAAGACTTTTTAGCTTCTTCATTCTTTAGGCCCATCCTTTCTTCAACCTTATCCATGTATTTTTGGTCAATCTTTATAGTACGAAGGTTTCCTGTGACTGGTTCTGTGTAAGTCCATAGGCTATTATCGTTTTTCTTATCATCAAATCCAACAACCATATAAACATAAGTTAATACGTCTTCTTTGACCGCTTCGGAGTTGCCTCGATAAGCATTGAAAATATCTTCTTTTACCTTCTGCTTATAGAACTCTCGAGCAGCTTTAAGATCATCTAAATATTTTTTTCGATCATTGTCATCGGTGACACAGTCTAAAACTACTCTTTCGTAAGCTTTGAAAACATCACCAGCAAACATACATTTATTTTGTTGGGTTTCTACCGATTCCGTCTGGATTAACACGCTCCTGTTCAGGTCTCGCTGGCCCAATCCCCGCTGTCCAAAGCGGTGGGTAATGTCTGGATTTTGACTTAAAGTTTCCACTACTTCTGCTAACGTTTTTAGGCTTTTATCGCTAGCTCGTTCTCCAGCAGCCAATTTAAGCGTTTCAATTCGCTCTAATTTTTCTGAAAGAGGCAAGCGGGTCATGACGGCTGCTACTGAAGAAGCATAATTAAAATTAGGGTCGTAATGTAATTTATCTCCAAACATGGTGCTTTTTTCTTGGCTACCGACGGCGTATTTAGTTAAAGATTCTTGCAGTTTGTAGTTAGTATTATGGGACATATAAACAATGCTGCAGCGGTCCGTACTGGGTTTTTGTCCTTCTTGGTTTTTAAATCGGTTAAATTCCTCATTGTTACTAGTCGCAATAATCAGCGTATCCATCGGCCAAATGCATCCATTATGGTCAATAGTTCGATTTTGAATCACTTGCAGGTAAATTTGGATTAAATCAATTTTATTTTTGAATAGTTCATCACTAAAATGGATTCCTCCTCCGGCAGATCTTCCTAAAGCGCCGGCTCTAACGTCATACCTATAAGGATTATTCCGATCATCTAATTGAAATGCTACAGTAATGTCTCTGGCCCCCAACAAGTCAACCGAGGAAGAGGTGATTTTGTCTTTAGCAGGATATTTTCCCGTTAACGTTCCTTGAGTATCACTAATGACTACGGGTTTTATTTTGATGAAGTCGTTTAATATCTGCTCAAGATCGGCAGAGCCGTTTCCTCCCATTTTTTCTTTAATTTCTCTAAAAATATAATCGCTGCATGCTCCCAAGGGGCGGTAATTGTTATACATTTTTTCAATCTGTTCTTCATTAAATCCTTGACGCAATAAAAATTGGATATTTTCTTCTTTGGACTCAAATAAATTCATGGTCAAAATCATAGGATCTTCAAAAGTTTGTGACTCTATTTCCCGAATCTTTCCATAAGTTTCTAAAGCTCCAAGATTCTTGAAACAAAAAGTATATTTCCGGTTTTTTTCTTGGCGGTGGAAATCTCGGAATAGTTGGCAGCAAGTCTCGGCTAAATAAGTTTTTCCGTTTCCTGGTTCTCCCACAAACACAATAGCCATTTCTTTAGCTGAACCGCCCTGAGCGGCTTCATGCACAAAAGTAACCAAGCTGTTAAGTTCATCATGCATTCCCACTAAAGGTTTTTTACCTTCTCTAAATATCTTGTAATCCAAAGCAGGTTTTCCGGCAACGGTTACGGTTTCTATTCTATTTTCTCCATCTAAAACCATCCTTGTAAAAGCTTGAAAAGCATTTTCAAAAACTCTTTTTCCTTCTCTGACTTCTGATAAATGATGTATTAATGTATTGGCAAGCTTATCCATGGTTCTTTCCTCCTTTTTTGATTATATTCTTTTGATTCTATTCAATTGTCTGGGCAGAAAAATAAAATTGTTAAAATTTAGTATGTCTTTTAGTATACTTAAATTTAGTAAATCTATCTCCCATTTAGCTTAAGGTAGGAAAAGAAAGTATTTATACTTTTGTTACATCTAGTTGGTTAATAAAAGAGGGGCAGTAATACCAAGTCATGCTAAAAAAGAGGATCGTCCCAAGATTAATATCTAATTAATACCTAATTATTTTTTCCTTTCAGCCCAGTTTCTCGTCGATTTCTTTGGCTACTTCTTCTAATTCAGAAAACATTGATTCCATATCTAGCTCGATATTTTTAACTAATCGTTGTAAATTACTCTCTTTTAACAAATAACCTTCTTTTTCTTTGATAACAATATCTGAATCCATCAAGCGATTTAAATGATGGACGACAGTTCCGCGAGTTAAATTAAGCTTTTCAGCAATTTCATCGGAAGATAAAGCTTCATCGCCCCTAGATTTTCGAACTAAAGTAATAAATATTCTAAAACAGCTGCTGTCTTTGTCTCGTAAATTAAATAAGCCTAAGGAGTTACCTAACCATTGCAGGTCTTTATTGACGTTGCCTTCATCAGTTCTTCTTACTTTGATAATAGTTACTCTCTTTAGGGCCATGTTTTCTATAATCTTTCTGGGTTTTTTAAATTTTTCCCGAAATATTTATATATTAGTTGGTTTAACCTTGTTTAGGTTGACTTAAACTCAACGAAACCTTATTCGGCTTAAACTTGGAGCAAAGATAAAATGACCGACAAAAAAGAAAAACAAAAAGAAATAAAAGGTTTAGAAGACTCTAAAAAACAAGATAAAGATCAGAAAACCATCGATAATGCAGGTACTGAAGAAAAAAAAGAATCTTTATCGGAAATTACTAAGCTGTTGCAAATAACTCAAGCTAATTTTGAGAATTATCGCAAGCAGACCGAAAAAAGAATGACTGAAATTAAAACCATGGCCGCACAAGATGTTTTGATACAGGTTTTACCTTTATTAGACCATTTAGAGCTTGCCTTAAAAAATGTAAATCCTAAATTTAATTGCAATTCTGATTGCACTTCTAGTTATAATGGTGGTTGCGATACTGAAAATGATTGCGGTCATAACTGTGATTGTGACGTCAGTTGTAATTGTGAGAGTAGTTGTGATACTGGCGCAGATATTAAGTCTACTAATGATAGTAATTCCACTAATTATACTGAATTTATTCGGGGAATAGAATTAATCCATTCCCAGCTGAAAGAATTGTTAGCCAATAATCATCTAGAACAAATCAAAGCAGTAGGAGAACAATTTGATCCTTATTACCATGAAGCGTTAATAAAAGTTGAATCAGATTTTCCCGCCGGAATAATCTTGGAGGAATTTCAAAAAGGATTTACTTTGCATGGAAAAGTAATCCGGCACGCTAAAGTAAAAGTAAGTTCGGGTTTGAAAACTAATAAAACAAAATAAAACAAACCAAAATAAAATAAAACAAATAACCAAACCTAAAAATAAATACTCAAAAAAATAAAACTAAAAAAAACAAAAAAATTAAACCAAAAGATAAAAAATAAAAAACTAAAAATAAAAAACTAAAAATATAAAATTTATTAAGACGGAGGAAAATAAAATGGCAGACGCAAAAACAAATAAACAAAAAGTAACCGGTGCAACTATCGGAATAGATTTAGGAACCACCTTTTCGGCAATGGCCGTGTTAGAAGGAGGTAAATCAACAATTATTTCTAATGCAGAAGGAACTAGAACTACGCCTAGCGTAGTGCATATTAAAGACGAAGAAGTTATCGTTGGTCAAGTAGCTAGGAATCAGGCTGTAGTTGATCCTTCCCATACCATTAGGTCCATCAAAAGAAAAATGGGCACTAATGAAAAAATTGAAATTGATGGCAAGGAATACACTCCTGAACAAATTTCTGCCATGATTTTACAGAAACTAAAAAAAGATGCTGAAGCTTATCTAGGGCAGCCCGTAAAGAATGCTGTAATTACCGTTCCAGCTTATTTTAATGACGCACAAAGACAGGCGACTAAAAATGCCGGGGAAATTGCTGGATTAAAAGTGTTGAGAATTATTAACGAACCTACGGCCGCTTCTTTAGCTTACGGATTAGATAAACAAGGAAAAGACCAAACTATTTTAGTATTTGACTTTGGGGGAGGTACTTTTGACGTATCCGTCTTAGAATTGGGCGACGGGGTATTTGAAGTTAAATCTACTAACGGAGATAATATGCTAGGTGGAGACGACATTGACGAACTGATCATGAACTACTTGGTTGATAAGTTTAAGAAATCAACGGGAATAAATCTAAACAATGATCCGACCGCCGTGCAGCGATTAAAAGAAGCTGCTGAGAAAGCCAAGATTGAGCTTTCCAGCAAGACCAAAGTGGAAATAAGTATTCCATTTATTACTGCTGACCAGAACGGACCAAAACATATTCAAGAAGAATTAACTCGGGCCAAATTTGAAGAATTAATTGCAGACATCATTAGGCGGTTAGAGATTCCAATGAAAAACGCTTTAAAGGATGCTGATTTAAACGTCGAGAAAATTCATAAAGTTATTTTAGTTGGCGGCTCAACCAGAATTCCCGCAGTTCAACATTTAGTCAAAAAAATTGTCGGCAAAGAAGGCGATAAATCAGTTAACCCTGATGAAGCAGTTGCAGTCGGAGCAGCAATCCAAGCTGGAGTTCTTGCCGGGGAAGTTAAGGACGTGCTGTTGTTGGATGTAACCCCTTTAAGTTTAGGAATTGAAACTTTGGGGGGAGTATTTACGCAACTGATCGAACGTAATACCACTATTCCGACCAGAAAATCGCAAATCTTCTCTACTGCTGCAGACAATCAAACGGCAGTAACGATTCGAGTAGGGCAAGGAGAAAGACCTATGTTCAACAACAACAAATTGCTAGGGCAGTTTGATTTGGTAGGAATTCCTCCTGCTCCTCGGGGCATTCCTCAAATAGAAGTTACTTTCGATATCGACGCTAACGGGATTGTTAATGTTAGTGCTAAAGACAAAGGAACTGGAAAAGAACACAAAATCCAGATTACCGGTTCAACCACTTTAAGCAAAGATGAAATCGAACGAATGAAAGAAGAAGCTAAACAGCATGAAGCTGACGACGCTAAGAAAAAAGAACAAATCGAAGCAGAGAACAATGCTGAGGCGGTTATTTTCCAAACCAAGAAAGTGATGGAAGAATTTGGAAGTAAAATCGAAGACAAAACCAAAAAAGAAATTGAACAGAAGCTGAAAGAACTTGAAGAAGTTAAGAAGACTGGCGAACCCGCAGAAATCAATAAAAAGATTGAAGAACTAAATAAAAAAGTTCAAGAAATCGGTGCAAAGATTTATCAAGACGCGGCTGCCCAGGCTCAGCAACAAAATGCATCTGGTCAAGGTGCTGCTGGCCCTAATGCGTCCGGCCATACCTCTGGTCATGGAAAAAGCAACAGCAATGCTGATCAGGATGAAATGAACAATTCAGAAGACGACAATATCGTTGACGCCGAATTTAAAGAGAAGAAAGAAAAGAAATAAAAAAATTAGGAAAAACTAAAGAATAAATAACCGTTTTTTAAACGGAATTTATTTTATTTTTATCTTTTTATTTCTTTATTTCCAAGGTACTATAATCATGAAATTACCTACTGAACAACAATGTATGGATTATTTTAGACAGTATTGTGTTCCTAAAAATATTGTTGAACATTGTTTGAATGTAAGGAAGGTGGCCGTTTTTTTAGCTAAAAAGATTCAGCTTAGCGGAATAGAAGTGGATATTGAATTTGTAAACCGTATGGCGTTATTACACGATTTATTTAAAACCGTAACCTTATCTGAACTAAAACCAAATGCTTTTTATAATTATAATTATTCTGAAGAAGAAATTAAGATGTGGAAACAATTAAAAGACAAATTTCCAAACCTGTATGAGGGAGAAATTTTTTATCTTATTTTCAAAGAAGAATTTCCCGAATTGGCTGTTGCATTAAGAGATTTAAGCAATCAAACGGAAGATAAATCTTGGGAAGAGACGCTGGTTCATTATGCTGACGGCAGAGTTCTTCAAAACGAAGTAGTCACTTTAAATAAACGAATCAATTATTTACAAAAAAGGTATAATCTTGATTTAAATTATCTTGAACAGAAGAAAAAAGAAATGTTTGAAATTGAAGATAAGATTATGCAAGTGGTGAACATCTTTCCAGAAAATCTTGCTGAGGAGATGGTTAAGAATAATTAAAATAATTAACTGATAAAAATGTCCAATAAAGATTATTATGAAACTC
>ERZ1292633.3158-Hain-H41-02um-R1-3158-length-16313-cov-4_pt2 | contig 14663 bp, 14 predicted proteins | sample MGYA00564406_ERZ1292633 | MGnify/ENA primary metagenome ERZ1292633 (study PRJEB36523, sample SAMEA6512639) | groundwater metagenome | collected 2019-01-08 | study: AquaDiva: Metagenomics assemblies of 32 groundwater samples
CGGTTGCCACCGTTGTGACACTGGCCGCTAATTCAGCGGAAGCCGTGAACATGATCCGGGTCGACAGCGCGCGCGCGAGATATCCGGAAATCGGGATCATCATCACTTCCGCGATGAGATAGGACGTCTGGATCCAGCTGATCTGATCGGCGCTCGCGGCAAGCCCCGCCTGAATTTGCGGCAATGACGCCGCGACGATCTGAATGTCGAGGATCGCCATGAACATGCCGAGCGTCATCATCGCGAAGACGCCGAGCTTTAAGGGGTCGAGCCGGTCGGATTGCGCCGGATCGGCGGGGATCGCCTCATGTGTCGCCGTCGCGCTCATAGGCTCGATCGAGTTGTTTCCTCGATGTCGCGCCGGGGAGAAAAGAGCGCCGTCGGGGGACCTTTATCGCCGCCGCGCGTATCGACCGCCGCGGTGACGGATAGTCCCGGCAGCAGCGCAACGCTCGCCGGCGCGTGCGTGACGAGGATGCGGACCGGCATGCGCTGCACGACCTTGGTGAAATTGCCTGTCGCATTTTCCGGCGGCAAAAGACTGAACTCGGCGCCGCTCGCGGGGGAAAGGCTGTCGACTTCGCCCTCGATTTCAACGCCGGGATAGGCGTCAACCTCGATCATCACTTTCGCGCCAGGCCGGATGCGCCCGATCTGCGTTTCCTTGAAATTCGCCGTGACATAAACTTCCGCCAACGGAACAACCGAGACGAGACGCTGGCCGGGATTGACGTACTGACCGTCGCGCGCCGCGAGATTGCCGGCGACGCCGTCTTTAGGCGCGCGCACATTCGTATTGGCGAGATCTTGCTCGGCAAGATCGAGGCGCGCTTCGGCGATTGCAAGCGCGGCCGCTGCTTCCTGCTCTCCGGCTTCCGCGATCAGCGCGGTCGCCTTCGCCGCATCAAGACCTGCAGCCGCGCCGTCGAGCCGCCCGCTCCAGTCCTTCAGCGCGGCGTTCGCCTGATCGAGGGTGCGCTTTGTTGCAAAACTTTCCTTCGCAAGCTCGGCCGTGCGCTGACGCTCCAGCTTCTGGAGCGTGAGCGAGGCCTCGGTCGATTTGACGGTCGCAGCGGCTCCCGCAACTTGCGCGCCCGCCTGTGAAATTTTGAGCCTTAATCCCTCAAGCGCTGCGAGACGCACCGCAACTTCTGCTTCCGCCTGACGCAGCCGCGCCTTGTAATCGGCATCCTCGATGACGACGAGAACGTCTCCCGCATGGACGATCGCGTTATCTGCAACAGCGACATGCGCGATGCGGCCGGGAACCTTCGGAGAAATGATGACGGTGTCGGCTTTGAGATAAGCGTTGTCGGTCGCCTCAATGAACCGCCCATGCACGAACCAGCGAATGCCGGCATAGCCGACGATGGTGATCAGGGCGGCGGCGAGGGCTGCTAATGCGTACTTCTTCATGGCGATCTATCCTTTGCGCGCGCCCTATTATCATACTGGACTGGTTAGTATGAAATAAATTTTGCCCGGCTGGAATCAAGAGGCGAGTGCTATTTATTTTAATGAGTAAAAACAATAAGTTAGATATTTTTTAGAGAGAGCCGGCCCCGGTCTTACGCAAAAAAGGGATGCCCCAAGATCGCGGGATCCGATCCTTCGATGACGCCGGCAGGGCGGCGCGCGGTCGTCTTCAGAGCCAGACGCAATTACGCCGCATAACTTTCTTCACCCTGCCGCCGCCGCGCCGAAGCGGCGCTTTGGCGCGCCGCAAAGGCGTCACGAAGGGCGGTTGCCACCTTGTCCATCCTTCGAGACGCCGTGCTTTGCACGGCTCCTCAGAATGAAGAGGGATTTGATTCTCGTTTATCGTTCATCGCTTTTGCTAAATCGCCCCGTTGATCCCGTTCACCGGTCCGGGCCGACGATCGGCTCCAGCTTCGCCCATTGGCGGTCGAGCGCGCCAAGGGTCGCCGCGTATCCGTCGATCACCGCCCGGTCATATTCGCGCCAGTCGCGCAGCTCGACGCCTGCGACTTCGGGCGTGATCAAGATGTCGGCCGGGCTGTCTTTCGGGCGCTGGTCCTGCCGCGCCGTCGCCGCCCGCATCAACAGCGCGACGATGGGCGGGGCAGATCTAAATCCGTGGCGCCAGACCCATTCGACGAACCCCGGCGGATCGACAAAGGCCTCGGGGAGGATCGATCCCTCGCGCGCCACATCGATCCCGATCGTCACGCCGCGATGGAGATTGGTCATCAGATCGGTTGGAAAATTATTCATCACCGCGCCGTCGACGAGCAGATCGCCATGGTCGACGACGGGGGGCAAGATGCCCGGCAACGCGATCGAGGCGCGCAAAGCCTCGCGCAGCAATCCCCGGCGATGAATTCGCGTGACGCCCTTCGTCAATTCCGACGACGTGCAGAAAAAGGGAATTTCAAGATCTTCAATCAGCGTGTCGCCGAAATGACGCTTCAGCCGTTCTTCAACGCGCGCGCCGCGGGTCAGCGCCACCACCGGAAGCACATGATCGCCGAGCGGGTTTGACGAAACGAAGCTGTCGCGGATGCGCGTCTCGATCTCATCGTCGCTCCAGCCCATAGCGACGCAGGCGGCGATGATCGCGCCCATTGAGGCCCCGGCGAGAAAATCGATCGGCACTTTTCGCTCGCGCAACGCCTTGACGGCGCCGATATGCGCGTAGGCCCTCGCGCCGCCGCCCGACATCACGACGCCGACCGTGCGCCCGGCGATCGCCCGCGCGAGGCGCTCTTCGGAGCGCACGCCGCTGACATGAAAAATCCGATTGGCGTCGATCGCATCGACCCAGTCGGCGACGCCGCCTGTTTTCATCCCCTCATGCAGCATGACGATGTCAACGAGCCGGAAACGCCTTGCCGGCGCGTCTTCCGTCGGGGTGAGCGGAAACGGGCGCGGGGGGCGCGCATCCTGGCGGGCGAAGACGAAATACCGGTCCGCATGACGCAGCGCAAACCGGTAGGCGAAGGAATCGCCAACGCGCGCCGTCAGAAAAATCACGTCATTTTGCGCTTCCAGATCGTCGAATTCATCGGCGTTGAACTGTTCGGGATCGTTGACGACGACAGTCTTGCGGCCATAGCGGATGCAGGTTTTTGCAAGCAGCTTTGCGTGAGTTTCAATTTCGATCGACGGCGAGGACCCGATCAGCGCGAAGACGCGCGGGCTCGCGTGTTTGAAACTGTCATTGGGGTGGCGGGCGCGTTTGACGATCGAATTCGCGAGCGCGTGCGAGAAATCCGCGCAGCAATCGAGGAGGCGCTCGGCGTCCGCTTTATCGATCGCCAACAGCTCGGTGTCGCGCAGCGCGTAGACGGAGGCCGAGCGCATGTCGCCCGCCAGCAGCGACATTTCACCGACTGGCTCGCCCGAGCGGACATAGCCGAGCACGTCCTCGCCGGCGCCGTTCGCCCTGACGACGACGAGACGGCCGGTCAGCACGAAATAGACGGCGTCCGCTTCATCGCCCTGATGAAAAAGCTCCATCCCGCCGGTCAGCGAAAACCATCGCCCATTCTCAATGACCGCCGATAACGAGGCGTCGTCAAACACCTTGAAATAGGAAAGCTCCCGGCAGCGGTCGAAGACAGCTTGCATCAGGGGATGAAAGACCGATGCGATGCGGGGCGCAAGCGCCGCCGAGCCCCTCGCGCGATCGTCAATTCAATTTCTTCTTGGTGATGCCGCCGGCGGCGGCTGAGGGGATGGCGGGCGCCGGCATCGGCGCGACGGAGACGCCTTCATCGACCAGCTCTTTTACTTCCTTGCCGGTCGCCTCGCCGTAAATGCTGCGTTCTTTGGTTTCGCCGTAATGAATCTTGCGGGCTTCTTCGGGAAACTTCTCGCCGACATAGTCGAAATTTTTCTCGACATAGTCGCGCGCCCGGCGCGCCGCTTCCGCCATGGATTGGCGCATGACGTCGAGGCGTTCTTTGCTGCGCGGGCCGCCGCCGGTGACGACGGCCGGCGCCATGATCGCGCGTTCAATCGCGACCGACGCGCAAAAAGGGCATTCGAGCGCGCCTTTCGCCGCCTGACTGTCGAATTCCTCGCTGGAGCGGAACCAGCCTTCGAACGAACACCCGCTTGCGCACTTCAACTGATACTTGATCATGCTTCTACATTGAGGACTTTGAACGGCGTTTCAAGGGCAAGGTTCGGGATCTGGCGGCGCGTCTTGGCGACGCGCGAGGGGTCTATCTCAGCAAGGATAACGCCAGGTTCATCTCCCTTCGCTTCGGTCAAAATGTCGCCCCAGGGCGAAATGATGAGGGAATGGCCGAAGGTTTCGCGCCCGTCTTCGTGAACGCCGCCCTGCGCCGCCGCGATAACGAAGGCGCCGCATTCGATGGCGCGCGCGGTCAAAAGCGTCTTCCAGTGCGCGCGGCCGGTCTGACGGGTGAAGGCGGCCGGGACGCAGAAAACCTCGGCGCCGGCCCTCGCCATCGCCCTGTAAAGATGCGGGAAGCGGACATCGTAGCAAATCGACAGCCCGAAGCGCGCGAGCGGCGTTTCAACGACGACCGCCTCGCCGCCTGGATGGTAAACGCGCGATTCGCGCCAAGTCTCGCCGTTTTCAAGAGAGACGTCGAACATGTGGATCTTGTCGTAGCGCGCGGCGATTTCACCGTCGGGTCCGAACAGAAAACTGCGATTGGCGAGTTTGCCGTCGCCGCGCTTGATCGCCATCGAGCCGATCAGCAGAAAGACGCCGTTTTCCGACGCGGCTTCGGCGAAGGCTTTCACCTCGTCGATATCCTCGCCTTCCGGCAGCGACGCCGCCAGACGCTCGGCGTTCTTGTCGACCGCATTGGTCATTTCCGGCGTCACGATCACATGCGCGCCTTTTTGCGCGGCCTCATTGATCAGCGTGATCGCGCTGTCGATGTTTCTCGCGCGGTCGATCCCTGACCGCATCTGCACGCACGCCGCCTTGAAAGCGGTGCGGTCAGTGTCGCTCCCGTCATCCATTGAGGAGCGGTTCAAGCTTGCCGGCGCCGTCAAGGGCGTAGAGATCGTCGCAGCCGCCGACATGATAATCGCCGATAAATATTTGCGGATAGGTCGTCGCGCCTTTGGCGCGCTGCACCATCTCGGCGCGCTTTTTGGCGTCGAACGCCGCGCTGATTTCGTCGATCGCCGCGCCCTTTTTCTTCAAGAGGGACATCGCCCGCACGCAATAGGGACAAAGCGGTTTCGTATAGATGGTGACGGGTTTCATCGACTGGGCGGCCTCGCATTCGGATTTTGCCGATGATCCCTCATTTTTGCGTCAACGCCTAGCGCTCCTTGCAAATTTTTCTCACGCGAGCGCGGTTCCGCCCCTGACGACGCGGGCAAGGACGAGCGCGTCGACGCGCGCCGCGCCGGCCTTTTTCAGCGCCCGCGCGCAGGCCGACAAGGTCGCCCCGGTCGTCAGGACGTCATCGATGAGGATGACATGCGCGCCGGAGATGAGCGCCGCCTTGTCGGCGCGCACGCCAAAGGCGCCGGCGACATTGCGCCGCCGCGCTTCCGGCGAGAGATTTTTTTGCGACGGCGTCGGGCGGGTGCGCATCAGCGCCCTCGGCTCGGCTTTGGCGCCGGTCAGCTTCGCCGCGGCGAGGGCAAGCAGCGCCGCCTGATTATAGCGGCGCGAAAACAGCCGCGTCCGGTGCAGCGGCGCCGGAACCAGCAAGACGCCGGGACGGAAAAGTCCCGCGCCGGCGCGCGCAAGCCATTGTGCAAGAAGCGGCGTCAGATCGGTCCGGTCGGCATGTTTGAACGAGACGATCAGCCCGTGGCTCTCGTCGTCATAGATGACGGCCGCGCGCGCGCTGTCGAAATCGGGCGGTTCGGCGATGCAGCCGGCGCACTCAGCGCTGTCGCCGACCTCATGCGAGAACGGCGCGCCGCACCGCGCGCAAACCGGATCGTCGATAAAGCGCAGCTTCGACCAGGCGCGCGCCGAGATGACGCCGGGCGCCGAGACGCGCTCATTGGTCACCGGACAGAGCGGCGGCGTGATCGCATCAAGAAGGCGGGAGATCGACGCCGAAAGCTGAGCTGAACTTTCGCGCGACCGATCCTCGCGCCGCCCCTCGCCCTCGACTTCGACGGGCTCAAAACCCATGCTCTTGCTCCGAACGAGGAATTAGCCAGCCAGTTAGCCAGTCAGTTAGCCAGTCGGGGGGGGGGTGCCCCCTCACCCCGATCATACGCAAGTCGGGGGATCGCCTGAAATCAACTCTTCTCTCCCAGCCGGAAATCGCGTGAGATTGATTGCCGGCGCGCCGCCGGCGTTCTAAATGCGCCCGATGCGCGCCGACGCCCCGCCCCTCATTTTCGACCGGACCTTATACCGGCGCCGCCGCGCCCGCGTTGCGGCGTCGTTCGCGGCCTTCGACTTTCTTCACGCGCGGGCGATGGCGGATGTGACCGACCGCCTTGAATCGGTGACACGAGGCTTTCCTCTCGCGCTTTTTTACGGCGCAGGGCCTCTGACGCGCATGCTGACCCCTGCCTGCGGCGTCGGAGATATCATTGACGGCGATCTTGCGCTTCAACGCGTCGCCGGCGACGGGGCTTCGGTCGCCTTCGACGAGGAAGCCTCGCCTTTCGCGTCCGCCTCTTTTGACCTGATCGTCAGCCTGCTGACCTTGCACGCTTCGAACGATCCTGTCGGCGCCCTCGCGCAGATGCGAACAGCGCTAAAGCCGGACGGGCTATTGATCGCTGTTCTCTTCGCCGAAGAAACGCTCGCTGAACTGCGCGCGGCGCTTTATGAAAGCGAGACCGAGTGCGCGGGCGGCGTCTCGCCGCGGATTGCGCCCTTCGCCGGCGTCAAGGACCTTGGCGCGGCGTTGCAGCGCGCGGGCCTTGCGCTTCCCGTCGCCGATCTCGACCGGGTCCGCGTCAGCTACGCCGATCCTTCGCGCCTCTTTGCCGATATCAGGGGAATGGGGGAAGCGAGCTGCCTTAAAAGACGCGGCAAAGGTCTTCGGCGGGACACGCTTGGCGCTGCGGCAGGGCGCGTCGCCACAGGCGGAACAGTCACATTCGATCTCGTGACATTGACCGGCTGGGCCCCGCATGAAAGCCAGCAACAGCCCAAGGCGCGAGGCTCGGCGACGCAGTCGCTAAAAGCGGCGTTAGAGAATTTTTGAGCGCGGCGCGGCGCTAAATCTCCAGCGCGCTTTGTATGCTGGAGTAGATATCTTTGTTCGCGTCGGTAAAATTGTTGACGCCCGCGAGGATCGCCAGAAAAATCAGCGCCACGATCAACCCGTATTCAATCGCAGTTGACCCGCTTTCGTCCTGAACGAACCGGCCGATCAGGGATTGAGAGTCCGAAACGCATCCGCTTTTACTCATAACAGATCCCTCAACTGGGCGGCGAGGGGCCGGTCGGCGGGGGGCATGTCGTAGCCCTGAAATTCCGTCGGCCTTACCCAAACCAGCGCTTCCGCTTCCAGCGGCCGCGCCACGCCCTTCCATTTCCTGCACGCATAAAGTGGCATCAATAGGTGAAAGTCCGCTGAATTCATCGAGGAAAAGGCAATCGGCGCGAGACAGGACGTCTCGACATCAATCCCCAGTTCCTCTTTCAGCTCTCGCACCAATGCCCCCTCAGGCGTTTCGCCGTCCTTGAGCTTGCCGCCGGGAAACTCCCAAAGGCCCGCCATTTCCTTACCCTGCGGTCGACGGGCCAGAAGCACCCTGCCGTCGCCGTCGATCAATGCGCCCGCCGCCACAATCAGCAGCCTTGCCATCTTTCGGCCTCAATTATTACCTGCCGCAAATTACCTGCGTGTTTCCGCTCTAAATCAAATTGAATCGAATAGCGCTATTTCTCAGCCGTTTCGGGCGGAAAATAGAGAACGTCGTCGTCGGCTTTCAGCGTGTCGAGCGTCTGACTGACAGCGCGCAAGGTTAAGAAGCGCTTTACGTTGTCTTCGACCGCCGTGAACGGCACGCCGCCGCTCGCCCGCCGCTCAAGCACTTGAAGGACATGCCAGCCGAATTCTGTCGAGAACGGCTCGGCGATGTCGCCAGATGGCGTAGAGAACGCCGCAGCCGCAAAGGGCGGCGTCATCATGTCCTTGGTGAACCAGCCGACCTCGCCGCCGAGCGGCGCCGTTGCGCGGTCGAGCGAGCGCCCCCGCGCGATCGCGCCGAAATCGCCGCCCGCGCGCAACTCTGCGACAATCGCCAGAGCTTCATCTTCGGTCGCAACCAGAATGTGGCGCGCCTTCACCTCGTCGCCGAGGCGGGTCACATCGACCTGGCTGTCATAGAGACGCTTGATGCGCTCGGGCGTCACCGCGGCCGCGACCCGGTCTTCCATGTAGGACGAGGCGAGAATGCGGTCGCGAGCGGCGACGAGCCGGCGCTGCACCGAGGGATCGCGCTGCAATCCTTCGTCGATCGCGGCCCGGGCGAGGAGACGCTGTTCAACAAACGCGCTGACCATCTCGCGCGAAAAGGCGGCCTCGACAGTGAGTTTTTCGCCGTCCTGGAGCTGACCGCCGGCTCTCGCGGCCGCGTCGATCTCGCTCAAATGGACGAAGCGGCCATCGACCCGCGCCACAATCGGATCGGCGAGATCGAGCGGCGGCCGGAAAATCGAATCGAGCGCCGACGCGTCCGAACGGGCGTTCCTGATTTCGTCGGCCGCCCACAAAGCGCATAGAACGAGAACGACGCTTGACCCGGCCGCGTAAGCGCGCCCGCTCCGCGACGGCAGCCACCTGAAGACTTCGGCAAAGGCGGCGGCCGACGCGCGCGCCGAGGCGGCGGAAAACTGCGCGGTCGAAACAACGGCGAGTTTCAGCCCCCGCCAGAGCGCGCTATCGAGCGCTTCGGCGAGTCGCCAGATCGTCCTGATCGTCTTCCATGTCGCCGCCGCAAGGAGGCCAAGCAAGCGCCCAACCTCGCCGGTCATTGCGGCGAGATAGGCGCCGGCGCCCCCGGATGCCCCTTTGAACTCGCGGCCATCCGGCGTCCGGACCAGCCCCTCATCCTGATCGTTGTCGTTAAGTCCTTGGGGCATGGGGACTTATCCCGCCTTCGTTGACAGTCACGGGGCCGCTCACTATCTCTCCGGCGCCCGTCCAGGCGGCTTGCTCGCCTCTCCTGCCGGCTTCGACATAAAACAGCGGCGCTTTTGATTTCATCGAGGCGTCTGCGGCATTCAATCTGAAGGTGCGTTCAACCATGGCGCTGTTCGGCCTCGCGAAAAAGATTTTCGGCTCTTCCAATGAACGCCGCATCAAGCCTCTATGGCGCCGCGTCGAAGCGATCAATGCGCTTGAGGACGAGGTCGCCAAACTGACCGACGCCGGCCTGATCGAGCGGACGGCCGCGCTGAAGGCGCGAGTCGCCGCCGGCGAAAGCCTCGATGCGGTCCTTGAAGACGCCTTCGCCTCGGTCCGGGAAGCGGCCAAGCGCGCGCTCGGCCAGCGCCATTATGACGTCCAGCTCCTCGGCGGCATCATCCTCCATGAAGGCAATATCGCCGAGATGAAAACCGGCGAAGGCAAAACCCTCGTCGCGACCCTTCCGGTCTTTTTGAACGCCTTGACCGGCAAGGGCGTCCACGTCGTCACCGTCAACGATTATCTCGCGCGCCGCGACTCTGAATGGATGGGCCGCGTCTACGAGCATCTCGGCATGACGACGGGCGTCATCGTCCACGGACTTTCAGACGCCGAGCGCCGGACCGCCTACGCCTGCGACATTACTTACGGCACCAACAACGAATACGGCTTCGATTATCTCCGCGACAACATGAAGGCGACGCGCGAGGAAATGGTCCAGCGCGGCCATCATTTCGCGATTGTCGATGAAGTCGACTCGATCCTCGTCGATGAAGCGCGAACGCCGCTGATCATCTCAGGGCCGACCGACGACAAGTCGGAGCTCTATATCGCAATCGACAGCTTCATTCCGCGTCTTGACGAGAGCGACTATGAAATCGACGAAAAGCAGCGCTCGGTCAGCTTCACGGAAACGGGGAATGAAAAGCTCGAAGGGCTTTTGAAGGAAGCGGGGCTCTTGCAGGGCGAGAGCCTTTATGACGCGATCAACATCTCAATCGTTCACCACGTCAATCAGGCGCTGAAAGCGCACAAGACGTTCCAGAAAGACAAGGACTACATCGTCCGCGGCGACAAGGTCGTCATCATCGACGAGTTCACCGGACGCATGATGGAAGGGCGCCGCTGGTCCGACGGATTGCACCAGGCGGTCGAGGCGAAAGAAAAAGCCGCGATCCAGCCGGAGAACCAGACGCTCGCCTCGATCACCTTCCAGAATTATTTCCGCCTTTACGAAAAACTCGCCGGCATGACCGGCACGGCGCTGACCGAAGAGGCCGAGTTCGCCGACATCTACAAGCTCAACGTCGTCGAGATCCCGACCAACCGTCCGATCGCCCGCGACGACATGGACGACGAGCTTTACATGACGGCGGCCGAGAAAAACAAAGCGATCGCGATCGAGATCGCCGAATGTCACCGCAAGGGGCAACCCGTGCTCGTCGGCACGGTCTCGATCGAGAAATCTGAGCAGCTCTCCGAGCTCCTCGGCGACAAGGCGTTCTGGCGCGATGTCGCAAAGACGCTGCGCGAGCGCGCCGACCAGCTGAAAGAAAAAGAAGCGGATCTGAAAAAGAAGATGCTCGAGCGCGCCGCTTATGTCGATGAGCTGGCGATCAAAAAAGTTCCGGTCCCGCACTCCGTCCTCAACGCGCGCTTCCACGAGCAGGAAGCCTCGATCGTCGCCGACGCCGGCAAGCCGGGCGCCGTCACCATCGCGACCAACATGGCCGGCCGCGGCACCGACATCCAGCTTGGCGGATCCGTCGACAAGCAAGTCCTCGACAGCCTCGCTGAAGGCGACGACGCCGAGACGATCGCGCGGAAGCGCGCCGAAATCGAGGCGCGCGTCGCCGACGAAAAGAAGAAGGCGATCGAGGCGGGCGGCCTCTACGTCCTTGGCACCGAGCGCCACGAAAGCCGCCGCATCGACAACCAGCTGCGCGGCCGTTCGGGCCGCCAGGGCGACCCCGGCTCGACGAAGTTCTATTTGTCGCTGCAGGACGATCTGATGCGCATCTTCGGCGACGGCATGGAAAAGATGCTGAAGCGCTTCGGCATCAAGCCCGACGAGTCGATCGAGCATCCGTGGTTCACCAAAGCCGTCGAGACCGCGCAGAAGAAAGTCGAGCAACGCAACTACGACATCCGCAAGAACCTCCTTAAATTCGACGACGTCATCAACGACCAGCGAAAAGCGATCTACGACCAGCGCAAGGAATTCATGGCCGCGAGCGAGGTCGACGACATCGTCGCCGACATGCGCGATCAGCTCGTCAACGATCTCGTCGCCGAGCACATCCCGCCGAAATCCTACGCCGAGCAATGGGACATCGACGGCCTTGAGAAGAAACTTGAAGAGATTTTCGGCCGCAACTTCCCGGTGCGCGAATGGGCCAAGCAAGAAGGCGTCGCCGACATCGAAATCGCCGAAAAGCTTAATCAGGCGGTGACCGATCACGCGGCGATCCGGGCAACCGACATCGGCCCGGACGTGATGCGCCGGATCGAGAAATCAATTCTTCTTCACGTCCTCGACACCAACTGGCGCGAGCATCTTCAAATGCTCGATCATTTGCGCTCGGTCGTCTGGATGCGCGGCCACGCGCAGCGCGACCCGATCAACGAGTTCAAGACCGAAGCCTTTGCGCTGTTTGAATCGCTGCTCGACGGACTGCGCCGCGACGTAACGCGCATGTTGATGCGCATCCAGGTTCAGCGTCCCGAAGACGCCGCGCCGCGCCCGCAAGCGCCGACGCGCACCATCGAAAGCCACGTCGACCCGCAAACCGGCGAGGATGAAGTCGCGCTCGCCGAGGCCGCTTCAAGGGAGCGCGCGCGCCGCAGCGCGTCTGCGGGGATCGGCACGATGACCGGCATCGCCCGCGCGCAAACGGTCGACGTGACGAAACCCGAAACCTGGGGCGCTGTGCCGCGCAACGCGCCGTGCCCTTGCGGCTCAGGCCAGAAATTCAAGGCCTGTCACGGGAAGTTCTGACGCCATTCAACGAGAGTTTGGTTTTACAAACCGCATGATTGATCTGCGACCTCGCAACAGCCCTGTCTGTCGCAAGTGGACTTGATTTCGGCTCTGAGGCCTAGATCCCTGAAAGCGCCTTGAATTGCGCCTTGACGCGCGTCGCGTCCGGGCCCGCCAGCCGTCCGATGCGGCGGACGATGCGATTGACATCGACGGTCGCAAGTTTAGCGGAACGCACCAGCGACGGCGCCGGAAGCCCCGCGGCCGACAAATTCCCGATTTCTATATCGCAGTCCCAACGCGGATTAGACGCGCTCGTAATCATGGCGAGCCAAACGAGGCCGTAGTCGGCGGTCATTGCGGACGAGCTGACGACGAGCGCTGGACGCTTTTTCTCGGCGAGCCGGTCCGCATACGGAAACGGCACGACGACGACGTCATAGGGCGCAAGCGCTTCAGAGGCCGCGATAGGCTTTTTCATCCGCCTCGCTCGCCCATTCGCTGAACACCGCAAACGGATCGTCATCCGCCTCGGACGAGGCGCGCTCAATCACGACGCCTTCAGCCTTGAAGCGATAGCGAAGGATGTCGCCGGGATGAAGACCCAGTTTTTCGCGCACGGCCTTCGGAATGACCGTCTGCGATTTGCTGGAGACTCTGGAAAAGGGCGCGCTCATGCGTAAGAAAGTAAGACATCTTACGCCCATTGGCAAGCCTCTGCGGGGAAAGGTTGCGGCGCAACCGGCGCGAGCGCAAACTCTGCGCTGTGGAGGACGCATGATGAGAAATTCCCGCACGATCGCTTTGGCGATAGGGCTTGCCGCAATCGCCCTCGCGGGCTGCGGCAAAATGACGAAATCCTCCAAGGACAAGCCCGGCGCCGGGGCTGTCATCTATGAGGCGACCGTCATCACCATGGACCCTTCAAGGCCTTCGGCGGCGGCGGTCGCGGTCAAGGACGGGAAAATTCTCGCCGTCGGCGACATCGACGATCTCGCCGAGGCCTATTCCGGCGCCTCGATCGACGAGACCTTCGCGCGCAAGACAATCCTTCCCGGCCTCATCGATCCGCATATCCACATGGCGCAGTCGTCCTTGATGCTGGCGACGCCGACGATCGCGCCGTGGCCGATGGCGACGGCCGAGGGAATGGTCGAGGGCTATCCGTCGCGCGAGCTGTTCTTTGAAAAATTGCGCGAGTTGGAGGCGGCCGCCCCGGCCGGCGAGCCGCTCATCGTTTACGGCTTTCACAATCTCGTTCACGGCGATCTGACGCGCGCCGATCTCGATCAGGTGACGACGACGCGCCCGCTGATCGTCTGGCACTATTCCGCCCATGATTTTTATCTCAATTCCAAAGCGCTTGAATGGACGAATGTCACCGGCGATCTGCACAAGCGGTTTGAAGGCGTCGACATCGACGCTAAAGGCGAGCCGACGGGACGCGTATATGAAGACGCTATTCCCTATCTGCTGCAAAAATTCGGCCCCATCCTGCTTGAGCCGAAGCGCACCGCAAGGGGCCTTGCGGACTTCACCCGCATGCTGAATTCGGGCGGCGTTACAACCGTCGCCGATCTCGGCTACGGCCTTTTCGGCTTCGACTATGAGAACGCCAATATCGCCCAGAATTGGATCTCGCCAGAACACTCCGGCTACAGAGTGTATCTCGTGCCGGAGCATCGCGCGTTCGAGACCGCCTATGGCGACAAGCGCGTCGAGGTCATCAAGGAAATGGCGGCCGGAACAAGAGCGACGCCGGCGCCCGTGCTGCCGCAGGTGAAGTTTTTCACCGACGCCGCCTTTTATTCGCAGACCATGCGGCTCTCCGATCCCGGCTATCTCTCCGGACAATCGAAGGGGACGAAGGGCCTGTGGGTGCTCGACCCGGACAAGATCGCCGACCTCCTCAAGCCTTATTGGGACGCAGGTCTTGGCGTCAGGATCCATTCCAACGGCGACGAAGCGCAGGACGCGACGTTGAACGCGCTGGAGACGTTGCGGGAGACCGGCGCCGACAACCGTTTCGTGATCGAGCATGGCGGATTGTTCTCGCCCAAGGAAGTAAAACGCGCCGGCGAGGCGAGAGCCGTCGTCTCGGCCGCCAGCCACTACGTCTTTTATATGGGCGAAATTTATCAGGCGGCGTTGGGGCCCGAACGCGGTCAATGGATCACGCCGCTCGCGTCCTTAAGCGCTGCCGGCGTTCCGGTGACCTTGCATTCCGACTCGCCGCTGGCGCCGCCCTATCCGCTGCGCGCCGCGAGCGTGCATCTGACGCGCGCAACGCGAGAAGGCGGCGTCCTGACGCCCACGGAGCGGCTGTCGCCGACCGAAGCGCTCGAAGCGATCACGATCGACGCCGCTTATGCCCTCGGCCTTGAAAACGAAATCGGGTCCATCGCGCCCGGAAAACGCGCCGATTTCACCATCCTCGACGCCAACCCGCTGGCGACAGCAGGCGAGGCCTGGGGCGATATCCCGGTATGGGGCGTCGTCCTCGAAGGCGAAAAGCGCCCCCTGGCGAAGTAAAGCGGCGGAAAAATGAGCGAGCCCCGCTCCCCCGCCTCTTGCGGGGGAGCTGTCACGCGAAGCGTGACTGAGGGGGCGCG
>ERZ1292633.3709-Hain-H41-02um-R1-3709-length-14662-cov-8_pt1 | contig 14662 bp, 10 predicted proteins | sample MGYA00564406_ERZ1292633 | MGnify/ENA primary metagenome ERZ1292633 (study PRJEB36523, sample SAMEA6512639) | groundwater metagenome | collected 2019-01-08 | study: AquaDiva: Metagenomics assemblies of 32 groundwater samples
CCTCGACAAGGGCGAAGCCCGCGATCGAGGACCTATTTCCTGGGATGTTACTGGATCTTCGAATTTAATATTCGGACAACGTGATTGCGATAGAGTTAATGGGTCCTCGATCGCGGGCTTCGCCCTTGTCGAGGATGACAAGAGCTCCCGAATCGCTGTCTTCAACCCAGAAAATGAAAAATCGCAATGAGGTTGCCTGTAAAAAGGGCAGGGGAGAGTACAGCTTAGGGGATTTCCACTCAAAGCAGCTTGTTCTATAGCAGGACCGCCGGGAAATCCTAATCCTAGCAGTTTTGCCGTTTTGTCAAAAACTTCTCCACAGCTGTCATCACGTGTTTCACCTAGTAATTTATATTTTCTGAAATCTTGCACATCGATGATTTGAGTGTGCCCGCCCGAGATTAATAGAAGAAGGTACGGGAAATCAATCTGATCAGTCAGCCGCACCGTTAATGCATGGGCCTCTAAATGATGGATAGGGTAAAATGGGATATTCAAAGCCAACGCAAGCGCGCGACCAAAGCCATACCCAATGTGCAGCCCGCCAATTAATCCGGGACCTGTCGTGGCGGCGATCGCATCTAAAGTGTCTAAGGGCAGATCTTTGACCATCAGCGGTAATTTATCAATATGTGCCCGCGCTGCCAATTCAGGCACCACACCCCCGAAATGTGCATGTTCTTTGGTCTGGGAATATATTTTATTGAGTTCTATACAGGGCTTGGCTGAAACAATGGCCAACGCTGTTTCATCACAGCTGGACTCTATGCCAAGAACGCGCACTGTTTTTATTGGTTTTCTTTTTAAGTAGTATACTCTTTAATTTTTGTGTTGTGTTGGGGTGAAAAAAATTAATCAGATTTTAATAAGGATGTTTTATTTGCGGATGATTACAGATTTATATGTGCGCCGAAATGCTTTTGATTTTTGTTCAGCTGTCCTTTGCAATAAGTGTCAATGACAGGGGTTTAATGCAAGTGAGGGGGGGGGTATACGTATCCTGATAAAAAAATTGTTGCTGTTGCAACTGATCCAGCTGTTGCTGTCAATTACATGAATGAATTGATTGCTGGTAGCAAGACTGTTTTCTATACAGATCCTCAATCAGGTCAAATGTTTAGTCTTTATTTTGATGAATCTCCTAAAGATAGTGAGGCTTTTCAACGCGGGGCAAGAAGTTTTGTTAGACTATGGAGAAGACACTTTGAATCTAAATCTTTAGTTGCTCCCATTTTGGTTAAGCCATCTGTTTTTGTTCCAGTGCCTGCTGCTGGAATAGTGGTACCTGTAGATGAATTAACTCGTTTAAGGCAAGAAAATGCACGTTTGTTAGCGCGTATCGCTCAACTAGAGAGAGGACAAGAGGCTAGCTCGATATCAGTGCCATCAAGTTCTCTTCCTCCTGCTCCACCTGCAACTCTTCCAGCAAAGCGACCTCCGCCACCACCGCCACCAGGAAAAGGAATTCCTCCGCCAGTATTACCGACAGCAGGTCAGGTCAAATTTGGAGAAGGGATGTTGGATGAGCTTGCACGGAAAAAACGTGAACGTGAAGAACGGGTGGCTGCAAATGCATTACCTCTTGTAACGTCTACAGCAACACAGTCCATTAAACCGAAGAACTTTCTGGATGAGTTGAAGGAGAAGCAAGCAGAACAACAACAGAAAGTTGTAGAGTCGATTGATGACAGGCTTGCTCGAGAAAAACAAGAAAAACGAGAAAGACAGGAAAAAGAGAGGTCACCAAAACAGGGATCTATGTCTCGGTTAAATCCAATTGTAGCTGCAGGATTAGCAAAAAGAAGAAGAGCTTTAGCGGGTGAAGATTTTTGATGATTTTAGATTCTCGCATGTCAAACACTCTCATTGTTTTTTCTTTGCCAACGGTATACCCTTTTCTTAGGCGGTCGTGGCGGAATTGGTAGACGCTCAGCGTTGAGGTCGCTGTGGGGCAACCCGTGGAAGTTCGAGTCTTCTCGACCGCACCATATTACTGATAGGGGTGGAATGACCCCGGCCCATCTTCAACTTTGAATTCAACCTCTGTATGGGGTTTTAAGCCCATCTAATTTCAGATTTCAACAGGAATCGTCACTTGACCTTTCGATGTTATCTGCACAATGTATTACCATTTATATTCTTACTTTTTATGGAAGACAAAAAATCCAGCAAAGCAAATCAGCTCGTCTTTTGACACAAGGGATGATGTTGTTCTAGCAAATCTTTCAGGTCTTCTGGCATGACGTGTAAATAAATCTCAGACGTGGATAAATGTGCGTGTCCCAGAATTTCTTTGAGCAACATCAGGTCAGCCCCATTTTTTAGCATATGCGTTGCAAAAGCATGGCGAATGATGTGGGGTGATATTTTGGCTGGATCAATGCCAGCTTTGGTAGCGAGCGCCTTGATAAGCTGGAAAACCCGCATGCGTGTTATATGTTTGTTGCTGTGCGTTACAAACAAATATTCAGTCGTTTTTGGGACGTGGGGCAAATAGGTTTTGATTTGCTGATAGGCTTTTTCGTGTAGAGGGACAAACCGTTCTTTATTGCCTTTCCCCTTGATAAGTAAAACGGGATACTGGTTATAGTTATTGATGCATGATTTTTTCAGAGTGATCAGTTCTGACACCCGCAGACCCGAAGCATACAGAATTTCTAATATCACACATAAGCGGATGCCTTTGATTGATGGATCCAGGTAAGCCGTATCAAACAATCGATCGATTTCTTCTTTTGTCAGAACTTTTGGTAGCCCACGCTGCCATTTGGGAGCCTCTATCAATTCGGCTGGATTTGCATCGATGATTTGTTCGCGCTTTAAAAAAATGTAGAATTGTTTGATGGTAGAGATGTGCCGAGCGACAGTGCGAGCGCTTAAATCACGTAACGCGTCTACCATATAGTCTTCTAATTGATTTTCTGTTAAATCCGTTAAATTTTCATCCATATAAAAATTTGATAAATCGGTTAAATCCTGTAGATAAGCGCTGACAGTATGTGGTGACAAGCTTTTTTCTGACTTTAGAAACTGGATGAATTGTTGTACAGAAAGCGGTGCTGGCATATTCTCTCTTAGTAAGTGCTCGATTTTTAGAAATAGAGCTTGAATACGATTGGAACCGATCGTCAATAAATGAATTTGAACATTCGTCTCGCCTGCGGCTCGGGACCCCCTGGAGGCAGCCCCGAGCCAGCGTACGCCCCCTCCTCCTCCTCCACGAAGCAACAGACTCCCCATCCTGCCTTTAGAGTTAACAAACCCTTAATAAGCAGGTTGTGACAGGTTTTCAAACCAAGTCGTAAGCTCTATAATAACTCAGATATCGTGAGTCATCATACCGCTTAGGGCGCGATGGATTTCAAAAAGTAGGACCTCGCGATCCTGCTTTCGTCTGTCGCCCACGTGTCACGCTTAACACATGCCCTCCGAGAGCGTCCATCTTATGATCCTAATATAAAGATCATAAATTAAGATCTGGTTAAGAAAGTGTTCTTTTTCTAAAAAATTCATCATAGACCGTTCTAAGCGCGTTCCTCTATTTCAAATCCATATAAAAAAATATGGTAGACGGATACGCACTGATCAGTCTACAGTAAAAATAGAAGACCCCCCTCGATTGTCTCACATTTTTAGCTTCATATTGGCCTCAGACCCTTTAATTATTGGTCATTGAGTAGATGTGAGGAATGATGTCAGAAGATTATGGATTGCTTGATGCTGTGCGCGAAGTTTTGATAGCCAGTGAAACGTTACAATTGGCCGGTATCCATCAGCGTGTTTATTTGCAGGCGCCCCTTAAACCAACGTATCCTTGTTTGTTTTTAGAAATTGATAGTATTTGGCAAGATCATACAGCCAGTGATAATCAGGCGATTGCTCGTATGAATTTTCATGTCAATCTGTTATCTCAGTCGCATATGGGGACGACACCTGCCCATATAGGACAGGCCATTACAACCTGTTTGGATGCTCGGTCAATTAGACTTTCTCCTCTTTATTTGGCGAATTTCAGAAAAACAGGCAATGTGATCGATTTGCCTATGATGCATTCCCCTCGTCTATTCAGGCAGTTTTATCAAGCGATTGTTTGGCGAAAAAATGTTAATTGCAACGAAGAAGCAATGTAGATATATTTATGTTAAAATAATATTATATTAGAGCAATATGCAATTTATTAATGGCGATTAAAATTTTATCATTAGATGGTGGTGGATCTAAGGGTGTGTTCCATCTCTATTTTTTACGTGCCTTTGAAACGGCTTTACAGCGATGTATGCGTGATACATTTGATTATATAGGAGGAACTTCCGTTGGTGGCATTGTTGCTCTGGCTTTAACTCATCCGATTTTATGGATGGGCAATCAAAATAATTTCCAAGTTGCAGACCTGCTTGCCAAAAAAGTAGACGAAAAGTTGTTATCCGTTATTTTTGGATCACCACGATCTTGCATGATGCCTCCACGTCTTGGACTTTTGGGACCAAAATATGCGGACCGTGTAAAGTATATGCAGGATTTTTACGACAATGAATTCTTAGGCACGCGAACATTTGGTGGCGATGGAATTAAAGCTACTATGATTTTCAGCTATAGCCTGACACAGAGTGGGCCGCAGATTTTCAAAAGTTGGCGTCCGACCAGTCAAGATGTTCCTTTGTCTGTTGTGGCTCGTGCAACCAGTGCGGCACCTACTTTTTTCCCTGCCGTTTCTTACAAAGGGGACATTCTTATAGATGGCGGTGTTGTTGCTAACGATCCGAGCTATCTTATTGGATATGAAGCGCGCAAGTATGCGTGTGATTTCCAAAGTCCTTTAATCATTATCTCCCTGGGCACTTCTATGCGCGGCAATACGGATTACAAAGGTTGTTATACGGGTGGTCTGGCGAAATGGGCATCAAAATTTGTGAATTTATCGATGGAAACGCAGCAACGTGTCATGACTTATTTACAGGGACATGATTCTAATTGCTGTCGCTATTGTGATGGTTGCGTGGAAAATCATTTCCATGAGGCACTAGGGTCTGATCAGAATTGTTTTGCGGATTATCATTATTGGAATAACGTGCACTATTTCCGTTTTGCACCGGTTGTAGAAGGATTCTTAGACAGTACGGATCCCAAAATGCTAGAAGGGTTAAAAACCCAAGCGCAAACTTTTTTTGATGGAAATAGTAAGATTGTTTCAAAGATGGTGACCTTACTAAACGGTTATGCTCACCTGTAAAAAATATTTTTGTGAATTTTCGCAAGACACATGACAGCTCCTACAAGACGTTCTATACTGCTTTAGTGAATTATAAAAAGTATAGTTATGCCGACCGTTAATCAAATGGTTCGATTTGGGCGCAAAAAGGTGGAAGAACGTAATAAAGTTCCTGCTTTGCAAGGTTGTCCGCAGAAACGTGGTGTTTGTACACGTGTATTTACAACGACCCCTAAAAAACCAAACTCTGCGCTTCGTAAAGTTGCGCGTATTCAGTTGAGCAATGGGTTTGAAGTAACGGGATATATTCCTGGTATGGGGCATAACCTTCAGGAACACTCTGTTGTGTTGATTCGTGGCGGACGCGTTCCCGACTTGCCTGGTGTGCGTTATCACATTATTCGCGGTGTTTTAGATACACAAGGTGTTAAAAATCGTAAGCAATCGCGTTCCAAATACGGTGCGAAAAGGCCTAAATAACCATTTAAGGAGAAAACATGAGACGTCGTTCAGCTGAAAAGCGCAAAGTTTTACCTGATGCTCGATTTCACGATGTGGCTGTGACTAAGTTCACAAACTGCATTATGAAAGGTGGCAAAAAGTTCGTAGCAGAAAAGATTGTTTATGAATCAATAGATTCGTTCAAAGGGACAGATCAAGAAAAGCTGGATAGCTTCAAAAAAGCAATTGATAATGTTAAGCCTATGTTAGAAGTGAAGTCCCGTCGTGTTGGTGGGGCTACATATCAAGTGCCTATCGAAGTTCGCCCAGAGAGGGCTCAAGCGCTCGCGTTTCGTTGGATTATTTCAGCGGCACGTGGACGTTCTGGTCAAACGATGATCGATAAGTTGTCTGCCGAATTAAGGGATGCTGCGGATAACAAAGGTTCATCTGTTAAGAAAAAGGATGATACGCACAAAATGGCCGAAGCCAACAGAGCCTTCGCTCACTATCGTTATTAATTAAATCGTCACATTGTTAAGTGACGATTTGTGTCCCAGGCTTACCCTGGGATCTATTGTACTAGAGGAATAAATAATGGCCAGGCAAACACCCATCGCGAAATATCGTAATATTGGCATCATGGCACACATTGATGCAGGAAAAACGACAACCACAGAACGTATTCTTTATTACACCGGAAAGTCTTACAAAATTGGTGAGGTGCATGAAGGTGCTGCCACTATGGACTGGATGGAACAAGAACAAGAACGCGGTATTACGATTACATCTGCTGCGACAACCTGTTTTTGGAATGATTACCGTGTCAACATTATTGATACGCCGGGGCACGTTGATTTCACGATTGAAGTAGAACGTAGTTTGCGTGTGCTTGATGGAGCAGTTACTGTTTTCGACGGTGTTGCGGGAGTTGAGCCTCAATCAGAGACAGTGTGGCGTCAAGCCGATAAATATCATGTTCCGCGTATTTGTTTCGTAAACAAATTGGATCGCACGGGTGCTAATTTTTTCCGTTGCGTTGATATGATCGTGGAACGTTTGGGTGCGCGTCCAATGGTCATGCAGTTGCCGATTGGCGCTGAAGCTGATTTCAAAGGTGTTGTAGATCTTGTCATTATGAAAGCGATTGTCTGGAAAGATGAAGCTCTAGGTGCCGAATTTGAAGTCGTTGAGATTCCTTCTGAACTAAAAGCGCAAGCTGAAGAATATCGAGAGAAACTTGTTGAATTGGCTGTTGAAATCGATGATGAAGCAATGGGAGAGTATTTGGAAGGCAATATGCCGTCCGATATTCTGCTAAAAGAACTGATTCGCAAAGGTACCATCAATGGGTTTTTCGTACCTGTATTCTGCGGAAGTGCTTTTAAAAACAAAGGTGTACAACCGCTTTTGGACGCTGTCGTGGATTATCTGCCTTCACCATTGGATATTGGTGCGACCAAAGGTGTTAATCCGCATAATGAAGAAGAAGAGCTTGAACGCAAACCAGACGATGGTGAAAAGTTCTCTGGGTTAGCTTTCAAGATTATGACGGATCCTTTCGTAGGAACGTTGACCTTCGTTCGTATTTATTCTGGCAAACTAGAAAGTGGATCGGGTGTTTCTAACACGATTAAAGATCAAAAAGAACGTATTGGTCGTATGTTGCTCATGCATGCAAACAGTCGTGAAGATATCAAAGAAGCTTACGCGGGTGATATCGTTGCGCTCTGTGGTCTGAAAAACACGACAACAGGTGACACCTTGTGTGATTCAAATGCGGAAATTATTTTGGAACGCATGAATTTCCCAGAACCTGTGATTGAAATTTCCATAGAAGCTAAAAACAAAGCAGATCAGGAAAAAATGGGTGGGGCATTGTCCAAGCTTCTATCTGAAGATCCGTCTTTGCGTGTACAAAGTAACCAGGAAACCGGTCAAACGATTTTGAAAGGAATGGGTGAATTACATCTTGAAATCATCTTGGATCGTTTGAAACGTGAACACAAGGTAGAAGTGTCGCAAGGAAAACCACAAGTAGCCTACCGTGAAAAAATCACGATGAAAGCTGAAGTTGATTATACCCACAAAAAGCAGAGCGGTGGAGCTGGTCAATTTGCGCGTATTAAGGTTGTTTTCGAACCTCTTGAGCCAGGTGAAGGTTTTATCTTCGAAAACAAAGTTGTCGGCGGCGCAGTGCCAAGGGAATACATTCCTGCTGTTGAGAAGGGCTTAGAACTTGCCAAAGAAACAGGTCCTTTGATTGGTTTCCCTATGATCGACTTCAAGGCAACATTGATCGATGGCGCTTACCATGACGTGGACTCTAGTGCTATGGCGTTTGAAATTGCTGCCAAAGCTTGTTTCCGTGAAGGCATCGTGAAATGTAAACCTAAAATTCTAGAGCCTATTATGGCAGTAGAAGTCGTCACTCCAGAAGATTATATGGGTGATGTGATTGGTGACTTGAACAGCCGCCGTGGATCAATTGGCAGTATGGATCAGCGTGCCAATGCCCGCGTTATCAAAGCTGAAGTGCCGCTTGGTGAGATGTTTGGATACGTAAGTGATTTGCGTTCTATGTCACAAGGTCGTGCGCAGTTCACGATGACTTTTAGTCATTATGACTTTGTTCCTCAAAACATTGCCGATGCGATTAAGGCAGAGCAAACGCGGTAATTTCCCACCCGTCATCCTCGCGCAGGCGAGGATCCATTTACTTCCCATTAACTCAAAATCTTTTATTATCTTGAATGGACTACTACATTTATATCCTTGCTAACTTGATATAGTAAATGGATCCTCGCCTGCGCGAGGATGACACCTACGAACACACGTTAATATCAGAAAAAGGAATCGAGAAGTTGCTGAAAATCAGGCGACAGGTCTCTATGTCTACTGTGACAATGCCAGCTGTGATAGGTCCAAGATATAAGACATGACATGGATCTAAGATTTTGCTGGTGTAATCCGAATAATGGGTGGCTAGATATTGGTCTAGCTTTAAAGTAGAGGCTTTCAGCCTCGATACATACAATAGATCACTGGTTGGATTGTGACATGCTCCCATGCAGTCAATCATTCCAATATCCACGATGTCGCCTTGTGCATCTATAGCCAGAAGGGGATGGTTGAATACGTTGGTGAACGTATAGGGTACATCACTGTCGCAAGGGATTACCCAGACAAAATGAGAGTCACTGGTTTGTAATGAAAAACCTCCATCAGACAAAGTCATGGGTTTAGATACTGTGCATGATGAATCGCTGTACATGATAATAACAGCGTCTGACATATAATCAGTGATACTGAAGGTGAAATGTCCATCGTCATCATCCAAGTGCAGGATATTATCCGAACAAGAAACAACAACTATTTCTGGATGTTGAAGAATAACTGCATCACTGCAGAACAAATCAGAGTAATCATTGATGACGATTCCGGCTAGGAAGTTTTGACAGTCTTGTGTTTGAGCAAAGACGCACATATCGCTGAAAGTTGTGTGGATATCGCTTGATAATGGTGTCAATACCTCTGGGGGTAGGATCAGACTAAAATTTAGCAATGAACCTTGATAAACAGCATTTAATATGCCAGGCAAGCTATTAACGGTAATTGTTCTGGCGCCAATCAACCCTCCATTGGCTGAGAAGCGTATGGTAAATGTTTCTGTGCCAGGGCCATTCATGGTGATTGTGCCATTCGATTGAATGCTGATATTACCAACTGTAGCTGGTAGAGGATTTTCATTAACTGCTGTAATTGTTAAGTTCGTGGCATCACTACCGTTGTATTTTTTATAAGAATATAGATTGAACACATTAAAATTAGATAGAACAGGGGCGTCGAATACAAGAAATGTACAAGCATACCCGTAGAAATCACTGGCATAGACAAGATTGCTTTGTGTTTTACCAACAAGAGCTTTCATGTCAGAAGGGCCTTGCGTAATACCCAAAAAAGTATTGTTCACAAAAGTTGTGTTTTTACTTAAACAAATACCCGGCAATTTTGGAACCTGTGTTCCATGAAAGGTGAAGCTTGGCAAATCTGGTAAATTAGCAGGCCAATTAATAGAGGTTAATGCATTCATTTGGGTGCCAGCAAATGTTCCCGCCGCGCCAGCCATAGATGTAAGGTTAGGCAAATTGATAGTTTTCAGGGCATTTATTTGTGCTACGGCAAAATGGTCTGTACCTGAAATGGTTGTTAAATTTGAAAGATCCAATTCGATCAAAGCATTCATTTGTGTCAATTTAAACGATGAAGAATTTAGATTGGAGGTCGTTAATATGCGTAAATCACTGAAATTGGCAGATTCAAAAGTGTTTATTGGGAAAGCACTGACATCAGAAAAGCGCAGGGCTTGGAGTAAGGATAGATTTGGAATTAAATCATCAATATTGCTACCAATCACAGCGGGAGGGACACTATAGATTGTTAAATCCAGAAACCCTGCAGCAATATCTGAAGTAATATGAGCAGCTAAATCAGCTTGATCTAATCCCGTTACAAAAGTAGTTGTCATTTTTTTATCTATAAAATTTAATTAATATTATTATATCTTTAAAATGTTTTTATGTCAATTAAAAATTGCGATGATGTTCAAACAGGTGGGGTATTGGGATATACTAGTTCTCGAGAAGATACGATCTGTCTTCCTGGGCGTTACAGACTCTGCGTAAGAGCGCATAGAGTCTGTTAGAACCGGGATCCAGTTCTTGATTTAGATATTCTGGATTCTGACTCTGCGGCGCTTCGCGCCTTGTCTGAGAAGATAGGTAATACAAATGCTAAGGATACAATATGTCACGTCATTGGTTGCCTGATACGATTCAAAAACAATTACGGCAGTTTGCCCAGCGTGCCACGTATTTTATTTTTATCGGTGGACTGTTTTATATCAGTGTTTACGGTGCTTATACATATTCTATTGCTGCACCCACCTATTTCGGGGCATCTGATTTTGGGATCTCTCGCGTGATCACTTCTGTGTTTGAATGGGGACTAACGTTATGTGGATGGAGCTTTCCATTTTTTGTGTTTCTGCATGGGATATCCTGGGCGCGATATTTATTCAGAGGTGTACCTTTGTTTTCAAAAAATTATACGCTGCTTTATATCTTGATTTTTCAAACGCAGTTATTTTTTGATTCCTTGGCGCATGCTGTACACTATCCCATTCACACTGAAGGGGTTATTCCATTTTTGGGAATTTATCCTTTGATGCAATTGATGGGTGATTCATTATTGGGATGGCTACTTGTTGCGGGCGCTATTTTGGGGCATATGCTTTATGTGGTCAATCTGATTTATCCCCTCAACTTTGGTCATTTATTTTTCAAAGATCGGGCTGAAGAACAAGAAGAATCTGTTACGCAACATCTAACAGCAACAAGCGAGCCTTTGATCCGCATGCCAAAACGCATGGAAACAGTTGCTGTGCAAATGCCTGTAGCCAGTAATCTGACATCACAAAAATTTGTATTACCACCAGTCACCTTATTGACGCAGCCGACAAGGAAAGTGGATCGAACTAATACGGCGGCTTTGCAAGATATGGCTAAAAAGCTGCAACAGGTGCTTTTAGAATTTGGGGTAAAAGGCACGATGGGGTCTATTCATCCAGGGCCTGTGGTGACGCTTTATGAATTTGAGCCAGCACCAGGTATTAAATCAGCACGTGTTATTGGGTTGTCCAGTGATATTGCCAGATCTATGGGTGTGCTTTCCACCCGCATTGCCGTTGTTCCGGGGCAAAATATGATGGGTATCGAAATTCCTAACGAAACCCGTGAAACAGTGTTTTTACGAGAATTGATCGAAAGTTCAACTTTCATAAAAGATCCAGGGCAGCTGACTTTGGCGCTGGGACAAGATATTCAGGGAATGCCTGTTATGGTTGATTTGGCCTCTATGCCGCATTTGCTTGTGGCGGGAACAACCGGTTCTGGTAAATCTGTTTCCGTTAATGCCATGATTTTATCCTTGTTGTATCGTTTGAAACCAGAACAGTGCCGCATGGTGATGATTGATCCAAAGATGCTAGAGCTTTCTGTTTATGATGGGATTCCCCATTTAATTACACCCGTTGTGACAGATCCTAAAAAAGCGGTGCAGGCACTGAAATGGGCAGTTAGTGAAATGGAACAAAGGTACACGCGCATGTCAAAAATGGGTGTGCGAAATTTAAGTGGGTATAACGAACGCATTCGCCAAGCTCAAGGCAAAGGAGAGATTTTATCACATCGTCAACAGACAGGATTTGATGAGGAATCAGGTCATCCCATTTACGAAAATCAAACATTTGCGTATGAAATTTTACCCTATATCGTCATCATTGTTGATGAAATGGCTGATCTTATGATGGTGGCTGGTAAAGAAATCGAAATATGTGTGCAACGTCTTGCGCAAATGGCGCGCGCGGCTGGTATTCATTTAATTATGGCAACCCAAAGACCTTCGGTTGATGTGATAACCGGTACGATTAAGGCGAACTTTCCAACGCGTATTAGTTTTCATGTGACATCTAAAATCGATAGCCGCACGATTTTGGGTGAGCAAGGTGCCGAGCAATTGCTAGGGCAGGGCGATATGTTGTACATGAAAAGCGGCGGCAGAATTTTCCGCGTGCATGGGCCTTTTGTCAGCGATCAAGAAGTTGAGAAAATTGTGCAACACCTGCGTACGCAAGAAAGGCCAGAGCAAGATATTATCATTGATTTATCAGGTAGTGCAGATGATGGTATGGAATTTGAAGGCGGCGGGGGGGATGATGCAGATGAAGCACTGCTTCAGCAGGCCATAGGCGTGATGCATCAGCAAGGTAAGATTTCAACCAGTTTGATTCAAAGGCATTTGCGTATTGGTTATAACAAGGCGGCCCGGTTGGTTGAAATGATGGAAACCAGGGGCCTTGTTTCAGCGGCAGATCATACGGGTAGACGCAACATCATCAAGTGATTTTTCACCTGTCATCCTTGGCAAGGTGCGAAAGTACCGCAGACCGAGGATGATAAAGGCTTTACACGATAACCCATCCTTTCTCCTTAAATTTCTGTGCCAGTATGTCCTCTGACAATCGGAAAGAGACCAGTTTCAGGCGACAAGTGTGTCCCTTCAATAAGCTGACAGTATTTTTTGGAAGATCAAAATAGTCGGCTAAGTAACGCACCAATGTGTTATTGGCTTTATTGTCTATAGGTGGAGTTGCAAGGGCAACTTTTAAAGTAAGATGTCCTTGATATTCAGACATGCCCATTATCCTGGTTTGTGAGGCATTTGGAACGGCTTGTACATAAAACCCAATTTCATCAGAAATAGTTGGAATGCAGAATCTCATATAACGTGCATCCCCAAACATTGGTTGTTGTGAATGTTTACTTTTGCGGTACTCGACGTCCATTTTTCCATGATTCGGTCAAAACTCTTCCACTTATCGGTAGCATGCTACCATTGGTTAATGCCGCTTAGGAAGGCTTGTGTCCAGTGTGGATCTCTCTCGGCTATTGCAGCCAGTCTCTTCCTACGTGTTGGAGCATCTGCTGTCTCTGAAAGAGGGGTGTCGTTATCAAGAGGTTTATCCTGACTCCGTAAATTTTGCGCCATACGAGTTAGCGTTTCTATTGCTAGAGAATTCATGAGAGCCTTATCAGTTACTGTTGCGGTGTCTATTTCAGGCTTTTCTGTTGCAGCTTTTAGTCGTGTCACTTCTTCCCGTGCTTTAGTTAATGCAGTTTTAAGTTCTTGATTAACGTTATTCAAGCGAGTCTGTTCGGCTTCCGCGGTAGCATGAGCCTGTTGAGCAGCTGACAACTGTTGAGACAGAGTAGTATGAGTCTGTTCTAAAGGCGCCAAGCGAGCCCGTTCGGCTTCCGCGGTAGCATGAGCCTGTTCGAAAGGAGCCAAGCGAGCCCGTTCGGCTTCCGCGGTAGCATGAGCCTGTTCAAAAGGAGCCAAGCGAGCCCGTTCGGCTTCCGCGGTAGCATGAGCCTGTTGAGCAGCTGACAACTGTTGAGACAGAGTAGTATGAGTCTGTTCTAAAGGCGCCAAGCGAGCCCGTTCGGCTTCCGCGGTAGCATGAGCCTGTTCGAAAGGAGCCAAGCGAGCCCGTTCGGCTTCCGCGGTAGCATGAGCCTGTTCAAAAGGAGCCAAGCGAGCCCGTTCGGCTTCCGTGGCAGCATGAGCCTGTTGGGCGGTTGCCAACTGTTGAGACAGGGTAGTATGAGTCTGCTCGAAAGGCGCCAAGCGAATCCGTTCAGCTTCCGCGGTAGCATGAGCCTGTTCGAAAGGTGCCAAGCGAAGCCGTTCAGCGTCCGCGGTAGCATGAGCCTGTTGGGCGGTTGCCAACTGTTGAGACAGGGTAGTATGAGTCTGTTCGAAAGGCGCCAAGCGAAGCCGTTCAGCGTCCGCGGTAGCATGAGCCTGTTGGGCGGCTAGCAGCTGTTGAGACAGGGTAGCGTGAGATTGTTCGAAAGGCGCCAAGCGAGCCCGTTCGGCTTCCGTGGTAGTATGAGCCTGTTCGAAAGGTGCCAAGCGAAGCCGTTCAGCTTCCGCGGTAGCATGAGCCTGTTGGGCGGTTGCCAACTGTTGAGACAGGGTAGTATGAGTCTGCTCGAAAGGCGCCAAGCGAGCCCGTTCGGCTTCTTTAGCTTGCAACTGAGTAGTTAGATTTGCGTGTGTTTGCTGTAAGCTCTTATGTTGAGCGTCTATACTTTGATAATCCTGTTTCAATTGATCACGTTCAGTTGTCAGTGTAGCGAGCTGTTGCTGCAAAGCTGTATTTTGCATGCCGGTTGCTGCTGCTTGCTGCTGTTGTGTCTGTAGAGAGGCTATTAGCTGATTTCTGTTAGTCAGTTGGTGCTGCAAGGCTGTCTCACGAGTTTGTAAATCTGACAGTTCCATCGATACTTGTTGGATGGCATGGCTCAGAGAAGTATGATTTTGTTGCAAGGTTGATAGTGCTGTTGATGTACTTGCGGGGGGGGGGGGGGCTGCCGTTGCCGCAAAAAC
>ERZ1292633.3710-Hain-H41-02um-R1-3710-length-14661-cov-5_pt1 | contig 14661 bp, 17 predicted proteins | sample MGYA00564406_ERZ1292633 | MGnify/ENA primary metagenome ERZ1292633 (study PRJEB36523, sample SAMEA6512639) | groundwater metagenome | collected 2019-01-08 | study: AquaDiva: Metagenomics assemblies of 32 groundwater samples
GCTATACGAGCCCAAATTCTGCAGCGCTCGTACAAAGGAAATCACTTCGCCCAGCACTACTTATTCTCTGTCTGGCAGCCCCTGAAGGATGAAGACCAACTACTGCTGATGCACTTCATGAATATCAGTAGCGAACTACCGTCCACCTCATACATCGGACCGGCCGGTAACGTCCTCGACGGCAACCTATTCTTTTGGGCTGGCATTTCGACAACGCGCAATGCTACGTGGTCGACAAACCTACAGCTGACGATTAAATTCTAGCTCTCCACTTCTCGAAATCCACCATCATCACCGGTGGATTTTTCATTTCAATCCTCGCACCGTAGATTTACACAAAAGAATGCAGTATTCTTTTCGTTCGTCCTGGGGAGACGGTTACAGTAATAACTTACATAGGAGGATAATAACTTTTGTGGTGTCTAACATTTATGTTGCTTGCGTTCTGCTCTCTGCTCCTGCCATGCAGGGCCGAGGAAGCCCACGCAACGACTATGAAAGAGCCAAAACTGAAGATCGGAACATCGACGGAATTTTCAATCGACCCCCTACTTGGGGAAAGCTTTCGCTTCATCGAAATTGAGAATGAAGGCTTCAAAATCGAATACGACCGGTTCAACAACCGCGAGGGGTACCAACGGATTTTCATGAACCCCCACACCTTTACCCTGGTGGAGTCGAAAGACTTTATCTGTAAGATTGCACCCGGCGTCATTGTTGGGACCAACCTACACGGCAGCAATGACTGGCTTCTTGGAGCCGATGCTTCCTTTTCCTTCCCCGATGCCAGGATCCAGATCCTCCAACGGAGCTACCTAGGCAACCACTACGACGAGCACCATGTGTTCTCAGCATTCCAACCGCTCAAAGAAGAGGATCAGTTACTCTTGGTCCATTTCCTGAACATGACCGATCAGTTCCCATCTACCTCGTACCTTGGCCCCGCCGCTAACGTACTGGATGGCGACCTATTCTTCTGGGTTGGAGTTTCGCCAACCCACAGTGCTACCTGGGCAACTATTCTCCAGGCAACGATCAAGTTCTAAAACTTGATCGAAACCATCAATCCACCGTCTCCTAGGCGGTGGTTTTTTCATTCCCGCACAACTTTGATACAGTTAATAGAAGCATACAAAGGAGGGGTATATGCCGGTAGCAACGTTGAGTGCGATGGGAATTGTGTTGGCGGTCGTTGCCAGCATGGTGATTGGCGCCGCATGGTTTGGCATGTTTGCCGACCAGTGGACAAAGGCACTAGGCAAAAAGAAGAGTGAGATGAAGGGCGCGCCAATGACCTATGCCCTGCAGACAGTCTACGCCTTAGTAACGGCGTACGTACTCTCGCACTTTGTCGACTACGCCACTGCCGATACCTTAATGGAAGGTGCACAGACTGGTTTCTGGATCTGGCTCGGCTTCGTTGCCACCTTCACGGCTGGCAATACTCTCTGGGAAGGCAAGCACTGGGATCTCTGGATGATCAATAACGGGAACTACCTCTTGACCCTCATGGCCATGGGTGCGATTCTCGCCGTCTACTAGCACATGAACCTATTTGCTTGGATGAAACGGATCGGCGCTTGGCGCTGGTCCGTTTTGCTTGGCCTCGGCCTGATTGCAGCTGGATACGCATACTGGACGACCACTCGCCCAGCCGAACTCATACGTCCATCAAGTCAGCAGTCGATAGACGCTCAATCGTCGGACAGCGCCCAACAACCAATTAGGCAACTCACACCAGGCACAAGCTGGCAGCTGCAACTTTCGGGCACCGTTGATCCAACCATCCTCGATGGGATCTTAAATCCAAAAAAAATGATCGACCTTGATCTGATCGAGACGCCGCAGGCTACGATTGATGCCATCAGAGCCAAGAATATTGTTGTCATCTGCTACTTCAACGCCGGCGGCTCAGAGAACTTTCGCAGCGACTACGATCGCTTCCCTGCATCGGTCCAAGGCAAGGGGCTTGATATGTGGCCTGGTGAGTTCTGGCTTGATGTCCGCCAAGTCGAGGTGCTTCGCCCAATTATGCAGTCGCGCATGGATCTAGCAGTTGAAAAAAAGTGCGATGGTGTCGATCCAGATAACGTTGATGGCTACACCAACGATACCGGCTTCCCGCTTGCCGCCGCCGACCAGCTCGCCTACAATAAGATGCTCGCCAACGAGGCTCACGCTCGCGGCCTTTCGATCGGCCTCAAGAATGATATCGACCAAATTCCTGAGCTGTCTCACGACTTCGACTGGGCCTTAAACGAGCAGTGCTTTGAGTTTAATGAGTGCGAGATATACAGTCACTTTACCTCTAAGAACAAGGCCGTCTTTGGGGTTGAGTACGAAGGCGATATCAAGGATTTCTGCCCGAAAGCCAATGCCGCAAACCTCGACTGGCTCAAAAAGGAGCTGGCCCTCGACGCCCGCCCTCGCACCGCCTGCCGACTCGACTAACAGCTAGTTCTTCAGAACCAGTGAAAATATTCGCCTACAAAAAAGCCAATGACGAGTACCAATGACAGACAGGTCACCCTTACTAAAATTTGAATTGATTGTTTCGCGGTAATGGCGGATCTCTCACCCATCATTGATTGTAGAGCTGCGAATACAATCCCATACACCACAACCGAGATAATGCTTTTTGATGTCCAGTGATGACCGGTTAATCCCGTTAGCCAAGTCTTCAGCGCTGGCGACAGCTCGCTACCGATCGTTAGGGCAACCGTCAATAGTATCGAAACCGATGCTGCATGAGCCGAAGCAATTATACGTGTCAGTTGCTGCATCTTACGCCCCCCACCTAGCAGCTGCCGAGATAATAAAGCCAAACGCGCCAATTAGAAAGCCGATACCAACTACAAGGACAGTCAATGTAAGCAACCCACTATCTAGTTGATGTTTCTTTAACTCAGTTGGATTCAGAATTGCGAGTAATACGATCGTTACAGCAAGAGGAATGATAAACAAAAAGATATGCTCCTTAGACTCCATCACGATTATATGCGCCCAGGGCGCCACACCAGCCTTGATTACTGGCTTCACGACTAATCCGTAGTACTTCACATAGTAATAACCGCCCACCAGCCAACTGAATACGAATGCGCCAGTGCCAACAATTGCCGGATAAAGGCGATCTGACCGTAAACTTGATTTGTCGGTCAATTTACCTAAGAGCCACATAAAAGCATCAATCCCGATAATTGCCGCCCCAAGATGCACACCAATGAGTACCGGTTTTGCTGTCAGTACCGAAATAATATCCATGTATAAAAGTATAGCTGATACACTGTATGTATGCACGTTGATCAAACATCCATAGTCATTATTGGCGGCGGCTTTGCTGGAGTACGAGCCGCCCTCAATCTTAGCTCCGCTCACCATCAAGGTGTCCGCGTAGTGCTGATTGATCGCAACTCCTATCACCTGTTTACGCCCTGGTTATACGAACACGCCTCAACCGCCAACACACCCAAGCGCCAGCTAAAAATCCCGCTATCAGCTATTTTTGGACGGTCACAGGTGGAATGTATCCGAGGAGACGTCGTGGAAATTGATCGGCAACGCCGCCTCGTCACATTAAACTCTGACCAGACTATCCCCTACACCGCACTTATTCTGGCCTGCGGCAGCACAAATAACACCTACAATATACCCGGAATCGATAAATACGCACTGCCGCTAAAAACAATCGAGGATGCTGAGCGTATCCAAGCAATGGTGAAAGATCGCTTTATCGCATTCACGCAACACCACCAACCAGGCGACGTATTTCAGGTACTCATTGGAGGAGCCGGCCCTACCGGCATCGAACTAACCGCCCAATTACACAGCTATCTTAAGGATTTAGCGCACCATTACGGGCGCGACGAGGGTACTTTTCTGATTAAACTCCTTGATTCTAGCGATAGCCTACTTCGCGGCATGCCCGAGCATATGGGCAAACAGGCGCATCAACGACTCGCCAGCTACCGACGAATCGAAATCCTACTCCAACACTCCATCGCCAAAGCAGATCGCAATGCAGTGTATCTGCGAACAGGCGATAAGCTCACCTACGACATATGCATCTGGACCGGTGGCATCCAAGCCAATCCGATCGTCAAGATGGCAAAGCTCACCAGCAATACGTGTGGTCAAGCGCATGTCCACCAAACCATGCAATCGATCTCTGACCCCAATATATTCGTCGCTGGTGACGCCTCATTCTGCCTAGACCCGAGCGCCATCATCCGCGCCCGTGCGAGCGTCGAAAATGCGTACCAACAAGGTAGGATTGCTGCAAAAAACACACTACTTTACGTACAAAAACTACCGCTCGTGCCAAGCGCTCAACAGCTACATGGAGCCATAATTCCTCTAAAAGAGGGTTGGGCAATTTCCTCTGTCTTTGGCATTCCACTAAAAGGCAAACTCGCCTACTGGTTTATGCTCTTGATCAATCTGCGCTACCTGATGAGTATCTTGCCGGCTGTCGAAGCATTCAGGCGATGGCGAGCAACTTCATCAAGCTAAGAAAGGGTACCGCTTTACGATGTCGGTTGATTTCCAGAATTCCCCCAAACCCCAGGTATCGCCAACGGGCAGCTGCGTGAACAGGGCAAATACCAACGCATAAATTATATGCTCATCGATAATTGGATTGTTCGTCGGCGGCAGTAGCGCTAAGAACATTAATATCATCATGGCAATACCAGAGTAACCGGCGATTCGCACCCCAATGCCAAGCATGAGCGCCACGCCGATACCAAGAAGGCCGAGCATGAACAGCCAATCAACCACTGGATTGCCGGCCATCGCTTGAAACAGGGAAACAAATGGCCCCTTGGTCGCATGCGACAAAAAACCATTGGTTGGAGAGACACCGTTCAGCCAGCCGTTGCCCGCAGTTGTTGCAAAGCCCAAGCCCCAGATCTTGTCGAGAAATGCCCAGAAGAACATCCAGCCCATCGTCATCCGTAGTAGCGCCCAGACAATTGTTGTTTGCGTCATACAGCTCCCCCTATGAACCTATTATACCGCATTTCCACACGCACGCGCGTGATAGACTGGATGTATGAAGTTTATTCACACACTCCGTCGCAAACTCCAAAAACACCACATCAATCTACTCAATGGTCACCGCTGGTACAACCGGTGGCATCGGCATCCCCATGCAACGCGAATCCACTTGAGCGCCGCTGTCGTCTCGCTTGGTATCTCGGCACTCCTAGTCAGTAATCCAACCTTTGCGGCGAAACCAAAAATCAACTTCAACGTCCGAGTGACTGGCTATGACTACGGCACCTCTGTCCGCGGCAACCCACTGACTGCTTACACATTCGGTGATGGAGACCAGCCAATTTGGTTTGTGGCCGGCATCCACGGCAACGAAAAAAGTAGCAGCTACCTGGCCGTCGACTTGATTAACTACCTCGCTGCCAATCCCGGCGCAGTCCCAGAGAATAAGCGCGTGATTGTCATTGCCTCTGCCAACCCAGATGGCTTCTTGCGCAACAGTCGCCTCAACGCCCGCGGTATCGATCTCAACCGAAACTTTGGCTCATCTGACTGGCGGCGCTACGTCCGAAAGGGTCGACAGCTCCTTTACGGTGGTCGGGCGCCATTCTCGGAAAAGGAATCAAAGGCCTTACAAATCCACATGGAGCATGATGGTGTCGCGGCACTAGTCACGCTGCACGCCAAGGGGAACCTGGTCAACCCAGAATTCACCAAGGCCTCGCGTGACCTAGCCAAACGCTATGCCGAGCTCAGCGAGACCCCGTATCTCGAAAACTGGAGCAGTTACGCAACACCAGGCACCCTCACCCTCTGGGCCGAAGAACGGTTTGGCGCTCCCTCTATTACCGTTGAGCTGCCGACCTACAACCACCCCGATTGGCAAAAAAACTTTCCGGCGATCCTCGACGTCATTCAAAACTAGATAGAAACGAAAAACACCAGCACTCGTGGTAGAGGCTGGTGTTTTAAAAACGATTACATTCCCTGAAATAGCACCACTTGTGCCCGAAGAGGTTCGACAAAATCGATGCATGCCCCGTCGGACTGGGTGGCATTTCGTATCGCCACGATCTGCTCAGCAATGTTCCGCTGGTGCTCTTGCTCGACAGACCAAAACGATATGGCTTGGTCTTCCTTGCTTGGACGATTCGGATCACAGCACCGAAACAACTCACTGACGAAGCAGAGCGCAACATCGTTCTGTGAACGACGGACGATAACACAATCCTCGTTTGTAGCGTCACAGCTGCTGAGGCTATCCGACGATGGCAAGGGTCCCTTCCGAGACAGTACATCGGCACGAATCACTCGTGCCATCTGATACTGGAGCCGCAATGGCAGATCGCTGCTGAAGGATTCAACAATGTCCAACTTTGAACAAGCAAACCCACACGTGTCTTTATACCGAACGAACGACACTCGATACATCCGAACATCAACCGACGCTATCGGCTGATCAATGGTCGTTGCCACACCTCCGGTATGCTGGGACGTGGCAATTGCAATCTCTCTACTCACTTTTTTAATCCTCCAAAACCCAAATTTCTGGAGGCATCGCTAGCCTTACGGCTATAGATGCCATGTGTTGGTGGACCGCACCGGGCTCGAACCGGTCACCTCCGCCTTGCAAAGGCGGCGCTCTACCAAATGAGCTAGCGGCCCATCCTGCTTAGCTTGTTGGCCGTAGAAACGGCAATGACTCCCCTGGCGTCAGGTCAAATCGACCAATTGCGTAGAGGAACCCGAAGATCATAACTAATACGCCGGCAATTTTCCAGGCCGTGTAGCTGCCACCAGCGCCAAATGTCCGCTCTGCCCAATCAAGGTGGCCAACGCTTCGCACAATCGGTTCGGCGTTCCGAACAATGCCAATCCCGAGTAGAAAGGTGACGACGAAGACTACGATCCGAGTAAGTACCATACGACACCGCCGATGGTTACGAGCTGTGTGACTACACCAAGCACGAACTGGTGCGGGCGGGCGGTGTAGTGGTACTTCTCAACCAAATCGAAGTACCACTTGAACCCCTTCCACTTACTACTCCCTGGTACAAACAAGCCAAGCAACACGAAAGCATCAGGCAGCGCACCACCAATTGCCCCGGCAATTGGACCAGCAGCCACCAAGGGTGCGTAACTAATGAGGGCTAGAAAGCCAAAGAACGCTAGGGCAATATCAATGACACCAAGCGTCAGATCACGTGCATCGACGCTGTGGCTACTGAATGGTTCGTAGAAGTGCCAGGTGCCAGAATCGGTGTGCGGAATGGCATCGAGTACGAAGTGGCTCGCGACGCCCAAAAAAAATCCGGCGACTGGATTACCAACAGCCACCCCAAGGGCGGTACCGGTCAGAACATGGGGCGTAATGTACATACACGTAGTATATCAAGGAGTCTCTGAAGATCGAACAGCTTATGGTTCGTCCTAGCTGGCTGCGCCAAGCACGGACAAGATTTCTTTTCTGTCTAAACATTTTGCGGAAGCGAAATCTGGTGGGCATGGATGGGATCGAACCATCGACCTCTTCATTATCAGTGAAGTGCTCTACCACTGAGCTACATGCCCGAACGACCAGGAGTATACCCAACTATCAGATACTGAGCAATGGAATTGAGGCAAAAAAAGCCCGGCGGAGGTGGGCCGGGCGAACAGGAACGGGAGGGATGGGATTAGGAGGGTCATTGGCAGCTTTTGCTGCTCTTTGTATGATCGGGTGTCTAGCTCGATCAAACTTTTGGGCGGAGAAAGCCGTTCTGTAAGTTGCAGGATGCCTACAGTCTTTCCCCACAAGACCAAGACTCTTGAGATCTGCGTCGCTAAAAAATTTAGTTCTTCAACGAGACTAAGAATCTTCCTGCTTCTGACTATTGACTCATATCCTGATCTAAGAAACAAGAGCTTGCTACTTGCAATAGTCGCTTGTTTTTCCACTCACTGCATCACCAGCAGGCAAACCCCGAACCGTCAGTGCATCACCAGCAGGCAGCCAGTCGAACCAGCAAACGGCATGCCAAGACAGCTCTTTGTCTTGGGTGTGGGCGGTTTTGAAAGCGGCAGCGGCACTCGCCTCATTCTCCGATCGGAAATCGTAAACGCCCCAGTCGAGCGAGACATTCTTGTTTTTGATAAAACCAACCGAGGTTGCCAGCGTCTCGCTTTTCGTCACAGAAACTGGCGGATTGATCGAATGAGTCTGGGAATCATCGTCGACTGCGGCTGGAAAGGTATCGGCAATCGCCTGCATCTTGGCAGACAGCTCTCGTAAATGATCAAAGCGATACATGACACCACAATTGTGCATGATATCGAAGGAGTACTGCACCTCACCCATCTCCAGATACCGACTGCCTCGCAGCAGGTAGCCATCTGCCGGTGCAGTTACCGCAATATCGTCGTTGGTACTGTTGTCAAACCGAAGTCCGCCGTGTGGTTTATAGTTACCACCACGGGTTTGTCCTGGATACAACACCTCCGTTGCCAGCGACAAATCCGCCGGAGCGGCCATCATTGGCTGTGTAGGACAAGCAGGCGGCGTACCCATTGATTGCCAGCCACCCTCGCTCTGCTGCCACAGTAGCTCCTGAGTAATTGGCTGCGTCGACGTCTGGGAATTAGTTATCGCTGGTGGTGGATTCGTCATCTGCTGATCATTCGATTGGGCTGGCATCGTGTCCCTTGCTGGACGCATCATATTCCAGGCAATCAGGCCGCCTCCAACGACTACCGCAAGACCGCCGATGACAAGTAGCTTTGTATTCATGTCCCCCTCTTATTGCGCTAAGTCAGCGACGTCGAGCGTGATTGTTTGGCCACGCTGGGCGGTACCAGCTAATAATCGATTCGCAATGACATTTTCGATCGCAACCTGCATCACTCGCTTGAGTGCCCGAGCACCAAACTCTGGCTGGTAGCCACGCTTGGCCAGCTCGGCAACAGCTGCTTGGGTCAGCGCCACCGTCACCTGCTCCTCAGCCAACCGCTTGTTCAAATCCGTAAGCTGCAGATCAATAATCACCGCCAACTGCTCGGCCGAGAGTGGATGGAAGGCAATCACCGCATCAAACCGGTTAATGAATTCCGGTCGGAAGGTACCTTGTATCTGAAGCTGATTCAGGAGCTCCCCCTGAAACTGCTCACTCGTCTTGCCAACCTGAACTTGCTGGCGAATGAACTCGGACCCGGCGTTGCTGGTGGCAATAATGATCACGTTGGTGAAATCGATCTGCTGTCCAAGGCCGTCGGTGACATGGCCGTCGTCAAGAATCTGCAAGAAAATATTGAGCACATCGGGGTGCGCCTTCTCAAGCTCGTCGAGGAGGATCAGGCTAAATGGCTTGTCGCGCACCTGCGAAGTGAGCTGTCCGCTGCCACCGGCCTGGGCTTCGGTGGCCGAGCCAATCAGCTGCCCCAGTGAGGCCGGTGACTGGTACTCGCTCATATCAAACCGCAGCATGGCGTCTTCACTCCCGTAGTACGCCGCAGCCAATGCCCGGGCGGTCTCGGTTTTCCCAACACCGGTTGGCCCAAGAAAGAGGAAGCTGCCAATTGGTCGCTTGGCACCAGATAACCCACTCCGAGCCCTGCGCAAGGCTTGGGCAACGGCACTGACCGCCTCATCCTGTCCAACCACCCGCTTGTGCAACTCATCTTCGAGTTGCAGGAGTTTATCCTTTTCCGTCGCCCCAACCTCACCAACCGGCACATTAGCTGCCTGCGAGGCAACGGCGTCAACGCCATCAACGGTCACCAGATACTCACCACGATTGGCTGCAGCTGTCGCAACGGCTTCAAGCAGGCTAATTGCGTTCTCTGGACGTGGCTCTTGGTGTAAGTAGCGATCAGCGTCGCGGACCACGGCCCGAATGACGGGCATCGAGATGAAGACGCCCGAACGGTGCTCAAGGTGCAAAGCCGTCGTCTGAAGAATGGTCATCGTCTCTTCAGGTGTCGGCTCCTCGATATCAATGCGATTGAACGACTCAGCGACAGCGCCTTGCCGAGCAACGGTAGCGTGGAAATCCTGCGGCGTGGTGGTGGCAATAATCTGGAGCGCACCAGAACCAAGTGCCGGCAAGAGCATGGCGGCGGCATTGATCGAGCCGACTGTACCCTCTTCAGCCGCCAACAGGGTATGAATATTATCGATGAAGAGCACGATATTCCCTGCCCGCTGCGCATCTTGCAGCACATTCAGCAATCGGGATTCCGTTTCGCCTTGTCCTGTCGATCCAGCCAACAGCACGTTCACATCCAACTGCATCACATGCTTGTCGGCTAACGAGCGTGGTACCTGGCCCGAAGCAATCTGGGCCGCCACCCCATTGACCATCGTCTTCTTGCCAATACCCGGCGCTCCAACCAGCAGCACATTCGCTTTCCGCTCCGCCGACAAGGCCGTGACAATCCGTTCAACCACATCGTGCCGGCTGATCGTCCGGCTGACCAAGGCCGGGTCACCTAAGTACTTCGAGACATCAATCGCGTAAGCCGAAAGCGTCGGCGTGTATCCAGCTGCCCAGTCCCGGCCAATGCCGTAGCTACCAACCGAACCCCGCTCCCAGAACCAGTGCTTCTCGCGCAAGGACTCGTTTCGCTGGAACCACGCAATCGCCTGCACGAGATCATCAGGCTCAACATGGTGGGCAAAGAGCACATCGGCAAAGGCTTGGTAGTGCTCAGCCAGCGCGGTCAACAGGTGGCTGACCTCAATCAAGGGACTCTTCGATGCAACTGCTGCAACGGCGGCATAACTGAGCAATGTATTCACATCCAGGGTTGGCTCTACGAGCGCAGGCGCTTGTTGGCCAGGCGGAATTTCGCCGACTAACCCGGCCCGGGCCAGAATCGCTTGGGCCGATGGCTGACGAATTAGTCCAACAAACAGCTGTTCGGTATTGAAAGCCTCGCCCACACTCGCCTGCAGTAGGACATCAGCCAACTCAAATGAAAGGTAGTCAGCCAGATTGACCGTGGTGGTCCAGTGTTCACCAGTCACCTGGTTTGCCAACGGCACAGCTGGTGCCACGGTTCGCAAAATAGCGATCGAGTACAGCTCCAGCATGGCGTAGAGAATGCCAATGCCAATCAGCACAAACGACAAGCCAACAAGGAATGACTCGCCCGCAATGATACCAAGCACGTACCCGCTGGCGTACAACACACTCAACGCAATCACAAGGGCAATCGCTACCCGAAGAATGCTCGTCGTTGGCCGTGCCCGCATGGCCCGACTGGCCGCCAAGGCGGCAACTTGAGTACCAGCCAATCGGATCATGCCTGCCCCCGGACCATGCTGAACAAGCCAAAAGCAATCAGGGCAATCGCCAAGAGTGGCGCCAGCACCCAGCTCACCCAGAGCAAGGCAAAAAAGCTGAGCAGGCCTATAATCACCAACACGCCTGCAAACATCGCGCTGCCCCGAACGACAGCGCCGACCAACCGTGACATCATGTTTAAGCCCAACACCTCAAACTGCTGTTGTAAGCTCAACTGCTCCGTCGACAACTCATCGCGCTTCCAGGGCTGAAACAAGGTTTGCAACAACACCTTGAACGAAAAGTAGTCGACCACGGTCGACAGAAGTAATCGCTGCTGTTTGATCAATTCCCCGGGAACCGCCCGGTACCACCAGGGTACAACGTGGATCCACGAGGTGATGTTCGCACTAGCCAATCTCCCTCCTATGTCAGGAGTAGAATACCACAAACGCGCCCCTTATTGGGACGCGTAAGTGATATTTACTACTCAAGTTCAGCGATTCTCTTCTTTACCCTCGTCATCCTCATCTTTGTCGTCATCATCCTTATCGTCAACCCTGTCGTTATCGTCGTCATCGTCCTTATCGTCCTCAATCTTGTCACCGTCATCATCTTTATCCTTATCGTCCGTTAGATCGTCGTTGTCATCATCGGTATCAGCTGGATTATCTTTCAAATCATCATCAAAATCATCATCGCCAAATTTCTGCTCGTCCTGGCCTGGATCCTTTCGATACACAACCCGTCCATCCCGGGCATCGAGCTCTAGTACGCCCTCATCAACAAACTTGAACCGGTACAGAATGACACCACCATCGTTCTCTAGCTCAACTTTACGGATTGCAACCGGGCGTACTGCTGCCGCCCGTTCACGAGCTTGATCAAAACTGAGCAGCGTCTGACCCGGAGTCAGCGCCGCCTTCTTCAGCAATTCGTCGTCAGCTTCGTCTGGCGACTCGTCACTGCGAACCACCTTCACGCCAGTCGCAGCATTAAAGAACAGTATCTGTCCATTAGCTAAAACGAGCTTATAGAGTGTTTGGCCATCCTCCAACTCAACCTCAATATTCACCACAGCCGAGCTGCCAGTATCAGTGGCGGCGAGTGTCAGAATTTCGTCAATTGACTTTAGTGCCACTGGAGTAGTTTGCTCAATAGGCTGCGAAGCTGTTCCCGTAGTCGTCTGCGCTTGCTGCGATTGATACGACCGCAGCGCAAATGCCAATGCAACAAGTCCAACTATACCAAGCACCAACCAGACAGCCTTATTTCGTACAAGGTCATTCACAATATGCCTCCTTTTTTATTACTATACACCACATCATTCAGGAAAATCCACGTAATATTCGCCTCACCCAAACTCCCTCCAGTTCATACCTAGAATAGCATATGGTATCATCACATTAGAAAGGAATTAGTTATGAAAACCCTCAAATGCGATTTGTGCGACGTTACCGCCCAAGGTGAAACGTTCGAAGAGTGGATGAAAAACCTCCACGCTCATTACATGGAAGCCCACCAAGACGTAATGAACGACTCGAGTAAGGGCAAGGACGAAATGGATAAATGGATGGTCGTCAACAAAGCCCGCTTCGACGCTGCTTAAAAAGAATCCAACGAATTTTTAATTCGCCGCCAGCGCGCTTCGCACCTCTCCCGCTTCTTACCGCCAGCACGGTAATCCTCCACATTGTCTATTAATCCAGATAACAAGGAGTTAGTGATCAGTCGTTGACGCGACAGATGGTTTCCGGAAGCCTTTTCATATGATCCAACAATATACTGGAAATGCTTTGGGAAATCTCTGATGTAACGCGAGAACTCCTTCGCCACTTCCCCGTATTCAGTCTCACCAAAATCAATAATCCCAACGATCTGCGCATCCCTGATAAGAATATTTTCGTGATGGGCATCGTTATGGACGAAGTGGAAGACTGCGCTGTCTGACGTTCCATCAAAAATAGCATTCGCACGCTTCGCAAGTTCTTTGATCCATTCTGGGATATCGTCGCTTGCAAGAATCGATGCGTATTCTTCTACTGTTTCTGGATGAAGGCCGGTTGAGTCATCAACCCGCACGCCCATCTCGCAAGCCATCTCCTTGGTAACTTTCGCACCAAGCTCTGCATGAAACTCACCAAGCTTCCGACAGATACTCACCCGTTGCTCTTCCGAGAGCGACGGCCACACGGTAATCATCAACTCGCCGTCGATGTATTCGTACCCGTACATATCCGGATCATTAGAAGCAAAGACTACCCGTGGCATTGGAATGGACAAGTTGAGACTTGCGAGCTTTCGAGCAACAGTCGCCTCGACTACCAGACTATTTTGCGCCCGAAACTCTGGCGCATCCTTCGCTCGCTTCACAATGTACTTGTGCCCTAGAAAAGTCTCGACTAAATACGCATCATTACATGCCCCACTGGCTAGTAATGAGATACTTGCGATCTCTTTGCCAAGTAGTTCTTGAATTCGTATCTTTAGATTATTTAAATCTGTGATCATAAATCGATTCTACCTTCGGACACACAAAAGAGCACTATAGAAGTGCTCTTTTGGTTTTGGTTATTCAATGATTGCAGAAACGAGAGGTCTACCTGTAAAGGCAGAACGACCTACGGTACAGAGCGTACACGCTCTTAAAATCCGTTAGAAAGGAGGTGATCCATCCGCAGATTCCCCTACGGATACCTTGTTACGACTTAGTGCTCCTTACTGACCCCACCGTGGCCCCTGAAATAAATCTGGGTCTTCGGGTGTTGCCAACTCGGCTCACTTGACGGGCGGTGTGTACAAGGCTCGAGAACGTATTCAACGCACCATAGCTGATATGCGTTTACTAGCGATTCCGGCTTCATGAGGGCGAGTTGCAGCCCTCAATCCGAACTGAGACGGCTTTTGGGGATTAGCTCCGCGTTACCGCATTGCTACCCGCTGTGGCCGCCATTGTAGCACGTGTGTAGCCCAGGACGTAAGAGACACGCTGATCTGGCGTCATCCCCGCCTTCCTCCCCGTTGATCGAGGCAGTCTCCCGTGAAATACAACACAGGACGAGGGTTTCGCTCGTTTGCCCACTTAAGGGTACATTTCACAACACGAGCTGACGACGACCGTGCATCACCTGTCATCCGGCTCCCGAAGGCACCCCCGCATTTCTGCAGGGTTCCGGAGATGTCAAGTCCTGGTAAGGTTTCTCGGTTAGCATCGAATTAAACCACATGCTCCACCGCTTGTGCGAGCCCCCGTCAATTCATTTGAGTTTTAGTCTTGCGACCGTACTTCCCAGGCGGCAAACTTAACGCGTTAGCTTCGGTACACAAAGGGTCGATACTCCGAATACCTAGTTTGCAACGTTTACGGCGTGGACTACAGGGGTATCTAATCCCTTTCGCTCCCCACGCT